>Ga0307423_1000866_pt1 | contig 19490 bp, 19 predicted proteins | sample SalMarWE160310MG_FD_202154 | JGI IMG/M metagenome (GOLD analysis project Ga0307423, IMG submission 202154) | Salt marsh sediment microbial communities from the Plum Island Ecosystem LTER, Massachusetts, United States - WE1603-10 | ecosystem: Environmental > Aquatic > Marine > Intertidal zone >...
GCTGAATTTGATCGAATCGCGCTCGAATCGAGCCCCGAAATGGATTTTTTCTCCTTCCCGCCTGCCGGGAGAACCGGTATGACCGCGAACTGGCTGCTGGCTGCGGCACCAATGCTGATCATTCTGCTTTTCATGATTGGCTTGCGCTGGGGAGCGGTTCGCGCTGGCCCGGCCGCCTGGTTGGCGGCGGTTCTGATTGCCAACCTGGCCTTCGGAGCCTCCCCCAGACTGCTTGCCCTGGCCCAGGTCAAGGCCCTTCTGCTCACGCTCGATGTGCTGCTCATCGTCTGGAACGCCTTCCTGCTCTACCGGGTGACCGACGCGGGCGGCGCAATCGGAGTCTTCGCTGAATGGGTACCAAAGCTCACCCAGGACCGCGGTATGCAGGCGCTTCTAATCGGCTGGGCGTTTGCATCCTTCCTGCAGGGGGTGGGGGGATTTGGGGTTCCAACCGCCGTCATCGCTCCGCTGTTGATCGGTCTCGGTTTTCAGCCAATCGTTGCCGTCGCCCTCCCCTCGCTGGGAAATTCCTGGTCGGTGACTTTCGGTTCGCTTGCGTCATCCTTCCAGGCCCTGCAGTCTGCGACGAACCTCTCCTGGGAAGTGCTTGCTTCACCCGCAGCCATCTTTCTCGGTGGTGCGTGCCTGGTTTGCGGCATGGTTGTAGCTCACCTGGCTGATGGCTGGCGGTCGGTACGCGAAAACCTGGGCCTGATCGTGATTCTGGCTATCGCCATGGGAGGTTTCCAGTACCTGCTTGCGGTCAATGGCATCTGGTCGATTGCCGGACTTGGCGGTGGAATTGCCGGTCTGGGAGTTGGAATGCTTTTCGTCCTGCGAGGACGATCGGCTGCCGAACGGCGTGAGTTTCTCAACCGCCGGTTGGGGCTGGCGCTTTCAGGATACGCAGCGCTGGTTCTTCTCACCCTGCTGGTGCAGCTGCCGTGGGTGATCCAGCGCCTGGATGGTATCGTGCTGCGCGTCCACTTTCCCGCGCTGACGACCGGGTTGGGATACACCACGCCCGCCGGGTACGGTCGTCAGATCTACCTGCTGCGCCATGCCGGATCGATCCTGGCTTACAGCTCGGCCATCACCTACCTACTCTACCGCAGGGCTGGAGCGCTCGCGCCCGGCGCGTGGCGCGATATTCTCGGCAGCACGGTCCGGCGCATGCTGCCGTCAAGTCTTGGAATCTTGACGCTGGTCAGCATGGCAGTCATCATGGCTCATGCCGGCATGACCGACCTGCTTGCGACCGGAATTGCCTCAGCCGTCGGAACGGCATTCCCCCTCGTATCATCCTGGATCGGTGCGCTGGGCGCGTTCATGACCGGGTCGAACACGAACTCGAACGTCGTCTTCGCCCAGCTCCAAATGCGCACTGCACAGCTGCTCGGCCTGAGTGTGCCCTTCATCCTGGCGGCGCAAACTGCCGGCGGGGCGCTCGGATCCGTGATCGCACCGGCTAAGATAATCGTCGGGACCGCTACGGGCGGCCTCTCGGGGCAGGAGGGAAAGGTGCTGCGGCGCATGCTGCCGTATACCGTCATTCTGCTCGGAACGATGAGCCTGCTGGCCTCGATCTTCCGGCATGGATAGAAGGACGGGGCGGGGTAACCCCGCCCCTGAAGAGACTTTCCTTTGGGCTAAATAAGCAGTTAACGTTTTGGGATGAAGGCTTCGGCAAAATCGCGCAGCGCCCCCAGGTGCTGGGCCGGTGATTGAAAACCACACCCCATCGTGTTGAGCGAAATATGAGTCGCACCCACTTCTTCCCAGGCGTGCAGCTCCTCTTCCATGTCCCCCAGGCTGGTGTCCGCCAGGCGTATCCGTGCTTCCAGACCGAATGACTGCGGAGAACGTCCGGCTTGAGCGAGGTACTCGCGCAACTTTTCCAGCGCAGGATGCGCCTGCTCCGCGCTCCGGTTGTTCGTCATCCACCCGTCGCCAAGCCTGGCAGCCCGCTGCAGCACGCGATCGGCGCCGCCGCCGAACCAGATCGGGATCGAACGCCCGGGCCGCGGGTTGAGGCCCACCTGCGGGAGATGATGCCAACGCCCATCAAAGGAAACGCTCTCCTCCGTCCAGAGCGCACGCAAAAGCTCAACCTGCTCCTCGCTGCGTACTCCCCGGTTGTGGAAATTCTCGCCCAGCGCGATGTATTCGGCTTCATTCCAACCGATTCCAATCCCTAACCGCAGCCGGCCGCCGGTCAACACATCCAGAGTTGCTGCCTGCTTGGCGACGAGCGCCGTCTGTCGCTGGGGCAAGATCAGGATGCCGGTCGCAAATTCAAGCTCCGTCGTCGCGGCGGCCATGTAGGCGAAGAGCACAAACGGCGAGAGGAAGGGGTGCTCCAACCGGTAGGGACCGGGCCTGGCTGCCGGGCTCGCCGGATCAACGCCAAGGACATGCTCGTAGGCCAGGATATGGTCATAGCCGAGTCCTTCGACCGTTTCAGCAAATTCGCGTACGGACTGTGGCCGGGAATCGTATTCTGTTTGGGGGTAAACAGCGCCGAAGCGGATCATAGGGACCTCGATCGATGGTCTGGTTTGAAGTATACCCGACGCTTAGCATGGCAGGCTCGAGAGAGTGTTGTACAATGGTCCCCATGAGCGAACGAAGCGAGCGTGAGGTCCACATCCTGCTCACGGTTTCCTTTCCACAAGCGCTGTTAGACCGAATCGGTGCGGTCTCGCCAGAGATCAAACTCCATTCCAATCCGGCGCGCGAGGCGAAGGTGATTCCGGAAGATCTGCTTAACAAAGTCGAAGTGCTCTACACAGCAGATGTCCTGCCTGAGCCGGATCAGGTGCCCAAGCTGCGCTGGATCCAGATGCACTATGCGGGTGTCGACCACATCAGTGGAAACCCACTCTTGAGTGAAGACATCATGGTCACGACTGTGAGCGGCGCTTCTGCCCCGCAGATGGCCGAATTCGCGCTGATGAGTATGCTCGCCCTCGGCCACCGCATGCCGGAAGTCCTGCGAAGTTCACCCGCGGAACAGTGGGCCGAAGGCCGTTATTCCCGTTTTCAACCACTTGAGCTGCGCGACAGCACCGTCGGCATTGTCGGCTACGGCAGCATCGGCCGAGAGATTGCCCGCCTGTGCGTGCAGTTCGGGGCTCACATCCTGGCCACGAAACATGATCTGATGCACCTGGAAGATCCGGGGTACGTACCCGATGGGTTGGGCGATCCGGCCGCCGATCTGCCCGACCGTCTCTACCCGCCGGAAGCACTGCGGTCGATGGCCAAGCTCTGCGATTTCATCGTCGTGACCGTCCCGCTCACACCCGCGACCCAGGGGATGCTGAACGGCGAGGTGCTGAAGGCGATGAAACCAACTGCCTATCTGGTTGACGTGTCGCGCGGGGGAGTTATTGATCACGGCGCACTCGTCGAAGCCCTAAACGCCCGTCACCTGGCCGGCGCTGCGCTGGATGTTTATCCGATCGAGCCCCTGCCCGAAAGCAGCCCACTCTGGAAGATGAAGAATGTCCTGTTGTCCCCCCACCTGGCCGGCTCTTCCCCGCACTACCTCGAACGCGCGGCCGAGCTCTTCAGCGTCAACCTGCAGCGCTACCTGACCGATCGCCCCCTTTTAAATATCTATGACGCCGAGCGCGGGTATTAGCAGGGTACCCTTCGCATGATCAAAGGGGTGATCTTTGACCTCGGCTCAACGTTGATCCACTTCGAGGGGAACTGGGATCAAATCTGGCAGGACAGCTTGCACGAACTGATTGCTGTGCTGCAGGCAGCCGGGATAGGGACCGATCCTGCCCACCTGATGTCAGAATTCGCCCGGCGCATGCATGCCTACCGCCGCGACCGGCTTGGCGATCATCAGGAGCGGACGACGACCAACATCCTGGTTGAAACTTTGACTGCACTGGGGGAATCGATCCCGGATGATCAAACACTTGCTGACGCCCTGCAGCGCATGTACGCTCATACCGAATCCCACTGGAAACCTGTCCCCGGCCTGGATACTGCCCTGACCCTATTGCAGGAGCGCGGCTTGCATATGGCCTTGCTCTCCAACGCCGGTGATGAGCCAAACGTCCAGCGTCTGATCGACCAGGCCGGTATTCGGCCGTATTTTGACCCGATCTTGATTTCTGCCGCACTCGGCGTGCGCAAACCAGCCCGGGAGCCATTCGTGCTCATTCTCTCCCAGTGGGGTTTCGAACCCGGAGAGGTAGTCATGGTGGGTGACCGCCTGGACCAGGATGTTCTCGGGGCACAGCAAGCCGGCCTGCATCAAATCTGGCTGCGGGCTTATGCCGAACCCAACCAAATTTCGCCCAGGGAGCCAGAGCGGATGGGCGATACGCTCAGCCAGGTTCCGGCGTTGATCGATAGCTTGAATTCGAAAGGATAACTCGCGTGGAGTTCGAACGGGTAACGGAACATATTCAGCGTCTTCAAGTACCCTATTCGCTGCTTGGTCCAATTTCCCTTCCGGTAACGCTGTACCTCGTCCGGGAGCGGGATGGATGGACATTGATCGACAGCGGGCCGCCCGAATCAGGCGATGACGTAGTTGCTGCGATTGCTGCAGCAACCGATGAACTCGGCCCGGACCAGATCCTGCTCACTCACGCCCACTACGACCACAGCGGCGGCCTGGGCGCAATCCGCCAAGCCTGGAAAGTGCCGCTCATCTGCCACAAGGATGAAGCTCCCTTCATCACCGGGCAATCGGGCTACCGCTTGCTGTCCTCTCGCAACTTGTTTTTCCTCCTCGGCCGCTACCTTGTCCCGCCGACGGGCTGGGGCTACCAAGTGAACCGCCTGCTCGAACGGGGCGAGTCCCTGGCCGGGATGGTTGTAATCTCGCTTCCCGGTCATTCGCCCGGACAGGTCGGCTTCCTGCATTCCGCTGACAGGGCCATGTTATGCGGCGACGCCGTCATGAACCTGAATGGACGGCTGTCACCACCTTCGCGCTGGTTGACCGTCGATCCGGATTTGGCGCTGCAGTCGATGGAGCGCTTGGCCGAACTCGACTTCCTGCACCTGCTGCCATCCCACGGCGATCCAATTCTCGAGAATGGACGTCGAGCACTGCGCCAGTACCTGGGGTTGGGCCAGGAGGAGGATCTGCTTGGCCGCTGGTGAGACATTTTGCAACCGATAACCGGTGACGGGGTTCCACAGAATGGTCTTGTAGGAGGAGTAGCGTCTGTCTCTCTCGAACCCTGACTATTCCGGGCTAACCTACCCCAGGCGCCAGCCAATTCGTGCCGTACTACGAGCCATGATCCGGTTGGCGCTTGGAGCACTGACCCGGCTAGAAATCCTGGGGCGTGAAAACCTGCCCCCGGGAGGGCCCCTGATCCTTGTTGCGAATCACTTCAGCTTCATCGATCCGCTGGCAATGATCCGATCAACACCCTGGCCGCTGGAGTTCCTGGCTGGTGCTCATATGCCCAATGCGCCGGCGGTTGTAACCTGGATTCCAAAGGTTTGGGGGGTTTTTCCGGTCCACCGGGGCTCGGCAGCCCGCAGTGCTCTGCGGGCTGCCGAACGCGTTCTGGCTCAAAACGGTGTGCTGGGGATTTTCCCTGAGGGTGGCAATTGGGCCACCGTACTGCGGCCAGCTCGCCCTGGCGCGGCCTATCTTGCGGCGCGCTCCGGGGCACCGATCCTACCGATAGGAATTGATGGCCTGGTGGATGTCTTCCCCAGGCTGCGGCGCGGCGGGCGGGCGAAGGTCACGATTCGGATCGGTCAGCAGTTCGGTCCCTTCCAGGTGAACGGGTCAGGCCAGGAACGTCGTGAGCAGCTGGACGCCATTGGTCATCGCATGATGCGGAAAATCGCCGCGCTGATTCCGGAAGAGCGCCGCGGTCATTACTCCGACGACCCGGCTATACGAGCAGCAGCGCAGGGAACCGAGATCTATCCCTGGGCCGACGAACCCGATATCTAGCGCCTTTACCGAACCTACATAATGAACCTGGAACGAGGTGCATCCAATGAGTGAGAGTGCAGTCCTTCCACGTCCGGTCTCGACCCGCCGCGAGCGGATTGCCTGGTATATGTATGACTTCGGCAATTCGGCTTATGCAGCTGTGGTTTTGCTCGCCATCTACTCGGCTTATTTTCAAGGCGAGGTGGTTGGAGGAGCGCAGGGGTCGAGGTTGTGGGGCTACGCCGTGGGCATCGCCATGCTGGTCGTGGCGCTCACTTCACCTGTGCTGGGTACGATCGCCGACTTTTCGGGGTCTAAGAAACATTTCCTGTTCTTCTATACAACACTCTGCTGCCTGTTCACGGCGCTGCTCTTCTTTGTCGGCCCCGGCGATGTCCTGACCGGGATGCTGTTCTTCATCCTGGCCGAGATCGGATACCGCAGCGCACAGGTCTTCTACAACGCCCTGCTGCCCGAGATCGCTTCAGACGAAGACATGGGGCGGGTGTCGGGCAATGGCTGGGCGATTGGTTCGGCCGGCGGGATTTTATGCCTGGTAATCGTGCTGGCGCTGATCATGTTCGTCAAGGGCGAGGGCGTGGTCAACTACGCATTCCTCATTACAGCTGTCTACTTCGCACTTTCGGCGACGCCCGTCTTCCTGTGGATCAAGGAACGCGCTCAGCCACAGCAGCTCCCGCCGGGCGATAACTACCTGACGATGGGCCTCAAGCGCCTGGCGAAGACTTTCCGTGATGTGCGCTCCTACCGCGAGTATGTCAAGTTCATGGTGGCGTTCCTGATCTATAACGATGGCATTATCATGGCACTCGATTTCGCCGCCATCCTTGGGGCGGTGCTCTTCGGCATGGAGCAGCAGCAGCTGATCGTCTTCATGATCATCGTCCAGGTGACGAGTATTGCCGGAGCCTATCTGTTCGGCCTGCTGGCCGACCATGTCAATCCGAAGCAGTCGCTGATCGTCGCACTGTTTTTGATGATCGCCGCCGCCGTCTGGATGTACTTCAACTACTCGCTGATCGGGTTCTACCTGATCGGCGGCCTGGCGGGCTTCGCATTGACCGGCGTGCAGTCGGTCAGCCGTGCAACCGTGGGTTTATTCGCTCCCCGTGGTCAGAGCGCCGAGTTCTACGGCTTCTTCGCCATCGCCGGACGTACTTCATCTTTCATCGGACCGGCAATCTATGGCATGCTGGCATACCGTGCTGCGCTGTGGTTCCAGGGGCGTGGCCTGACAACTCAGCTGGCGGAACAGCAAGGTCAGCGTTTCGCGATCCTCTCGATCGTCGCTTTCCTGGTCGTGGGCCTGGTGTTACTGCTCACGGTTAACGTACGCCGTGCCCGGGAGCAATCCGCTCGTGGCTGAACCGTCCCTTACTCGCCCAGAAGCCATGACGCTTAAGAATTGGTCGGCGTTCCTGCTGCTCGGCCTGATCTGGGGCACCTCTTTTCTGTGGATCAAGATCGGCGTACGCGAGCTGGAGCCCTTCACGCTGGTTGGCTTCAGGCTGCTCTTTGGCCTGCTGGCGATTTCAATCGTGATCTTGATCCGCCGGCCGGTATTCCCTCGCTCGAGGAGGACCTGGTTTTTCCTTGCCCTGATGGGCTTGACCAACACCGCGCTTCCATTTGTCCTGATCACGTGGGGCGAAGTGAGCGTGGATTCGGCCGTCGCCTCCGTGTTGAACAGCAGCATGCCGCTCTTTACGCTTATCATCGCCCACTTCTTCCTGGCGGATGAACGGATGACGCTCCCGCGCGTCATCGGGCTCTTGCTCGGATTCTGCGGCATTCTGCTGCTTTTCAGCCGTGATCTGCAGCGCGGGACCTCGCAGGGGATCCTGGGGCAGGTGGCGGTTCTGGCCGCGGCACTTTCCTACGCCATCAGTTCTGTCTACGCACGCCGCACGCTGAAGGAAGTGTCCACGCTGGTGCAGGCTTTCGTCCCGATGGTCGTCGGCGACAGCGTGATGTGGCTCGGGGTGTTCTCGCTGGAACGCCCCTTCCACATGCCACAGCAGCCGCTTACCTGGGTCGCCGTGGCCTGGCTCGGTGTGCTGGGGTCTGCTGCCGCTTACCTGCTGTACTACACCCTGCTGCACCGGGTCGGCTCGACCCGCACCTCGCTTGTGACCTACGTCTTTCCCGTGGTCGGGGTCGCGGCCGGTGTGCTCTTTCTAGGTGAGCGCCTGGACTGGCATCTGGCGCTGGGGGCGCTGCTGGTCGTGGTGGGGATCGTAATTGTCAATCGGCGCCATGGGGATGAACGGACATCCAGGAGCTGAGACGCTGCCCGCTCAAGACGGAATTCAATTTAGGCCAAGTGTGGCCAGTAATCCTTTGAGAAACGCATTCAAACGATCGTAGTGGCTGCCGCGCCAGTAAATCTGGCCGCATCCCTGGCACTGCCGGAAATCCTGATGCTCCTCCCGGACCGAATCGGGAAGCATCTCCTTCACTTCTCCTTTATGGACAGTTGCAAGCATGCCATTGCAGCGCAGACACCGGATGAGGGGCTTGATGTCCGCTCCGAGCTGGAAACGCCGCAGTATTTCCAGCACCTGTTCGCGCGGTTGGCTCGATCGCAGGCAGTATCCGTAGCGGACCTCGCTGCGTTTCAACAACCCCCGGTCGCGGGTGAGCAGGATGCGACCCTGTGTCGAAGCAATCGCGGCCATTTGATCGTCCTGATAGTCGTTGCGGTACAGTGTATCAAAACCCAGTAAACGCAGATACGCTGCGAGCCGCCCCAGATGGATATCGAGCACGAATTGAGCCGGGCCCTGCCTTGTTGCCCGCAGGCGGATGTAGAGTGGGAGTTCGAGCGATTGAAAAAAGGGGTAGACGCCCACCCGGTCCCCGGCTTGCAGGTGATAGTCGAAATCAACGGGCACCCCATCGACCAGGATGAGGTCAACTTCCGGGTGCGGAATGCCAAGCGCTTCGATGGCATCCTTGATCGCTGGTCTTCCGTGGAATGCATACTTGACCGGGGTCTGCCTTTGCCCGGGAGGTAAAAAATAGTTCAAGTCAGCGTAGAACCGGAATTGTGCTTGATACATCCTGGTTCAACCAAGAAAGCTCGTGATTTGTGCCACCCATTCTATAAGCTATTGGACTCGATCTGTAAAGCTATCGTAATGTCCATTCAGGGTGTTTTATGCCAAAATAGGGTCAATCCGCATGATAGCGATTTCTATAGGGAGCGCGATGTATCCAAACAGCGGTACGGAATCTGCTCAGGCCGTCGATCCGCGCGTGACTGCGCTGGTTGACGCGCTGCGGCTGCTGGATATACCAGGCTCCGATTTTCGCTGGTCAGTCCTACTCGATTACGATGGCCTGATCCTGGCGAACTACCCTGAGAACCTACAGGTTGATCTTGACCCGGTTATTGCCGCCAGCGCGCACATCATGCGCATGGGGGAGCGGGCTCAGGACGAACTTCCGTTCGGCAAGTGGCGCTACACGTTGATGGCCGGTTCGGATCTGCAGCAGCTGGTGCTGCACCTCAACCGCGAGGTAGCGCTGAGCATCGCCTTCGGCTCACGCACCCCGATCCATAAGATCTTTGGATCGTTAAAGGACGTCGTGCCGGCTTTAATGCGATCGCTCGACCTGACCTCACGCAAATTTTCGGAGCCAAATACGCTGATGATGCGTTCCCGGGATCTCAACAAATATCTCGAGGATAGCTGATCGTCTGCTAAACTTGTCGCTTCACCATCGAAGAACCCCGTTCACCTGGAACGGGGTTTTTGGTACAGTCTCGCTACGGTCGCTGCCCAGGGCTGCGGCTACAGCGCCGTCGGCGAGAACATCTACGCCGGGAGGGGGTGCCGCCTCCATCGTCAGCGCCTGGATGGGTAAAACCCGGCATCGCGAGAACATCCTCAAAGCCAGCTGCACCGAGATCGGTTTCGGGTATCGTCTCTGGTCCGACGGCACCTACGGGGCGTACGCGGTAGCCGTCTTCGATCGGCCGAGTTGGCTTTGTCCAATCTAAGCACTTGACAGGTTCATCATTGTCCGGTCAAATTCCTTTCATCAATGAGCTCCGTTAGCCGAACTGGGTGTGCTGGGAGGATCGCTTGCGAAACGCAACAGTGTTGACTGTCCTTGGCCTAATCGCGATGGGCCTGGTTCTTACGTACGCTTTTATCGCAGGAGATTTTGCGGATGAAGGATCGACTTTGCTCTCGATGCCGTGGGGGATCGTCTCGCTCGTCGATCTGTATGTAGGATTTGCGCTCTTTTCAGGCTGGATTGCCTATCGCGAGACAAGCTGGCGGCGCGCGCTGCTCTGGATCGCGTTGGTGATGGTTCTTGGATTCTTCGCTGCCAGCCTGTATGCGCTGCTGGCGCTGCGCAACAGCGGCGGTTCCTGGCCCCGCTTCTGGATGGGCGCTCGCACGCCCGGCGCGGGATGACCTTCACCAAATAGATTCATCGTGAGCGGGCGATGTCTGCCCTCTGCGCCTCTGTTACGCGCAGCAAATCCTGAGGCGCGAGCAGGATCTCGAGACCGGGCGCTCCGGCGCTGATCCCGACTTCGTCCCACAGCTCGACCGTTTCATCAATCCAGATCGGGTAATTCCTGGCTATCGCCAGCGGGGTGACCGCGCCGCGTTCGTAGCCGGTCAGAGCGAACAAATCACGCTGTGGTGCCATCTCTGCCTTCTTGTCACCTATAGCTTGAGCCAGGAGGCGTAGGTTGACCTCCGTCCCGGCCGGGACCAGCACGAGCAGCGGGCCACTGCGGTCGCCGACCGCCACCAGCGTCTTGAAGATCTGCTCGGGAGCCATGCCGAGCGCACTCGCCGCATGGTCTGCGAGCAAGCGGTCTTCTTCGAGTTCGTAGGCTTGCACGCGGTAGGCGATCTGCTCACGGTCAAGCACGCGCATCGCGTTCGTCTTTTCGCTCACCAGCTCCGCCTTTTTCCCGGCTCGAATCTCGCCGGGAACGCCCGACGTGTATGATACACTTTTGTTAATTCAGACCAAACACTACATCCGGCATACTGCCCAAAGAGGAGTGCATTCTATGGATTCAGTTCTTCAACTCATCATCTCGCAGCTCAGCGGCGACACAGTGTCAAAAATCAGCGACAAGCTTGGCGTCGATGAAGCCCAGGCACAGCGCGCCATCGGGCTGGCACTGCCGGTGATTATCGGCGCGCTCAACCGCAACGCCTCTTCGTCGGACGGCGCCCAGTCGCTGACCAACGCGCTGCAGCGCGATCACGACGGCAGTATTCTCGAGAACCTGGGCGAGAAGGTCAGCCAGCAATCGACGATCGAGGACGGTATGGCGATTCTCGGTCACTTGTTCGGTGAGAAGCAGGGCGGGGTTGAAAAGAGCGTCAGCAAGGGCACCGGGCTCGATCCTCAGGCAGCGGCCCAACTATTCGCCATGCTGGCTCCGATCGTAATGGGCGCGCTGGGTCAGATTCGGCAGAAGAAGTCGCTCGATGCGCAGGGTGTCTCGCAGGTACTGCAGCAGGAACGTGACACGGTTGAGAAGTCGACCTCCGGTCTGACCCAACTTCTGGACTTGGACGGCGACGGTGATGTCACCGAAGAGGTGATCAACCTGGGCGCTAGCCTGCTTGGCGGACTTTTCGGCGGCAAGAAGTAAAATCCCACCAGACGGATAAGGAAAAAACGACCGGCGGGTTCGCCGGTCGTCTGTTTTTTTTATGCCGCAGTTACGATGAGCAGTGGATGCACACCTCCGTAGGACGGTTGGTCCAGTAGACCAGACCGCACTCGGGACAGGTTGTCTTTCTCAGGCCAGTATTTTTTCTCTCCGGGGCAGGACGTTGCTCGGGCGGCAGCTCGGCGAAGGGGTCTACGCAGCATGGACCGCCTCCCGTGCCCGGCTCAGCCTGTTCGTCCCGAGGGAGTTTATCAATGTTCTTCATGCGTCTACCTAGATCCTTTCGCTCCCTTCAGTCCACTCCGGCTGGTAGAAACGCTTCCGAATCCAGAGCGCCACATACCCCAAGCCGATCAATACCGGGACTTCGATCAATGGACCGATCACGGTTGCCAACGCTTCCTGGGAAGCGATGCCGAAGGACCCGACGGCGACGGCAATCGCCAGTTCGAAGTTGTTGCTGGCGGCCATAAATGACTGAGGCGTACTGATCTCGTAACTGAAACCGCGCCAGCGGGAAAGACTGAACGAGAGCACAAACATCAACAGGAAGTAGACTGCTAAAGGCAGCGACACTATGTCGCTGCTTTGGATCGTTTCGAGCAGCGGATCGAGCTCGGGGTGGGCGATGACGTAGAACTCGTTCAGTCCTTCACGGCGGTCTTCGACCAGCCCGGCCACGCGCAACCGGGCCAGCTGCAGGGATAGATAGGCCTGCCGCAAGCCCAGCCTGTTCTCGAGGTGGCAGACTAAGCAATCGCCGTCTTCCCTCAGCACGTTCAGGATTCCCAGCCGGGCCGGATGTGCCAGGGCTTTAAGCAGGTCCGCACTGAATTTTTCACTTTCCATTGCATCCGCCATTATCACTGAATTTAATATTCTTGATATGAAATATATCTCCCCGGCCCACCCCGTCAGTGATATTTGTCACAATCTTTCCTTACACTTGTCGTTTGGAACCCCCCGGGTGAGAACCATCCATAACGGACTTTTACGTCCTCTGGCTTGCCTGCGATCCAGTACAATTCCGTGGAGCTTCTCTACCGTGGGTTACATGACCACCCATCACCCGGCGCCGAAGGAGTCTTGATGTTCGCCACGGAACCTGCCCCCACTCGCTTTGATCTTACGTTCAGCCTGTTCGGAATCCCGGTGCGGATCCATCCGCTTTTCTGGTTGATGGGATTTTTGCTCGGCGGATCGGTTCGAAACCTGCTTCTGATTGCCCTCTGGATTGCGATCGTCTTCGTCTCGATCCTGATCCATGAGCTCGGGCACGCGCTGGCGATGCGCACCACGGGCAGCTACGCGCGTATCGTGCTCTACGTTTTCGGGGGGCTGACGATCCCCGAGTCCTCGCCCTGGGGCGGCCGAATGGCCACTCGGGCGAGCGGCCCCGCGGCGGAGATCTTCGTCTCGGCCGCCGGGGCGCTGGCGGGGTTTCTCTTCGCCGGGATCGTGCTCGCACTCGTATCGCTCTTCGGGGGCCAGGTTATCATGGGCCGCTTGCTGAGCGTGATCCCCTTCCCGACCGTCGTCCTGCCGGGAGGCTCAAACTACATCCATTTCGCCCTCAACAGCCTGCTGTGGGTGAACATCTTCTGGGGCTTGATCAACTTGATGCCGGTCTTCCCGCTCGACGGGGGGAGCATCGCCCAACGCGTCCTGGTCAGCTTCGACCCGGTTAATGGCTCGACCACCGCACTCTGGGTCTCGGTCGTGACCGGTGCGCTGCTGGCGCTGATCGGGATCGTCTTCATGGGCAGCATCTACGTCGGGCTGCTATTCGGCTACCTGGCCTTTGCCAGCTACCAGTCGCTCAACCCGGGCTTCGGTCGGCGCTGGTAGCAATCAATAAACCCCTTAAAGATCCCTTGGACCATCGATTCGATTGGGATCCTTGTATACTGCATATCAGACAGGTGGAACCGACAATGAGAGCGAATCCTGCAGCACATAACCGGGCAGCATGGGATCGGATGGTCGAGCAAGGCAACCGCTGGACGGTGCCCGTGGAGCACGAGCTGATTGAAGCTGCGCGGCGAGGTGAGTGGCAGGTTCACCTGACTGAGACCAGGCCGGTCCCCCGCTCGTGGTTCCCCGAGCTGCACGGGGCGAAGGTGCTCTGCCTGGCATCAGGGGGCGGACAGCAGGGTCCGATCCTGGCGGCGTCCGGCGCTCAGGTCACGGTATTCGACAACTCTCCCGGGCAGCTGGCAATGGACCAGCTGGTCGCCGAGCGGGAAGGACTCGCCATCCGCACGGTTCTGGGCGATATGCGTGATCTTTCGGAGTTCTCCCCGGGTGAATTCGACCTGATCTTCCACCCGGTCTCGAACTGCTTCATCCCCGACCCGCGCCCGGTATGGAACGAAGCACACCGCGTGCTGCGCCCGGGCGGCGAATTGCTGGCTGGCTTCGTTAACCCGGTCGATTATAGCTTCGATCCCCAGCTGGCCGAATTGGGCACCTTTAAAGTCGTCTATTCACTGCCTTATTCAGACACCGAGAGCCTGAGTGAAAAGGAGCGTGTCGCGCTGCACGGCGAGAACTCACCATTTGAATTCAGCCACACGCTTGAATTGCAGATCGGCGGCCAGTTGGAGGCAGGGTTTATATTGGTCGGTTTCTACGAAGATTACCGCAGCAACGACCCTCTCGCTGACTATATGCCCTCCTACTGCGCCACCCGGGCCAGGAAGCTGTAGGTCTCCGGCATTTCAGGGGAAGCCCGCTTTAGAAGTCTTCCGATCAGCATGTGACGTTCTACTCCGGGTCGTTCTTGCGGGTTGCGGCTTCGCCATTCCTGTTGGATCATATTCACGCGCGAGTACAAGAACCCAATGGTTGCTCAGGCGAGCTCCGGCTGGAAAAGAATCGTGTTTGATGATCCGTCGGCTCCCCCTTCAGGAGCGAGAAATGCAAATTAAGCGGGTCGAGTCAAAAGCTGATCTAAAGCAGTTTATCAACCTACCGTACCAGCTCTACCGCGATGACCCGCTCTGGATACCACCGCTGCGCAGCGAACAGCAGGGCCAGTTCGACTCGAAACGGAACCCGCTGCTCGACCACTGCGACTACGAACTATTTTTGCTTCAAGACAACGGGCAAAGCGTCGGGCGAGTTGCGGCCTTTACCGATCGCCTGGCGCTTGATTTCTGGAATGAGCCGGTTGGCTTGTTTGGCTACTATGAATGCCCTCTCAACCCCAAAGCCTCACGCAGGCTGCTCGAAACCGCCGCCGAATGGCTGCGGGCGCGCGGCATGCGCAGCATGCGCGGCCCTTGGACCTTCGTCTCCCAGGAGTGGGGGCTGGTGGTCGAGGGTTTCTCTCCTCCGCCGACGATCATGGCTCCCTACAATCCCCCGTACTACGCCGAACAGATGGAGCGCTTCGGCCTGCGCAAGATCAAGGACCTGCTCTGCTATTCGGTCTCAGCCTCCGCTGGCTACCGCATCCCCGAGCGTATTCTGACACTGACCGAGGCGGTCGCCCGGCGCTATGGTGTCACGGTGCGCCAGGTGGATATGCGCCACTACAATCAGGAGGTACAGACGATCATCGAGCTTTCCAATCGCAGCTTGATCGACAACTGGGGCTATGCTCCAGTTACAGAAACCGAGGCGCGGGCGATGGCGCGCGATCTCAAGCCGGTCATCCAGCCAAAGGGCGTGCTGATCGCCCAGGATTCGGCCGGAAATCCAATCGGCTTCGCCATCGCAATTCCGGATATCAACCGGCTGCTGAAAGGGCTGAACGGCCGCCTGCTGCCCTTCGGGTGGATCAAGCTGCTCTACGGATTGCCCCGGCTGCACAGCTACCGGATGTTCGCGCTGGGCGTGCTGCCCGAGTATCACGGCAAGGGCATCGACAGCCTGATCTACCGAAAGCTCTATGAAACGCTTTATTCGCCCGATGTCTGGCTCGAGATCAATTACGTGCTGGAAGACAACGTGCCGATGAATAATGCTATCTGCAAGCTGAATGCCTCGCCTCTGCGCCGGTACCGCATTTACCAGACCGAACTGTAAGGGAAACTCTACTGCGGGAACGAAATCCAAAAAACTCGAAGATCATCTGTTTGATGAAAGCGCCTCCCTTCCGGGAGGCGCTTCTTGTGCCCCAGGCGCGATTTGAACGCACAACCTAGGCTTTAGGAGAGCCTTGCTCTATCCATTTGAGCTACTGGGGCTTCGCCGAAATTATAGCACTCCCCACTCATGCCCCGGAAACCTGGATCAAATAGGCCGGGATCGGCTCACGCCGGCCGATGACCTGAATCGGCTCCAGTGGTTCGGCCTCGACCTCCTTATGCGCCAGCTCGTAGGTATTCTTACTGAGCAAGATCTGCCCCCCGCCGGCCTGTTCCTGCAGCCGCTTTGCAACATTCACCACGTCACCGATCACGGTGTAATCCATGACCTTCTCTGAGCCGATATTGCCGACAACCGCCTCGCCCGAATGTAATCCGATTCCCAGCCCAAGTCCTTCAAGTTCCTCCCCCGAGTTCTCGCGCAGTTCTTTAAAAAGGCGCTGCATCTCGATCGAGGTTTCGATCGCTCGCATAGCATCATGCTCGGTTGTCACCGGCGCACCATAGAAAGCCATTAAGCCATCACCGAGGTACTTATCGAACGTGCCGTGGTGTTCGAAGACCACCTTGCTCAAGGCCTGGTAGATGCGGTTGAGGGTCTCGATCACGTGCTCGGCGGTGTGCTCTTCGGTGAAGCGCGTAAAGCCGCGAATGTCGGCAAAGAGCACGGTCACCTGGCGGATGTCACCTCCCAGCTTGAGGTAGCGCTCGGGATCGGTGAGAATGATGTCGGTAACGTCTTCTGCCAGGAAGCGGTCCAGCACCTGTCGTAAAAGGCGATTGCGCGATTCGACTTCGTCATGCAGTCGTTTCAGCCGCAGCAGCGAGCGCACGCGCGTCAGCAGGACGACTGAACTGTAGGGTTTGGTGACGAAGTCGTCGGCCCCGGCATCGATCGCCTTTAATTTTTCATCTTCGCTGTCTAAGGCGGTTACGATCACGATCGGGACGAAGCGCGTGGCCGGGTTGGCTTTGAGGGTCTTGCAGAGTGCCAGTCCGTCCATGCGCGGCATCTGCACATCGACCAGCGCCAGATCAGGAGGGTTCTGCAGCGCCAGCTCCAGGGCCGTGCGCCCGTCGGGTGCGGTGACGGCCTCGCAGCCGGAGCTGACCAAATATGTCTTGAGCAAGTCCCGATTGAGCCAATCGTCGTCGGCGATCAGGATGCGCGGTGGTCTATCAAAAATCCCGGTCAGGTCCATACGCCACCACGGTTTGAGGCGGGCAAGATCGCCCGATCCCGCTTTCGCTACTCGACGCGGCCGGTTGCAATGGCCATCTTCACTTCACCCAACGCCTTGGTCACCTCAATTTCGCGTGGGCAGGCATCGGTGCAGTTGAAGATATCGTGGCAGCGCCAGACTCCCGTCCGATCGTTGAGCAGCGCCAGGCGATCGGCGGCGGCCCGATCGCGGCTGTCGAAGATGAAGCGGTGCGCCTGAACGACCGCCGCCGGGCCGACATATTGTCCGCTGGCCCAGAACGAAGGGCAGGAGGTCGTGCAGGCCGCGCACAGGATGCACTTGGTGGTGTCGTCGAAGCGCGCCCGCTGTTCAGGGGTCTGTGGGCGTTCTCCGGCTGGCGCCGGTTCGTCGTTCACAAAGTACGGCATCACGGAACGGTAATGATCGAAGAACGGCTCCAGGTCGACGATCAAATCTTTGAGCACCGGCAGGCCGAGAATAGGCTCAACGGTAATCTTGCGGCCCACATCGCGCACGAGCACCTTGCAGGCCAGCCGGTTGACGCCGTTGATGCGCATGGCGTCCGAGCCGCAGACACCATGGGCACAGGAGCGGCGGTAGGAGAGGGTTCCATCCTGGTACCACTTGACGCGGTTGAGCAAATCGAGGATCTGGTCGTTTTCTTCTGCCTCGACAACGTAGTTCTCGTAATGGGCTTTCTTGTCAACCTCTGGGTTGTAGCGCAGAATGCGAAGTTTGACCTCCATCATACCTCTCCTAGTACACTCGCTTCTTCGGCTCAAAGTGGGTCATGGTCACCGGCTTGTACTTCAACGTCACGCCCTTTTTATCCATGTAGGCCAGCGAATGTTTGAGCCAGTTTTCATCATCCCGTTTGGGATAGTCCTCGCGCGCGTGCGCCCCGCGGCTCTCCTTGCGCTCCAGTGCAGCTTTGGCTGTTACCTGGGCAATATCGAGCAGGCAGCCCAACTCCCAGGCCTCGAGGATGTCCGTGTTGAAGGTGCGTGTCGAATCGTGAGCTCGTACGTTCTGGTAGCGTTCCTTCAGCTCGCTCACCTTCTTGAACGCCTCCGTCATGCCTTCCTCTGTGCGGAAGACGCCCACATCGGCGAACATCACTTCTTGCATTTCGCGCCGCAGGTCAGCCGCGATCTCGCTGCCGTCCGCATTACGCAGCCGGTCCAGCTGCTCGAGCACAAAACCCTGGGGATCGTCAGGTAATGGCACGTACTCGTTCTGTACAGCAAATTCGGCCGCTCTCTCGCCGGAGTGCTTGCCGAAGACAATGATGTCGAGCAGTGAATTCGTGCCCAGCCGGTTGGCACCGTGCACCGAAACGCAGGCCGTCTCGCCGGCGGCGAACAAGCCGGGCATGATGGTGTTCTTTTCGTCAACCACCACTTCCCCGTACTGCGTGGTCGGAATACCGCCCATGCCGTAGTGAGCCGTAGGTTGGACCGGCATCGGCTGTGTCACAGGATCGACTCCCATGTACGTCCGGCAGAAATCGACGATATCTGGCAGCTTGGAGAGGATATCGGCCCCGGTCACCTGGTAGGGAGATCCATCGGGCCAGGTTCGGCCATCGACCTTGGCATACTTATTGACCGTTTCGGGGCGGACATCGAGATAGAGGTAACGTTTGCCGTTGATGCCGCGCCCCTCGCGCATTTCGAGATACATGGCGCGGCTGACAACGTCACGCGAGGCCAGGTCTTTCACCGACGGGGCGTAGCGCTCCATGAAGCGCTCCCCTTCGCTGTTGATCAGCACGCCGCCTTCGCCGCGCACCCCTTCCGTGATCAGGATGCCCATGCGGAAGATCCCGGTTGGGTGAAACTGGAAGAACTCCATGTCCTCCGCCGGTATCCCGCGCCGCAGCGTGACCGCCACTCCATCGCCGGTGTAAGAGTGAGCATTGGAGGTAATCTCCCACACACGTCCCCAACCGCCGGTAGCAATGATCACAGCCTTAGCGTGAAACGTGTGCAGCTCGCCGGTGGAAAGCTCGACGGCGATCACGCCGCACGCCCGGCCGTCGTGGATCAAAAGGTCCAGCACCTGGAACTCGTCAAAGAACTTGACCTGGTTTTTAATGCACTGCTGGTAGAGTGTCTGCAGGATCATGTGTCCGGTTCGATCGGCAGCGTAGCATGCCCGCCGGACCGGTTTGCCGGTCTCGTTGTTGGTATGCCCACCGAACGGGCGCTGGGCGATCTTGCCCTCTGCCGTCCTGTTGAACGGCAGCCCCATGTGCTCGAGTTCATAGACGGTGTGCACTGCCTGTTCGCACATGAATTCAATCGCGTCCTGGTCGCCGAGATAGTCACTGCCCTTTACGGTGTCGTAGGTGTGCCACTCAGGACGGTCTTCTTCTTCGCTCCCCAGCGCTGCTCCTACGCCGCCCTGTGCGGCACCGGTATGCGAACGAACAGGATAGAGCTTGCTGAGTACAGCCGTTTTCGCACTTTTCGAGGCGTTTAGAGCGGCCATCAAGCCCGCCCCGCCGCCTCCCACAATGACCACTTCATATTGATGTTGCATCGAGCTCACTCTCCGTGGTTTCCGGGCTCAAGAGG
>Ga0307423_1000867_pt1 | contig 19476 bp, 10 predicted proteins | sample SalMarWE160310MG_FD_202154 | JGI IMG/M metagenome (GOLD analysis project Ga0307423, IMG submission 202154) | Salt marsh sediment microbial communities from the Plum Island Ecosystem LTER, Massachusetts, United States - WE1603-10 | ecosystem: Environmental > Aquatic > Marine > Intertidal zone >...
ACCGAAGCAATGAATCTTCCAAAACAGCCGAAGGAATTAATTATAATCGGTGCCGGAGCAATTGGAATTGAGTTTGCATATTTCTATTCTGTTTTGGGTACAAAGGTTACATTAATCGAAATGCTTGATAACATTTTGCCAGTTGAAGATGTTGAGGTATCTCAAGCATTAGAAAAGAATTTTAAAAAACGTAGAATTGAAATCTTTACTAAAACAATGGTTGAAAAAGCTGAAGTAAAAGGGAAAAAAGTTTTAGTTACGATAATTCAAAACGGAAAGAAAAAAGAATTAAGTGCTGATAAAGTTTTAAGCGCAATTGGTGTAACAGGAAATGTTGAAGGTTTTGGATTAGAAGAATTAGGAGTTGAACTATTCAAAAATCATATTAAGGTTGATAAAAATACCTATCAGACAAATGTGAAAGGAATTTATGCTATTGGTGATGTGATCGGTCCGCCATGGTTAGCACACGTCGCTTCAGCTGAAGGAATACATTGTGTTGAAGGTATTAAAGGAATTAAGAACCCTGTAATTGATTATGATAATATTCCTGGTTGTACTTATTGTCAGCCGCAAGTTGCCAGCATTGGATTGACTGAGGCAAAAGCAAAAGGACTCGGTTACGAACTTAAGATTGGAAAATTTCCATTTATGGCAAGCGGAAAAGCATTTGCCGTTGGGGAACGTGAAGGATTTGTCAAACTAATTTTCGATGCAAAGTATGGTGAATTGCTTGGCGGTCATATTATCGGAAGCGAAGCAACAGAACTTATTGCTGAAGTTGCTCTTGCCCGTGCAATGGAAGCAACCGGACATTCGATAATTAAAACAGTTCATGCACATCCAACTTTATCGGAATCAGTAATGGAAGCAGCGGCTAATGCTTATGGTGAGGCGATACACATTTGAGAAAATTGGTTTATTGTGATTTAGGATTGATTGATTACAAAGCAGCCTGGGATTTGCAAAAGAAAATTCATCAACTAAGAGTAGAAAATAAAATTGATGATGTGTTTTTTATGCTTGAGCATCCGCACACCTATACCCTCGGTAAAACTGCGGATAAACAAAATTTAGTCGGGGATGAAAAATATTTAAATAATAATAAAATTTCAGTTTATGATATTGATCGCGGCGGGGATATAACTTATCACGGTCCGGGACAAATAGTTGGTTATCCAATTATCAATCTTACAAACTGGCAGCAGGATACACATAAGTATTTAAGAGCGCTTGAAGAAGTGATTATTAAAACTTGCAAAGAATATGGATTAAATGGAAGCAGAGTTGATAAATACACCGGTGTCTGGATTGAAAATAGAAAAATTTGTGCAATCGGAATTAAAGTAAGTCGCTGGATAACAATGCATGGTTTTGCGTTTAACATCAATACTGATTTGAATTTGTTTAACGGCATAATTCCTTGTGGTATTTCAGATAAAGCTGTAACTTCGTTAAATCAAGAACTAAAAAGAGAAATAAGTCCAAACGAAGTAAAAGAAAAAATTATCCATCACTTTGGTGATATTTTTAATTATACACAAATTGAGTTTAAAACTAAAAAAGAAATATTAAATTTAGTTTCCTAATACAAGCAGGATTTTAAATGACAAAGAAAACAACCTCAATAATCAAAAAATCTAAAACAAAAACAGCGATAACGCCAACTAATGGAAATCAAAATACCATTAAAGCTGGCAATAAAGAATTTACAAAAGATGAACTTTTGAATGTATTAGAAATGATGTTACGTGCTAGAACTGTCGATAATAAGGCGATGAATTTGTTACGACAAGGAAAAACATTCTTTCATATTGCAGGCTCAGGACACGAAGCCGTGCAGGTTGCAATAGGTTTATTATTAGATTCTCAAAAGGATTGGTTTTTTCCTTATTACAGAGATTTAGCAACAGTTTTAACTGCCGGCTTAACTCCGGAAGAAGTATTTTTAGGAACTTTTGGTAAATCCACTGACCCCGCAAGCGGTGGGAGACAATTACCTGTTCATTGGGGCTCAAATAAATTCAATATGCCTTCACAATCATCTCCAACCGGTACTCAATTTTTACAAGCAGTTGGAGTTGCATTAGCAAATGTTAAACGTGGTGAAAGAAATATTTCTTATGTAAGCAGCGGCGAGGGAACAACATCACAAGGTGAATTTCACGAAGCAGTTAATTGGGCAAGTCGCGAAAAACTTCCTGTTCTTTTTGTAGTACAAAATAATAAGTATGCAATTTCTGTCCCCGTTTCAAATCAAAGCGGCGGCAAAAATAGTTCAATAGCAGAAATGATGGAAGGATATCACAATCTTCATCGTGCAAGAATTGATGGAACTGATTTCTTTAAATCTTATGAAAAAATTCAGGAAGCGATTGAGTACATTAAAAGTGGCAGGGGTCCTGCATTGATTGAAGCAGATGTTGTTCGATTAGGATCTCATTCATCTTCAGACGATCAAAAAAAATATCGCGATAAAAAAGAACTTGAAGAAGATCTAAAAAATTGTCCTATAGAAAAATTTGTTCAAATATTAGTTGGTAAGGGATTCATTAATCAATCTGAATATGATAAGCTGAAAAATTCTATTCTTGATGAAATTAATGAAGCAACTGACAAAGCTATTAAAGCACCTGATCCAAAACCTGATGAAGCAACAAAATATGTTTTTGATGAAAGCGGATTAAAAGAATCTTTTTCATATGAATCTTCCGAGCCGAGCGGTAATAAAATAGTTATGGTCGATGCCATAAATCATGCGTTGCATGAAGAGATGGAAAAAAATTCCAATATGTTCATATTTGGAGAAGATATTGAAGATGGAAAAGGTGGGGTGTTTACTGCAACAAAAGGATTATCAACAAGGTTTACAAGAAAACGGGTATTTAATTCACCTCTTGCAGAAGCCAGTATAATGGGTGTTGCAATTGGTATGTCTTTATATGGAATGAAACCAGTTGTTGAAATTCAATTTGGAGATTATATCTGGCCTGCATTTATGCAAATGAAAAATGAAATGGCTTCAATGAGATATCGATCAAATAATTCCTGGACTGCTCCGGTAGTAACAAGAGTAGCTGTTGGTGGATACATTCATGGCGGTTTATGCCATAGCCAAAATATTGAATCGATATTTGCACACGTACCTGGAATTTATATTGCGTATCCAAGCAATGCATCGGATGCCAAAGGATTATTAAAAACCGCCTGCAGAATTAATGATCCTGTTCTTTTCTGCGAACATAAGGGATTGTATAGACAAAGTTTTGCAATTACTCCGGAACCTGACGAAAATTATCTAATCCCTTTTGGTAAGGCCAAAGTGGTTAAAGAAGGTACAGATATTACTGTTGTCTCCTGGGGAGTTTCTCTTTGGGACTCTATGATAGCTGCTAAAAAATTGGAAGAGGAAGATTATTCTGTTGAGGTAATTGATATCAGGACTATAGTTCCTTTGGATGAAGAATCAATTTTCAATTCAGTAAAAAAAACTAACAAAGTTATTGTTATCCACGAAGACACACTTTTTGCCGGATTCGGAGCTGAGATTGTTGCACGAATTGCAGATAATTGTTTCCAATATCTTGATGCACCAGTAAAAAGAATTGCTGCAAAAGATGCTCATATTCCATACGCACCGATTTTAGAAAATACTGTACTTCCAAATCGTGATGAAATTTATAAAAGAATTAAAAATTTACTTAAGTATTAAAAAATCGTTGTATCGAATAATGAGGAATTTTTCTATTTGTATTAAGATTCAGATATCTCGCTTTGTTCGATATGACACAATAATAAAAAAATGAACTGGAACATTAAGAATTTAACATTTGTAAGCAGGAGTTTAATATGGATATCATAATGCCAAAAATGGGCGAGAGTGTTAATGAAGGAACAATCATTAAGTGGCATAAAAAAGTTGGTGATATTGTTAAACGTGATGAAATAATTTTTGAAATCAGTACCGATAAAGTTGATACAGAAATTCCTGCTCCTGCTGAAGGGACTCTATCTGAGATTTTTGTTAAAGAAGGTGAAACTGTTGAAGTGAACACAGTAGTTGCAAGAATTCAATCAATTGAAGAAGAAACAATTACACCTCCACCTGTAAAAGAAGAAATTAAATACGTTGTTGAAACAATGCCAGAACCTGTCATTGAAGAGGAAGAAGAAAAAATTATTAAGACTTCCTCCTCTAATTCAAATAGTAAAGGTGGAAATGTGATTGAGATTGCAATGCCTAAAATGGGTGAATCTGTTATGGAAGGAACTATCATAAAATGGCATAAAAGAGTTGGAGATTCTGTTAAAAAAGATGAAATGATTTTTGAAATCAGTACCGATAAAGTTGATACTGAAATCCCATCTCCGGAAGACGGTTCAGTATTGGAAATTTTAGTAGGTGAACAGGAAACGGTTGAGGTTGGTACTATCGTTGCAAAATTATCTGTTGGTTCTAATGTAAATATTCAAGTTGCTGAGAAAGATAAAGAAACTGCAAAAGTTCAAGACCAGGTTCAAGTTAAAGAAGTTGAATCCATGCATGATAATTTTGGAAGAGATATTGACATCCAACCGAAAGTGCAGGGGACAGGTTCGGGATTTTATTCACCACTAGTTCTAAGTATTTCAAAAAAAGAGAGTGTGAGTTTTGATGAGCTGCAATCAATAGCAGGAACCGGACACGAAGGAAGAGTGACTAAGAAAAATGTTCTTGAGTACATAGAGAAGCGTAATTTGCAAGGAGTTCAGGTTCAAGATCAAGTTCAAAGTAAATCGAATGAAAAAGTTACGACACGAACAACATCATTTGTTCCATCAACTTCTCAAACTGTTTATAATGAATCCGATGTTGAAAATATTCCGATGGATAACATCCGCCAGAAAATTATGGATCATATGGTTCACAGCCGCGATACCTCTGTTCATGTTACAGAGTTGATTGAAGTTGATATGACGCGAATTCATAATTTTATCATTGCAAAAAAAGATGAAATTATGAACAATGAAAATGCCAAGATTACTTATATGGCATTTATCGCAGATGCAGTAGTAAAATCATTAAAGAAATATCCACTTGTAAACTCAAGTATTGATGGAAATACTATCCTGCAAAAGAAATTTATAAATCTTGGGATTGCCGTTGCGATTGAACCAACAGGTTTGATAGTCCCCAATATAAAAGGAGCAGGTGATAGAAATGTAATCGGTCTGGCAAAAGCTATTGCTGATCTTGCTAATCGGTCAAGAACTAAAAAACTAACTCCTGATGATATTTCAAACGGAACATTTACAATTACAAATTACGGTGTGTTTGGAACTATATTTGGTACACCGATAATAAATCAGCCTGAAGTTGCGATACTTGGTGTGGGTGTTGTACAAAAGAAACCTGTTGTTATTGAAGTAGATGGTTCTGATACTTTTGCTGTAAGACATATTATGGCACTTACACTGTCGCATGACCACAGATTGGTTGACGGTATGTTAGGCGGACTATTCTTAAAGAATATTAAGGATACATTAGAGAATTTTGATCCTGAGTTATTTAATTAATGCATACCCCAATCGTCATCCTGAGCGAAGTCAAAGGATGACTTTTCATTATATTTATGTCACACTTCGACTTCGCTCAGTGTGACGGTAATGATAATTATACTATGATAAACCAACATCAACGTACATTTAAAGAAGAAGCAGAAAAATCTAATAAAGATTTAGGCAAACGACCGGATTGGTTAAAAGTAAGATTACCAATTGGTGAAAATTATTCTGATGTTAAAAATCTTATGCGTAAACAAAAGCTTAACACAGTATGTGAAGAAGCAAAATGCCCAAACATTTCTGAATGCTGGAATCATCGTACTGCAACATTTATGATTCTCGGCAATACATGCACAAGAAGCTGCGGGTTCTGCAATATTCAAGTGGGAATTCCAAATGAACTTGATACTGAAGAACCGAAAAGGGTAGTTGAATCTGTTATTGAATTAAATCTTCGTCACGTGGTAATAACTTCGGTAAACAGAGATGAGCTTAAAGATGGTGGTGCAAAGATTTTTAAAGAATGTGTAAGTTTGATCCATGAACAAAAACAAGATTGCACAGTTGAAATACTGATTCCTGATTTCAAAGGTGAAGAAGACGCATTTAATATTATTATGCAAAATCCACCTGATATTCTAAATCATAATCTTGAAACTGTTCCGAGACTTTATCACGCTGTTCGTCCTCAAGCAAAATATGAACGAAGTTTAGAATTGATTACATGGTTTAAGAATAAAGGAATAAAAACAAAAAGTGGTATTATGGTTGGAATAGGGGAGAAACCCGAAGAAGTTTTAGAACTTATGAGAGATTTAGTTAATCATGGTTGTGATATATTGACGATTGGGCAATATTTACAGCCAACAAAAATGCACCTACCCGTAGATAGATTTGTTACGCCAGATGAATTTAACATGTATAAAGAGGAAGGATTAAGGTTAGGATTTAAAATAGTTGAATCTTCACCATTAGTGAGAAGTTCTTATCATGCGGATGAGCATGCTAGAGCTATATTTAATCATGATTAATAACAAATTATTAATAAAAAAATATATTTCTTATTAGCAATAATCTACTTATTTTAAGAATTCAAAAATTAACCAAAGTTTATTACCGAATATTTTTACTAGATGAAATTTAATCTCTCATTTCTGCTTCTCCTGATAGCCTTTTCATTTACCACTAAAGTTATCGCTCAGGAAAGCCAAACCACATTGAACAAACCTTTGGATGATGAATCCAAGTATACAAATATTGGAAATATCGGTCTTACTTTGACAAATTTCGGGACTTATGGTAACGGTTTTGCATTTTGGCCGGATCAACCAAGTTGTGAGTTTCCATTAGGAAGCGGAATAGAACATATTTTTGATGGTGGACTGTGGATAGGCGGATTTGTTAGAGGGAGTTCAACGCCGTTTGTTACTACAGCTGCTGTAGATGCGGCTTCAGTATCAGCAAGAGGCGGGGGATTTGAATTTACAAACAGTAAAGGTAGTAAAGTTATTGAGCGATCATCTCTTTTCGATTCCCCTTTTTATTCACCTTTCGCTATTTCCCATCAAGATTTTGTAATGAATTATTCAGATACAAATAAAGTTCTATTAAATGGTGAAGTAATTGAAGGTCATAATCCGCTTGGATTGTCTGTTCATCAGGAAACATATGCGTGGGATTTTCCATTTGCCAATTTTTTTGTAATTCTAAATTATACGATTAAAAACACTTCAAATAAATCGATTGATAGCATATATATTGGTTTATGGACAGATACAGTTGTCCGGAACACAAGGATTACTGGCAGACCAAGTGGCAGCGCATTCTTTAATAAAGGCGGAAATGGCTATAATGATTCAATAAAAATTGCTTATGAATTTGATGCAACAGGAGATCCTGGATTTACGGATAGCTATGTAGGTATTCAATATTGTGGTTCAGAACCTAAATTAAATAAAAAAATATTATTAGAAGGAGATTCCGTTTCAACAGTAAATTTTGTTAGCTGGCAATTTAGAAATACTGATGATCCCAATTTTTTCGCTCCTCAAGATGATATTGGTAGATTTTCCAAGATGGAAGGATATTTTGGCGGAACAAATCGTTGGGGAAAAGGTATCAATTCTGCATCATTAAAAACACCATCAAATAGATCGATGCTATTAACTGAAGGACCATTCTCAACCATTTCACCCGGTGATTCAATTAATGTTGTCTTTGCAATCGTTACTGCAAAAAAATTTGGAACTGATCCCGCTGCAATTGATGATGTGAAACAAAAAACTAATCTTTATATAAGTACTGATTGGGCATTAAGAGCATATTTTGGTGAAGACAGAAATCGTAATGGAGTTTTAGATTCTGGTGAAGATCAAGATGGGAATGGGAAGATTACTCGTTACATACTTCCGTCACCTCCAATAACTCCAAATGTTAAAGTTGTACCGGAAGATAGAAATGCCACAATTTATTGGGATAGAAGAGCAGAGTCATCCTTAGACCCTATTTCCGGTAAAAAAGATTTTGAAGGTTATAGATTATATAGGACACAAGCCGGATTTGATTTATCGGATAAACAGGATTTACAAAAATCTTTAGTACTTCTTGCCGAGTTTGATAGTACCGGAAACGAAATAGGATTTAACTCTGGATTTTCTTTTGTACGCTTAAATGAACCCGTTCAATTTCCCAATGATACAGTTTCCTATTATTATAAGTTTGAAGTTTCTAATTTATTAAATGGCTGGCAATACGTTTTTTCAGTTACGGCTTTTGATAAGGGAGATCCCTCGAACAATTTGATCAGCCTAGAATCGAGTGCTTTATCTGCCTCAAAAAGAATTTTACCCAGCACTTTACCAACTGATGATCCCAATGTTGAAGTCGGCGTTTATCCAAATCCGTATTACGGAAATGCAATCTGGGACGGTAGTTCTGAAAGATTGAGAAAATTATATTTCTATAATCTTCCCTCAGAATGTGAAATTACAATTTATACTTTAGCCGGAGACATTGTTAAAAGAATTCAACACGATAGTAACAACAATGGTTCTGATTTGAGATGGTTTCAGAATTACGCAAGCGATGGCAAGCAGCAATTTACTGGTGGAGAGCAAGCCTGGGATTTGATTACGGATTACGATCAGGCAGTTGCCACGGGACTATACTTGTTCAGTGTTAAAAACAGCACAACAGGTGATATTAAAACTGGGAAATTTTTAATTATTAAATAACTAGGAGACGATAAATGAAAAAATTCTATTTGATGTCTGTAATTTTGTTTACTATTACTATGAACATCTTTGCACAAACTTATCCGGAAGTTTCTATTCGAGATATTCAATATATAGATCCTGATTCGTTGAACGTTTACTTTACTGATTTCGTAGCTGGGCCTTTAACGGGTGATACAGTAACTGTTACCGGTGTTGTGATGACACCTCCTTATAAAGGAGCTAATCCAGCAAATGGTACTTTAATGTATTTTGGCAGTACACTCGCCGGTTTCTTTCTGCAAGATACAAGTGAAACCGAATGGAGTGCTATCTTAGTTCTCATATCTACTCCTGCTAATTATCCAGCCTTTCAAACCCTGGATAGTGGAGCAGTTGTAAAAGTCACAGGTGTTGTTACTCATTATGAAGGGTCGACGCAAAAAACAACAGAATTATTTTTAATAAAATTTGACGGCACTGAAGTAATAGATTTTGCTACAAGACCAAAACCTGTAGTGTTAACATTGGATTCCTTGAAAGAATTAGGTACAAGTAACAGTCGAGCAATATCTGAAAAATGGGAAAGTGTTTATGTCGAAATAAAAAATGTGAGAACTCTCGATCGTGGTTGGACCAATGGTGGTTTTAGAATTATAGATGAAAATGGAACTATTGCCAGTATTTATACCAGATCGAATAATATCTACGGTACTATTCCTCCGGCAGATAATACGATATTAGAATATATCCGAGGTTATATTGAAATTAGAAGTGAAGGAGCTGGAGGTGCTACCATAAATCCTATGTATTTAGATGATATTAAAGTATCTTTATTCCCACCTTCAATTACAAACATCACGCGTGATCATATCACAGTACCCTTTGGACAAAATGTTACTATTTCAGCAAATATTAAAGATCCAGATGGAACCGTCGTAAATGCAAAATTGTATTGGAGAAAAAATTCGGGTTTAAATAATGAAGTTTCGATGAGTAATACTTCAGATTCTACTTATCAAGCTATAATTCCAGCACAAAATGATTCCTGCTTAGTCGACTATTTTATTACCGCAGAAGATAATCAAGCGAATGTTTCAAGAACTCCTGCCGATACAGCAAAAAGCAGATTTTTTTACTTAGTATTAGATCGTCCGCTTACAATTCAAGATGTTGAGTACAGTCCATTTGGCGGTCCCTACAGTGGTTATAATAACATGGAAGTTACTGTAAGAGGCATTGTTGTCGCAGATACATCTGATATACCTCTAGGTCCTCAAGTGATAATTCAAAACGGCACGGGACCATGGAGTGGAATTAGAGTTAATGGAACACAGACTTTATTGTTTAATAAGGGTGATGATGTAACAGTGACTGGCACTGTAGTAGAAAATTTCAGTGTTACAAATTTAAATAACATTAATAGTGCTAGTAATTTTACACTAAATTCTTCTGGAAATTCTTTACCTGAGCCCCAATTAATTTCAACTGACAGTATAAGTAATAAAGCAAGTGGAACAGTTTCGGCAGAACAATGGGAAAATGTGTTAGTTAAATATGTAAATGTGAACGTAACTGATGATAATGCTGATGGTGCAACAGGACCAAATGTTTCTGGAAGCAACTCCAATTTTGGTGAAATACTAGTTGCCGATGCAAGTAATGTTAATACAAGAGTTGAATTACAGGATGGGAATAATACTTATCACAATTGGGATGCGACCGGATTAGAAAATATTCCGATACGAATATCACAAGGTAATAAGTTTACTGAACTCAGAGGTATTATGTATTACTCTTTCGGTAACTATAAACTTATACCAAGAACTAATGCAGACTTTGTAGGCTACACAACATCAGTAGAAGATCAAAAGTCTACTCCTTTAGTTTATAAGCTTGCACAAAATTATCCTAATCCATTTAATCCAAGTACAAGAATAAATTATTCAATCAAAGAAGAAGGCTTAGTAACCTTGAGAGTATTTAACATTCTTGGGCAGGAGGTAGCAACACTTGTTAACGACATCAAAGATCCGGGTAACTATAATGTAAACTTTGATGCAAACAAACTTTCATCAGGCATTTATCTATACAAGATAGATTCTAATGGATTCACACAGACTAAAAAAATGATACTTATTAAATAATGCATATGGCAGAATTTATATTAATGGATATTAAAAGTAAGAGATGAAGATTAATCGTTTCAAAGAAATTTATTCCTTACTATTGGTGATCTTGGTATCATTAATTTTAACTTCCTGTACGGAGGATATTACTAATAATCCAATTGGTAATATTCCTCCCAATACAGGGCTGTTCCTTTATCCAGATTCTGGAGTTTCTCAGCAACCAAGTAGACTAAAAGTTAGTTGGTGGGGTGATGATCCGGATGGTTTAATAATCGGATACTTTATTAAATGGGACGGGATAGATGACACATGGGGATTCACAGCTAGCAACGATAGTATATTTTCACTTCCAATTGGAACGAGCGATACTACCTACAATTTTCTTGTATCCGCGGCTGATGACCAGGGAAACGGAAAATATGATGAGCAAATTTTTCAAAATGGAATTGATTATGGTCCTGAGCCATTTATAGATAAAAATAAAAACGGTTCTTATGATGTAGGTGAATTCTATTATGATATCGGTTTGATAGATCCGACACCTGCATCAACTTTATTTCCTATAAAAAATACCGCCCCGATATTAAGTTGGGATGATTTGACATTTCTTCCTGATACATCTTTTCCTGTCGTTACTATTAGATGGAATGCTTCTGATATTGATGGTGATGAATCAATTACCGCAATAAAGCTTGCCTTAAATGATACATCTACTGCAATCTCCTTAAATGGCTCTGTCAGATTAATAACACTTCGAGGGATCAATCTAAACTCTTCTGATCCGGAAATGGAGATATTACTAAATGGTGATCCGCAAAATGTTTTAAATGTAAAACTGAAGGGATTAAAATTAAATAATAACAACATATTATATTTAAAAGCTATCGATTTATCAGGATCTGAATCTGATCTTCTATCTCTGCCTTCAAATTCAAATAATTGGTATGTGAAGAAACCTAAAGGACAGGTATTAATTTTTGACGATTTTAAGAACTCATCTACTGATTTACAAGCCGCTCAATTTTATAATCAAGTTTTTAGCTCGATTGGCGGGGGTAGTTTAGCAGGCAAATATGATATTTTTGACCTAGTGAAAAATAAACTGCCATATGAATCAGTTACAATATTAGAAACTCTAAAATTATTTAAATATATATTCTGGTACTCAGCTTCCAATCCAAGATTAGATTTACTCAATATCTGTACTGAGAAGTTTAAGCAAGCTGGGGGAAAAATAGCGTTCTCAATGAATTTCCAGGATTCAAGTTCCAATTTTGGATTTGATTTACCATCACTTCAGGGATTTTTACCAATAGATAATGTTAGTAAAGTGCTTTCAAATGGGTTTCTGTTAACTGGTGCAACGGCTGTTCCCTCAACACAAAATAATTTTCCGGGTTTAAAAACATCTGTCACAATTTCATTTGTGCGTTCATATTCACCGAATCAAATAGTTACAGAAAATATATATGATCTTTATGATAGAAATAATATTTCACTTGGTAATATCGGTTTCAGAACAACATCTAAAGATCTTTTTTTTATAGGTTTGCCGCTTCATCAAGCTAGTGCTAATTCGGGAAGCATAGACACTCTATTGGAAAAAATCTTTTTTGAAGATTTTGGAGTGATACCTTGATGAAATTATTTACTATAATGTTCCTCTTTTTATCTTCTTTAGTATTGTTTGCACAGAATTCTGGTAATTTATCTGGAAAGATAATTGATGCAAAAACAGGTGAAACATTGCCTGGTGTTAATGTGATAATTAAAGGGACTTATTATGGAGCTGCTACTGATTTCAATGGTAAATTTAGAATAGATAATATATCTGTCGGTACTTATAATGTCACTATTTCCCTAATTGGATATAAATCTTTTGAGTATACCGGAATTCTTATTGAGGCTAATAAAACAAAAGAACTTGACATTAAATTGGAAGAGACTGTTCTAACGCTAGGGCAGGATGTTATTGTTGTAGGTGAGAAACCGCTACTTGATGTTGAAGAAACGCAAAGTAAAAAAACTGTTTCTAAAGAAGATTTAGCTGTTGCTGTGTTAGAGAACATTAAAGATGTTGTAAGTCAGCAATCTGGTGTTGTTACCTCAGATAATTCAATTTATATCCGTGGTGGAAGGTCCTACGAAAATGCATTTTTATTAGATGGAGTTTCTGTTCAAGATCCTCTTTCAGGAACTGGTTTTGGTTTGCAACTTAGTACAAATGCAATAGAAGAGGTAGAAATAATTACTGGCGGTTTTAATGCGGAGTTTGGTCAGGCAACTTCAGGAGTTGTAAATGTTAAAACTAGAGAGGGTGGGGATAGATACTCCGGATCACTCAGTTATAAAAGAGATAATCTTGGTGATAAAAGTTCTGATCATATATTTAACACTGAAATAATCGAAGCTAATTTTAGCGGACCCGAACCTGTTACAACTTACATTTTGCCCGCACTTGGATTAAAAATTCCCGGTGAGTTTTCATTTTTCACAAACTTTTATGGTGGAATTAGTGATGGTATAACTCAGGGATACTTTAAAGCAACAGCTAAACAATTATATTCTTCTACTTTTCATGGGACGATGTTTGCTCCTAGAGCAGAGAATAATTGGTTTTGGTTAGGCAAGCTTACTTATAAATATTCACCTACATTAAAGTTTTATTACTCATTCAATCAATCAGTAAATATAAATCAAAATTCACAATCTCTTCAATCAAATCTTGAATATGTTGAACCAAGCCCAGGTTATCAATATAACTATCAATATATTCTTGATAATGCTAATACCTACACCCATAATAATATTTATCATACTTTAGGTGTGACTCACACTGTTAGTCCAAAAATGTTTTATGAATTAAAACTTAGTAGTTTTTTCACAAATCTTAGAGCTGATGCGAATGGATTGAACTGGGATCAATATCAAGAACCTAAAGATATCGTTACATTTCCGATCGAGTATTATAATCTTAATAGGGATACAATTAGAGTAATACCAGGAGATGGATTCTGGGATGTTGGAAATGCTTTTACATGGCATGATCATTTTGTACAAGAATATTCTGTCCGGGGTGATCTAACGAATTTTTTTGATGAAAAGAATAAATTTAAAGCGGGTTTTAATTTTCAGACACAGGAAATGCAGGTTGTTGATATTTATAAACCATGGGTTGGGGAATTAGGACTAAATAATGACATTTATAAAGTATATCCGGCTGTTGGAGCATTCTATGCACAGGATAATATTAATTTTTCAGGAATGATTTTGAATTTTGGTTTAAGGTTTGATTACTGGTTCCCTGGTAAATATGTTGATGATGCAGTCGAAAATCCGGATGTAGTTACTATTCCCGATGAGATAAGGACAGCTTATAAAGATGATACATTTGGTTGGTTTGGAAATAGAAGATGGAAAGGTAGAATAAGTCCAAGACTAGGAATTTCACACCCCGTCTCAGATAATCAGACATTATTTTTCTCTTATGGTCATTTTAATAAATGGCCGAAACCACAATTTATTTATGCTAAGTTAAATCCCCAAAATGCGCAATCATCATTTCAGAAATTCGGAAATCCTAATCTTAATCCAGAGACAACTGTTGCATATGAGCTAGGATTAAAAACTCAATTTTCATTAGATGATGTGCTGACAATAACTGCATATTACAAAGATATTTTTGATTATGTTAGTACGAGAACTGCTATAATCAGATCAGCAAGATTTACAAGTCAAAGTTTTATTACTTATGTCAATTCAGATTATGCAAGATCACGTGGTCTTGAACTTGAATATAAAAAAAGAGTTGGTAGATGGTTTAACGGCACTGCCTCTTTTAGTTATGCTATAGTTACAGGAAAAAGCTCATCGGTTGATGAAGGTGTATTAGTATTGCAAGGGGATTTACAGGAATCAATAAAAGAACAATATGTAGCATGGGACAGACCGATTACCGCTTCTTTAAATGCTAACTTTTATGTTGAGCAGGGAAAACCAGTCTTCGGTTTTGCTCCAGGCATTTTAGATGACTGCAATTTTTATGTAAGATTATTTTATGAATCAGGAAAACGATATACTCCGGCAATATACACCGGTTCTGTTGATGCGCAGGGAAGAAAAGAATATGAATTTGTCCGTAATGAACGAAATAGTGAATTGGGTGATAATTGGTTTTGGATTGACATAAACTTTGAGAAGTATTTTAGTGTATCAGGTCTAAATTTTTCCGCATTTGTTGAAGTTAACAATCTACTAGATACAAAAAACTCTGCAATAATTAATCCTGTAACAGGGCGTGCTTATGAATATGGCGATAATTTACCGGGCAGTTATAATGATCCTCGATACCCTGATTTGCAGGCCCCAATTAGTCCATATCCTTTTAATCCCGCAAGATATTTAACCAGAAGAAACATAAAATTTGGAATTAGTTTAAGATTTTAATGATAAGATTATTTATTACCATATTGCTAATTATTATTTCGTTTGTTGATATAAAAGCACAATTGTTTCCTATATTAGGTGGTCAACGTGCCGGAATATCGACTGCACAGTTTTTAAAGATTGGAGTTGGTGGTCGAGCATCTGCAATGGGGGATGCATTTGTTGCGTTAGCTAATGATGTTTCCGCTTTGTATTGGAATCCTGCCGGTCTTTCACAGTTTAATGAGAACCAGATAATGTTTTCACATAATGAATGGTTAGTTGATATTAATCATGATTACCTTGGAGCTGTTTATCATTTAGATGAAACTAATACATTCGGAATTGCATTTACCTCTCTATCAATGGATAAAATGAAAGTGACTACTGAATTTGCTCCATTTGGTAACGGGGAGTACTTCGGATTTAATGATATTGCAATTTCAGTTACCTATGCAAGAAAGATGACTGAACAATTTAGTGTTGGCGGTACTATTAGATATATGGAAGAGACCTTAGATAAATTAAAGATGCGCGGTGTTATGATTGATTTAGGAACTTATTATTGGACGGGTCTTGGAACCACTAGATTTGCAGTGACAGTTTCCAATTTTGGAAATGATCTTGCTCCTGACGGTAAAGTTTTATTAGTTGGTAGTAGAGAAAAATCGCAATGGCAGTCATTTTCACCTCCTACAATATTTAGAATCGGGTTCGCTTTTGAACCATATCAAGACGATATGAATCGTATTACTACCTCAATCCAGTTAAATCACCCAAATGACAACAGTGAAAATTTTTCTATTGGAACCGAATACTCTTATAACAAAATGTTTCATTTAAGAGGCGGTTATAAATTTAATGTTGATGAACAGAATTATTCATTTGGCGCTGGCGTAAGTCTTCCTTTATCGATTGCAAATGTAACCGTTGATTATGCATTCACTAATTTTACCCGTTTAGGCTCAGCTCATAGATTTTCAATAATATTAGGATTATGAAAAAATTCAAACTTAAATATTTACTAGTTTTATTTATTGCTCAATTCTTTTCATTTGGTTGCGGTGATAAATTTGATATTTCTGAATTTAGCACAAGCAGTTCTGGAAATATTTCGGGCGATACAGTATATGTAAAATTAAATCCTGATTGGACAGGATTCAATAAACTGCAGGACGTAATAATTGGGAGAGAACCACTTATTTATATTGCGGATACAGAAAATAATTTAGTCGTGATGCTTAATCTTGATGGGAGAAGATTAGGCAGTAAATCAATAAAACGCCCTATTTCGATTGCGCAGGATTACAAATTAAATTTAATTGTATGTGGGGAATTCGATACACTTGGGCAATCATTCAGTGCTGTCTATAAAATAGATTTAGTTTCTGCTAATCATCAGATTGAAAACGCGCCCGTAAAACGCATTCTCCCTAGACTATCTGATCTTAACAAACCTGAAAGAAAATACACGGGAGTTGCAGTGTTTTATGATAACTCATATTTAGTCTCAAGACAAGGTCCAAATAATTCTAATCTAATCGATCCTGATAATTCACTTTTGAAGTTTACATCCAGTAAGAATGGAAACCAAGATTCTTTAATTGGTCGTGTTGCATTACTGGATCCCATAAGTACAGGAATACTTTCGGTAAATAAAGTAAGTAGATTAAAATCTTTTGATAAAAAAAATTACGATATTTTACTTTCACTAACTGGAGTTAATAGCTTTAAAGTGCAATGGTTAAGATATGTCAATTCTCAAGAATTTACTGGATATGAAAATAATCTTACTCCTGCACAAAGCACACTTATGAATCCTGGATATTTTGAACAACCACAGGGGATAAGTATTGATGAGTCAGGTAACATTTATGTTGTAGAAACATCTAAAGACAGCATTTATAAATTTAATTCATTTGGAGATAAATTAATTGGATTTGGTGGACGTTCAGTTTTTTCCGAACCATACGCAGTGGCATATTTTGATAAAATACTATATGTGGCTGATCGAGGAAATAACAGAATATTAAGATTTATATTATCAACGGATATACAATGAAAAACTTTTTTGTACTTGTACTTTTTCTAACTTCTTTTACATTTCTTTATTCCCAAACTTCAGTACCCATTCAATCAATAAGATTGAACGATGCAAATGGAGTCCCTTTGATGAATAATCAAGTGGTAACTGTATCCGGAATTGTAACTTGTTCTAATCAATATGGAAGTGCTGGTCCAGGTGCAATAGAAGATGAAACTGGTGGAGTCTCCGTTTATGGTAGTACATTTTGCAATTCAGTTGCCATTGGGGATTCTGTAACGGTTACTGCTACTTTAACTAACTACAATGGATTAGCTGAACTCTCGTTTAGTGTTGGTACTTCTTCATTTACTGTCCATTCATCAAATAATCAAGTTGATCCCAAAGTTGTTACATTAACTCAAGTTATCAATCAGCAGTGGAATGGATTTGAAGAGTTTGAGAGTAGACTAATAAGAATAAATAACGTTACAATAAATGCTTCAGGCAATTTTGCGACTGGAACTAATTATGATATAACTGATGCAACTGGTAATATAATTCAAGGATTAAGAATAGATAATGATGTTGCGACAATTATCGGGACTCAGATTCCTACTGGTGAAGTAGACTTAATTGGAATTTTAGGGCAGTTTAAGACAACAGCACCTTATAATTCTGGGTACCAAATTTTACCAAGATTTATTCTGGATATTGTAAATGATGGCAGTCCTGTTGTTTTAAATCCGGTATTTGCAGCTAGTATTGATACCTCATCATTTTCTGTTTATTTTCATACGGCACGCAATGGTAATAGTCAGGTTAAATATGGACTAACCACTTCGCTTGAACTTGATTCTGTTGTTATCAATAATGATACAACATTTCACTCTGTTCCAGTAACTGGATTACAACAGGGAAGATTGTATTACTTTAAAGCTTATTCAACTAATCAGTATGGAACGAGTTCAAGTGATTTAAAATCCGTGACAACGGCTTCAAACGATACTTCTATTGGCACGATCAATGTGTACTTTAATTTCTCAGTCGATCCTAGTGTTGCTATTTCAGGAAATCAAGCCAAAGGTAATGTAGATTTTGAACAAAAACTTATAGAAAGAATTAATTTAGCTAAATATTCAATTGATTTAGCTTTATACAGTTTTTCCGATAAACCTAATGTTGCAAATGCACTTGTGGTTGCAAAAAATAGGGGGGTTAAAGTAAGAGTTGTTTATGATAGTCGTCCGACACAAAACAGTATGCAAACCTTGATTGATAATGGAATTTTAATCAGTAAAAGACCACCAGATACGCAGACGTTTAACGGGATAATGCATAATAAATTTTTCATTTTTGATGCTCGTGATACTATTGTCACAAATGATTGGGTGTGGACTGGATCCTGGAACGTGACTGCTTTAGAAAGCGGATGGAAGAACAATATAGTTGAGATTAATGATCCAACAATTGCTCAAGCTTACACTTTAGAATTTGAAGAAATGTGGGGTTCAAGTACAGATACACCGAATCCTTTAAATGCTAAATTTGGAATAATGAAATCAAATAATACGCCTCATGTTTTTACAATTGGTGGAAGACCAGTACAATTATATTTCAGTCCAACAGATGGAACAACTTCTCAAATAATTAATCAGGTAAATAGAACAGATTACGATATGTATTTTGCTCAGTATGTTTTTACAAGATATGATATTGCGTTAGCAATGAACCAAAAAAATTCTTCAGGTGTCACGGATTTTAGAGGTGTTATCGATCAGCCTAATACTTCAGGCTCACAATACAGTTATCTAAGCACATTTACTGATTTATATACGGCAACCGCAGAAACTCAGCATCATAAGTATGCAATTTTTGATGCTTCATACTCAAAGAGTGATCCAACAGTAATAACAGGATCTCACAATTGGTCAAATGCCGCTGAACAAGATAATGATGAAAATACTTTAATAATTGATGACGTTTACATTGCAAATCAATACATGCAGGAATTTAAAAAACGATATAATGAAGCTGGAGGAACTGGTGCTTTTTTAATCCCAGTTACTGATGTCTCTGACAATCATATTTCAGAATTCAATTATCAGCTATTTCAAAATTATCCTAACCCATTTAATCC
>Ga0307423_1000869_pt1 | contig 19453 bp, 11 predicted proteins | sample SalMarWE160310MG_FD_202154 | JGI IMG/M metagenome (GOLD analysis project Ga0307423, IMG submission 202154) | Salt marsh sediment microbial communities from the Plum Island Ecosystem LTER, Massachusetts, United States - WE1603-10 | ecosystem: Environmental > Aquatic > Marine > Intertidal zone >...
AACAACGCAAGTGGTATTCTAACGAGAACAAAAGGCTTTTCCCTGCCTACGAAGGAATGCAGCTTCCGCTGCAGCGGGATCAGTCTGGCGGTATGAGGGTCCTCACGGGAAAAGCCGGCAACTCAGGGCTTCAAATCACTCACGGGTCACTTACACTTATCCGATTGAAATGTCCAGATTTTTTACAGGAAGCCCCGGGTAAGCAAGTATCCACCCTGAAACCTGGATGGCTTTGTTGTGTTGTGCCAACCCTATGGGGGAATCCCTGCCGGGGGCTTTCTGAAAACACTGGGTGACGGCTGCTCTCAATGAGCCTTCAAAATCCCCCTACCCCCCTTTACTAAAGGGGGAACTTCGATAACCGTGCTAAAGGGGGAACTTCGATGACCGAATGTGAAATGCAGCATTGTCAACTCTTATGTGAAAGGGGAACTTCGATGACCGAATGTGAAATGAAGCGAGGTTGGGAAACAGACCCTGTGGGGCATTTTCGTTTGCTTTTTTTTCGGTACAGTTTTAATAATTCTCCAGAGAAAGACAATGAGTGAATCTCCCTGCAGGCCGGTTGAGACGGGATCTTCGACAATCCACGGGGAATAATCAACCCTAAGAACAAAGGTGTTTCCAAAGTGACCCAAAAAACACGCGTCAGCTCGGGGGTCAGCCAGTTAGACCGTCTTCTGGGGGGTCTTTACATCGGCGACAATGTGGTGTGGTACGACGATGCGGGCAATCTGGCTTCAGCCTTTTGTCTGAACTTCCTGCAAACCTCCCTGTCCCTGTTGAGGCCGGTCATCTACGTCAGCTTCGACCGCTCGCCCAAGAACCTGCTCGATAAGCTGGGACCTCTGGCTGAAAGCCCCCATCTTTACATTCTGGATGCCTTCACCTGCGGCAAGGGGACCCGCAGCCCCATATTTATGAAGTTCTATGAAGAGCCTCATCCGGAATTGCCATGCCATTTTAACCTCATCGAGATGCCCGGAGACAGAGACTGCGTTGCTGAAAATCTCTATGGCCTCCATGAAAAACTGGAAGGCCATGTCCGACTTATTTTCGAAAGCATCACCGGCATGCAGAAGATCTGGGGGGGTGAGGAGGCCATCTTGAAATTTTACTCCCACGCATGCCCTCGCCTCTATGAGTTGGACACCATAGCCTATTGGATCATGGAAAAGCTGGCCCATTCACAGGAGCTAAGGGCTCAGATCAATCAAATTGCCCAGGTCGCCATCGACCTCTCCATCAAGAGAGGGACCACGGCCCTAACGATTCTCAAGGCCGAGAATCGCGGCACGGAGGACGTCCACAAACCTCAACGCTATTGGGCCAAAGACCTGACCATCACCTTTGAGTCGGAGCAGCGCGGCCCCAGCCACCTGAATCTGGGGCTTCGCATCAAAGAACTGCGCCTCAAGAGAGGACTTTCTCAAGCCGAGCTGGCAAAGTTGGTGGGCGTGACACCCAGCACGGTTTCACAGGTCGAAGCAAACATCATCTATCCTTCCCTGCCGGCCCTTCTGAAGATAGCCGAGATCCTTTCGGTGGCTATTACCTCCCTTTTTCAACATGCCGTAGAGCCGGAAAAACGAATCATCTTCCCGGCAGCCCAAGCGGTCAGCGTCGGCTTCAGGGACCTGCCCAAGGGCTCTCTGGAAGGGAAGCTCCTGACGCCGCCTGATTTTGAAGGCCGAATGGAGCCCTATCTCATTGAAATTGAACCCCATGCCGAACTGCCTGCCCATTTTTTCGTTCACAAGGGCGAAGAGCTGGGCTACCTGATGTCCGGCAAGCTCAGAATGTCGATCAAGAAAGCGACTTATACGGCCCGGGCCGGCGATTTGATCTACCTCTCCTCTGAGATGCCAAGTCAGTGGAAGAATCCAGGTCCGAATGTGGCCAGGTTGCTGTGGATTAAGGCAAAATAGGCGCATTCCGGGGATGTAGCATTTTGACGAGACCCGACAAGCATTTCAAAGCCGCATTGTAGGGAGGCTGATGGAAAACGTACAGATGCAAGGCATCCGATGTCCTGAGGAATGAGGCGTACTGACTGGTACCCCGCAGTGACGAAGGAAGAGGATAACGCCGCAGATGGGCGTTTTCCGACAGCCCCTAGTCACCCAGGAAAGCCCTCACCTGGGCCGCGATTTGCCGATCCGTGAAGTTATTCACGTTGATGGCGTGCCTGTAACACGTGGCGGCGCATACGCCGCATCCTTTGCAAGCCACGTCAATGACCTGTGCCTTGCGGCCCTGTGCGGTTTCAACGACTTTTATCGCTTCAAAGGGACAAAGATCCGCGCACAGGCTGCACCCCCGACACGCCTCCTCGTCGACCTGCGCGACGATCCCTTCCGTGACGATCGCATCTTTGGAAAGGAGTGCCCCTGCCCTGGCGGCCGCAGCCTGCGCCTGAGCGATGGTTTCCTCGAGGGGCTTGGGATAATGGGCAAGCCCGGCCAGAAAAATGCCGTCGGTGGCGAAATCGACGGGCCTCAGCTTGACATGGGCCTCCATGAAGAAATCTTCCTGATTCAGGGAAACCTTGCAGAGCTTCGACAATGCTCTATTTCCTCGGGAGGGAATGATGGCCGAGGCAAGGGTCAGGACGTCCGCTTCAATCTCGAGATCACAGTGTAGTACCTGGTCCCTCACCGTCACCTTCAACCTCCCGTTATCCGACTCAACCCTCGGCTTTTTCTCCAGCGTGTACGGAACAAATGCGACCCCTTTGGACCGGGCTTTCCTGTAAACGTCCTCTCTGCAACCATAGGTCCGGATGTCGCGGTACAGGATGTACACGTTCATCTCAGGGTTGAGGTCCTTCAGCTTCAAAGCACTGTCGATCGAATGGGTGCAGCACACCTTGGAGCAGTAAGGTCTTGACGGCTCTCTTGACCCGACGCACTGGACAAAGACGGCCGTATCAACATCCTCGAATCGGGCCGGATTGTTGAACATTTCCCGGTCAAGATCCAGGGCCAGGTACACCTGCGGGTGCTTCCCATACAAGTATTCGGTGGGCTTGTATGCCTCCCCGCCGCTGGCCAGAATGGTCGCGCCGTGTTGAACGATCGTGTGCCGCCCCTGGTTGTCCGTGACCGTGGACCTGAAATTGCCGACAAAGCCTGACCCCTCGGTGACATGGCTGTTCAAATACACCTGGATGGCCGGGTGGCCCTCGACCCGGCGGATCAACCCCTCGACGAAGGGTTGGACTTCTTGGCCTTGCCAGGTCCGATAGAGTCGCCTGGCCTGGCCGCCTAAACGGTCATCGCGCTCCACCAGGTGAGCCTCATATCCCTGGCCGGCCAGATTCAACGTGCTGACCATGCCCGCCACGCCGCCTCCGACGACGAGGCACGATTTGGATACCGGCACTTTCGGCTCGGGCAACGGTTCAATGAACCGAGCCTTTGCCACAGCCATGCGCAAAAGGTCTTTGACCTTTTCAGTAGCCCTGTCAGGATCGTGCGTGTGGACCCACGAGCACTGGTCCCGGATATTGGCCATTTCAAAGAGATACTTATTGAGGCCAGCTTCGCGCAGCGTCTCTCTGAACAGGGGCTCATGGGTCCTGGGCGAACACGAAGCCACGACCACGCGGTTCAGGCCCTGCTCCTTGATCACGGTTTTGATCTTTTCCTGCACATCGGCAGAGCAAGCAAAGAGTTCATCCGATGCCCAGACCACATCAGGCAGACTCTTCGCATATTGGGCTATTTCCGGAACACGGACAACGCCGCCGATATTGATGCCACAGTGGCAAACAAAGACACCCACACGGGGTTGCTCGGAGGCCACATTTTTCTCGTCCGGATAGACATGCACCCTGGTGAGACTGTGGCGGGCTGCGGACAACGCTGCGGATACAGCGCCGGCCGAAGCGCTCGCCTCGATGACGGATTGCGGGATGTCTTTGGGCTGCTGAAAGGCGCCGCACACGTAAATGCCGGGTCTGGAGGTGCCCACAGGGTCAAAGTTGCTCGTTGCCGCAAAGTTGTATCGATTGAGGTCGATCCCTAATCTTTCGGCGAGGTTTATCACTTCCCCGGAGGTTCCGAGACCCACCGATAAGACCACCATCTGGAACCGCTCTTCCACCCGTTTTGAAGCCTGGTTCGTGTACCGGATGATGAGGTCCTTGGTTTCTTCATCCTGGGCAATGGTATCGATCCGCGACTTGACAAATCTTATTCCGGCTTCCTCTCTGGCCCGATTATAAAACTTTTCAAAGTCTTTCCCCGGCGTTCTCACATCAATGTAGAAGATCGCCGTATCCATATCGTGGGAGACATGCTCTTTCGCCAGCATGGCCTCCTTGATGGCGTACATGCAACAGACCGAAGAGCAGTATCCCCTTCCTATGGACGGATCTCTGGAGCCCACACACTGAATCCAGGCGATCTTCCCGGGCTCCCCACCGTCCGACGGCCTGCGGACATGGCCCTGGAATGGGCCAGTGGCCGAAAGGATGCGCTCAAACTCGACACTGGTGACGACATTAGGGAAACGACCATACCCATAGGTGCCTTTGATCCGGGGATCGAACGGCGCCAACCCGGGCGACAGGATCACCGCCCCGATCTCCACCTTCAGCTCGGTCTCCTGCTGGTCAAAATCAATCGCCTCAGCCCGGCACACCTGCTCGCACTGTTTGCATTCCCGCCGTGTCAAAAAAAGACAGGCTGTTGGATCAATATGGAAGGCCGCCGGTATGGCCTGGGGGTAGTCGATATGCAGGGCTTTGGTGACGGAAAGTCCCTGGTTGTAGGCATCTTTGATGACGACCGGACAGTAAGCCGTACAGGTGGCACATGCGGTGCATTTATCCGGATCCACATACCGCGGTCGCTGGTTCAGCGTGGCCACAAAACGACCCGCACGGCCCGTGAGTTCCCGAATCTCTGTTGATGCCAGAATCTGAATATTTGGGTGGCGGTCACATTCGTTCAGCTTGGGAGCCAGCATGCACATGGAACAGTCATTGGTGGGAAATGTCTTGTCAAGCTGGCCCATCTTGCCGCCAATGGCCGATGAGCGTTCAACGAGGTAAACGAAAAAACCGGAATTGGCCAGATCAAGGGCGGCCTGAATCCCTGCGATGCCCCCGCCCACGATCATCACCGCCCCGACCGGGGTCTGCTCTGCGGCTTTTTCAGTGTTTTCTTTCATGTCGTTATGAAGATTGGGCAGATCGGATTTGAGACCAATTATAGGAACCTGTCGGAAATCCGCATTGTAGGAGGCTGACGGAAAACGTACAGATGCAAGTTGAGTTTACCGAAATCCCGCCCTCGGGAGCATCCGATATCCTGAGGAATGAGGCGTACTTACTGGTACGTCGCAGTGACGAAGGACGAGGATAACGCCGCAGATGGGCGTTTTCCGAGAGCCTCCTAGTCGTCTATCAGTTCTAAGGCCCCCGAATTACACCACCTGACACATGAGGGATTCGGGGGAATGCCGCAGAAATCGCATTTCAGGGGGAAACCCGTCCCGGCCTCGATAAAGAAAGGCTTCTGCGGACAGGAGGCACGGCACACCAGACACATGTCGTAGGTCTGTTCACCGATTCTTAATTGCAGTTTCGACGTGCAGGCCGCATCGACAAAAGGGCCGGCAATGACCGGGAAAAAAACGTTTCCCTCGTGAAAAACGCGGATTCTGGCCCTTCGAGGATTGGCGATGCCCGACACGTGATTCAAGGAGCAGGCGATTTCACAATGCCTGCAGCCGGTGCACTTTGTGTGATCGATCCTTATCTTTGGCATGACTAAAAAACGAAACCCACCCGTTTCTTTCGTGTCTTCGTGCGAAAAACTACAATCCCAGGACTTCCAGCCTCTCGGGCTTGGGCTCGCCGTTCTCGTTCCAACCCCGTAACGCATAGTAGGCGGGCAGCATGTCTTTGAGTTTGCTTACCTGCCCCCGGGCCGGCCCCCCCGCCACCGGTTCCCGGAAAAATCTTTCGGGCAACCGGTCATGGGAACGGTCAAACCCAACCCGCATATTGAACAGCTTTTCCTGGTTCCAGACCCGCTCTCCGATCTTCAAAAGATCGTCGGCGTGGAAGTCTGTCCCCAGACAAGCGTTGACCATGGGCACAAAATTGTTGAACTTGAGCCCCATGAGAGGCCAGTTGCACAGCCCTAAAGAGTCCATGACGGTCGCCATATCCTGGTATCGTTTGACCAGTTCAGGCTTCCCATCCGTTGCGGAAGGTTCGTGGGCCTCGTGTACGTTCAGCACTTCATCGATGAAGGTGTAGGCATACAGATGATGGGGCCCGAAGTTGCATGTCGCGAAATGAAGTCCCATGCCCTGGATGACCCGGGGATCAAAGGGGGCCATGGAGAGTCCCTTCACGCCCATGAAAACATCGGGCTCACCGCATTCATCTGCCAGAGCCCTTGCCCCTTTTCCGATCCTTTTGGCGTGGCCCTTTTTTGTGGACATCAGCTTCAAAGCCTGCAGGAGGCCTTCTCCCTCCCCGAACCTGAGGTCAAGCTTCAGGCTGTCCTTCGAGGCGACCCCCTTCGCGACCAACTCCATGGCTGTGGCGATGGTGCCGCCTGCGGCAAGGGGATCGAGTCCCATCTCTGCGCAGAGCATATTGCCCATGGCAATGGTCGTCAGATCCCAAATGCCACAGTTCAGACCAAGGGCGCCAATCGCCAGATACGTGGGAGCCATCCCCTTTCCTTTAAAAAGGGGATGGGTCACGTCGGTTTTCTTGATACAGGCCACAGGACAGGCAAAACAGCCGCGACTTCTCAACGCAAACGTGCGAGAGAGCCCTTCGGTTTCCATGTCCCTTGACTCGGTGAGAGCGGAAGCCTGGAAATTGTTGATCGGGAGAATCCCCTCCTGATAACACCGGTCCATAAAGAAAGCAGATCCCCACGAGGACATGGATCGGGATGTGAGCGGCGCGCTGTTCAATTTATTGATCAGGGTGGTCACCACCCGCACGAACCGCTCACCATCCGCAATGGAAATGGAATGGCTTCCCTTGACGGCAATGGCCTTGAGATTCTTGGCACCCATGACAGCGCCAATTCCGGCGCCGCCCACGGACAGGAATCCGTCATTGATGACGTTTGCCAGAGGGACCAGATTCTCCCCTGCCGGCCCGATTGAAACCAGGTAGGTGTCCCGGCCGGCCCAGGGGTCGCTCAGGTTCTTCTTGAAAAGGGCCTCGGTTTCTGATGTGGTTCTGCCCCAGAATTCGAGCGCCGGCTGAATGCCGATCTTATCGTCGGCAATGGAAAGGATAACGGGTGATTCCGCACGCCCTTCAACAATGATCATGTCAAAGCCGGCAAACTTGAGTTCCGCCCCGAAGTGGCCCCGCATCTTGGCACATGCCAGGGTGTCCGTGAGGGCGCTTTTTGTGACCACGTTACACGAAGCGCCGGTCACAGCGCCTGTGCCGACCAACGGCCCCGACACAAAAACCAGCTTGTTTTCAGGGGCCAGAGGGTCAACGCCCGGGTCCAGCTCGTCTGAGCAGACCTTCACACCGAGACCGCGTCCTCCCATGAACTTGTCAAGGCGTTCGCGTTCAATCTCCTCCACAGCGTGTTTGCGTTCGGTCAGATTAACCCTCAGGCATCGACCGGTCCAGCCGTCCATCGTCTATCTCCGTATAGGCCGCCTTACGCAGCGCCTTTCAACCACTCCTCTGTCTTGTTTTCGAGGGCCTTGTAACCAAAAAAGACACACGCGGTTTTGCAACAACCACAACCGATGCAATCATCGGTTTCCACATAAATAGATCCCTGCTGGTCTTTGATGGCGCGAACCGCGCACACCCTCATGGCATAGCAATCCTTACAATTATGCTTGCAGATCACGTTTAGCATGATGCCTCTCCTTTCAATCAGGAACTCCGGGTCTTTTCATGATCGTTCAAATGAGCTGTCAGCTCCTGGGTCAAGCCCGGCGCCAACTTATCCCAAAATCTTCTCGATTTCTTCCTGGTCGGATTCCATGACATAGGGGATGCCGGACACGTCGGCGGCGTCCCGGGTCAGAGCGACCAGGTCGTTTCTGTCAATGTATTTCAGGGCGAATTTTCTCGCGCCGGCCATGAACTGTTGCAGTCCTTGTTTCATTCTGTCAATGTAGGAGTACATCCCGATCGCCCCAGCCGGCAGCTTTCCGAACTCACTCCCAAAGCGTTCTTTCAGTTCCTCACCAACGGCAAACAGCTTCAGATACCCTGCTTCGATGTCCTCGCCTTCCAGTTCCATTTTCTCCGCCATCAATCTGCCATGGGTTTTGCCCACCATGGCCGCAGTCATGATCGCCCGTCCCAGACAGATCGCCTTCACATAGGGCGCGCCCAGGGCGATGGCCTTAAACAGGTGGTCTTCCAGAGAAAGCCCGCCGGCCATGGCAATGGGGGGAATATAGGCACCCCTTGCATTCAGTTTTTCGCACATCTGATAGGTGAGACACTCGAGTTGAACCGTTGGGATACCCCACTCATTCATCATGCGCCAGGGGCTCATGCCGGTCCCGCCGCCGGCGCCGTCGATGGTCAAAAGATCTATCTTGGCATCTGAAGAGTACTTGATGGCACGAGCCAGGTCCGCCGGACGATAGGCGCCCGTCTTGAGGGTGACATATTTTGCGCCGACACGCCGAAGGGTTTCGACGGCTTTGTGAAAAGACGCCTCGTCCACCATGCCGAGCCTGGAATGTCTTTCAAATTCCGTGATACCTCCCGACTTGAAGGCCTTCTGAGCTGCAGGATTGGTCGGGTCGGGGAGAACGATGTAGCCGCGCTCTTTGAGTTGCAACGCCCTTTCTATGCTGGGAAGTTTGACCTCTCCGCCAATATCCTTGGCCCCCTGTCCCCATTTGAGCTCAAAGATCTCAATGCCGAGCTTTTCGATGACGTATTCCGGAACGCCCAGCTTCGTATCTTCCACATTGGCTTGAATAATAATGCCGCCCTTGCCGTCATACCAGTTTTTGTAGGCCTTGATACGACGCTCCATCTCCGGGGATTTTGCAATCTTGCCGTTCTTGAATTCCGCCTGCGGGTCCATTCCGCAGATGTTTTCCCCGGCAACCACGATCACACCGGAGATGGCGGCCCCAACCGCCATATCCTCCCAGTTGACCCGGGCAATCTCCGTGGAGCCAACGGCTCCTGTAAAGACCGGGAAATCAAGATTAATACTTCCATCGGCGCCCAGTGCCGTGGTGCAGTCTACGGCGGGGAAAGTGGCCACATCAGGATCGGCCGCCACACCAACGGCTCCCACGCACGTCCCCTGAATATTAAAGTGCGAGAAGTCGACAGGATAATCCTTTTCAGCCCCGGCGGTAATTTTGCCGAAAGGCTGGGGATAGATCATCTCGCGGCCCTTCAGGGCCGAGCGTCCAATTTCACAGGGGCCCTCACACCCATCCAGGCAGGTGACACAGATTCCCGACACAGGGGCCGGCTCAACACGGGTTGTGGTAATGGTCGCTGCGCTTCGATTCGGTTTGCTGAACGACATAACAGATTCCTCCTTGACGATTTATTGACAAAAAAAAGTCCAGCTCCCCCTCAAAGGGACAGTTGGACTTCGCTGTCGTTATCTGCGAGGCACGCCATTGTGCCTCGCAAACCTCGGTATCGTTTATTAAAAGAACCGCCCTATGTCAAGGGCTTAAATTTCTTCCGTGAGTATAATCGCCTCGGCGATTTCTCTCATCGATTTTCGGACATCCATGCTTCGCCTTTGAATCCACCGATAGGCATCCGCACCCGACATCTTCCGGCGCGCCATCAGAATGTCCTTGGCCCGCTCAACAAGCTTTCTCGATTCAAGCTCCTCCAAAATCACCTTGGTTTTGACCATCAACTCCGTATTCTCTATGGCCACAGCCGCTGCATTGGCCACGGCAGTCAAAACATTTTTTTCCGTTTCCGTGAATTCGTGGGAATAAGATGTATAGCAGTTGAGCACCCCGATAACCCTCTCCTTCACCACCATGGGGACACTCAGCATGGAGACAAGACCCTCTTTCTTGGCCAGCTTCTTTTCCTTGTAATCATGTTCTCCCAGAACATTCAACACCGCCCTAGGCTCTCGAGACAGAGCCACCTGACCGACAATCCCTTCTCCCAGCTTCAACGACCGCTCCGCGAGGTAGTCCTCGCTGATGCTCTGGGTGGCGCGCAGTCTCAGTGTCCTGTCCCCATGATTCAGAAGCCACAGGGAGCAGATCTTTGAATGCATGGTTTCAGCCGTGACCGTCACGACGAGCCGCAGGACGTCTTCGATATAGCGGTCCGAGCTGATCGCCTGGCTGATCCGGGTGAGCGCCTCAATATGTCTTTCAGGATCCTCGATGTCAGGCATGATGCCACCTCAACCCCCCGGCCTTGCGCCGTCCCAGCATTTCAAGCACAGGTCTTCCGCAGGCCGCCCCAGAGCGGCTACAAACGAGTCCAGGCTGTTATACTTGACGGAATCCGCCGCGATCTGTCGTGCGATCCTGGCCTCCAGTTCGCGCAGTTGTTCCACGGACGTTATATTCCCGGTTTTGATGTACTGCCTTGCTGCCAACTCTTCATAACTTCGGGTGGAGATACCAAAATCACAGGGATACATGAGGGGCGGACACGCAACCCGCACATGGACCGCCTTGGCACCCGCCATTTTCAGATCCCGAACTTTGTGCAGGATTTGAGTGCCCCGAACAATCGAATCATCACATAGGACAATGCGTTTGCCTTTTACAGCATACTGCAAAACAGAGAGTTTTCGTTTTGCCATTCTTTCCCGTGCAAGCTGGCTTGACTGCGTGTAGCTCCGGTCCGCGTAACGATTGTACAGGAAAACCTCCTGATAGTTGATGCCGGACCGATCGTGATACCCGAGGGCATGACCCACGCCGGACATGGGAACGGCCGCCACGATGTCTGCGTCCAGCCCCCCTTCGTCCAGGTCCCGTTTGGCCAAGCTTGCGCCGAGTCTGTTTCGGGCTTCCTGAACCGATACCCCGTCGATCACCGAGTCGAGGCTGGCCGTATAGGCCCATTCAAAAGCACAGTGAGCTCTTCGAGGGGAATCAAGCTGTGCCAGGGTCTGAAACCCCTTCTCGTTAACCAGAACGACCTCCCCCGGCCGAACGTCCCGGACAACCTCCATTTCAAGATTTTGAATCGCCCGGGACTCGGACGCCACCGCAAACTTCCCCTGGGCCTGTCCCAAAATGAGGGGGCGAAATCCATGGATGTCCCGGGCGGCATACACGCCATCCTGCGTCAATACGACCAGCGAATAGGCGCCCGCGACCTTCCTCGAAAGGGCGCAAATTCCCGCAACCAAATCCTGCTCTTCCATAATGATTTTGGCAATAATCTCAATGTTGTCACCATCCACAAAGGCCTTACCACGCTTTTTCATGTCCGCAACCAGATTATCAACATTGATGACGTTGCCGCTAAAGCCGACAGCGATTTCGCCAAGCTGGGACTTGAATCTAAGGGGCTGACGCTCCCATAGGCTTACGTGCCCGATGCCGCACGTCCCCTTCAGATATTTCAATTCTTCATATCTGAACGAATTTGCCACCTTACCGTAATGGGTCACCAAACGGATGCCTTTGTGAAAAGTCGCAACGCCGCAGTACTCCTGGCCTCTGTGTTGCAGAAAATCCATCCCATCGAGAATCTCCTCGACACACGGCTCACCGGAAAAAAGACCGAATAGACCGCAATTTTCTCGTACCGATTTCATGAGTTCATCCTCATCATCACCTTTATGTGACTGTCTGCAAACAGCACCGCTATGAAATATCCGCGTGATAACTCTGCACCGATCTGACGCGGCTCTTGAGTCGCCTGTGGGCTGCGATCCCCCTGGCTGCTGCAAGGGCCGCGGCGATGGTTGTAATATAGGGCACCTTATGCTTGATGGCGGCCTTCCTGATGTAGGAATCGTCGTGCTTGCTCAGCTTACCGCTCGGGGTGTTCACAACGAGTTGAATCTCCTTGTTCTTGATGGCGTCCACAATGTTGGGTCGTCCTTCGTGCATTTTGCGGATCAGTTCGCACGTCACGCCCTGGTCAGCCAGGAAGCGATAGGTTCCCTGGGTCGCCATGATTTTAAAGCCGAGGGTTTCAAACTGTCTGGCAACCTCCAGAACACCCGGCCGATCCTGATCAGACACGGTGATGAGCACGACCCCTTCTTCCGGAAGCCCCTGTTGGGCGGCTTCCTGGGCCTTGAAGTAGGCCAAACCAAAGGACTCGGCCAGTCCCAGAACCTCACCCGTGGATCGCATCTCGGGGCCCAGGAGCGGGTCCACTTCGGGAAACATGTTGAAAGGAAAAACCGCCTCTTTAACCCCGAAGTGCGGGAATGTTTTTGGCTTGAACTCGAGGTCGGCGAGTTTTTTGCCCAGCATAAACTGAGTCGCGATCCGCGCCATCGGAATATTACACACCTTGGATACCAGGGGAACCGTCCGAGAGGCCCGCGGGTTGGCTTCCAGGACATAGACGACATCGTCCGCGATGGCGTATTGAATGTTCATAAGCCCCACGACTTTGAGTGCGATAGCGATTCTTTTCGTGTATTGGTTAATGGTGTCGATATGCTTGGCAGGGATGCTGATAGGCGGAATCACACAGGCGGAGTCCCCGGAGTGAATACCGGCCAATTCGATGTGTTCCATCACAGCGGGAACGAACGCATCCGTGCCGTCAGCAATGGCGTCTGCCTCGGCCTCGATGGCATTTTCCAGAAACTTGTCGATCAGGATAGGCCTTTCAGGCGTTACATCGACGGCCACGGCCACATAACGCTTAAGCATCTCCGCATCGTGTATGACCTCCATGGCCCGGCCCCCGAGAACATAAGAAGGCCTCACCATAAGGGGATAGCCTATTTCCTCAGCCACGCCGAAAGCTTCTTCCAGAGTGCTTGCCATGCCTGATGCCGGCTGAGGGATGCCAAGTTGACGCATCATCTGGCGGAACCGGTCACGGTCTTCAGCCAGGTCTATCGCTTCGGGTGATGTTCCAAGGATCTTCACGCCTGCTGCGGCCAGCTCATTGGCAATATTCAGCGGCGTCTGGCCCCCGAACTGAACGATGACGCCTTCGGGCTTCTCCTTCTCATAAATGCTCAACACATCCTCAACCGTGAGCGGTTCAAAGTACAGCTTGTCCGATGTGTCATAATCTGTTGAAACCGTCTCCGGGTTGCAGTTCACCATGATCGACTCAAGCCCCTCGTCCCGCAGGGCAAGTGCCGCGTGGACACAGCAGTAATCAAACTCGATGCCCTGGCCGATTCGGTTGGGGCCGCCGCCCAGAACCATGACCTTGCGCCGTTGGCTCGCATCCACCTTATCGGGGGCATTGTAAGTGGAAAAATAGTAGGCGGCATTCTCAACACCGCTGACCGGAACGGGTTCCCAGCCTTCCACCACGCCCAAAGCGGTTCGCCGGTCCCTCACGTCCTTTTCCGGCATACCCAGAATCTGGGACAGATATCGGTCCGAGAAGCCGTCCTTTTTCGCCTGGATGAGCAAACCATCGGGCACGCTGCCGCCCTTGTACTTGAGAAGTTCCTCCTCCAGCAGAACAAGCTCTTTCATCTGCTCGATGAACCAGGGTTTAATATGGGTCCTCTCGTAGAGGGCCTCAACAGAGGCTCCCTTTCTCACGGCTTCGTACATGATGAATTGTCGCTCGCTCGTGGGCTCTGCAAGAAGCTCCATGAGCCCGTCCAGGGGTCTCTTATGGAAATCTTTGGCAAAGCCCAGTCCGTAACGGCCGTTTTCCAGGGAGCGAATCGACTTCTGGAAGGCTTCTTTGTAGGTCTTCCCGATACTCATGACCTCTCCGACCGCCCGCATCTGAGTGCCCAGTTTGTCCTCGGCATCCTCAAATTTCTCAAAGGCCCATCGGGCGAACTTGACGACCACGTAGTCCCCCCAGGGCGTGTATTTATCCAGGGTCCCCTCTCGCCAGTAAGGAATTTCATCGAGTGTCACGCCGGCAGCCAGCAGGGAAGAAATGTAAGCAATGGGAAAGCCCGTGGCTTTTGAGGCAAGGGCGGAAGACCGGGATGTCCTTGGATTGATCTCGATCACGACCACCCTGCCGGTTGCGGGGTCATGGGCAAACTGGATATTGGTGCCGCCGATCACCTGGATGGCCTCCACGATGTCATAAGACCACTTTTGAAGCCGCTTCTGAAGTTCAACATCGATGGTCAGCATGGGCGCCGTGCAGTAGGAGTCGCCGGTATGAACGCCCATGGCATCCACATTTTCGATGAAGCAAACCGTGATCATCTGGTTTTTTGCATCTCGCACGACTTCAAGCTCCAATTCCTCCCATCCCAGAACCGATTCCTCGACCAGCACCTGGCCCACCAGGCTGGCCGAGATGCCCCGACTGGCAACGGTCCGCAGCTCCTCGACATTGTACACTAAGCCGCCCCCGGTTCCCCCGAGGCAATAGGCCGGACGAATGACCACGGGGTAACCCAGCTCGGCAGCGATTCCTTCGGCCTCCTCCACGCTGTAGGCCAGGGCGCTCTTCGGCATATCCAGGCCGAGCTTGTTCATGGTTTCCTTAAAGGCCCTCCGGTCCTCGCCCCGTTCTATGGCATCGGCCTGGACCCCGATGATGCGGACACCGTATTTGTCCAGCACCCCCGCACGATAAAGCTCTGAGGAAAGGTTCAATCCGGACTGCCCACCCAGATTCGGCAAGAGCGCATCCGGGCGCTCCTTTTCAATGATCTCGGTCATGGTCCTCAAGTTGAGCGGCTCAATGTACGTTGCATCGGCCATGCCCGGGTCCGTCATAATCGTCGCCGGATTCGAGTTCACCAGCACGATCTCATAGCCCAGGCCTCGAAGGGCCTTACACGCCTGGGTGCCGGAGTAATCAAACTCACAGGCCTGGCCTATGACAATGGGTCCTGACCCGATAATCATGATTTTTCTAATGTCATCACGTTTCGGCATGCAAAATTGTCTCCCTTCCTTTTTATGAAAGATATGCAATCTGACGTGGGATGTTCCGACCCGACGCCCCGAACGACAGCCGGTTTATAGTGGTTCTCATAAATACGTTCCGATTGGTACGAGCCGCGGGGCGGCAGAGGGATTCGGTGAACGCCCCGCCGCCCTTGGCTAATGCCCAGGCGGCGAGGGAAGGCAGGCTCCTACAGCCGTTTCCTGCAGCATTACCCGCAAGGCTACTTGTTTGAGAGCGGCCAGTGGGTTCGCTGAACAGCGGCCTACGGCCATGTCCTGCAACGATCTACGCAAACCCGCTAAAGGCATTGGAGGCCGCGATCAGCGAATCCACGGCCGCGAGTTCCCATCAGACTCTGGCCTTGAAGCTAAAACGGACAATACCTTAGGCCAGAAGCGGGGTGCAAAACTTGACTTAATTAATTTGTGAATTCTTCAGGTAGACTTAAGACGGCTTTACCTAACAGATCGGGTTGCTCGCGTCAACAGAAGGGTTGAGACCCTTGAAAAACGCCCCTTTTTGTCCAATCTCGGGGGGGGTGAGAACAGCTCCGCAGGGGGTTCGGCGGGTGGAGACCCGAAGCGCATTCATAGAGGTTCTTTTGAAGGGTCCGGGAGTGCGGTCATTGATGCATGGGCCGAATTTAGCGGTACCGGCGATAGTCCACGCCATATTTCCTGGCTTTGTACGCAAACTTCCGCTCGGTCGATTGGACCAATTGGGCGGCTTTGGCCATGTTTCCGCGGGTCGTTTTCAACGCATCCACGATCAGCTCCCGCTCCAGGGCCGCCACAGTATCCTCCAAAGACCTGCCCGGCAGGGTGTCAGACTCCTCAGCGGTCTGGACCGTGGGCGGCAAGTGATAACTGTGAATAACGCCCTCCTCACACAAAAGCACGGCCCGCTCAATACAGTTCTCGAGCTCACGGACGTTCCCCGGCCAGTGGTACTGCATGAGCATGTCGATGGCCGGGGTGGAGAATCGACGGATGTCTTTTCGGTTCTCCGTGGCATACTTTTCCAGGAAGTGGTCAGACAACAACAAAATGTCCGTCTTTCGTTCTCTCAGCGGCGGCATGTAGATAGGAAAGACATTCAAGCGATAGTAGAGGTCTCCCCGGAAGCTCCCGTCTTCGACGGCTCTTTCCAGATTCTTGTTGGTCGCTGCGATAACACGGACATCAACTTTAATCGTTTCGCAGCCACCGACCCGCTCGCACTCCTTTTCCTGGAGCACCCTCAGAAGCTTCACCTGGGTTTCTACGCCGACGGAACCGATCTCATCCAGGAAGATGGTGCCTTTGTTCGCCAGCTCAAATTTTCCTCTCTTTTGCCGAATTGCGCCGGTAAATGCCCCTTTTTCGTGACCAAATAGTTCGCTTTCAATGAGATTTGCGGGCAGGGCCGCGCAGTTGACCTTTACAAAGGGCGCCTTGGCCCTCAGGCTGTTGTAGTGGATGGCGTTGGCCGCAAGCTCCTTGCCGGTGCCGCTCTCTCCACGGATCAGCACGGTGGCATTACTCTTGGAAACCTGGGAGATCATTTGAAAAACCTCCCGCATCTTGTTGCTGTTTCCTATAATATGCGTAATGCGGTATTTGTTTGCCAGCTCTTGCTGCAACCGCCTGTTTTCTTCCCTGAGTTGGTCCTTTTCACGCTGAATGGTTTCCAGATTGATGACATGCTGTGCGACCATGGCAGCCACGATAGACAGGACCTGCTCCCCCTCCTGGAGTGAATACGAAGGGTCAAAAGGCCGATCGACACTCAAAGCGCCCACAACCCGATTGCCCTTCTTGACGGGCACACAAATGAAAGAGAGCTCCTGATCGGCAACGGCTTTGCGGGTGGCCGTACGGTTCAGAAACAAGGGCTCTTCGCTGATCTTGGGAACCACCAGGGGCTTGCCGGTTTGGATGACGCGCCCTGTAACGCCTTCCCCCAATTTGTACTTCCCCCGCTCCATGGCCGCTTTGGACAAACCGTGGGCCACCTGGATATTGATCTCGTTGCGCAGGGGATCGAGAATCGTTATCGTCCCCCGGGACATGGCCATCGAATTGGAAAGGAGATCCAGAACCCTGTAAAGAGACTGCTTCAGATCAAGGGTCTCGTGCAGTGTTTTGCTGATCTCGTAAAGGAGCTCGACATCTTCAATCTTTTTCATCGAATTCTCAACCTCTTCTAAGCCCCGCTTTTCAAATGCCTGTACGATAGGGCGGCTTCAATGAATGAGACAAAGAGCGGATGGGGATTCATGGGGCGGGATTTGAACTCGGGGTGGAACTGACATCCCAGAAACCAGGGATGATCGGCAAGCTCGGCAATCTCAACCAGCTCGCCGTCAGGAGAGACACCACTGAAACTCAGACCGGCCTTCTCCAGCTTTTCTTTAAATTCATTGTTAAACTCATAACGGTGGCGATGTCTCTCTGAGATTTCCCTTTTGCGATAAGCCTTGTAGGCGACTGACTTGGCCGACAAAACGCACGGGTATGCCCCCAGCCGCATCGTCCCCCCCTTGTCCGATGTGATGTCCCGCTTCTGAATGCTTTGTGACTGATAATCAAACCATTCCTTCATGAGATAGATCACCGGATAGGGCGTTTCCTTCGAGAACTCGGTGCTGTGGGCTTCAGGCATCCCCGCAACATGACGGACAAATTCGACCACAGCCATTTGCATGCCAAGGCAGATCCCGAAAAAGGGTATCTTTTTCTCCCGGGCAAACTGGATGGCCCGGATCTTGCCCTCAATGCCCCGAGAGCCGAAGCCCCCGGGGACCAGAATCCCGTCGGCATCCTTCAAGCGCTCCCGACACGTCGAATCATCGATCGTCTCGGAGTCTACGAAGTCAAGGTTGACCCTGGCATCGTTGGAAATCCCCCCATGGCACAGGGCCTCGTTAAGACTCTTGTACGACTCTCTCAGGTGAATATACTTACCCACAATGGCAATGGTGACGGCGTGCTGGGGGTTCTTGACCTTTTCGACAAGACGCTCCCAGTTTTTCAGCCTGGGCGCTCGTGTCCAGATGTTCAGGAGTGCAACGATCTTGTCATCCAGACCCTCCTGGTGAAAGACCAGGGGCACCTCGTAGATCGTTTCAACATCCTTGGCGGTGATGACCTGATCCACATCCACGTTGCAAAACAGGGCAATCTTGGACTTGATCTCTTTGGACAAAAATCGGTCTGTTCTGCAAAGCAATATGTCGGGCTGGATGCCGATGCTGCGCAGTTCTTTCACACTGTGCTGGGTCGGCTTGGTCTTGACCTCCCCGGCAGCCGCGATGTAGGGCACGAGGGTCATATGAACGTAGAGAACATTTTCCTTTCCCACGTCGGCTTTGAATTGTCTGATGGCTTCCTGGAAGGGAAGGCTCTCAATGTCGCCGATGGTGCCGCCCACCTCCACAATCACCACATCCACGTCATGGGCTACGGAGAGAATGCTTGCCTTGATCTCGTCGGTGATATGGGGAATCACCTGAATGGTTCCTCCCAGATAGTCACCCCGGCGCTCTTTGGTAATCACCATGTCATAAATCTTCCCCGTGGTGAAGTTGTTCCCCCGACCAAGTTTGGCATTCGTGAAACGTTCATAGTGGCCCAGGTCAAGGTCTGTCTCCGCCCCATCGTCAGTCACAAACACCTCGCCGTGTTGAAACGGGTTCATGGTCCCCGGATCCACGTTGATGTACGGATCCAGCTTCTGCAGCGTGATCGTGAGCCCGCGACTCTCGAGCAGGGCCCCGATGGCAGCCGAAGCCAGCCCTTTACCCAGCGACGAAAGAACGCCGCCCGTCATGAAAATGAACTTGGTCGGAAAATGCATGGTCAAAGAAAGCCTCCTGTTCTGTGATGCATGGTCAAAGACTTCTTATGTCACGAACCGTACCGCCCGCCAAGACGGGATCTCCGACAAGCGGACGGGGTATCATAAGGCAATTGCCCTTTGAGACCCAGAGAACTGAGCCCGAAACCAAAGACAAAAGTAAGTTATCACGAAAACACGAAATTACGAAGACACGAAATTGCTTGTATTTTTTTCGTGCCTTCAATCTTTCGTGTTTTGCGGCTATACGCCTTGAGAAGAGACGTGATTATTTTTTCAAATTGAAAACCACAGTAAAACGCTAGGATGCTGCCTGATTTCTCACCCGGGAGACAATTGTCTCGGCAACCTTCTCCGCAGACAGTCCAAAAAGATCTTCAATATCCACCAGATCGAGATACGCTGCCTTCCAGGGGAGGCTTGTTTCCTCGACGATGCTTTGGATATGCTGGTATTTGCCCCCTAGCGCGCTGATCTTCTTCTCAAGATCCACCTGCTCCTTGAATCCCACGTGAAACAGGACAAGATGGTCGATCTTGGTGCCGGTCGACAGGATCGGCACCGCAAGGATACTCCGGTTGTCCCATCGTCCCTTCC
>Ga0307423_1000870_pt1 | contig 19450 bp, 17 predicted proteins | sample SalMarWE160310MG_FD_202154 | JGI IMG/M metagenome (GOLD analysis project Ga0307423, IMG submission 202154) | Salt marsh sediment microbial communities from the Plum Island Ecosystem LTER, Massachusetts, United States - WE1603-10 | ecosystem: Environmental > Aquatic > Marine > Intertidal zone >...
CGCGCGCTACTTCCACGAGCTCCAGATCCTGGAAGGGGACGTGGGGGCGCGACACCTCCTGGCGGTGCACGACGAGGACGTCTGCGAGGTGAACGTCTCCAGTCACGGCGTGCTCGAGGACGTCGACACCCCCGAAGCCCTGGCAGCCTCCCGCATGGAAGAGGGATAGCGATCGTGTTCGACTCCATCGACGAGACCCGCACCTCCCTGGCCGAGCGGGACTACTTCGCCGATCCGGGCCTGGCCACCAGCCTCTTCCTGGCCCTGCGTATGGAGAAGGCGCTCTTCCTCGAGGGCGAGCCCGGCGTGGGAAAGACGGAGGTGGCGTTGGTGCTCTCCCGCATCCTCGACACTGCGCTCATTCGCCTGCAGTGCTACGAAGGCCTGGACGTCACCCACGCCGTGTACGAGTGGAACTATCCCCGGCAGCTCATCGAGATCCAGGCCCGGGGCGGTCCGGGTGGGGCGGGCGTCCAGGACATCTTCTCCGAGGAGTTCCTGCTGCGTCGGCCGCTCCTGCAGGCCATCGACCGCAGTCGGGACCGTGCCCCGGTGCTTCTCATCGACGAGCTGGACCGCGCCGACGAGGAGTTCGAGTCGTTCCTCCTGGAGCTCCTTGCCGACTTCCAGATCACGATCCCGGAGCTGGGCACCTTCCGGGCCGCGCATCCCCCGGTGACCATCATCACGTCCAACCGCACCCGGGAGATCCACGACGCCCTCAAGCGCCGCTGCATCTACCACTGGATCGAGTATCCGTCGCCGGAGCAGGAGCTCGAGATCGTCCGCAGGAAGGTCCCGGAGGCGGAGGACGGTCTGGCCCGTCAGGTGGTGGCGTTCGTCCAGCGCCTCCGCCGGGAGGAGCTGTACAAGCTCCCCGGTGTCGCCGAATCCCTCGACTGGGCCCGCGCGCTGACGCACCTGTCCACGCGGCGACTGGACGGAGAGGTGGTCGACCGGACCCTTGGCCTGCTGCTCAAGTACCAGGACGACGTGGACCTCATCCGCGGGCAGCGCGCCGCGGCGGTCCTGGCGGAGGCGGAGGTGGAGTCGGCGTGAACGGCTGGCCCGGGGCCGACGGCCCCCCGCTCGACCTCCCGTCGGAGCCGGTGAGCGGCGCGCGCTTTCTGGAGAACCTGGTGGACTTCGGGGCCTCACTGAGGCAGTTGGGCATCCCCGTCACCCCGGCGCAGATCGCCGACGTCGCCCGGGCGCTGGGCTGGGTGCGCCTGGAGCGCCGGGAGGACGTCTTCCGCACCGCCCGCGCGCTGCTGGTCACCCGCCGGGAGGACCTGGCGCTCTTCGAGACGGCGTTCAATCGCTTCTGGCGACCGCCCGATGGCGCCACCCGTACGGGGCGCCGCCGCCCGCCGGCTCCCCGCGACCGTCCGGCACGGGAACGGTTCACGATCGCGACCTTCGCTGCGTTCAAGGCCAGAGCCGACATGGAGGAGCGCGATGTCGGGGACCGGAGCGGCACGTACACGGACGAAGAGCGTCTCCAGCGCAAGCGCTTCGCCGAGATGACGCCCGAGGAGCTGGACGCCGTGCGCCGGCTCCTGGGGCGTCTCCGCTGGGCGGCCGCCGTCCGGGTCACCCGCCGGCGCCGGTCCGACCCGTCCGGCCGGACGATCGACTTCCGACGGGTCCTCCGCCAGGCCGGTCGCCTCGGCGCGATGCCGGCCAGGCTCCCCAGGCTCCGCCGCGCCGAGAAGCCTCGTCCGCTGATCCTGCTGGCGGACATCAGCGGCTCCATGGAGCGCTACTCCCGCCTCGTGCTCCAGTTCTTCCACGCCCTGGTCCGGACGATGCCACGGGTGGAGACGTTCGTGTTCGGGACCCGGCTGTCGCGCATCACGTCCCAGCTCCGCCTGCGCAACGTCGACAGGGCGCTGGACGAGGCCGCGGCGGAGGTTGTGGACTGGGCCGGCGGCACGCGCATCGGCGCCTCCCTCGGCGAGTTCAATCGCAGGTGGAGTCGCCGCATGCTACGTCGCGGAGCCGTCGTGGTCGTGGTCAGCGACGGCTGTGACCGCGGCAGCGTGGAGGAGCTGGCGAGGGAGATGCGCTACCTGCAGCACCGTTGCCACCGCCTCGTCTGGCTGAACCCGCACGCGGGCCACGCGGACTACGCGCCGAGGGTCGCCGGGATGGGCGCGGCCCTGCCGTGGGTGGATGACTTCCTGCCCATCGAGGACCTGCGGTCCCTGGGCGAGTTCTCGGCGGCGCTGACCCGGCTGATGGTGAACCCCGGGGCGTGAGCTTCCCCAAGGAGTCGAACGCATGAAAGTGAGTGGGGAGTACCTCTTCGACGGCCAGCAGCAGCTGGTGTGGGAAACGCTTCTCGACCCCGAAGTGCTCGCGAGCGTGCTACCGGGGTGCGAGAAGCTGGAGCTCGTGGGCGAGAACGAGTACGAGGGTGCCCTCAAGATCAAGGTGGGCCCGGTCCAGGGGCAGTTCATGGGCAAGGTCAAGCTCGAGGACATCCAGCCCCCGGACTCCTATACGATGCAGGTGGACGGCCGGGGCGCCCCCGGGTTCGTGAAGGCCACGGGCAACCTCGCCCTGGAGGCCGCGGGCACCCAGACCAGGGTGACCTACGACGGCGACGCCCAGGTGGGCGGACGACTCGCCAGCGTGGGCCAGCGCCTCGTCGAGAGCTCGGCCAAAGCCATCATCAAGCAGAGTCTGGACGGTCTCAACGCCTCCGTGCAGGCGCGGGGCGCCGCCGCGGACGCCGGTGCGGACGCCCCGCCCCCCGTGAAGGCGAGGCCCCCGTCGCAGACCGAGTTCGCCGCCAACGTCGCCAGGGAAGTGGCCAGGGACCTGTTCCCGCCGTGGGTGCGCAACACCGCTGTCGCCGTCGCGGTCGTCCTGGCCCTCTACATCCTCTACGCCCTGCTCACCTGATATGCGTATCCCCGAGAGAGCGCACCACCGCGCTCCGATGTCCCAGAGACCCGCCCGGCTTGTCTGCCCCGCGAAGGAGGAAGTCCCTTGATTCCCGGAGAATTCGAGTACCACGCGCCGTCCAGTGTGGACGAGGCCGTGGCGCTCCTCGAACGCCTCGGCGAAGACGCCAAGGTGCTCGCAGGAGGCCACAGCCTCGTGCCGGCCATGCGGTTCCGGCTGGCCCTGCCTCAGCACCTCGTGGACATCAATCGCATCGACGGATTGGGCCACATCCGGGAAGAGGGAGGGTTCCTGGTGATCGGAGCGCTGACGCGCGAGGCCGAGGTCGAGCGGGCCCCCGTGGTCGCCGAGCGCTATCCCCTCCTCGCCGACGCGGCCCGGGTCATCGCCGACCCCCTCGTCCGCAACCGCGCCACCGTCGGGGGCAACCTCGCCCACGCCGACCCCGCCAACGACCATCCGGCGGTCATGCTGGCGTACGGCGCCACCATGGTGGCGCAGGGCCCCGGCGGTCGCCGTGAGATCGCGGTGGACGACTTCTTCGTGGGGCTCTTCGAGAACGCCATGAAGCCCAACGAGATCCTGGTGGAGGTCCGCATTCCCGCGCCCGGTCCGGGGTCCGGCGGCGCGTACGAGAAGTTCGAGCGCAAGGTGGGGGACTACGCCATCTCCGCGGCCGCGGTTCAGCTCACGATGAAGGGGAGCACGTGCGCGGCAGCCCGGATCGGCCTCACCAACGTCAGCGCGGTACCCATGCGCGCTCACGGCGCCGAAGAGGCGCTGGTGGGCAAGGAACCCACCGCCGACGTGGTGGAGGCCGCCGGCCAGGCGGCCGCCGCCGAGTGCGATCCGTCCGGAGATCTCCGGGGATCCGAGGAGTACAAGCGCGACATCACGCGGGTCCTGGTGAAGCGCGCCATCCGCAGGGCGGTCCAGCTGGCCGGGGGAGGTGCTGCATGAGCAAGCACGCCATCACCGTGACGGTCAATGGCGAGCAGGTCACCAAAGAGGTGGACGCGCGTACGCTGCTCGTCCACTTCCTGCGCGAGGACCTGTCGCTCACCGGCACGCACATCGGATGCGACACGACGAGCTGCGGCGCGTGCACGGTGCACCTGAACGGCACCGCCGTGAAGAGCTGCACCGTCTTCGCGGTGCAGGCGGACGGAGCCAAGGTGGAGACCGTGGAGAGCCTGGCGAAGGGCGCCGAGCTCCATCCCCTGCAGGAGGGCTTCTGGGAGATGCATGGCCTGCAGTGCGGCTACTGCACGCCCGGGATGCTGATGGCGGCCAAGGAGCTGCTCGCTCACAACCCGGATCCCACCGAGGAGGAGATCCGCTGGGGCATCTCCGGCAACCTCTGCCGATGCACCGGCTACAACAAGATCGTCGAGGCCGTCCAGTACGCGGCCGCGAAGATGCGCGAATCCAGAGAGGAGGCGGCGGTATGAGCCAGGTGGAAGATCGCGTCCAGCACCTGCACGCCGTTCCCGAGGGTGCCTCCGCCCAGGTGGAGACGACCGAGGAGGTGCGCGTCAGGACGCCCGAGAAGGTGTGCGGCATGGGTCACCGGATGAAGCGGAAGGAGGACCCCCGCTTCATCCGCGGTCAGGGCCGCTACGTGGACGACGTCAAGCTCCCGGGGATGCTCTACATGGACATCGTCCGGAGCCCATACGCCCACGCCAAGATCCTGAACATCGACCCCAGCGAGGCGCTGGCCACGCCGGGCGTGTTGGCGGTCATCACGGGGAAGGACCTGCAGGCCGCCGGCAACCTCCACTGGATGCCGACGCTGATGTCGGACACCCAGATGGTGCTCCCCATCGACAAAGTCGTGTACTTCGCGCAGGAGGTGTGCGCCGTCGTCGCAACGGAGCGCTACATCGCGGCCGACGCGGTGGAGAAGGTCGTCGTGGACTACGAGCCGCTCCCGGCCGTGGTGGATCCCTTCGAGGCAATGAAGGACGAGGTCATCGTCCGCGACGACAAGGAGAACAAGACCAACCACATCTGGCATTGGGAGGCCGGAGACAAGGAGGCCACCGACAAGGTGTTCTCCGAAGCCGCGACCGTGGTGAAGGAGAAGATGCACATTCCCCGCATCCACGTGGCGTCCATCGAGACGTGCGGGATGGTGGCGAACTACGACCCCACCATGGGGAAGATGCAGCTCTACATGACCACGCAGGCCCCTCACGCCATCCGCACGGTCTTCGCGCTGGTGAGCGGGCTGCCGGAGCACAAGATCCAGGTCATCTCGCCGGACATCGGCGGCGGGTTCGGTGGCAAGGTGCCGGTGTATCCGGGCTACGTCGTGTGCGCCGTGGCCAGCCTGGTCACCGGCAAGCCGGTGAAGTGGATCGAGGACCGGAGCGAGAACCTCCAGGCCGACTCCTTCGCCCGTGACTACTGGATCGAGGCCGAGATGGCCGCCGACGCGAAGGGGAAGATCACGGGGCTGCGTGTGAAGACGCTCGCCGACCACGGCGCCGCGGACGCCGCGGCGAACCCGTCGAAGTTCCCGGCGGGGCTCTACAGCATCTGCACGGGCTCCTACGACATGAAGGCGGCCCACGTCGAGGTGGACGGGGTGTACACCACCAAGCCGCCGGGGGGCGTCGCGTACCGGTGCTCGTTCCGGGTTACCGAGGCCGTGCACATGGTCGAGCGCATGACCGACATCATGGCGCACGAGCTGGGAGAGGATCCGGCGGACTTCCGCATGAAGAACTTCATCCAGCCCGACCAGTTCCCGTACAAGTCGCCCACGGACTGGGAGTACGACTCCGGGAACTACCCCGCCGCCCTGCAGAAGGCGATGCAGATGATCGACTATCGGGGGCTGCGGAAGGAGCAGGCGGAGAAGCGCGCCCGGGGCGAGCTCATGGGCATCGGCATCTCGAGCTTCACCGAGGTCGTCGGCGCCGGAAACTCGCGCGACTTCGACATCCTGGGGATCAAGATGTTCGACTCCGCAGAGATCCGGATCCACCCGACGGGGAAGGCCATCGCCCGCTTCGGAACCAAGTCCCAGGGGCAGGGTCACGAGACCACCTACGCCCAGATCATCGCCGAGGAGCTGGGGATCCCGGCCTCGGACGTGGAGGTCGAGGAGGGAGACACCGACACGGCGCCCTACGGGCTGGGGACATACGCCAGCCGCTCGACCCCCACCGCCGGTGCGGCCGGCGCGATGGCCGCCCGGAAGATCAAGGCCAAGGCGAGGAAGATCGCCGCGTACCTCCTGGAGGTCGGCGAGGACGACCTGGAGTGGAACATGGACCGCTGGCAGGTGAAGGGCTCGCCCGACCAGCACAAGACCATCCAGGACATCGCCTTCGCCGCCTACACCAACCACCCGCAGGGGATGGAGGCCGGCCTGGAGGCCACGGACTACTACGACCCGCCGAACATGACCTTCCCGTTCGGCAGCTACATCGCCGTCGTGGACGTGGACAAGGGTACGGGCAACGTGAAGGTGCGCCGCTTCGTGGCGGTGGACGACTGCGGGAACATCATCAACCCGCTGGTGGTGGAAGGGCAGGTGCACGGGGGCCTCACCCAGGGCCTCGCGCCCGCGCTGTTCGAGGAGATCGTGTACGACGAAAACGGGCAGAACCTGACCGGGACGTTCGCCGACTACCTCGTTCCCACCGCGGTGGAATCACCTAAATGGGAGACGGGCCACACGATCACGCCGTCGCCCCACCACCCGCTGGGCGCCAAGGGCGTGGGCGAGTCGCCCACCGTGGGCGCGCCGCCGGCTATCGCCAACGCCGTGGTGGACGCCCTCTGGCACCTGGGGGTGAGGCACATCGACATCCCGGCCACGCCGGAGCGGGTGTGGAAGGCCCTGCGGGACGCGGGGGTGAGCGACGATTGAGAGCGGGATGAATCCGGTGGCATGGGGCCGGGCGCCTCGGCGGCCGGCCCCTTCCGGGGAGTGACGCGCATGTTCGACGAGTTCTTCCAGAAGGCCCACGAGCTCCGGGCCGCGGGCGTCCCCTTCGCCACCGCGCTCGTGGTGCGCGCTGAGCGCCCGACGTCGGGGAAGCCGGGGGACCGGGCCATCGTCACGCTCGACGGCACCATGTACGGATGGATCGGAGGGAGCTGTGCCCAGCCCACGGTGGTCCGGGAGGCCGCGCGGGCCCTGGTGGACGGGGCCCCCCGCCTGATCCGCCTCTCCCCGGACCCGGGCGCGCGGCCCGTTCCGGAGGGGATCGAGGAGGTACCCATGACATGCTTCAGTGGAGGTACCCTGGACATCTTCATCGAGCCCCACCACCCCACGCCCCGCCTCCTGGTCGTGGGGAGCCTCCCGGTGGCCCGGGCCCTCGCCCACCTGGGCAAGGCCATGAGCTACAACGTCGTCGCCGTGGACCCCACGGGAGGCGATGCCATGGCCCATGCGGACGAGGTGCTGCGCGACCTGGCGGAGATCCCGTCCCGCGTGACGCCCCTCACATTCGCGGTCGTCGCCACGCACGGGGAGTACGACGAGCCCGCCCTGGAGGCTCTCCTGGGCACGGCGGTACCGTACGTGGGCCTGGTCGCGAGCCGCACGAGGGGCGAGGCCGTCATGGAGACGCTGGCCCGCGACCGCGTGGGCGAGGCGACCCGGAAGCGGGTCCGCTTTCCCGCGGGGCTGGATATCCAGGCCCGTCGCGGCGACGAGATCGCCGTGTCGATCCTCGCGGAGATCGTCCAGACGCGTCGTACGCTGGGGGACGCTTCGTGGGAGGTGGCGGAGGCTTCCGCCGCGGAGGCTGCGCCCGAGCCGGAGACTGCGATCGATCCGGTGTGCCACATGTCGGTGCGGGTCGAAGGCGCGCCGCACACGCACGAGCACGACGGGAAGACGTACTACTTCTGTTGCGCCGGCTGTCGCTCCCGTTTCGCGGCGGAGCCGGGGAAGTACCTGGTCGCGAGCTGAGGCCAGGAGGGCGGAAAGCAGCGGAGCCCGGCACGCACGAGACGCGTGCCGGGCTCCGTCGTACCTCCCTATCCGCCTGCTTGCCCCCCCTACCTCATCCCCCCGTGCTGCCGTCGCTGGTGGAGCACCGGAGCTGCGGCTGGAAGTGGTAGCGCAGGTTCCGCCAGGTGAACGCCTGCCGGACCATGAACTGGAGGGGCACGGGCTCGGTGGCGCCCTCCGCCACGGTGAAGGAGCACATCGGAACGATCGCCGTCCAGCCTCCGCCCGGGGGCGTGATGCTGAGCTGAGTGCCGTCCTTCAACACCCCGTCGAGCTGGGTCATCACCACCACGAGCTGGTCGTAGGTGCCCGCCGGGAGGTCACCGTCGGGCAACGTCACCTGGTTGCCACCGGTGTCCATCGCCACGATGTCCACCTGAACCGGCAGATCCATGGTCACGTTGACGAGCACGCCGTCCTGGTCACGGGCCAGGATGCTCGAGAACGTCACGTTGGCGGTCTGGAAGGCCCGGTAGTCGTGGTGCTCGCCCTCCCCGTCCCCGCTGAGGCTCGGCGAAGCGGTGGCGCCCGTGGTACCTGGCGTGGGGGTGACCGTCGCGGACTCCGCGCCCGCGACGCCGGCGGCGCCGCTGCCCGAGGAGAGGACGAACCGCACGCGACCCTGGTTGGGCCCGAGCCCGCTGTCGGAGCACCCGGCCGCGATCAACGCGAGCCCGATGACCAGCAGCCTGGCTGGATCGGTCGACTGTCTTCGATTCATGTGCGCTCTCCAGTGAAAGGGGTCCACGCCTGTCGCGAACCCGAATCCGGTGCAAATCCCGCGCCAGTTGCCGCATTCCAGGCCGTTCGACCGCTTCCGACGAGCACCTTCACACCCCCATCTCACGGAGGGTCTGGGAGCCGCGCCGGCTGGCCACGAGGGTCGAGCCGTCGTCCAGACGCAGCGACAACCGCCGCTCGTCGTAGCGGCGGATGCTCACCACGTGGGAGAGGTTGACCAGGTGGGCCCGGTGCACACGCACGAAGTCCGCGGGGTCGAGGCGCGCCTCCAACTCGCTCAGAGAGCCGTCCAGGCCGAAGGCCCCCTCCGACGTCACGAGGTCGACGCCACCCGCCACGGCATCGACGCGTACGACGTCGGCGACGGCCACGGGGACGGTCGCACCCTTGTGATGCGCGAACAGGCGCCGAGCAAACGGCCGTTCACCGGGACCGGCTTCACGACCCGCACCGGAGGCGGCGGCGCGTCGCTCTCCGACCAGGCGAACGCGCACGCGTCCCAGCGTCTCCAGGAGCCTGTCCTTGCCGAATGGCTTCACCAGGTAGTCCACCGCGCCCAGGTCGAAGGCCGGGATCGCATACTCGTCGAACGCCGTGGTGAAGACCACCGCGGGACGGTTCTCCACGGCCTGGAGGACGTCCACGCCGCTCATCCCGGGCATGCGCACGTCCATGAACACCAGGTCCGGCTCCAGCTTGTGGATGAGGCGGAGCGCGTCTCCTCCGTTCCGGGCTTCGCCCACCACCTCGATCCACCCGACGTCGCGCAGGTACTCGCGAATGGCCCGCACCGCCAGCGGCTCGTCCTCGCAGATGAGCGCGCGGATCGTGCCGAGGTCGCCGGCGCCCATCACGGAACGTTCCCCGGAATGGCCGCGTGCGACTGCTGCGGAGCGCGGACGGGGAAGCGCACCGTCGCGGTGAAGCCCTGGCCGGGCGCCGTGGTCCACGCCACGGAGGCGGGGTCCCCGTACAGAGCGTCCAGGCGGCGGGCGAGGAGCTGGAGCCCGTGCCCCGAGGCCCTGGCCACCGCATCGGGGCGGGCACCCTCGCCGTCGTCGGCCACCGTCAGCGTCAGCATCTCCTCCCGCACGGTGACGCCCACCGTGATGGTTCCTCCCTCCGCGCGGGTCTCGAGCCCGTGGCGCACGGCGTTGTCCAGGAGCGTCTGCAGCGCGAACGCGGGCACCATGACCTGTGCCGGCTCGACCTCCACCTCCCACACGACCCGGAGCCGTTCTTCCAGGCGGAGCTTCTCGAGGGCCACGTAGCGGCGCGCCACCTCCAGCTCCTTCGCCAGGGGGACCAGGTCTACGTCGCGCCGTTGCAGGACGGAGGCGTACCGGATGAGCTCGGCCACGTCCTCGATGGCCCGCTCCGCCGTCGCGGGGTCCGCGCGCACCAGCAACATGAGCGAGTGGAGCGTGTTGAACACGAAGTGGGGATTGAACTGGGCTCGCAGCGACTTGGCCTCCGCCTGCGCGCGGAGCATGGCCTCGCGGGCAGCCAGCGTCCGGCTCTCGTGGACCCGCCGGATCGACTCGGCCCACATCAGGAATCCGGCGAGGATCGTATACAGGAAGAGCGCGCTCACGCCGCGGAGCAGGAAGAGCGTGGCGGCGCCGACCGGCCTCGCCATGTGCTCCTCCCACCCGGCGAAGGCCAGCAGAAGGGTGATCACCGCGGCGGACGCACCCGCATACAGGAGTCCCACGCCCACGTGCACGAAGAACGTCCGGGCCAGGCTGCGCTCGGGGCGCAGCAGATCCCGACGGCGAATCGCCACGAGCACGGCGAAGGCGGCCGGGGGAAGCGTGTTCGAGAGCGCCATCCCGAGGGACTGCACCACGGCCACGCCCTCTTCGTTCAGGGCGGCCGTGACGTACAACCCGAGGTAGGCCACCCACGCCGTGACGAAGATGCCCCAGAAGCCGCGGTCGCTCAGGGCGAGCCCGGAAGCCGCCGGTCCGGTGCGGCTGTCGCGCATCCTTCCATCTCCGCATGAGGACGCCGGGCGCTCCGTCGTCCGGCCGGCCAAATGTATAGACGCCGGCCGCTCCCCGGGGCCAGACCGTGGAGCGGCCGGCGCTTCCTACTCGTCGCGCAGAGCCCGCACGGGATCCGTGGCCGACGCTCGGAAGGCGGGCAGGAGGCTGGCCGCCAGCGTGACCGAGAAGAGGATCCCCGCCACCACGAAGCCCGTGTCTGCGCTCACCGTGACGAAGCCCGCCAGAAGCGAGCGGACCAGCCGCGTGAGCGGGATCATCACGAGCCCGCCGATGCCCAGGCCCAGGACGGACATCCCCACGCCCTGCCTCGTCACCATCCTCACCACCTCACCCGCCTGGGCACCGACGGCCATGCGTATCCCGATCTCGTGTCGCCGCTGGCTCACCTGGTAGGCCAGCACGCCGTAGGTCCCGAGCGACGCCAGCAGGATCGCGAGGATCCCGAAGCTGCCCAGGATCGTGTTGAACACGCTCACGCCCACGAAGAACTGGTCCGTGAACTCGTCCATGGTCAGGACCTGGGAGAGCGTCAGGTCCGGGTCGATCTCCTGCAGGCCCCGACGCAGCGGCTCCTTGAGGGCGCCGGGGTCCCCGGCCGCGCCCACGACGAGCGTATAGCCGCCGCCCGGCGTCTGGGCGGCGGGGAAGTAGATCGCCTCGGACTCGACCTGACCCGGGGTCGTGAAGAGGACCTGCTGCACGTCGGCCACCACGCCCACGATCTCCCGGGACGCGCCACGGACCTGGAGGACCCGGCCCACCGGGCTCTCGCCGGCGAACCACTTGTCCGCGAACGACCGGTTGACCACCACCACGGGTGGCTGGTCCGGCCGGTCCCCGTCCTCGAAGAAGCGGCCCTGGAGGACGTCGATGCCGAACACGTCCGCGTACTCCGGGGACGCCTGCAACGCGAAGGCGCGGGGCGCGCTGACCGAGGGGTCGAGGTCCCTCCCTTCGACGTGGAACGAGTCCGTGGGCGCCTGGACGTTCCGGGGGAGGACGTTCACCACGGCGACGGCACGGGCGCCCTCGACGCCGCGGGACCTGTCCAGCACCTGGTCGAGGAGCTGTAGGCGCTGCTCGTCGGTGGGGTAACGCGAGTCGGGCACGCGCAACCGGGCCGTGAGGATCGAGGTCCCGTCGAAGCCGGGATCCGCGTGCTGCATCGCGAGGAAGCTGCGCACCATCATGGCGCCCCCGCCCAGGGCCAGGAGGGACAGCGCGATCTCCACCACAACGAGGCCGCGCGTCACCAGCTTGCGGCTGCGCCCGCCGGTGGACCGTCCGCTCCCCTCCTTGAGTGCCTCGGCGTGGCCGCCGCGGAACGTCTGTGCCGCCGGCACGAGGCCCACCAGGAGCCCGGCCAGGACCGACACGCCCATGGTGAACAGGACGACGTTGCCGTCCAGCCGGGGCGAGTAGTTCGGGGGGAGCACGTCCACGAAGCGGTTGGCCATCACGTGCAGCCCGTACCACCCCAGGGCCAGCCCGAGCAGCGCGCCGACGGCCACGAGCACTCCGCTCTCGGTGAGGAGCTGGCGCAGGATGCGCCCCCGGCCCGCGCCCAGCGCCGAGCGCAGCGCGATCTCGCGCCTGCGCTCCTGTCCGCGCGCCATGAGGAGGTTGGTGATGTTCGCGCACGCGATGAGCAGCACGAAGAACACGGAGCCCTGGAGGAGCCCGTAGAAGATCTTGGACCGCGGCCCGGGGATGTCGGTCCGCGCGTTGAACACGTCCAGGGTCCAGTCCTTCTGCACCGCCGGATACTCCGCCTCGATCTGGCCGGCCAGCCCCGTCATCTCCGCGCGGACCTGCTCCATCGTCGCCGACGGTGCGAGGCGGGCGACCGCCACCAGGTCCCTGCGGTCCCGCGGGCTGCCCGTCGGGCTCTCGGTCAGCGGCACCCACACGTCCGCGTTGATGAAGAGGAACGTGAAGTTCGCCGGGACCACCCCCACCACCTCGTAGGGCTCGCCGTCCAGGGTGAGGACCTGTCCGAGGGGGTCGACGTCGTCGCCGTGGTCGCGTCGCCAGAACTCCGGCGTCACCATCGCAACCCGGGGCGCACCCTCCACGCCCTCGTCGGGCCGGAAGACGCGCCCCCGTGCCGGGTGCACGCCCAGGATGTCGAAGAACCCGGTTGTGACCTGGGCACCGGTCACGGGCTCGGAGCGATCGGTGCCCCGCATCCCCAGTACCGTGGGCCGGTACGCGGCCCACCCCGTGGTGGTCCGGCTCCGCTCTGCCAGGTCCGCGTAGTTGGCCAGCGACGTGGCCAGCGTGGACAGGTTGGCCGGCGCCTCCTTCCTGCGCTCCTGCATCACCACCAGGCGGTCGGGCTCCCGGACGCTCAGCGGCTGGAACAGCAGGTTGTCGATGAGCCCGAAGACCGCCGTGTTGCCTCCGATGGCCACCGCCAGCGACGCGATGGCGACCAGCGTGATCCCCCACCCCTTGCGCAGCGTCCGCACGCCGAAGCGGACGTCCTGAAGCAGCTCGGACATGCTCCCCTCCCCCCTCCTGTGACCCGTCGGGCTTCCACCACACTTGAACGGTGAGGGGTGGGGAGAGGGTGACGAAGCGGTTCGGCCCGAGCGGGCCGGGAGGGCGCCGAACGAGCCAGAATGTGACCCGGATGGCGGGGGCGTCCCCGCTCGTCAGGGGACGATCGGCGCCAACCCGGCCTCGGACACCAGCAGGAGTAGCGCCCGCTGGATGGCCAGGTGGCCGTCGCGGTTGATCCACCACTCCCCCGGGGAGTGGTTCTCCCCGCCCACGCCCCCGCGCCCGATGGTCACGGCGGGCACGCCCAGCGAGATCGGGATGTTGGAGTTCGTGGACGAGCGTCCCAGGTCGGCTTCGGCGCCGAACAGCCGCGTCGTCGCGATGGCGCGCTGCACGAGCGGGGCCGACGGGTCCATCTCGCCGGAAGGTCGGTCGCCGATCATGTCCATGTCGAGGTTGAGTGCCTCGCCGCGCCTGCGGATCGCGTTCTCGTCCGCGAGTGCTTGCTCCATCGCCGCGTGCAGCGCCGCGTCGATCGTCTCGAGGCTCTGCGGGCTCTCCGAGCGCATGTCGATCTCCGCCCACGCCTCGAAGGGGATCGAGTTCACCGAGGTGCCGCCGCCGAGCACGCCGACGTTGTAGCTGGTGCGGGGGCCCTTCCACGTGAGCGTGTCCGCGGCGTCTTCGAAGTGGCGGATGCCGCGCCCCAGCGCGTGTGCGGGGTTCGCCAGCCCGAACGCCCCCCACGAGTGGCCGCCCGGGCCCTTGAACGTCACCCGGTAGCGGTGCGAGCCGAGCCCCATGCTCGTGATCCCCCCGAGCCCGCCGCCGTCCACCTCGATCCAGGCGTCGATCGGGTCCGCGCCCTCCCGGAAGAGGTACTTCATCCCGCGCAGGTCCCCGAGGCCCTCCTCGCCCACCGTGCCGACGAAGAGCACGTCGTCGTCGGTCTCCAGGCCGGCCTCCTCCATGGCGCGCAGCGTCGTGAGCACGACCGCGAGCCCTCGGGTGTCGTCCCCGATGCCCGGCGCGAAGAGCGTGTCTCCCACCTGCCGTACGGTGACGTCCGTCCCTTCGGGGAAGACCGTGTCCAGGTGGCCGTCGAGGGCGACGGTCCGGCGTCCGCGGCGGCCCTTCCGCAGGGCCACCACGTTGCCCTCTTCGTCGGTCCACACCGAGTCGGCGCCGGCTTCGCGCAGAAGCTCCGCGTAGCGCGCCCCCCGGGCCGCCTCCCCGAAGGGCGGGGACGGGATCTGCGTGAGCTCGAGGAGCCGCTCCATCCCCCAGGCGTCGAGCGCCTCGATGCGCCGGAACGCCTCGCGCACGGTCGGGATGTCCGCGAGGGCGCGCGCCTGCTCCGTGTACTGCGGATCGACCGTCTGGGCGACGAGGGAAGAGTCGGTCGCGAGGAGGAGGATCGAAGGGAGGGCCAGCGGGTGAAGGCGGATCGATCGCACGGACGGGGCTCCTGGGGTTGGGATGTGGCCGGGAGAAGATGAGCCGCCGAGACGACGGTGACCAGGGCGCGGGCCTGGAGCGACATGGACCCGCCCGAGTGCCGTCACGAGCGTTCACGACGCCATGGGTTCGGCTGGTCGCGTGGCCTCCCCAGATACATAGCTAAGTTAGCTAATATCTGCTATCCTGGAGCATGAAGATCGTGAACGTCCACGAGGCGAAGACGAATCTCTCCCGACTGTTGGAGCGGATGGAGGCGGGCGAGGAGGTCGTGATCGCGCGTGCCGGAACCCCGGTGGCGCGGCTTGTCCCCGTGCCCGCCGGCGCGCGGACGCCAGGGTGCCTGCGCGGGCGCATTCAGATCGGCGACGACTTCGACGCGCCTCTTCCGAGAGGCGTGGGCGACGCTTTCGGTGAGGGTGGGGGGTGAAGCTGCTTCTTGACAGCCACGCCTACCTCTGGTGGCTGGCCGACGATGGTCGTCTCTCGAAGGCGGCCCGGGAGGCAGTTGCCGATCCCGGCAACGCCGTGCTGGTGAGCGCAGCCACCATCTGGGAGTTGGAGATCAAGCGCGCCCTGGGGCGTCTCGACGCGGGGGACGCCGACCTGGTGGCGGAGATCGAGGCGAACCGCTTCGGCGAGTTGCCCGTTCATGCGCCCCATGCGGCGGAGGCGGCGGGGCTCCCCCCCCACCACGTAGACCCTTTCGACCGGATGCTCATCGCGCAGTCGCGCCTCGAGGGGCTGGTCTGCGTGACCCGGGACGCGGTATTTGAGGCGTACGGCGTTCCGACGCTGTGGTGAGGTCATGCTTCCAGAAGGGGCTGAACCCGGGCATCCGTTCGGTTAACTTACATGGCTGTACCGAACACGACTGCCCGCGCCCCAGAGGGCGTTGCCGCCATGGACATCCGCAACATCGCCATCATCGCCCACGTGGACCACGGCAAGACCACGCTCGTGGATCAGATGTTCCGCCAGTCGGGCGTCTTCCGCGAGAACCAGAACGTTCCGACGCGGGCGATGGACTCCAACCCGCTCGAGCGGGAGCGCGGCATCACCATCCTCGCCAAGAACACGGCCGTGGACTGGGGCGACGTCAAGATCAACATCGTCGACACACCCGGCCACGCGGACTTCGGCGGAGAGGTCGAGCGGATCCTGCGGATGGTGGACGGCGTCGTTCTGCTCGTGGACGCCGCCGAGGGGCCGATGCCCCAGACGCGCTTCGTGACACGCAAGGCGCTGGAGCTCGGGCTCCTCCCACTGGTGGTCGTGAACAAGGTGGATCGGGCGGACGGGCGCGTGCGCGAGGTGCACGACGAGGTGCTCGAGCTGTTCATGGACCTCGAGGCGAACGACGCTCAGCTGGACGCGCCCTTCCTGTACGCCTCGGGGCGCGAGGGATGGGCATCGCGGGACGCGGACGCGCGCGAGGGCGACCTGACGCCGCTGTTCGAGACGATCGTGAGGTACTTCCCGGCGCCGAAGGCGGACGTGGACGGCCCGTTCCAGATGCTCATCTCCACGCTGGACTACTCTTCGTACGTCGGGCGCATCGCGATCGGACGCATCGAGCGCGGGCGCGTGCAGGTGGGCGACCGCGTCACGCTGCTGGCGTGGGGCGGGCCGGGAATGGTCGAGGACGACGGCGAGGCCGAGGCCGCGCGCGTGCTCAAGCTCTTCACCTTCCGGGGCCTGGAACGCATCGACGTGGACGAGGCCTTCGCGGGCGACATCGTGGCCATGGCAGGGCTCGAGGGTGTGGAGATCGGTAAGACCATCACCGACCCGAACCACCGGGAGCGCCTACGCGGCATCGCCGTCGAGGAGCCGACGCTGTCGGTCGACTTCAACGTCAACAACTCGCCGTTCGCGGGGCGCTCGGGGAAGTACGTGACCACCCGGCAGGTGCGCGAGCGCCTGTTCCACGAGCTGGAGCGCAACGTGGCGTTGCGCGTCGAGGACACCGACCAGCCCGACACCTTCACGGTGAGCGGGCGGGGGGAGCTGCACCTGACGATCCTCATGGAGACGATGCGCCGCGAGGGCTACGAGTTCCAGGTGTCGCGCCCGCGGGTCATCACGCGGCGGGGCGGTGACGGGCGTTTGCTCGAGCCGTACGAGGAGACGGTGATCGAGGTGCCCTCGAACCTCGTGGGCACCGTCATCGAGAAGATGGGCCCCCGCAAGGCCGAGATGACGCAGATGCGCCCCATGGGCGACTCGGGCAACACGCGCTTGCACTTCCGCGTGCCGGCGCGCGGGCTGTTCGGGTACCGCAGCGAGTTCATGACCGACACGCGCGGCGAGGGGATCCTGCACCACACCTTCGATTCATGGGGTCCGTGGGCCGGCTCGCTGCGCGGCCGTTCGCGCGGGGTGCTCGTGGCCGACCGCGAGGGGGTGGCGGTGGGCTTCGCGCTCTTCAACCTGCAGGAGCGCGCCACGATGTTCGTCAGCCCGGGCGACGCCGTGTACACCGGCATGATCGTCGGCGAGAACGTGCGCACCGACGACATGGACGTGAACGTGAGCAAGGAGAAGAAGCTCACGAACATGCGGACGACGGCGTCGGACGAGAACATCAAGCTGGAGCCGCCCCGGCAGATCACGCTGGAGCTGGCGCTGGAGTTCATCCAGGACGACGAGCTCATCGAGGTCACGCCCGACGGGATCCGGCTGCGCAAGCGGATCCTGGACGCGACCCGGCGCAAGAAAGCGCAGAGGGTGCTGGAGGGGATGGCGTAGCGGAGGCCCGCGAGCGGGCCGGGTTGGGGTTCACTCGGGCGGGGCGGCAGGCAGCACGCCTTCTACGACGACACGGAGGACCTGGCTGGACAGGTCGGCGGGGATGCCCTGCCCGTCGATCACGCCCCAGTCGGTGGTGGCCACCACCACGAGGTCCCGGGCGGGCGCCACGTAGATGAACTGCCCGCCGTAGCCCCAGGCGAGGTAGGCGTCGTGGTCCTCGTCGGTCCACCACAGGTAGCCGTAGGAGACGTTCGTGGGCCCGGCGTCGCTGGTCCACGCGTATCGGCGCCGCGTCGCCTCCTCGACCCAGCCCGAGGGAAGCACCCGGTCGTCTCCGGACCACCCGCCCTGGAGGAAGAGCTGTCCCAGCCGCGCCAGGTCCCGTGGCCGAAGGTCGAGCCCCGCGCCCCCGTTCACGTGGCCGCCGAGGGGCTCCCACGCCCGCGCCCCGATGCCGAGGGGCCCGAAGAGCACCTCGTCCGCGAAGGCCGGCAGCGACTCGCCGGTCGCGGCTTCCAGGACGATGCCCAGGAGGTGCACGGCCGCGGTGTTGTAGGCGAACGTTTCCCCCGGCGGGCTGACCTCGGGCTTGGCCAGGAGGTATCCGATTGGGTCGCCGGAGAGGATCCACTCGTTGTAGCCGACGGCTCCCTGCTCGTGCCATTCCCACCCGCCGCTCATGGTGAGCAGGTCCCGGATGGTGACGGCGCGCTCCCATTCGTCGAGCGTGGCTACGTCGGCGGGGAGCAGCTCGCCGAGCGTCTCGTCGAGGCTGGAGATGTCGCCGCGCTCCAGCGCGAGGCCGGTGAGGGTCGATACCACCGACTTGGTCACCGAGCGCACGTCGGCGAGGTCCGACGCCGTGCGGCCGCCCCAGTAGCGCTCCTTCACGAGGCGGCCGCGGCGCACCACCAGCAGGCTGCGGAGGCGAGGGATCCCCAGGGCGAGCGCGTCGGCGTGGGCGAGGACGGCCTCGTCCATCCCGGTGGCTTTCGGGCTCGCGGTCTCCCACTCGAGCCCGAGGTCGACCGGCGCATCGAACGCAACCGGCGCGACGACGTCGGAGCACGCCGCGACCCACAGGCCGAGCGCGCAGGCCGCCGCGGTGGAGCGGAGTCGGTGTCGGTTCGATATCATGTCAGTCCCAAGCCTCCCATACGGAGGTCGCCGTGGACCCTTTCCCGACCCTTCGGGTCCTGTGTGTCCCATGGAGATGAAGCCCGTCAACCTCGAAGAGGCCGTTCGCGGCCTCGACGAGCTCTGGTCCCCCCACGTCGTGGCCCGCGTCGGCGATTACTTCGTAAAGGTCGCCCGCGTGCGGGGAGAATTCGTCTGGCACGCACACGAGGGTCAGGACGAGCTCTTCCTGGTTCTCCAGGGCCGGCTGCGCATCCAGCTCGAGGACGGCGAGGTGGCCCTCGGCCCGGGCGACGTCTTCGTCGTCCCCTCGGGCGTGCGTCACAACCCGGTCGCCGAGCAGGAGTGTTGGCTCGCGCTCGTCGAGCCCGCCTCGACGCTGCACACCGGCGACGTCGTCACCGAGCGCACCCGCACGATCGAGGAACAGCTCCGCTGACCGAGACCCCCCCATGCCCCTGATCTTCAAGGACGGCGTGCCCGAGAACAGGCACCCTCTCAACGTCGTCGAAGTCCCGGAGGACTTCGTCGCCGCCATCGACCCCGTCACGCGTCCGCCGCTGTACGAGGTCTACATGCGCATGGCCGAGGAGCTGGCCAAGCGCAGCACCTGCGCGCGGCTCCAGGTCGGCACCGTGATCACGGACGCCAACCTCGAGCACGTGCTGGCGATCGGGTACAACGGCAACGCGCGTGGCTTCCCCAACCGGTGCGACTCGGACGAAGAGGGCCGGTGCGGGTGCATCCACTCGGAGATGAATGCGCTCGTGAAGGCACGTGGCGACGTCCCCGGCAAGGTGGCGTTCATCACCGCGAGCCCGTGCGTGATGTGCGCGAAGCTGATGATCCAGGCGAAGGTCACGCACGTCTTCTTCCGCGAGGCCTACCGCAACCTGGCGGGCCTGGAAGTGCTCGAGCAGGGCAGTGTGATGACCGTGAGCTACACGCGCTG
>Ga0307423_1000871_pt1 | contig 19441 bp, 18 predicted proteins | sample SalMarWE160310MG_FD_202154 | JGI IMG/M metagenome (GOLD analysis project Ga0307423, IMG submission 202154) | Salt marsh sediment microbial communities from the Plum Island Ecosystem LTER, Massachusetts, United States - WE1603-10 | ecosystem: Environmental > Aquatic > Marine > Intertidal zone >...
AGCGATCGCAGAGTCGAGGGCACCACTCGGGCTGGCACCCCGCAGATCGATGAAGTACACGCCGTCGGGAAAGCCATAGGGTCTCGAGTGGACCCAGGCAGTGACGAGGGCGGTCTTGCCTACACCCGGCATCCCGTCCACGGTTGCCGATCGCAAGGAATGATCCGGACGGAGCAAATGCTGTTCGAGCCAGGAGAGCTCGATGTCCCGGCCGACAAAATCAGTCGGTGCCGGTGGCATCGAGTGCAACCTCCGGTGACTCAGCGGGTTGCTCCGCAGCAGACGGAGCTGGATGTCCTGGCTCTCCCACAGCTGACGTGCAATCGCCGGGTCGGTCAGCACCGGCTCAATGGCGAGGCCGGCTTCCGCAGCGACACCGGTACAGGCAGCTTGGAAGGCAAGGACGAAGTCGAGCTTTGGCCCTGTCTTTGCGTTGAGCACCTCGCTCATGGAAGACACGCCCAGCCAGGCCGTCCGTGATCGCAGTCTGCGTAACGACGGGCTACCGGCGGCCAGGCGCAGCTGACGCAGGTATTCGGCGAGCGGACGAAGGATCTCTCGTCGTATGTGCTGGCGGTCGGTGGTGGCGGTTGGCATGGTGATACCTGCCAGATAATAGTGTTCGGAGTTGTTCGGGTTTCGCCCAAGTGCAGTTAGTGCGTTGCTCGCTCCGTCATCATGTGGCACCGTCACTGGAACGTGTGCGGGCTGAAGAGTTTGGTGGTGAGATCGGGGGCTGCGGGGTGGGGGTGATCCACGCGTCGCTGAAGTCCGGCGGGCCGGGCATGGGGGATCGCAGCCTCGCTGGTGCCCAGGCAGTAGAGGAACCTGGAGGGGAACATCAGCGAGGAAGATGCCGGGGCCGCCACCGATTCAGCGCCACGCTGTTGATGCGATGGCCAACGCCTGGATAAGGTCTGCCTCGAGGTTCGCGTATGGGCGCTGAGCCTGCTACCGCCGCCGCATCCCGCCTATGGCTTGGGGCCGCATGCGGAGGAACCTATACTCGCCCGGGCGGGTCGGAGGACCCGTTTTTGGAGAGGAACGAAGGGGTCTTAGTGCTGGAGCAATACTTCGGTGATTACATCACCGTTGCCGTCTTCCTGGCCGCTGGTGCACTTCTCGTAGGTGTGGGCATCCTCGTCGCCGGGTGGATTCGCCCCAATAACCCCAACCCCACCAAGTCCGAGATCTACGAGTGCGGCATCGAGCCAATCGGTGACGGCTGGAACCAGACACATATCCGCTACTACATCTTCGCCCTGCTGTTCCTCATCTTCGATGTCGAGGCGGTCTTCATCTTCCCGTGGGCGCTCAAGGTCGAAACCTTCGCCAACGCCGGCTTCGGCGGGTACATCCTCATCGAGATGTTCGCCTTCATCGCCATCCTGCTGCTCGGGCTCGTATATGCCATCCGCAAAGGGGTCCTTAAGTGGGAGTAATCGACAAATTCGGCACCCCCAAGCCGGTCTCCTGGCTGCTCAATTGGTCACGTAAATACAGCCTCTGGATGTTCAACTTCGGGCTTGCCTGTTGCGCCATCGAGTTGATTGCCGTCGCCGCACCCCGCTTTGACGCCATGCGGTTCGGGCTTATCCCTTTCCCCGCTTCACCTCGCCAGGCCGACCTGATGATCGTGGCCGGCACCGTCACCGACAAGATGGCGCCGGCCGTCAAGCGGCTCTACGACCAGATGCCTGATCCCAAGTACGTCATCTCCATGGGTTCTTGCGCCAACTGCGGTGGCCCCTACTGGGACTCGTACTCGGTCACCAAAGGCGTCGACCAGCTCATCCCCGTCGACGTGTACGTGCCCGGCTGCCCGCCCCGGCCCGAGGCACTGCTCGAAGGCATCGTCCTTCTCCAGAAGAAGATCATGAGTGAAGATCCGCACACGAAGTGGACCGAACGTGACCGACAGCCCGTCTGAGAACACCCCCGAGGGATTCGCCGCAGACTTCGCCGCCGAGATCGGCGCCGAGCGGTGGACTGCAGACAACGACACCGTGCACGTGTACGTCACCCGCGACAAGTGGGTGGCGGCCGCGACCGCGGCGCGTGACGAGGCCGGTCTCGGGTTTTTCTCGTTCCTCTCCGCGGTCGACTGGGCCAAAGAGGTTGCCGTTGGGGAACCGGCCGACGATGTCGACAATCTCGTCGAACGCTACGAAGTCCTCTGCCGGCTCTCTTCAGCCACCGAGGCGTCGGCCATCATCTTGGCGACCTCGCTCGACAAGGACGACGCCTGGCTCGATTCGCTCACTTCGGTGTATGCCGGGGCCGCCTGGCACGAGCGGGAGACGGCTGAGATGTTTGGCATCGAATTCCGCGGGCACCCCAATCTCATCCACCTCTACCTACCGGATTCCTTCGAAGGGCATCCGCTGCGTAAGTCATTCGCACTGGGAGCCCGTGAAGTGAAGCCCTGGCCGGGAACCGTGGATGTTGAGGAACTTCCCTCCACCACAAACGTCGAGGCCGCCGCGCTGAGCGGTGACGACACAGCGCAGAGCGCTCCCGAGGGGGAGGGGTCATGACCCAGCTCGACGGCCGCGGCATCGTCGAAGTCTCCGACGGGGGAGTCTCCGTAGAGCTCAAAGGCGAGACGATGACGCTCAACATCGGCCCGCAGCACCCGTCAACGCACGGTGTGCTCCGGCTCGTCGCCGAGGTCGACGGTGAGCGCATCGCCAAGCTCGAACCCGCCATCGGCTACATGCACCGTGGCAAAGAGAAGCTTGCCGAAGTCCGCACCTACGCCCAGATCACCGCGCTCATCAACCGCATCGACTGGGTGTCCGGCTTTGCCAACGAGGTCGCATTCATCAGGGCCGTCGAGCAGCTCATGGGCGTCGAGCCGGCGCCGCGGGCGCAGATGATCCGGCTGATCCTCACCGAGCTAACTCGAATCTCCAACCACCTCGTGTTCGCCTCGTCCTACCCGCTCGAGCTCGGCGCTTTTACGCCGCTCATGTGGGCGTTCCGTGAACGTGAGCACATCATGGATGTCATCGAGAGCGCAACCGGCGGCCGCTTCCACCCGAACTTCAACCGGGTTGGCGGGGTCAAGCCCGCGGCCGGCGGCGGCAAGACCCAGAAGAAGGTCAGTCTCGATCTACCGGCGGGCTTCTATGCCGCGGTCGAGAACGCCATGGATCGGGCCGAACTGGCCTGCGATGAGCTCGACGATTTGGTCACCGGCAACGAGATGATCCAGATGCGCGCCAAGGGCGTCGGCATCATCAGCTATGACGACGTCATTGCATACGGCATCTCCGGCCCCAACGCCAGAGCTTCGGGAGTCCCCACCGATCTGCGCAAGCTCGAAACCGGGCTACTTCCATACGAGGGCATCGATTTCGACGTCATCACCCGGGAAAACGGCGATGCCTTCGATCGCTATCTGGTCCGCATCCTCGAGATCCGGGAATCGATCAAGATCGTCCGCCAGGCCATTGGCAGCGTCCCCGACGGGCCGCTCCAGGCCAAGGTGCCGCGTGTCCTCAAGGTGCCGCCCGGGAGCATCTATGTGCGGGCCGAGAACCCGAAGGGAGAGATGGGCTACTACATCGTCTCCCAGGGCGGCCGCATCCCGTATCGGGTCAAGATCCGCTCGGCATCCTTCTCCAACATTTCGATCTTGTCGAAGGTTGCCGTCGGCCAGCTCATTCCCGACCTGGTCGCCACCATGGGCAGCCTCGACTTCGTTCTCGGAGACGTCGACAGATGATCGCCTTCGCCGTGCCTTTCGCACTATGGCTCACGGCCAAACTCCTGGTGGCGCTCGGCCTTATGCTCGGTGTGGTCCTGGTTGTCATCTGGATGGAGCTGAAGTGGTCGGCCCACATTCAGAGCCGCGTCGGCCCCTGGTATGTCGGTGGCCGCTGGGGATGGGCCCACCCGCTTGCTGAGGCGCTCAAGTTCCTCCAGAAGGAAGATCTGGTCCCCGACGACGCAGACGACAAGGTATTCCGCCTCGCCCCCTACGTCATGCTGGCAGGCACCATCGCCACCTTTGTTGTGATCCCCATCGGTCCCAGCGTGGTGGCCAGGGATCTCGATATCGGCATCTTCTATCTGCTCGCAGTCTCCTCGCTATCGACGCTCGGCGTGCTCATGGCCGGGTGGAGCTCCGGCAACAAGTACTCGCTCATCGGCGGGATTCGAGCCGGTGCCCAGCTCATTGCATACGAATTGCCACTGGTGTTGGCCCTCGTCGCCGTTGCCGTGCAGGCAGGCACCCTGTCGCTGACCGGGATCGTCGCCGCCCAGGCGACACCGCTCTTTCACATCGGCAGCACCGGTATCTCACTGCCCTTCGTGCTCAGTGGCCAGATCATCGGCTTTGTCGTCTTCATCATCGCCAGCCTCGCCGAGCTCAACCGAACCCCATTTGATCTGCCGATGGCCGAATCGGAGCTGACCATGGGCTACGTCACCGAATACTCCGGGCTGCGATTCTCGATGTTCTTCCTCGGTGAGTACGCGGGCATGGTGTCGATGGCTGCCGTGGTCTCGACCGTGTATCTCGGTGGCTACTGGCTGCCCGGTCTCAGCAACGACCTGCTCGACTGGCTCGGCCCGTTCGTTCTCGTCGGCAAGATCTTCTTCATTGTTTTCCTGTTCATCTGGTTTCGCTGGACATGGCCTCGTATCCGTGAGGACCAGCTACAGCAGCTGGCCTGGAAGTGGCTGATCCCGCTCACTTTGTTCAACATCGTGGCAACCGCAACGCTGAAGGTGGTGTTCTGATGCCCATTCCCGGCATCGGCCTCGCCAAGGGTCTATGGCTCACCCTCAAAGCGCTGTTCCGCAAGCCCGTGACGGTCATGTGGCCGGACGAGAAGGAAGAGTTGGCGCCACGAGCCCGCGGCGTCATCGCCCTCAGTACCGACAACTGCACCTCGTGCATGCTGTGCGCGAGGGAATGCCCCGACTGGTGTATCTACATCGAGGCACACAAAGTCGAGATCCCCACGGACAAGCCGGGCGGCCGGGTGCGGACCCGCAACGAGCTCGACCGGTTCGACATCGACTACGGCCTGTGCATGTATTGCGGGATCTGTGTCGAGGTGTGCCCGTTCGATGCTCTCTACTGGAGCCCCGCGCACGAGTACGGCGAATACAAGATCGCCGATCTGCTGCACGACAAAGAGAAGCTCGTTGAGTGGCTCGGTACAGTCCCCGAACCCCCGGCTTTGGAGAAGTGATCGTGTTGGCAATGTCATTCGGCGACTGGATCGGCAACATGGAGAACTGGGTCTTCGCCGTGCTGGCAATCGCCATGGTGTACGGCGCAGCCCGGGTCGTCACCACCAAGAACGTCGTGCACGCCGCGCTCTACCTGGTGGTCACCCTCGGAGGCTCGGCAGCGATCTTCCTGCTCCTCGGAGCCGAGTTCGTTGCCTGGACCGTCGTGCTCGTTTACATCGGGGCGATCATCGTCCTGTTCCTATTCGGGATCATGATTACCAGGGCACCGATGGGGTACGAGACCAAACTCAGTCATCCTCGCCGGGTCCAGATGGGCGCCGCACTCTCCTCGTTCGCCCTGTTCCTGCTCATCGGCGGTTCAATGCTGGACGCATACGGCGGTGATGTATTGCCGCCGCCGGTCGACCCCACCCGCACCGCCGACATCGGGACATCGATATTCGAGCGCTTTGTCATCCCGTTCGAGGTGGTCTCGTTCGTCCTGCTGGCGGCCCTCATCGGAGGCATCGTCCTCGCCCGCAGGGACCCCACCGTCGCAGAAAGCGAGGCGCTGCAATGAGGCATTCGCACCCCCTCCCCGGCCTGCCCCTCCGGGGCGGCCGACCCTCCCGATGGGAGGGTGAGAGTGTGCGTGCGGTGTCCTTCGAGAGCGGCGGCGTGATTGTGTGCGGCCGACCCTCCCGATGGGAGAGCGGATATTCCTCTCCCTGTGGGAGAGGTGCCAAGCGAAGCGATGGCGGTGAGGGCCTTCGAAATCGCCCTCTCCTGGAGGTGCTCGCATGATCATCAACCAATTCCTTCTGCTCGGCGCTGCCTTGTTCTCCCTCGGTGTCTACGGCGTGCTGAGCCGGCGCAATGCCGTGCTCGTGCTGCTGTCTGTGGAGCTGATGCTGGCGGCAGTCAACATCAACCTCGTCGCTTTCGACCGGGTCAACCAGGACGTCATGGCCGGTGGGCAGGTCTTTGCCCTGTTCATCATTGCGGTGGCTGCTGCTGAGGTTGGTATCGGGCTCGCCATCGTGCTGCTGATCTTCCGCACCCGGCGCACCGCCAACGTCGACGAACTGGACCTGATGAAGCTATGACCGCACTGTTCGCCCTCGCCGCCCCGTTCCTCCTCGCCGCCGAGGAGGGAGGCCACGCCGTGGAAACCGTCGATGGTGGCTTCATGGCGCACTGGGCGTGGCTGATTCCGGTGGTGCCGATGGTGGCCACGTTCGCCATCGTGCTGTTCGGCAAGCGGTCCCCGTGGAAGGGCTGGGGCATGGCCTGGGCGTCGATGGGTTTCGTCGCCGTCTACAGCGTCATCCTGTTCATCATGAACCTCAACGACCCCATCGCCTACCAGGGCGCCGTCTCCATCGGCGAGATCGGTGCCGACGGGCTGGGAAACATATTCGGCCTCGAATGGGGATGGATGGTCGACGGCCTGTCCATCATGATGTATCTCGTGGTCGGGGTCGTCGGTTTCCTCGTGTTCACCTATGCCAAGGGCTACATGGAAGGCGACATCCGCTACACGTGGTTCTTCGCCTCATTCGCCCTCTTCGGCGGCGGCATGTTGGTGCTGGTGTCGGCACCGAACCTCATCCAGCTGATCGTCGGCTGGGAGTTGGTCGGCGTCGCCTCCTACCTGCTCATCGGCCACTACTGGGAGGACCACGACAACTCGTCTGCAGGCATCAAGGCGTTCCTCGTCAACAAGGTTGCCGACGTCGGCCTGTTCATCGGCGCCATCATCATCGGGCTCAGCGTGGGGTCGTTCCGTTTCACCGACATCATGGAAGTCGTCTCCCACGGCGACACCCACTCCACCCTGGCGCAGTACAGCTTCTGGGCAGGTCTCGCCATCTTCATCGGTGCGATGGGCAAGAGCGCCCAGTTCCCGCTGCACGTCTGGCTGCCCGACGCCATGGCCGGGCCAACCCCGGTCTCGGCGCTGATGCACGCCGCCACCATGGTCACCGCAGGGGTCTATCTGCTCGGCCGTCTCTTCCCGTTCTTCAGCACCCCGGGCTTTGCCGACGACGTTCGCTGGATCATCATCATCATCGGCACCCTCACCCTGTTCCTCACCGGGCTCATCGCCCTGGTCCAGGACGACATCAAGAAGGTGCTCGCCTACTCGACGCTTTCGCAGCTCGGCTACATGGTCACCGCCATGGGCGCAGGCGCGTACACCGCCGGCCTCTTCCACCTCTTCACCCACGCCTTCTTCAAGTCGCTGCTGTTCCTCTGCGCTGGCTCGGTGATCCACTCGGTGCACTCCAACAACATGTCCGACATGGGCGGGTTGCGCAAACACATGCCGTACACGTTCTGGACGTTCGTCATCGGTTCGGCGGCGCTGGCCGGAATCGTCCCCCTTGCCGGGTTCTGGTCCAAGGACGAGATCCTTGCAGGCATCCAGTACGCGGGCGGCAACTACACAACGGTGGAAGGTGGCGCCGCCCTGGCCAACTTTGTGCTGGTGGTCGCCATCGGCGGTGCCTTCATCACCGCCTTCTACATGATGCGAGCCGTGTCACTCACATTCTTCGGCACCTACAAGGGCCACGGGCATCCCCACGAGTCGCCCAAGATCATGACCTACCCGTTGGTCGCCCTGGCGTTCTTCTCGGTAGTGATCGGTTGGATCAACATCCCCGGGGTTACCGAGTTCCACACCAAAGGTGTCAGCGCCCTGTTCTATACGATCACCGAGCACCATGCCACGGGCATCAACTACGGGTTGGCGCTGCTCGGCACCCTGGCGGCCGTCGGCGGTGTTGTCATCGGCTACTTCCTCTGGTTCGCCGACAAGGAAACCCAGCAGGAACGGGACAGGTTCCGCATCCCGGTGCTGTACCCGCTGCTCGAGCACAAGTACTACATCGACGACTTCTATATGGATGGCATCATCCGGCCCATCCGCGGCCCGGTGGCCCGCGGTGTCGACTGGTTCAACGGGCACGTCATCGACCTCGTCGTCAACGGCGCCGGGTTCCTCGCCACCAGACTTGCCCGGCTGGTCTACTGGTTTGATCAGCGTGGTGTCGATGGCGCCATCAACGCCTCAGCGGCGGCTGCAGGCGGCTCGGGTGGGCTGCTCCGGTTGCTCCAAACCGGGCGTGTCCAGCAGTACGTGTTCTTGATCGTGACGGGGGTTGTTGTCCTCGTCGCCGGGTTCATCATTTTCTGATAGGAGGAAACGAGTACACATGAGTTCGTTTGAAAACGGTTGGGCTCTGACCCTGATCGTCTTCCTGCCACTGGTCGGAGCGGCGGCCATACTGGCAATACCGAAGGCGCAGGAAGAGGCCCAGAAGTGGACGGCACTGCTCTTTGCAGGTGTCTCGTTTGCCCTGTCGGTAATTGTCGTGTTCCAGTTCGATTACAGCGCTGCACAGAAAATCCAGTTCGGTCCCGACTCGACCCTCACCTGGATTGGCGCCATCAACTCGAACTATGCGATCGGCATCGACGGGATCAGCCTGCCACTGCTGGTGCTCTCCACCTTCATGACGGTTCTGGCAATCATCTACTCGTGGGACCACTGGCCCGAGCCGCACAACCCGAAGATCTTCTCGGTGCTCATTCTGGTGCTTGCCACCGGCATGAACGGCACGTTCGTTGCGCTCGACCTGATCCTGTTCTTCGTGTTCTTCGAGGTGGTGCTGCTGCCGATGTACTTCATGATCGGCATCTGGGGTGACCGCAACAAGGTCAAGGTGCCCGTCATCGGGCTCGAGACCGAGATGCGGCTCTACGCCAGCATCAAGTTCTTCCTGTTCACCCTGTTCGGTTCGGCGTTCATGCTGCTCGGCTTCCTGACGCTGTACTTCAAGAGCGGCATGGAGACCTTCTCGATAACCGATCTGTCCGGAGGCTCTGCAGAAGAGGCGCTCGGCAAGTTTGCCTTCTGGGTGTTTGCCGCATTGTTCCTCGGCTTCGCCGTCAAGGTGCCGATGTTCCCGCTGCACACATGGCTTCCCGACGCGCATACTGCCGCTCCGACGGTCGGCTCGGTGCTGCTGGCTGCCATCCTCCTGAAGCTGGGCACATACGCTTTTGTGCGTATCGCCATCCCGATCCTGCCCGCACAGGCGAAGAACTGGGCGCCCGCCATCGCCATCCTGGCGGTGATCGGCATCATCTATGCCTCGCTGGCGTGCCTGGCGCAAACCGATATGAAACGCCTCATTGCGTTCTCGTCGGTGGGTCACATGGGGTTTGTGATGCTCGGCATCGCCACCCTCACCGACATCGGCATCAACGCCGCCATCATCGGCATGGTCGCCCACGGTGTCATCACCGGCCTGCTGTTCTTCGTCGCAGGCTCGATGTCGCACCGCTACCACACCAGGGAGATGGCGCGTCTCGGCGGCAACCAGACGCTGATGCCCATCATGGGTGGCATCCTCGCTTTCACCGCAATGGCATCGCTCGGCCTCCCCGGCCTCGCCGGGTTCTGGGGCGAGTTCCTCTCGCTGCTGGCGTCGTTCAACCCGCTACCCGGTCTCTCCACCACGCTGTTTCGTACCCTCATGGTGATCGGCGGCGTCGGCACCGTGCTCGTCGCCGGCTATCTGTTGTGGATGCTGCAGAAGGTCAACTTCGGCGAGCCGAAGCCGGAGTGGGAAGGCCACGAGCTACACGACGTCGACAAGTACGAGCTTGCGGCATGGGTGCCGCTGGTCGTGGCCACCATCGCCATCGGCATCTTCCCGCGCCTCATCTTCGGAGCGACGGGCGATGCTGTGCACGCTCTCGTCAGCAACCTCAGCAAGGCCCTGGGAGGCTGATCAGTGAGCCCACTCGACTACCACGCGCTGGCGCCTGAGATCATCCTTGCGGTGACGGTTCTTGGTGTGCTCGTAGTGGACCTGCTGCCGGTTCGTAAGGTATGGACGGCCGCCGTCGCACTTATCGGACTGTTCCTCGCCTTCATCCCGCTACTGACCCTGGGATTGTGCGACACGCTCTCTTTCTGCACAGACACCGGCGTTCGCACCATGTTCGACGGCTCATACGTAGTCGATATGTTCTCGCTGGTGCTCAAGGGCCTGTTCCTGGGAGCGGCCTTCGTGGCGCTGTTGATCTCCACCGGTTACCTGGAGAGGGGCCGCTACTGGGAGGGCGAGTTCTACTTCCTGATGCTGGCGTCGGTGCTCGGCGCCGTCGTCATGGCTTCCAGCCGGGGACTGGTGACGATCTTCGTCGCCCTCGAGCTGGTGACCGGCCCGACCTTCCTGCTGGCCGGGTGGCGCAAAGCGAACCGCCGATCGCAGGAAGCCGCCCTCAAGTACTTCATCATCGGCGTGCTGTCGGCGTCGATCCTGCTATTCGGGATGTCGCTGGTATACGGCATCACCGGTGAGCTGACCTTCTCCGGTATCAGAGAGGCCGTGGTTGCCGGAGAGCTTGCCAACCCTGCATACGCAGATGCGCCGTTGCTGACACTCGGGGTTCTGTTCACGTTGCTCGGCTTCGGGTTCAAGATCTCCGCGGTGCCTTTCCACTTCTGGACACCGGACACCTACGAAGGTGCCCCTGCCCCGGTGACCGCATACCTATCTGTGGTCTCCAAAGCTGCCGGTTTTGTCGGCATGCTGGTGATCTCGTACGCCGCATTTGCCGACCTGCGCAACATCTGGGGCCCTGCGCTGTGGATCCTCGCCGCCCTATCGATGACCCTCGGCAACCTGACCGCGCTGCGACAGAACAACATCATCCGCATGCTCGGCTACTCGTCGATCGCCCAGGGCGGGTTCATCCTCGCCCCATTCGGCGCTGCATTGGTGGCAGGTATCACCGGCTCGCAGCTCGAAGAGGCTTTCTTCGCCACAGTCACCTACCTGCTGATCTATGCGTTCATGAACCTGGGCGCCTTCGCAGTCGTGATTGCGGTTTCAAAACGGATCGGGTCTGCCGAGATCGACGACTGGGGCGGGCTCTACCAATACGCTCCGGGTCTCGCAGGGCTCACGCTTGTGTTCTTCCTGTCGCTTGCCGGTGTTCCCCCGCTGGCCGGCTGGTTCGCCAAGTTCGTGATGTTCCGGGCGCTCATCGTTCCCGGCAACGGGTGGACGATTGCACTTGCCATCATCGCTGCGGTCAACTCGGTCATCGGGTTTGTGTATTACTCCCGGGTTGTGAAGGCGGCGTGGTTCGACGCAGTTCCTGAGGATGTTCTCTCCGGTGAGGCCCGCGAAGACTCCGTCCCCCCATCGCTCGGCCTGGCTCTTGGCATTACCGCAATCGGAGTCATCGTTGTCGGCTTCTTCCCCGGCATTCTCTCGTCCCTGAGCGAAATGACAAAGGTCTTCGTAGCCGGCTTCTAGAGATCTTCACCCTCCCTTTGGCAGGGTCGGTGCGCGCCGTAGGCGCCCCGCCGGGGAGGGCATGTTCCTGATACACAGACCGCGAGCGTCCTATTGCCCGCTGAACCGGGCAAACAGCCAAAGTGCGATCACGACAACGCCGTAGGCGATGAACACCGGTGGCAGGTAGCGCACCGCACGCTCGACGCTCTTGTCTGAGTAGAGCTCTTTGAAGCGATTTCGAAACGCATCTGGATGGCGCAGCATCCGAATCCCGATCCAGATAAGGAGCACGGCGGTGGCGATGCCGATGATGTCCAACAACATGCCGCAGAGGATAGGGGGGACGCCAACTACTCTGCGGCCGATGGAACCCGACGCCAGACCAGGCATCCCTGTGGTACTAGTCGCCCAGGCCCTCGCCACCGACGGCGCAGGGCGTATCCCGATGGTCAAGAACGTCGGCAGCTGGTGGTTGCCAGGCGGTCGGGTTGAAAAAGCCGAGCCCTTCATCACCGCAGCAGTGCGCGAGATGAAGGAAGAGACGTCCCTCCGGCTCGAGGCGGAAGGCATCGCCCAGATCACACAGGAGCACAAGCCCGAGCGCCACGTCGTGTACATCATGGTGAAGGGCACGGTCGAGGGAGAGCTAGCCATCCCGGAAAGCGACCCGAAGATCAGCGATGCTCGCTGGGTGACCGCGGCCGAACTCCCGGCGCTTGTACCCGAGTACGGAGCTGTCTGGCAGACGCTGCTGGGGGCGGCGACTATCGACGAACTCTTTGAAGACGGTGGCTCCCAGGCGGATCCGGGGCGTTCGTGAAGGTTGCTGTGTCCATCCGGGCCAGGATTGCCGCCGAGGGGCCAATTCCGTTTGAAGTCTTTCAGCACCTGGCCCTGTATGGGGAGGGCGGCTTCTTCGCCAGTGGGCCGGTGCGGTCATCGGCCACGGGGGATTTTCTCACCAGCCCCGAGGTGAGCCCGTGGTTCGGCAAGACGATCGCACGATTCATCGCCGCCAGGTCGATCGACACCATCTTTGAGGTCGGCGCCGGGTCCGGGTCCCTGCTTCGCCCGATCCTCGACGAGCTCGGTGAGGTGGACGCCTGGGCAGTCGAGGCATCACCTGAGGCCCGGCGCAGCCTCGGCAACGTGCTACCCGGCGACCGGATCGTTGAATCGCTCGACCAGCTGCCGACCGGGCTCAATGGGGCCATCGTGGCTAATGAGCTCATCGACAACCTTCCGGTGGCGATCGCGGTCAACACTGGAGACGGATGGAACGAGCATTACGTCGGCATCGTCGGCGACCAACTCGGCTTCTATACGGTGGACGCACGGCCCGAAGTCGCTGCATGGGCAGATGCATACGGGGGAGAGGTTCCGGCAGGAGGCATCGTCGAGGTGCAGCTCGCTGCAGCGTCCTGGCTGGCGCAAGCCATCGCCAGGCTCGAGGCCGGTGTGATCCTGCTCATCGACTACGGGGGCACAGTTGAGGAGCTCGAGCCCCGCCGCAAGCAGGGGACCCTGCGCACCTACCGCGGCCATCACCTCGGGCCCGACCCACTACTCGAGCCGGGGGAGACCGATATCACCGTCGACGTCAACTTCACAGCGCTCGAGGCGATCGCCCGGACAATGGGCCTATCGACGCAGTTGCATCGCCAAGATGACTTCCTCATCGCGTGGGGTCTTCGCAAAGTCATCTCGGCGATGAAGCAGGAGGAGCTTGCCCACGCCAGGGCTGGCGAAACCATGAGCCAGCTCGAAATCAAGAGCGACCGGATCAACGCAGAGACGCTGCTCCACCCTCGCGGTCTCGGTGACTTCCGGGTTCTCGTCGTGGATGTGGGCTTTTAGCGGTACGGCCGTCCCAGCCAGGCGCGCCCGGCAAACAACAGACCCGATAGGACTGGCAACAGGACCAGCGTGTTCAGATCGAGCACCCACCATCCCAACTGATGGACGACCAGAGCCACACCCAGCCCGATCAGGACACCGGACCGGAAGCCGGCCAGGGGCCGACCGCTTGCCCACTTGCGCTGAGGAACACCAACCATCACAACACCACCCAGGACGGGCCGACATACCCCAACAGGAATGCCAGCAGTACGAACAGCCCAATCGTTATCGCATCGGCGGCGAGCCGCGCCCCGGTGTCGGGGGTTGCGGTGGCACCGGCCGTGCCGCCTTCGTTGAAGATCTGCGTCTGCTTGGGGCGTGTTGCCCCGAGCACGGAGGCGATCCCTGCGCCGGCAGCAACCACGCCGACGGCCGCGGCTGCCGTCAACGGGCCACCCTCGATCTTGACATATGCACTACCGGTGCACAGCCATCCGGACCCCTCCGCAGACCCTTTGACCTTGTAGACGCCGGGAGCGAGGGAGGTCAGTACGTCGGGTATCTCGACCGTTCCGCCCCAGAACCGGCCGCTCCCGGACTGTGTGGCAATCGGCACATCACCGACGACCTCTACATAGATCTTGGTCTCGCTGGCCGCAGAGCCGCTGCCTGCGTCCGCCGGGATCTGGCCGGTCAGTGCAACGGTGTCGCCCTTCTCGACGATCAGCGGGTGCTTGATATCCAGCGTGTTCAGAGTCTGTCCATTCACCGTCGCGCTGCATCCGCCGGTTACCTCCTGCGCCAGAGCGGCAGGGATCAGCACGGCAATTGCTATCACCGCAACTCCCAGCACAACGAGCACTCTCCTCATGTTCACTCTCGCCCTCATGATGTCCAACCCATCACAGCTATCACTATCAGCACGACCACGGCAACTGCGAGCAGGATGTACGCCCGCTTGTCACCGGGAGCACCGGAGGAGTCGAGTTGCTCGAGGAGCCTGCCGTCGACCCAGCCATCCCAACCGTTCTCGCCGCGAACTCTCGCCCACTCACCGGCGGTCTCGGCGACCTGCACCTCGACGTGCCCTTCCAACTCCGACGAAGGTGTCGCACCGGGGTCGGGCGCCGCCCATGCGTCCATACCCTGGCGCGGCGACCGATGGGTCGGTGCCCATCCGCTATTGGTTTCTGTCATCTGATTTCGCCTCCCCGTCTATCGGCCATTTGGCCAGGTCAGCCGCCATCGTGTCTCCTCAATACGAGCGAAGTTGCTATCAGCAAGGCAATCGTGATCGTCAACAGCGCAGCGTTCGCAGCCAGCCACGCCTGGGCGGTATGTGCCGAGCGCGTTGGCCCGCCCACCGGGTTCAGCCAGGTGTCGACGATCGGTTGCAGATTGGTCAGATCGATCACCGGGTTTGCCGCCGAATTGTGCCCGAGCATGTTGAGATCGTTGAGGTCGACTGAGGCAGCGACCCCGTTGAATCCCCAATGGGAGCTGGCCAGGAAGCTCGCCTGCTTCAGACCGGGCTGATTGGAGAACGTGGGAAAGATGCCGCCTGCGGCGAGGATCATCATCATCACGAAGATGATGGGGAGGAAGGTCATTGCCCGGTCGACGGTGTTGACCGCAGCCGACACGAATAGGCCCAGTGCCATCGCTGCCAGTCCGCACAGGATGAGCACGATGAGGATTTCGCCGAATGCCCAGCCGAGAAGGAGCGCATCTTGAGGGCCGTTCTGTCGGGACAATCCGATCACGCCGAGCAGGATCGCCTGCAACACAGTGATCGCGCCAAAGACCACAGCCTTAGATGAGACGTAGGCGCTGATCGAGAGGCCGACTGCTCTCTCCCGACGGTACAGCGGCAGCTCCTCGGCGATCTCGCGAATCGTGTTGAATGCCCCCAGTTCGGTCACGCCCAGGACGATGGTGAGGACGACCAGCGGAGCCTGCGAGACGATTCGAATCTCGGGCAGATCAATGGGCCCGAGCTCTCCCGCCGGGAGGGCCACCACCATTATCAAGGCGAGGCCAAGGGCGAGCCCGATCCACAGAGCAAGTGTCTTCTTGTCGGCGAGGATCGAGGCGACGCGTCGCCGGGTGAGCACCCGGAACTGCCGTAGCCATTCCCAACGCGGGACACGTACCGTCTGTCGGGAGCCGGTCGCAGCCTCGTAGCGCGACATGGGTTGGGTGACGTATCGGGCGTAGCTGGGATGCGCCTCGAACCGTGTTTTCCAGACGTCGCCGTCGACCTGGGTCAGGTCGCGGAATACCTCCTGGTAGTCGCTCCGCCCGAAGTAGTCGGTGAGCTCATCGGGCGGCCCGAACCATCCCATCCGTCCTCCGGGGGCAAGGCACAGGATTCGATCACACAGGTGCAGGCTCTGCACGCTGTGGGTGACGACAATGATGGTGCGCCCGGCGCGGGCGAGATCGGCAAGTAGCTCCATGAGGCTGCGCTCGTAGCCGGGGTCGAGACCGGAGGTCGGCTCGTCGAGGATCAAGAGCGACGGCCGGGTCAGCAGTTCCAGCGCAACGCTGACCCGCTTGCGTTGTCCGCCGGAGAGGTTCGCAACCCGGACGCTGCGGCGCTCCGTCAGCCCCAACTCGTTGAGCACGTCTTCGATACGCTGTTCCCGATCTGCTTTGGTGACGTCGGACGGGAAGCGCAGCTCGGCGGCAAACTCGAGAGTCTGGCCGACCGTGAGCTCCATGTGCAGGACATCGTCCTGAGGTACGTAGCCAATGAGCTGACGAAGATGCTCATATTCGGCGTAGAGGTCACGCCCGGAGAAGAAGACCGACCCGTGTGTCGCCGGCCGGAATCCGGTGAGTGCGTTGACCAGGGTTGATTTCCCCGAACCAGACGGTCCGACGACACCCAGGAACGAGCCCTCGTCGAGGGCAAAGCTGATCCCGTCGAGAATCACTTTCCCCTGTGGAGTCAGCACCCGCAGCCCGGATGCTGCGTACGACACCCCCACCCGGGGCTGCGTTTCGGCGAGACCCTCGGGCCCGAGTACGAGCGATCTGCCTCCGACGCTGATGATGTCGCCGAAATGCACGGGTGCAGCCGAAACCCGGACCCCGTTGACGAACGTGCCGTTCTGGCTGCCGAGATCAACGATCTCATATCCATCTGAGGTGGGGCGCAATTCGGCATGGTGTCGAGACACCATGAGATCATCGACGACGAGGGTACTGGCGGGGTCACGTCCGATGGTCACCACTCCCACCGGGAGTATCGGGCCATCTGTATCGACCGTGATCGCTAGGACGGGTCCGTCAGTTGGGTGGCCGAGGCGCAGCACCATGCCCCGTGAGACTTGTGCCCGGTCGATCCGCTCGGCGTCGCGGTATGTGCCGTTGCTGCTCTCGTCGGTCACGATCCAATCTCCGGCCACCGCACTCACTCGCAGGTGGCTGCGCGAGACCAGGGGGTGCTCGATGACGAGACCACAGGACAGGTCCCTGCCGATAGTCAGCGAACCACCCGGCGGGACCGTCAGTTCCAGACCCGCTGCCCGCAGCCGTAGCGTCCCGGATGCCGTTTGCTCAGCCACTGGTCGCGGAGATGGGGGCGGAGGATTCGCCGACCGCGAGGGTTCCACTATCGGTGGCAACGACCTGGCCGTCGACCTTGAGTTCCAGCTGGAAGCTGGCGCTGGAGGCACAACTGGAGTCGTAGTGGACAACAAAGGCCTGGTACACACCAGGAATCGACTCACCTTCCGGCCAGAAGACGTTTTCGACGTTGTCGCCGGTCGCACCGCAATCCGGGACCATGTCGACATCCAGAGTGCCACCGCTTGGGGAGCGGGCTGCGTCGTAGTAGATCTCAACACCATCAGGGTCGATGACGTGCAGATCGAGATCGGCATCACCAGACCAGCGCAGCGTTGCCTGCACATCGCCGGTGCCGAGCACGATAGTTGTCGTGGTTTCCGGCGGCGCCGTCGTAGTCGTAGTCGTAGTCGTGGTCGTCGGAGGAACGGCAGGTGCCCCGACCGGCTTGGTGAAACGGAGCGACTCGAGGATGTCTTCGAGAGTGAACCCGATGACTTCTTCAATTGCCTGTACCACCAGGGTGTTGTCTAGATCGAAGCCCGGCCAGAGTATTCCGTTGACGGTTACGTTTACCGAGAGTGCAACGGCCGGCTGCAACGGATTGCCGCAGTAGCAGCGGACTCGCGGAATCCCGAAGCTATCGACCAGCACCGCGGTTCCTGCCTGAAGCACCGAGTTGATCGGGTTGGCCGTGCCATTGCGAAACCCGTGGTTGGTGACTCTCGTGTCCGCTTGCAGGATGACATCGGTGAGATTGGTCACGAAGTCCGGTATGTCGTCTACCTCGATGCCTTGCACCTCGGCCCAGGCCGTGGCCTTGTCCAGGTTGTCTTCCAAGAACGCCGTCAAGGCATCCTTGTTACATGTGTCGAGGATCTCGGTACCCCCGTAGAGACCGGGAGCGGCACCCGCCACTGTGGCGACTACGGACTCCACGTTATCTGCGACGTCCTGTGCGACGTCCCCAGCGGCATCCTCGGACCCGGTGTTCGGCAGGGTGAGGTCCGGCAAGTCGAGACCCGGGATCCCGAGATCCGGGAAGTCGATCTGCGATAGGTCGCCGATGGGAGGGTTGAGCAGATTGACAACTCGTTCGACCGTCTCGGCGTCGACGGTCGGGATGCTGGGCAGATCCACCGGGGACGGGACGAGTGACGGCATGAACGGGTCGATTCCAGTCGACGCAACGGGTTCCGCAAACACCTCGGTGATGTCCGGTCCTTCCTCGTCGCCTCCGGTTAGGAACACGAGGCCGCCGACGATCAGGGCCACGATCCCGGCGAGACCCAGCAACGGCCAGAGCAGACCTCCCCGGTTCTTGCGCCGCGATGGCGGAGGTGGTGGTGGTGTCGCTCCGGCCAACGGCGGGGCCGGAGGTGCGGCAGGAGGTGTTGTTGCCGTCGCGGCCGGGATCGCTGCGGCGCCCTGGGCCGCAGCGAACTGCTCGGCGGTCATGGTGGCGTCCATCGGTGCTTCAGCCGCCGCCGCTGGTGCCGCTGGTGCCGTGACAGGTGGCGGCATCGCCGGGGTCGGCTCTGCACTCATCGCGGACTTCAGAGCGTTCTTCCACTCAGTAGCGCTGCCGAAACGGTCATCCGGGTTCATCGACAATGCCTTGGTGAGCGCATCGGCCAGAGCCTGAGGGGCATCCGGGCGGAGCAGACTGATCGAGACCGGTGGGGCCGTCGCTTGCGCTCGGATGACCTCGGCCAGGGAATCGAAGGCATATGGGACGCGGCCGGCGAGCAGTTCGTACAGGATGACGGCGGCGCTGTAAACATCGGTGCGCTGGTCTACGCGTCCTTCTGCCTGCTCCGGTGCCATGTAGTGAGGCGTACCGGTGGCAACGGTGGTCTTGGATTGTGCGATGGACTTGGCAATCCCGAAGTCGGCGAGGACCAGCTGGGGCTCTTCGGCACCCGGTATCGATTGGAAGAGCACGGCCGATGGTTTGAGGTCGCGGTGGACGATGTCGAGGGCGTGGGCCGCCTCGAGGCCGGTGGCAATGGCGACGCTGATGTCGACTGCTTCGGTGACGGTGAACTGACGCCGGTTGACGGCCCTATCCCGCATGCGGTCGTCGAGGGAGCCCTGGTCGGCGAGCGCCATGACCAGGTACGGCCTGCCGTCTTCGAGGACGTCGATGTGGTGGATCCGGACGATGTTGGGGGATTGGGCTCGCCAGAGGATGCGAGCTTCTTCGAGGAACCGCTTGCGCACGTCCTCGTCGTGAACCCAGTTCTCCGCGAGGATCTTTATGGCGACATCGACGTCGAGCTCGTCATCGTGTCCCAACCACACGGTTGCAAATGCCCCGCTGCCAAGTACACGGTCGATCCTGTAACGGCCGATTCTCTCCACGAGTGCGCTGCCTCTCTGTCCCACTGCGACCGGTGGCCGCGATCACGGTGAACTCTAAGGACACAGACGACAACGGAGAAATCAACAGCAACCCACTACAGGTTGAATCGTCCCTAAAGGGCTTTTGGCGTCGCAGACCGGAATAT
>Ga0307423_1000873_pt1 | contig 19417 bp, 16 predicted proteins | sample SalMarWE160310MG_FD_202154 | JGI IMG/M metagenome (GOLD analysis project Ga0307423, IMG submission 202154) | Salt marsh sediment microbial communities from the Plum Island Ecosystem LTER, Massachusetts, United States - WE1603-10 | ecosystem: Environmental > Aquatic > Marine > Intertidal zone >...
TGACCCAGATGCCAAAGCCATTGGTTTGCGCGGTCCAAGGCGCGTCCTCGGGCGCGGGATTGGGCTGGATGCTGGCGGCGGATTTGGTGATATGCGATGAGAAGGCCAAATTGGTGCCCGGGTTTTTGGCGGTGGGCTTGGTGCCGGGAGCGGGCGTGAGTCTCACCCTGCCGCGTCTTTTGGGCCTGAGCCGGGCCGGAGAGTTGTTATATCTCAACCGGCGGCTCAGTCCGCAGGAGGCCTTGGCCTGGGGGCTGGTGGATGAGCTGCGGCCTGCGGGAGAGGTTTTGCCGAGGGCCATGGAGTTGGCCGCGGAAATGGCCCACGGCCCGGCCGGAGCCCTGGCGGCCAGCAAGGCCCTTATCAACGCGGCGACGCGCTACGGTCTCATGACCCAGAGCGAGGACGAACGCCGGGCGGTTATGTCGGCCGCCGACTTGCCGGAGTTCCGCAAACGGGTGCAGCGTTTCGTTCAGGACCGGCGCGATAAGTAAATTTAGAGGCAAGGAGGTGGCAAATGGAATTCAAGGATGTGTTGCGCGCGCGTTATTCCTGCCGGCGTTATCAGGACAAGCCGGTGCCAGAGGCCACCATAAAAGAGTTAGTTCAAAATGCCCAGCAGGCCCCGTCCTGGGGCAACACCCAACCTTGGCGGGTCTACGTGGCTGGTGGTGAAACGGCCAAAGCCATCCGTCAGGGCCTGGTTAAAGCCCACCAGGCCGGGGAAAAGGAATCTCCGGACCTTGCCATGCCGGAGCAGTTCAGCGGGGAAATGATGGATCGTTACCGGGATCTGGGCCGGGCGCTGTTCAAGGTGCTCGGCATCGGGCGCGAGGACCGCGACAAGCGCAGCGCCCATTACGCCAACAACTACAACGCCTTTGGCGCGCCTGCCTTGGTTTTCGTGGCGGTGCCCGCGGGCCAGACCTCTTACGCGGTTTATGATGCCGGGGCCTTTGTGGCCAACTTTTGCCTGGCCGCCGCGGATGCCGGCTTGGGCACCTGCATCCTCGCCGCCCTGGCCCGTTATCCCCGGGTTGTGAGGCAGCACCTGCCCATTCCCGATGACGAGAGCCTGGTTATAGGCTTGGCCCTGGGCTGGCCGGAAGGCAGGGCCGAGGTCAACGTGTTCCGCTCGGGCCGCGATCCCCTGGAAAAGATGCTGGTCATGAAGGGCTTGGAGTAGGTGGCCATGCTGGCGGTGTGGCTGGAAAGCGGCGGGATGGAGCTTCGGGACCTGCCCAAACCCGAGCCCGGCCCGGACGAGGCGCTGGTGCGGGTGCTCATGGTTGGGGTTTGCAACACCGACCTGGAGCTAATGGCCGGGTACTACGGATTCGTTGGTATCCCGGGCCACGAGTTCGTGGGGCTGGTTGACCGAGCTCCCTCGCGGCCGGATCTGGTGGGTCACCGGGTGGTGGCCGAGATAAACTTGGGCTGCGGCCGCTGCCCCCGATGCCTTAGTGGCGATTCCCGGCACTGCCCGGAGCGCAAGGCGCTGGGCATCAAGGGCGCGCCGGGCGCCATGGCCGAATATGTCACCGTTCCCGCGGGAAATCTCCGCGCGGTGGACCAAGCAATCAGCGACCGGCAGGCGGTGTTTGCCGAGCCCTTGGCCGCTGCCTTGGAACCGGCTCAGCAGATTCATCTCACGGCGGGGACTAAACTATTGGTGCTGGGCGACGGCAAGCTGGGGCTTTTGTGCGCCCTTGGCTTAAGGCACTGGGTTCCCGGCCTGGTGTTGGCCGGGCGGCATAAAGGCAAGCTGGACATAGCCCAGGCCCAGGGCGTGGCCACGGTGCAAAGCGATGAGCCTAAGCTTTCGGCTGAGCGCTTTAAGGTGGTGGTGGAGGCCACCGGCAGTCCCCAGGGCTTGGCCCAGGCGCTGGCTTTGGTGCGGCCCGAGGGCGTTATAATCGCCAAGACCACCAGCCGCGAGCCATCCTCACTTGATCTGGCCAAACTGGTGGTGGACGAAATAACCCTCTTGGGTTCGCGCTGCGGAGACCTGGGGCTGGCGTTGCATTTTTTGCAAAACAGACTCGTGGACCCGGAGCCCATGATCCAGGCCGAGTTTCCTTTGGCTCAGGCCAAGGAGGCCTTTGCCGCCGCCGGAAAGCGCGGCGCCCTGAAGGTGCTCATCAAAACCAGCTAGACCCGCGGCAGACGCCAAGCTTGGCGCGTTATACCCGCCAGCAGCTCTCCCTAGAAAATCCAGCTGAACTGCAGGCCCAGCATCCACTCCTTGCCCTGGGCCTTGCCGGTCAGCGGATCGTCGCCATGGTCGTACCAGCCGAACTCGGGGTGCAGGCTGAAGAAGGGGTTAAGGTCTATGTGCAAGGCCGCCACCAGGGCCAGGCGCTGGTTGGTGTCGTCCTTGTAGCCCAGTTGCTTCCAGGCATCGTTTTGGAAACGCTCATAGCCCACCGCACCGATCAGAGCAGTGTGACCGATCTTGTACTCCATGGTGAGGAAGCCGCCCAAGGTTTGAGTATCCTCCAGGGAGCCGTTTTGCTTGTTAACCGGTCCGGCCAAAGCCGGGAAGTAGGGGTATTCCTGATAGAAGTTGATGCCGTAATGAGCGCTGAGCCTTATGCTGAAGGCGCCGATGTCATAGCGCATGGGCAGGATCACGGCCCAGGTGTCGAATTCGCGCTCAATACCGGCCGAGGGGCCTTCAAAGCTGTGGCGCACATAGGATATGCCGGGATGGGTCATGAAGCCGCCGGTCTTAAACATGGCGGTAAGGCTCATGCGCGGCAGGGTCGCGTAGAAGTCGGTTCCGGTGGCGCTGGTCTTGTCGCGGGGGTCCTCCAAGGCGAACTGGATTCCCCAAGACTGGACTTCATAGGTGAACTGCAGCTGGGCCACCCGGTCGGGCCAGAGCTGGCCCCAACCCCATAAATAGGCGTGGGTGCCTTCATAGAGGCCCAGGTACTGGCGGGCGTGATAGGCCAGGCTGCCGAACCAGTTGTCGGTGCGGCCGGCCACTAGCTTGAGGTTGCCTGTCTTCCACCAGCCGTAGGCGTAGCGCAGGCTAACGCTGGCCTGGGGCTGCAAGGATATGAGCCCCATCTCCACCAGGCCGCCGGCCGACTTGTCGCGGCTGGTCCAGACCGCGCGTAGATAAGAATGGCCCGGTACGTTAACGAAAGCGCTGGTTACATCATCGGCCTTGTTGTTGGTGAGCTCCTTGTCCCTGTTCCACCAGCCGAAGTCGGTGAGCAGGCGTCCGTGAATAGTGACCGAAGGCCCCGGCGACTCGGCCGCCGCCGCGGGCCAGACCCAAAGCAAGCAGGCAGTCAGAGCCAGGATAACAAGCGCCGCTTTTTTCATAACCCCTCCCCTTTCAAAAACCCAGGCCGGAAGTCATCTGATTTTTAGGCTAACATTTTGACGCACAATTTGTCCAAGCCTGTCCGAGCCTGCTATTATGCGGGCTATGGCATACATTGATCTTCATACCCACACCACGGCCAGCGACGGCAGCTTCTCGCCGGCGGAGTTGGTGCAGGCGGCGGATCGCGCAGGACTCAAGGCGGTGGCGATCACCGACCACGACACCATCGCGGGCCTAAGCGAAGCCCTGGCCGCCGGGCAGGGGCTGGACATGGAGGTGGTGGCCGGGGTGGAGATCAGCATAGAGGTGGGCCTTAAAGGCGGGGCGCATCTGGTGGGCCTTTGGATAAGGCCCGATAACCAGGGCTTGCTGAAAGGCCTCACGCGGCTGCAGGAGGCCCGGCGTCAGCGCAACCCTCGCATGCTGGCCAGGCTCAATGACTTGGGCCTCAAGCTCAGCATGGACGAGGTATTGGCCCAGGCGGGCGGAAAGCAGGTGGGCAGGCCTCATTTCGCCCGGGCCCTGGTGGATAAGGGCCTGGCCAGGACCGTGGGCGAGGTGTTCAGCCGTTGGTTGGGCGCCGGGGCTTCGGCCTACGTGCCCAAGGAGCGCTTAGCGCCCGGCGAGGGCATTGGCTTGATCCGGGCCGCGGGCGGGGTGCCGGTGCTGGCCCATCCCGGCCTCTTGGACCTGGACCGGCCGGGCTTGGAATCCTTGCTGCGCAAGTTGAAAGGCTTGGGTTTGGAGGGCCTGGAGGCCTATTATAGTGAACATGATGAAGCCACAAGGCGCAGCCTGGAATCGCTGGCCGCCCGCTTGGGTTTGGCCGTGAGCGGAGGCAGCGATTTCCACGGCGACAACAAGCCCCAGGTGAGGCTTGGCCTGGGCAAGGGGGATCTCAGGGTGCCGGCCGCGCTATTGGCAACGCTTAAGCAAAGGCTAAAGCGGGTGAGAGAGGAGGCGGGGGATGCTTGAGGGCATGCGCTTGACCGTGCTCGGCTCAGGCTCCTGCGAGTTGCGCCGTGCCCGCTCCTCTCCGGCTTATCTGCTGCAAGCAGGCCCAAGCAACTTGATGCTGGATTTGGGCCAAGGCGCCTGGCGGCGGGCGTTGGAGCAGGGGGTGGGGCCTGTCTCGGTGGAGGGGGTTCTCCTTAGCCATCACCACCCGGACCACATAAGCGACTTGTTGCCGCTTTTGTTTGCGCTCAATTACGATCCGCTAATGAATGAGCAGGCCCGCATTACGCTGGTGGGGCATGTTGGCCTGGCTAAGGTGCTGGAAGGCTTGGCCGGCGTTTTCGGCGATTGGGTGCGGCCGCCGGAGCGCAATTTGAAAACCATCTGGCTTGAACCGGGCGGCAAGGCTCGCTTGGGGCAAGTTGAGCTAAGCGCCGCCTCGGCCAAGCACATGGAGACCTCTCTGGCCTATCGTCTTGAATACGAAGGCCTGAGCCTGGTTTACTTGGGAGACAGCGAGTATGATCCCGCCTTGACCGCTTTCGCCCGTGACGCCGAACTCCTGATAGCCCACTGCGCGGCCATGGATACCAAGCCCAAACCTGGGCATATCGGTCCCACCGAGGCCGGCCGTTTGGCTGCCGAGGCTGGGGTCAAATCGCTGCTCTTGTCTCATTTCTATAGAGAGGTTGATCCCTTGAAGGCCGTGTCCGCAGCGGGCAAGCAGTTTAACGGCAGAGTTTTCGCGGCTGAAGACGGCTTGAAGCTGGACCTGGAAGCGGGTGTTGGTGCTAAATTGCACAAACCATGAAGCAAACTGACTTTTGGGCCTTGACCAAATGGCTGGGATTTTGATAGCCTGCATCACGGGGTACAAAAAGACTGACCCTTTCTCTTGCCCAGACCGAATAAATCGAGGCCTTCCATGGCGTGACTACTGTGGTCATCGTGATGGGTGCCGGCATTATGGGGGTCGACACAATCCCAGGTTGCGGTATTAAAGGGCTGATGGCGGCGGCCACGACAGAAGGCCGGCCAAGCTTGCCCACGGGTGATGGGCGGTGCGCAGATCGCCCGCTAGAACCAAGCCGCGCATGTGGACGACCCATAGGACTGGGTGGGAGTTGCAGTATTGCGGCACGACATGCATATCGCTCCATCCGCCAGAAATCATTGCCTTGCCGGCTTAGGCTTGATCAACAACCCAGATTCGGCATCATCGATTTTTCCAAAAGTATGCAAACCCGAGCGGGAGGCTTGAACACCGGGCGTCGGTGCGTCCGGCGCGCGGCCCGCAGCACTTGAAACACTGCCGAGGAATACCATGAAGAGCAAAGTGTTGATTCCGGTGGATTCTGCGCGCAACTCGCTCACCGCCGAGGAGTACGCCCTGAAGCTCAACTGGCGCATGCCTATCAGCGTAACCTTGCTGAATGTGATTAACATAAAGCGCTTGGAGGGCCACGGCATCAGCCCGGCCGACCAGGATCGTATAAAAGCGGCCATGCAGCGCCGGGCTGAGGACGTGATGAAAAAGGCCTCCGAGCCTTTTGCCAAGGCGGAGGTGGATTATGACACCCGTATTGTCGAAGGCGCTCCCGGAGTGAGCATTTGCCGCATCGCCGAGGAAGAAAATTACGACATGGTTATCATTCCTCAAAGCGGTCTCAGTGAATTGGAGGAAATCCTGGGAGGCAGCGTGGTGCGCACCGTGCTGAATCAGTGCCAGGTGCCGGTTCTCTTGGTTAAGCACACCCCTGAGCAGTTGGACAAACAACGCAAAATGAGGGGTGAGCAGGGGCTCCTGCCAGGCTAGGCAAGGGCTCCGCTATAAATTATTTGTTTATTAACGGTTTCGGGAAAGGAGGTGCGTTGACAGCCCGCCGGGGCCCTAGGGAGGTTGTAAGCCCCCTCATAAGAGAGGGAGCAAGCGGCGATGGGGCGCCATAGGGGTGGGCGGTCAACTGCAGCTGGGTTAACCGTGGGTTTATTCACGTAAGTTTAAGGGAGGGTATATGCGGATGAAGAAATGGATGTTGGTATTGGTGGTCGCGGTGGCGGCTGTGGCCCTGTTGGCGCCCGTGGCCATGGCCAAGAAGCCCTCGCTGGAAAAGTGGAAGGCTTCCTTCGACTATTCCAAGGCAAAATATAAAATCAAGGTCAGTAACGTCAGCCATCCCGCCATCAAGGGCGTGTTTGCGGGCTTCGCCATTCGTGACGCCCTGTGGAAAGCCACCAACGGCCAGATCTACTTTGAGTACATCCCCTTTAGCATGCTGGGCGGCGAGGTGGAGGTGCTGAACCAGCTCCAGATGGGCGCTATTCAGGGTATGAGCGTGAGCTCGGTGGCTTCCACCAACCTGGGGCCCCGCATGGGCATCGTTAACCTGCCCTTCTTGGTCAACTCCTACGAGAAACTGGAAAAATTCGTAGCCAACAAAAAGCTGTTCCAGCACTTCCTGGATGCCATGGATCACCAGGGCATCATGGGCCTGGACATCACCGCCTATGGCCGTTACGGCTGGGCCACCACCATACCGGTGAAGAATATCGCCGACGCCAAGAAGGTGAAATTCCGTATCGCCGAGGCGGCGGTCAACAAGCTCCTGTACAAGTCCTGGGGCTTCAACCCCGTGGTCATGCCCTGGCCCGATGTGCCCACCGCTTTGAAGCAGGGCGTCATCACCGGTTTGGACCACACCCTGATCGTGTGCTACCTAACCAAAAAATTCGAGGTAGCCAAGAACTTCACCCCGGTGAACTACGCTCAGGGCCTGTTCATCTGGATCTTCAACAAGGCCTGGTTCAAGAGCTTGCCCGCGGACCTGCAGGCCACCTTCAAGAAGGTGGTTAACGAGCAGTGCGCCATCTACCGCGCCGCGTGCAAGACCCAGGAAGCGGAAGCCAAGAAGGGCGCCATAGAAAAAGCCGGCGTGAAGTTCTGGGAACTTTCCAAGGCTGACCTGGCTACCCTGCAAAAAGAAGGCGACAAGGTTCACCAAGAGTATGCCAAGGAAATTGGTCCCGAGTACCTAAAAGAGGTGCAGACCTTGTTGGGCTACTCCAAGTAAACCGAGCTTGAACTTAATTAGGCTTTGGGGGGCGCATATGCGCCCCCCGGCCTAACCCCCGCCAAGCGAGGCGCAAAATGTTTGGCCGCATTTTAGATGTCCTGGATAAAGTTCTCACACCTTTTGAGGAGTGGTTCCTCTACCTCATGGTGGTGGTGGGGCTCGTCGCCTTGTTCGTGGGAGTTATCCTGCGCTACGAGTTCTCCTACACCCTGGCCTGGTCCGAGGAACTGATCCGCGACGTGATCATTTACAGCACCTTCTTGGGCTGCTCCCTGGCCATCAAGAAGAAATCCATGATTACCATCGACGCCCTGGTGCAGCTGGTTCCGCGCTTCAAGGTGCCGCTGGGCTGGGTGAGCCATATTTCAGTGCTCTTGTTTTCCGTTCTTATTTTTTACTACGGCATAATCCTATCCATCCAAAAGTATGACACCTTTCAAAAGTCCATCATTCTGGAGGTGCCCTTTGTGTTGCTCTACCTGGTCTTGCCCGTCATGGGTTTTTTGATGTTCATTCGCACCGTGCAGAATATTTACAAGGACTACGAGGAAACCAAGCGCCAAAAGCAGGCTGCATAAGGAAAGGCTGAGAGGGGATGGATCTTAGTTACATCATCATAATCGCGCTGCTGCTGGGAAGCATGGCATGCACGGTTCCGGTGTTCCTTTGCCTTTTCTTCACCGGTTTTGTCGGCATCGCGCTGTTCACTCCGGCCGATCCCTTGATGATCGCCAGCACCTTTTATTTGTCCATGGACAAATTTGCCCTGGTGGTGGTGCTGTTCTTCGTGCTTTGCGGCAACGTGATGACCGGCGGCTCCATCGTGGACAAGCTGATCCGCTTCGCCAACGTGGTGGTGGGTTGGCTGCCCGGCGGCCTGGCCATGGCCGGCATCTTGGCCTGCGGCCTCTTCGGCGCCATCAGCGGTTCCACGGTGGCCACGGTGGTGGCCATCGGCGGCTTCATGATTCCGGCCCTGATGGACAACAAGTACAACGAACGGTTTTCCATAGGCTGCATGACCGCCGCGCCCAACCTGGGCGTGATCATTCCGCCCTCCATCTCCATGATTCTCTACTCCATGGTAAGCGCCTGCTCCCTGGAGGGATTGTTCCTCACCGGTTTTGTGCCCGGCGTTTTGATCATGGCCGGCATGTGCGCCTATGCCTATGTATGGGCCAGGCGCAATCCCGGCTTTGTGGAGGCGCCCAAGCCGACCTGGCCGGAGGCGTGGGACGCCTTCCGCAAGGGGTTCTGGTCGCTGATGCTGCCGGTAATCATCTTCGGCGGAATTTTCTCGGGTGCCTTCACCGCCAACGAGGCGGCGGTGGTGGCCTGCATCTATGCGTTTATGGTGGAGCTTTTCCTGCATCGCACCACCAAGTTCAAACAGGTCAAGTCGGTTATCGTAAACTCTGCGGTGACCAGCGCCACCTTGCTCATAATCGTGGCCGGGGCCACTTGCTTCGGCCGCTATCTGATCATGGAGAGCATCCCCGCCAAAATAAGCGAAGCAGTGGTGGCCTCAGTTACCGAACCCTGGATCTTCCTGATGACCATCAACATACTGCTCTTGGTGATCGGCATGTTCATGGACATCATCAGCGCCACTCTGATTCTGGGCCCCATCTTCCTGCCCATGCTGGATCACTATGGAATCAACGTGGTGCACTTCGGGCTTCTGATGACCGTGAACCTGGCCATCGGCTACTGCACGCCGCCCATGGGGGTCAGCCTTTACATCACCGGCGCGGTGGCCAACCGGGATTTGGTTTACGTGTCCCGGGCGGTGATGCCCTGGATTGCCATACAGATAGCTGTTTTATTAATAATGACTTACCTGCCCGACACCGTGCTCTGGCTGCCCAGGCTGGTCGGCTGGGAGGTGGACTGATGTCGCTAACAATTAAACTGGCCCATAGCTTCGATTAGAGCGCGCTGGGAAGGCGGACCATGGAAAACTACGGGCAAATGGTTTGGAACAAGATAATCATCTTCATAGTGCTCAGCATCATTCCCATGATTGTGGGCGGCTGGGTGGCTCATCGCAAAAAAGATTATATCTCCCGTGGAGTGGTGATTTCTTTGTTTGCCAGCTGGTTCGGACCAATATTCATGTACTTTCAAGCGGACAGCAAGGCGCGCCAAGGCGATGTGGAAGATGATCAGAGTTGGCCTGCCAACGGCCCTGCGGCCTGCATCTGCTTCATCGGCTCCGTTATCTTGTATTATATAATCAGCAGCTTGCTTGGCGGCTGATGCCCATCTCACCTCTTGCCCCAACCCGTGGCCGGGGTTAAAGTTAGAGCGGGCAAGGGCGAGGCCATGCCGAGCGGTCCGGTTCCGGGCCGCGTGCGTATGCCTGTAAATACCAATCAAGGCAGAGAGCAGAGTATTTGCGACATTTTCTTGCAGGCCTTAAAAACGCCTGGTTGGCCGCGGTACTGGCCGCCGGGGAGGGCCGCCGTTTCGGCGGTGGCAAACAAATTGCTTTGCTGGGGGAAAAACCTTTGTTGCGTTGGGCGGTGGAAGCCGCCTTGGCCTCTAATCTGGATGGCGTCCTGGTGGTGGTGGGTCACCATGCTTCGCAGGTGCGCCAGGTGTTGCCGGACGACGCCCGGCTGGAGGTGCTTATAAATCCCAGACCCCAGGACGGCATGGGGGGCTCCTTGGCCTTGGCCGCCCGCAGGGCCCGGGAATTGGACGCGGCTGGTTTGGTGATGCTGTTGGGGGATATGCCTTTTGTCGTCCCGAAGGCCATCGACAGGGTGGTCGAGGCGGCCGAGACGGCCGTGGCCGGGGCCGCGGCGGGAGCGGTGGAAGGCAAAAGGAATCACCCGGTGGCTTTCACCAAGCGCCACTTGGACGAATTGTCCGGTTTAGGCGGCGACAAGGGCGCCAGGGATGTATTGGCCAGGCTGGGCAGCGGGGTGGCCTTGGTTGAGGTCGCCCCGGAAACCCGGATTGACGTGGACGAGCCCGGGGATTTAAACCGGGCCTTGGAGATATGGAAAGCTGCGCGGAGCAGCGGTTGATTTTTTTATTTTTTTGGCGCACTGGCCATGCTGCTTGGCATTAAACCGCCTGCGCGCCCTTTTTTATGGAAAGAAATTTATTATGAGCGACAAATGCGCGGTGTTCATTGACGGAGGCTATCTTGAAAACCTTTTGATCGATCTCAAGGTTTACCGCATTGATTTTAACCGGTTTTCCGAGAAGCTCGCCAACGGCTCATCACTTTTGCGGACTTATTATTACAACTGCCTGCCTTTCGAGCCCGACGATCCCCAGGAAGAGGACATAGAACGCATGGAAGGCAAGAGGCGTTTTTTCCATGCGCTCACCAGCCTTCCGCGTTACGAAGTGCGCTTGGGCTACACCGTGCCCCGCGGCCACGACGACAATGGCCGGCTTCAGGTGCAGCAAAAGGGGGTTGATGTCCAGCTGGCCGTGGATTTGGTCCGGCTGAGCTACATGCGTTCCATCGATTGCGCTTGCCTGATGGCTGGCGACGGCGACTACACGCCAATGGTGCAAACCGTCAAGGACGCCGGGGTGGTGGTCAAGGTCTTCCATGGTGATGGGGCCAACAGCCGGGTGGCCGATCGTTTGGTCCAAGTTTGCGACGAACGCTATTTTATCGACCGCGGCTTTTTCGAGGACTGCCGTTTGTAGCGTCCTTCCTGTCACTGGACCGTGTTTTGCATCATTAAGGGCGAAGTGCCATTTTGTCGTCAAATTATTGACGACGGTGTTGTCTCGCTTGTCCAAAGGTGTAAGCATGGTAACTGATTCCCAAAAGCTATGCCCAGAGCTTTGGGAGGAAAACAACCGCCTGAAATCCTTGTTGGAGCTGGGGCGGGTTTTAGCCAATCCCCAAGCACCGCTGGATAGCAAGCTCGCCCGGTGCGTCCAGGCTTTGGCCCGCCTTACCCAAGCGGAAAGCTGTTCTCTAATGCTGGTGGAGGAAGCGGGGCTTGTGGTGCGCGCGGCCAACCGTCCCGGACTTGTGGGCTTGGCCACACCGCTGGACCAGTCTTCCATCGCAACCGATGTGGTTAGAAGCGGACGTGCAATATACGCCAAGCAAGTTGAGGAAAGCGGGTTTGCCGAGGTTTGCCGGCAAGGCGATAAGCACTCCTACCGGACCGGCAGCCTGATTTCGCTTCCGCTTTGGGATGGGGGAAAAGTGGTTGGCGTGTTGAATTTGGCGGACAAAGCCGGCGAGCCTTATTTCTCCGAGCAGGACGCCGAAACAGCCCAGGGCATTGCTGGGGAGATCAGTCGTTCGGTTAATTTCAGCGCGCTGCACGCCAAGCTGGAAACCGCCTACCAGGATCTGGCCGAGGCCCAGCAGGCCAAGGACGATCTCATGCACATGATATTCCATGATATGAAGGCGCCCGTCACCGCCGCCAAAGAGGTTTTGGGTCTGCTGGAGGCATCCAGCGGTTTGCAGCCCGAAGAAAAGAGACACTATCTGGCGTTGGCCCGAGGCGATTTGGAAATACTATGGCGCCGCATCAGCAATCTTCTAGACCTGAAGCGTATGGAAGCGGGGCAGTTTCCTCTGAGTCCTCTGCCGCTAAATGTGGCCGACGTGGCTCGCGAGACCGTTGGCAGGTTGTTTCACCTAAGCAAATCCCAGGGAGTGGAACTGGTCTTTGAAGCCAAGTCGGAGCCTCGGGTGGTTGCCGATGAGGATTTGCTGGAGCGGATTTTAACCAACCTCATTCTGAACGCCGCCAAATATGCCTGCCTATGCAAAGACCAGGCTAAAGTTGCGCTGAAGCTGGAGGTTTATGAAAACCGCGCCAGAATGGAGGTTTCGGATAATGGACCAGGCGTGGACCCCATTTTGGGAGAAACTATCTTCGAGCGTTATGTGTCCGACACCGCGCGCCAGGGTTCCACTGGACTAGGTCTGTATTTTTGCCGGCGGGCGGCGGCGCTTTTAGGCGGCGAGGTGGGCTACCATAATCTCCCGCAAAATGGCGTGGTGTTTCACTTGGACCTACCCTTGGATAAAGAGGCATAACTTGATGGCTATAACCACTCAGTTGGGCGAAGGTTGGCTTCCCGGTCTGGACGGCCGCGGTGAAGGCGCCCTGCTGCAGGAGATTGCGCTGCTGGAGCAAGTGGCCGATCGTGAGGCTCCGGTTCTGGTCGCCGACGATATGCAAACCATGCGACTCATATTGGCTCAGACCTTAAGGCAGGCCGGTTTCATGAATGTGGAACGCGCGGCTGATGGTGAAGAGGCCTTCAAGATCATGCAGCGGAATGGCTGCGGCTTGGCTCTGGTGGATTGGAGCATGCCGCGCATGGACGGGTTGGAGTTGTTGGACAGGGTGCGGTCCGATGAGAAGTTGAAAAACCTGGTATTTATAATGGTCACGGCCGAAACCATGGACATAAAGGTTATCCGTGCGGCCGAGGAAAAGCAGGACGCTTATCTCACCAAGCCGATCAGCCCAGAAAAATTGACCCGGCGCCTGGATCTCATTCTTGAGCGCCGCTTGACCACTGCCCGGGCCTTTCTCTTGGAAGTGCAGGGCAGGTGGGATCAGGCGGTGGATACCTACATGGCGGCCTCGCAGAACCGGCCCAGAGCCTATTGGCCCATGTTCGGGTTGGGGGGGCTTTTGTCCAGACTGGGCCGCTGGGACGATGCTGAGAGCTGCTACCAAAGGGTTTTGGATCAGGATCCCACAGTCAGCGCGGCGCTTTTGGAATTGGGTCGGCTGCGCCAGGCTCAGGGGCGCTTGCCTGAAGCACGGAAAATGTTCCAGACCGCGTTGCGCGATAGTCCGAGTTTCTTCAAGGCCTATGACGCCCTGGCCAGGGCCATGCTGGCCGAAGGCGATGCCTCGGGGGCCCTTGAGGTGCTGGGTCAAGCCATGGCCCATAAGGGGACCGAGAACGCCGGACGCCAGGAACTCATGGGCAGGCTGCAGCTGGAATTGGAGCATTATCCTGAGGCGGAAAGCGCCTTTCGCAAGGCCTTGCAGCTGAAACCCTTGCGCCGCTTGGTGGAAAACCACACCCAGCTGGGCCGGGCCCTTTTGGGGCAGGGGCGTCACCAGGAAGCTGCCGAGGCCCTGGAACATGCGGCGGAAGAGGCTTCTCGCCTAAAGCGCGACGCGGAGTGCTTGCAAGCCCTGGTCTTGGCGGGTACGGCCTTGACGAAAAGCGGTGACCTAACTGCCGCCGAAGCGATGTTCAACCGCATTCAGGATCCAGAGATCTGGTCCAATGGAGAACCGCCCTGGGAGCCGGCTTTTTGTCACCGCAAAATAGGCGAGGCTTTTTTAGAAGCTGGTTTGGAGAGCCATGCCATGCGGCACCTTTCCTTAAGCCTGGCAATAAACGAAAAAAGCCAGGCCGAAATTGAGCGAATGTGCCAGGACTTCGGCGGCGCCGATCTCGTGGCGCGGCTTCAGCAGGAGAAAGAGGTGGTTCGGCAGGAGCGGGCAGAAGATTGCGCCAGGCGGGGCTTGGATTTGGTGGCCAAGGGCCAATTGCAGGAAGCCTTGGCTGAATACCGCCGCGGCTTGGAGATTGACCCGGGATCGGGCCGTTTGTATTTCAACTTGGGCCGGCTGCATTACCGCTTGGGTGCAGGGCAGGATGCGTTGGGGGCCATGGTTTCGGCCGCGCGGCTGGGCCTGGAGCGCGGCGATTGGGAATTGATGGTTGAGGTTGCAAGGTTTTTAGCCAGCGCCGGGCGCATGCAGCAAGCCAGGAGCCTTTTAAGCACTGTTCAGGAACAGGTGCCGGAATACGCTCCGGCGCGTGAACTATGGCAATTCTTGCAGGAGACGTCCCAGAACAGCAGAGAGCCGCGAGTCAGCCACGACGGATCCGGCGTCTAATCTCACAACAGGATCAAAATTTAAGGGCCCCCGAATTATTTCGGCGGGCCCTCTATAATGGGCGTTCTGCACATGTCCGCTTGGTTGGGGCCAGTTGATACCGCCCTCAGGCCAAATTGCTCAACAGCCCTAATCGCCGACTAGTGCTATTTTGATCGGAAGCCGCTAAGTTCAGGCATGACCCCGGCCGGCGTTGGCCGAACTAGGAATTATTGTCAGCCAAGCGCACGGTCAAGCGGTCGCCAGGAGTTATCCGGCTGGTGCTCATATTGTTCCAACGGCGGATGGCTGCAGGGGTGGTCTTGAAGCGGCGGGATATTTCCCACAAGTTGTCGCCGCGCTGCACTACATAGATCAAGTTCTTGCTGCCGCTGGTTTCCAGCTTGGCCTCAGCCTTGGCTTGGGGAACGTAAAGCACTAACTTGGAGCCTACGTTCAGCCGCGAAGAGCGGCGTCCGTTCCAGCGGTTAATGTCCTTGAAGTTGATGCCGTAGGCTTGAGCGATGTCCCATAGGGTGTCGCCGCGTTTGATGACGTGAATGATTTTGCGGGTGCCGGGGTTGCTGGCGGCATAAGAGCGAACCTTGGCGCGTCGCTGCCGTGGCGGGCTGCTTTGGGCGACAACGGTTTTGCCTCCGGCGGTGGGCGGTATCTGCAATAACTGGCCAACCCGTAAGCGGCGTGGATCAGCCTTGGGGTTCATGGCGATAAGTTCGCCGAGAGGGATTCTGTAAGTGGAGGCAATCCGACCAAAGGTGTCGCCTTTTTGGACCCGAACGCTTATGGTGCCAATGCGGGCCTTGCGTTCCTGAAGGGGCAGGCTGGCGTAAGCGGTTTCAAAGGAGGCCTTGGTACCGGCGGGAATCCGCAGGGTGTATTGTCCCCGGTTGGGCGGCGTGCACCAGCGTCGCAATTCGGGATTCAATGCCGCCAAGTGCTGAGTCTTGATGCCGGCCGCTTTGGCGGCTATGCCCAGGCTGGTGCCTCCTTGCACCTTAACGCTATCGAATGTCATGGATTCTTCATAGGCAATTTGCTTGAAGCCGTATTTTGCCGGCTCTTTGGCAATGAGCGCTGCTGCGATCATTTTGGGGACGTAATTCTTGGTTTCGCTTTTGAGATATTTTCGGCCGTGATGGCTAATATCCCAGAAATCATCCGCCTTGTAACGTTTAAGGGCCTTGCGTATCTTGGCTTCGCCCGCGTTGTAGGCAGCGGCCGCCAAATACCAGGATCCGAATTCTTTATAGAGGTCTCTTAGGTATTGAGCAGCAGCGTGCGTGGATTTGACCGGGTCACGGCGCTCATCCACCCAGTAGTCGATTCTTAGGTTGTAGCGGCGGCCGGTGCCTCTAATGAATTGCCAAGGGCCCACCGCATGAGCGCGGGAATAGGCGCTGCAGGAGAAGCCGCTTTCGATCATGGCTAAGTAGAAAAGATCTTCGGGCAGCCCGTATTCTTTGAGGATGCCGCGCATCAATTGATCATAGCGTCCTGAACGGGAAAGCCAAATCTGAAAACGTTTTGGAATCCGGGTCTGGAAATAATCTATCCAGCGCTCCACTTGGGAGTTGATGGTAATGGGGATGTCGTAGGTGACCTGGTCCTTTGGGCCTGTGCTGGCCCGACGTTCTTCCTCGGCCAGTTGTGATTCACCGAGCCTTTTAAGCTCTTGGGCGATCTTGATTTCTATTTCAGTTCGTTTGGGCTTGGCGGTGTTTTGATCATCAAGGGCGGTTTGGGGATTTTCGGGAAGGGCGGCTTGCTTATTAGTGGTGGAACAGCCGCTCACTACGATGACGAACAGCGATATAAGGATAAATATTTTGGCCTTCATGTTTCCCCATTATGTAAAAGCCGCCCCAGGCGGTGAATATAGATAATCAGATATGCTCTCAGATATCAAAAAACGCAAGATTTGTAAAGGTTAATGTTTAACAAATTAGTTTTTTATAACATGTTTTGACTGGAAAAATGTGGAGATTTCAACATGAAAACTCTTTAGGTCCAGGAAAGGTTTGCCCGTTGACCCTTTTGGGTTGGGCCGGTAGATTTATTCTCAATTCATATTATTTAATAGTCTTACCCTTTTGACATAGCGCAGCTTCATGACAGCTAAATGTTTTCGCAAGGCGACGGCCTTATTGTTCTTTGTGGCCCTGGCCCTGGCCGTTCCCACTATCGGCCTGGCCGAGGAAGCCACACCCGTAAAGCTGATCCCCATGCTGGATGGCTATCCCGCGGGGCAGAACGAACCGCTCTTTTTAATGACGCGTCTGCCCCAGGACTTCACGCCCCCACCAGGGGAAGAACCCCTATTGAATGTAGCCTTGGAGACGCAAGGCGGGGTTAAAGCAAAGCAAACCGCCTTGCTGGTGCCGCGCAGCATGCCGGGGGTTGTGGTAATCATTCTGCGGGTGTCGGTTGCAGAAGACGCACAACCCGGTCCGCAGGCAATTAAGGGCATTATAGCGCTGGGAGCTTCCTCTGGGCCTAAGCACCAGACTGGTTTTTCTTTTGAAATAATCATATTGCCCAAGGGCGCCCAAGCCAAGGAAATCAATCCGGGCATGGTGGACGCGCTGTTGGCTTCGGCCGGCCTCAGCAGGAGCCAATTAAATGCGGAAAGCCCCGCAGTATCGCAGGCCAAGCAAGGCGAGAGCAAGGGAGTTTGGGGAATATTGGGCAGCGCGGTGTCATCGGCTTTTGCGGGCGATGACAAGCTGAATCTGGCCGGCTTGCCGTTATGGCTGGTTTTATTGCTGGCTTTGGGCACCGGCATAGTTCTCAATGCCACGCCTTGCGTTTATCCATTAATTCCCATCACCGTTAGCTTCTTTGGCGGCCGGGCCCAAGGCAGCCGGGGTATGTTGTTGGCACACGTGCTGGCCTACTGGGCGGGCATGGCGGCGATGTATTCGGTGCTGGGCGCCTTGGCCGCCTTGAGCGGCAGAATGCTGGGCGAGGCTCTCACCAACCCGTCGGTGCTGATCGGCCTGGCTTTGGTGTTCATGGCGCTGGCGGCTAGCATGTTCGGCTTCTGGGAAATACGCATGCCCGGCAGCCTTACCAAGGCGGCGGCGGCCAACCGGGCCGGCATGGCGGGCAGCTTGCTGATGGGCCTTCTGGTGGGGATCCTTGCTGCGCCCTGCGTGGGGCCGGTGGTGGTTGCCTTCATCGCGCTGGTGGCCAAGGTGGGGGACGTGGCCTATGGCTTGTCGGTATTCTTCGCCCTGGCGGTTGGCCTGGGCTTGCCTTTGTCGGTGCTGGCCTTTTTCTCCGGCTCCATTTCCCGGCTTCCCGGCGCGGGGGAATGGATGGTTTGGGTGCGCGCCTTTTTTGGCGTGATCTTGGTAGTGATGGCCTGGTTTGTTGTGCGGCCTCTGGTGCCGCCCGATGGTTTCTTTTGGGTCATGGCTTTCATCTGCCTGGCCGGCGGCGTTTACTTGGGCTTTTTCAATCGGGTGGGGAGTGAAGCATTCCGGGCCTTCAGCCGGGTCATCGGCGTGGCCTTGATATTGGCGCCCGCGCTGTTCTGGTGGTTGGGCGTATTCACTCCTCCGCCCGTGGCCGAAAAAATCGCTTGGCTCCACTATTCGCAAGCCGAGGTGGACAAAGCCGCGGGCAAGCCCAAGGTGTTGCTCTTCACCGCCGACTGGTGCCCGCCTTGCCGCCAGCTTAAAGCGCAAACATTTCCCGATCCGCGGGTGCAGAAGGTGATTGCCAACTTCGTGACTCTAAAGGCCGATATGACCACGGGCGGCGACGCCGAGGCTAAAAATGCAGCCCGGGGCTATGTAATACGCGGCGTGCCCACCATGGTCTTTTTGGATCAGCAGGGTAAGCTCCTGCCCCAATTCAATGTAGTGGGCTATATTCCGCCCGGAGCTTTTGTGGACCGGATGAATGCGGTGCTAAAGCAGATCGGAGCAACGCCGCAGACGGCGGCCAAACCATCTGCAGGAGGTTAGGCTTATGGCCCGCGTGCTGGCTCCCCTGAACGCCTCGGGCGTAGCAGGCCAGGTGCGGACAGCCCTGGGGCAGGAACCCGCCGAGCTGATCATACGCGGCGCCTGCCTGGTCAATGTATTTACCGAGCAGGTGGAGCCGGCCGGAGCCTTGGCCGTGGCGCGGGGGCGGGTGGTTAGTCTGGGGCCGGAATTGCCCGGTTGGTTGGGGCCCATGACTAAAGTGGTGGAGGCCGAAGGCCTGTTTCTGCTTCCCGGGCTCATCGACGCCCATACCCATCTCGACTCGATATTCACCTTACGCCAGTACGCGGCTAATGCCTTGGCCAGCGGCAACACCACCGCCATCAGCGAATGCGCCATGATGGCCGGGGCCTGGGGACTGGCCGGCGTGGAGGCGATGCTGGACGAGGCCGCAATCCAGCCCATGCGCCTGTTTTGGACGGCGCCGCCTTTGGTGCCGCCTTTCCCCGACCTGGAGACCAGCGCCGGACTGCGATTCGAAGAATTCGCCACGCTCATTACGCGGCCTGATTTCGTGGGATCGGGCGAGGCCTATTGGCCCGCGGTCACGGACCAGGATCCCCGCATAAACCGGCGTTTCGCCTTGGCCCAGGCCTTGGGCAAAACCCAAGAGGGCCACGCCGCCGGCGCCCGGGGCGAAAGGCTCATGGCCTACGCAGCTTCCGGAGTGTCCTCCTGCCATGAAGCCATCAACCGGCAAGACGCCCTGGACCGGTTGCGTCTGGGCATTGCCGTGCAGGTGCGCCAGGGCTATGTGCGCAAGGAAATGGACGAGGTGGTGCCGGGCCTCAAGGATTTGCCCGATACCCGCTTGGTGAGCCTAGTGACCGATTTGGCGGACCCGGCGGAGTTGATGAGCCAAGGCGCCATGAATCCCTTGTTGCGAAAAGCGGTGGAATTGGGCGTGCCGCCGGCGCGGGCCGTGGCCTGGTGCAGCCTGAACCCGGCCGCCCACTTCGGCCTGGAGCGGCTGGGCGGCTTGGCACCGGGCTGGGTGGCGGACATGGTGCTGGTGGAAGACCTGGCAGGCTTCAAGGCAAAGGCCGTGTTTCTGGCCGGACGCCAAGTGGCCGCTGACGGGAAATTGAACATCAGCCTGGAAGAGCATCAATACCCGGACGAAGCCTATGGCACCATGCAGTGCCCCGAATTGACCTTGGAGTCGTTGCAGGTGCCCGC
>Ga0307423_1000874_pt1 | contig 19401 bp, 15 predicted proteins | sample SalMarWE160310MG_FD_202154 | JGI IMG/M metagenome (GOLD analysis project Ga0307423, IMG submission 202154) | Salt marsh sediment microbial communities from the Plum Island Ecosystem LTER, Massachusetts, United States - WE1603-10 | ecosystem: Environmental > Aquatic > Marine > Intertidal zone >...
TTATTTTGTTGTTGTTAATTGAAACTCCGCCTTGAATTACCAACCTTCTTGCTTCACCTTTGGATGGAGCAAAATTAACTTTCAGTATCAAATCTAATATATTAAATTCTGAATTTTTATCATCAATCTTAAATTCTTCTACTTCATCGGGGATTTCTTTTTTAATAAATATCCTGTCGAACTCTTCTTCTGCTTGTTTGGCTGAGTCTTCATTGTGATACATTCTTACAAAAGTTCGTGCAAGTTTTCTTTTTATATCTCTTGGATTAATTTTAGGATTATCAAGCTGAGCTTTTATCTCTTTCAATTCTGATGAAGGAGTGTCCGATGCAAGTTCAAAATATATGTAGATAAGATTATCGGGTATTGAAAGAGTTTTACCGTAAATTTCTTTAGGAGAATCAGAAATACCAATATAATTGTCATAAGATTTGCTCATCTTTTCAACACCATCTGTTCCGACTAACAAAGGCATTGTTAGAATAACCTGCGGTTCCTGTCCGTGTTCCCTTTGAATATCTCTACCGACAAGTAAATTAAATTTCTGATCTGTTCCACCAAGCTCAACATCACTATTAATTGCAACAGAATCCATTGCCTGAGCAAGAGGGTAAAGGAGTTCATGAATACTTATTGGTTCACCGGCTTTATAACGCTTTGTAAAATCATCTCGCTCAAGCATTCTTGCAACAGTATATTTTGCAGCAAGTTTAATTACATATTCAAAACTCATCTTTCCAAGCCACTCGGAATTGTAAACTATTTTTGTTTTCTTTGCATCAAGAATTTTTGAAGCCTGCTGGAAATAAGTTTCTCCATGCTCTCTGGTTTCTTTTAATGTTAATGCAGGGCGCGTTACACTTCGGCCCGATGGATCACCAATCATCCCGGTAAAATCACCTACTATAAGTATCGCCTGATGCCCGAGTGATTGAAATTGTGCAAGCTTTCTTAATACAACCGAATGACCAATATGAAGGTCCGGTCGTGAAGGATCACAGCCAAGTTTTATGTTCAGTGGTTTTCCTTCATTCAGAGAACGTTCGAGTTTCTTAACTAATTCCTCTTCAGGAATTATTTCACTGACACCTCTTTTTATGAGGTCCAGTTGCTCGTTGATTGATGGAAATTTAATTTTAGTCATTGTTTTTATTGTCACAATGAATTTGTTTCAGGGTCTTATTACTATTTTCAAAGATTCCGAAACAAGTTCGGAATGACTATTCGTCAGTACTTTATTCTTCTTTCCTGTTCTCTCTGGAAATCTTTTTTAGCAATGTCACGCCGTTTGTCGTATACTTTCTTTCCTTTAGCAAGTGCCAGTTCAACTTTCACTTTCCCGTTTTTAAAATATAATCTCAACGGAATCAAAGTTAATCCTTTTTCTTTGGTTTTACCAATCAGTTTTCTTATCTCACTTTTGTTTAAAAGAAGTTTTCTTTCCCGTCGAGGATCGTGATTATTAATATTTCCCTGAGTGTATTCACTAATGTGCGCATTTACGAGCCAGACTTCACCTCGTTCAACCTTAGCGTATCCATCAACCAAATTTGCTTTCCCTTGACGGAGAGATTTAACTTCCGTTCCGACTAAAACAATTCCTGCTTCAATGGTTTGCAGAATAGTGTATTCGTGTCGTGCTTTACGATTTACAGTTATATTTTTTTCTTTGTCTTCTTTTTCCATTCCGTCAATAGCCGGATGTTCCATTTAAAAATTTCAACGTAAAAATCTCTTTTATTGATGTGAATAGCAAGAGGAAACTTTTATGAAAAATACAAAGAGGGCAGAGTTAAATAATGCTACTAAATCTGCCCTTGGAAAGTGAGAGAAACTAAATCAAAACATTTCTTTTGATTTAACTTTCCCATCCTTAAATACAATTTTTATTTTCTTGTATTTATTAACCCACCATAAATATCGGGTCCAATCTGGTTTTTGTCCTTCTTTACCAATAAGCTGTACGACTTCTTCATATGTTTTGCTATATGTCATTGGACCATCAGGACCTTTACAAGCTTCTTTTAATTTTTCGTAGCCGTTTACCTCACCCTCTTTTAACATAGCACTGGTTGTCGAGTAAGAGTTAATCTTTCCATTAACCCACTCAACCTGAAGATTATTATCCGGCCATATGTAAATTAGAGTTGTATCAAGTGTTCCTTTTACTCCGAATATTTTTTCGGTTTCTTCAAATGTCATGCCCAACTCAACATTCCGATATTTATCTTCACTTACAAATTTTGTTTGTGCAATTGATAAAACAGTGGAAATTGTCAGAAGTATAAAAATTATAAAAAGTTTCATAGCATCCTCCCCGGATTTTATTGAAAGAATTTGAATTAATGTATTACAAATATCGTAATTTAAACTGACAGAAACTTCGTTTCGTAAGCAAAAATTCTGAATATTTCAGTTTAGATTAAAAAAAACGGCAGCCAAAATTGACTGCCGCTATTTTTTTATAGTTACAAAAATTATTCAGAACAAACTATATCATTTAACGTTTCATCCCAGCAGTGCCATAATTCATCTTCAAAATGGATTGGATCTTTTACTCTTCCAAAAAGCTGTTCATAGTTCCATTTAATATCAATCGTACGGTTTTCTGCAGCGTCAAAAATCTGGTAGAATCTATTATAAGGTATTTCATTTGTCTTTCCGTAGAAAATGTAGCTTCCATTCCCTGACCCGACTGGATTAATATTAGTGTATTTAACATCAGCGGTACCTTCCTGTGTGTTTCGGTGCCATTCGATGTAAAGAAATGGTGAAGGTAAGTTTGGATCTTTATTAAGAGTCCAGGTTCCTTCGGTAGCAGGAAGACTAGAAAATCCTTTAAACCACTCAAAGTCGGTATATACTCCAGCTCTGCTTAGCAACATTCTCCATTCAACTCCTTCAGCTACAGTTTTACCATAAAGCTTTGCAGTGTATGACCCCCCCTCGACATTTACAGAGTATTGCCAAAGCCAGCTTCCATCAGGCTGCTGAACAGGCTGATGATTGAATGATTCAAGAAATGCAGCCACAGGAACAGCTAATGTTAGCGTCAATACAGAATTCCAAACGGATACATTTAAGGCAGCCCAGCCCCAATTGTTTCTGGAAACAACCACATTTTGTAAACCATCGTCAGCTGAAGTATCAGGAAATTCGCTGAAGTCTATTATCATTGTCGATGGGGGAGGAATGGTTGGAGTTTGTTCCTGAGGATTCGTGGTTTTATCATCCTCGCAAGAAATTAATAGCGCGATAATTCCAACTACAAATAGAATTGGAAGGGTTTTTACGAATTGCATCATAGGTTCTCTCTTATCTTTTGATTCTTTCATTTAGCTAATTATTCAAGAATTGTGCCTCCGTTTTATTAAATATTATTGTTCATATGCAGATTGATAAATTGACAGATATTGAAATAGGTAAAAAATTCTTTCAAAATTACGTTGCTTTATCTATTTTAACCTCTAACTTTTATAATCAATAATTGCATAACCTCTTGAATTTCAAATCACTTAAAGTTTTATTTATTGTAATTTTTAGCTGTCTCACAGCCTTATCACAGAACTTTTCAATAAGCAAAATAGAACCGCCAAATTGGTGGATTGGCATGAAATGCGACACGCTCCAATTGATGGTTTACGGGGAGAATCTAGATGGTGTAAATGTAAAATCTAGGGGTAAAGGTCTGGAAATTCTCAATGTTAAAAACCTGGAAAATCCTTCATACCTGTTCGTTGATATTCTTATCTCAAACGAGATGGAGCCTGGCAAATACAAATTAATTTTCCAAAAAGATGGAGTTGAAAAAGAATTCAGCTATCCAATTTTAAGTAGGGAAATTTCAGCCGAGGAACATCGGGGATTTAGTAATGAAGATGAAATTTATTTGATTTTTGCTGATCGTTTTTGTGATGGTAATCCTCTTAACAATACAATCGGTGATTCACTTGACAAATTCACTTTTCTGGATATTGATGGAAGAAAGGGTGGAGATATTGAAGGAATCATTTCTGAGCTTGATTATTTGAAAGAGCTTGGCGTTACAGCAATCTGGGTAACTCCAATGCTTGAGAATAATATGTGGATGAGTTATCATGGATATGCAGCTACTGATCTCTACAAAATAGATCCTCGTTTTGGAAGCAACGAGCTTTATAAAAGATTAATTGAAGAAGCACATAGTAGAGGATTAAAAGTAATCCTTGATCATGTTAGTAATCATATTGGTATAAATCATTACTGGGTAAAAAATCCACCGTCAGAAAACTGGTTTAATGGTACACCCGAAAACTTTATCCATGCCTCACACGATAAAATGGCATTTCTTGATATACACGGAGATTCCACAATAGTTAAAATGAATCAACAGGGGTGGTTTACTGATTATATGCCGGATCTCAATCAAAGAAATCCATTCTTAAAAAAATATCTTATACAGAACACAATTTGGTGGATTGAGTATGCAGGTATAGATGCAACAAGGGAAGACACTTATCCGTACTGCGATCAAAAATATTTAGCTGAATGGGCGGAAGTTATATTAAATGAATATCCTAATTTTAATATTGTCGGTGAAGTCTGGCAGGGAGAATCTGCAGTAATTTCGGGATATCAAACTAAATCTCCCATACGTAAAATAGATTTCGATTCTAATCTTCCTGTTGTAGCAGATTTTGCATTATCCGATGCAATAAGATCATTCCTAAATGGAAATGAAAGTATCTATAAAGTATATGAAACTATAGCACAAGATTTTATTTATTCTGATCCGGATAACTTGCTGGTGTTTATGGATAACCACGATATAGCACGAGCAATGTACGAAGCAAGGGGCGATATAAATAAATTTAAGATTGCACTCAACTTAATTTTATTCACAAGAGGAATTCCATGCATTTTTTATGGAACTGAAATAGGAATAACCGGGGGACCGAAAGATGGCGAATTACGACAACCGTTCCCTGGAGGTTTCATTGATGATGAAAGAAATGCGTTTACAAAAGATGGTAGAACAGAAAAGGAAAATGAAATTTACAATTACCTTCTGGAACTACTAAAATTAAGGAATAAATATCCGGTACTTTCTAAAGGAATATTAAGACATATCTATCCTGCTGATAATATTTATTTGTTGATTAAGCAGTATGAAGATGAAACTGCTTTGATTATAGTTAATGCATCGGAAAAGGACTTAACTTTTCAAACCTTTCAAGTAAAGACTTTTTTACCTGAAGCAAAAACATTATTCAACCTTGAAACAAATAAATATTTTGATACAAGCAAAAATGATACTTTGACTATTAATAGAATGAATTCTGAAATATTTTTAATAAATAAATAAAGGTTCAGTTTTCTTATGAAACTTTACGTGAATCAATCAAATCAGAGTCATCTGAGTTCCATTCCTAAAAAATAATTATTGTAAGGTATTTAAATGCTTGAAATACAGAAGAAACTCACCAATACTTTTTATTCATTGCTTGCTTTACCGGCAACTGCAATGGGCTTTGCTCTATCAATACAGATTGCAGTATTAAGCTGGATTTTGAATTCACAATATGGATTGGACATACACGAAATTGGTCTTGTGTGGGCAGCGGGTCCGATTGCAGGAATTTTTGGACAAGTTATTATTGGATTTATTAGCGACAAAGTTTGGTTCTGGGGTGGTAGAAGAAGACCTTTCATTCTTATTGGTGGAACGCTCGCTGCACTTATGATAATAGCACTACCCAATATTGGTAAGTTAAATGATTTTCTTGGAATTGGAAGTCTAATGGCAGTTGCAATTGTAGTCGCACTTACACTTGACCTAGCAATAAACATTAGCTTCAATCCAACCAGGTCTATAATTGCAGATGTAACTCCTGATGGTGTCCCAAGAACAAAAGGATACACCTGGATGCAAACTATTTCCGGTTTCTGGGGGGTGATGGCTTATGCAATTGGAGCTATCTTCGGAAATTATTTTCTCATTTATTTTGGAGCAATTATAGTTCTTGCTTTTTCTTTTATTCCTCCTTTCTTCATCAAGGAAAGTAAAGCATTGACGAATCATGAAAAAGAAACAGTTGTAACAGAAAAAAAATCAAAAGTAACGCAGTGGGGTGAGTTGTTTAAACTTTACTTTGCTCACGGTTTCTCGTGGATTGGGGTTCAGACGATGTTTGTTTATATAATCGCATACATACAACAAAAACTTAATCCTGCTGACCAAACAGAAACCGGACAGATTATTGCAATTTCCTTTCTTGTCTTAAATGCTGTCGGCTTTATCTTACCTGCATTTGTGCTGGAACCAATTACAGAAAAAATCGGACGTGTAAAAACTCATCTTACTTGCGTGGCAATTATGGCTCTGGGTTATTTTGGTATTGTATTGATTGGTAAATCATCCCTTATCCTTTATCTGTTAATGGCTGTCTGCGGCATCGGTTGGGCTGCAATTGTAAGTCTTCCTTTCGCAATTATGTCAGAAAAAGTTGATGAAAGCAGGATGGGATTTTTTATGGGCATTTTTAATCTTTCAGTAGTTCTTCCACAACTAATTGTTAGCCTTGTATTAGGATATTATATACAGGAAGCTCAGGATAAAAATTTAATTTTTATTATAAGTGGAATTACTCTTAGTATTTCCGCTGTGCTTTGGTTGCTGGTTAAGGAGAAAAAACCATTACTTTCCTAGTAAGAAGTTTATTAGATATTCTTCTCCCTGATTGAGAAAACAACGAATTTTTTCTGAAATAATAATTGCTCTCTATCTAGTTGTTTTTTACAATTGTTATAAGAAGGAAATTATATTTCGTTCAAATTGATAATGAGTTGAGAATTAGGTAGAATTAATCAAATAATTAAATCTTTCTTCTCAAACCAATATTGAGGAGGGCACAATGAAAAAAGATTTACTGTTTAGTTGTTTTGTGTTATTGATTGTAATTTGTTTTTCAACTACTAATATTGCTCAAAATAATTCTTCCGGCACAGGTCAGACACCTGGCTCACATCAAATTTCAAAAATAACTCGTATAAAAATACCAGCTAGTTTAGTTACACCCTGTCGTTATGTATACTATTACGATGCAACTACTTCAATGATTGGGAGATTTTCCTTTGACATTGGTTGTCCCGGCGGAGATCTTGCTTTCTGGACACCACCCACTTTCGCTTCCGGTGGAGTACAAGGGGGAAACGGAAATTTTTATATTCTCGATGCTGGTCCTTCAAGTTCCTTATGTCTAATGGATACAAGCAATGGTGATGTAACGGTACTAGGTCAGATTACAGGTATGGGAAGCGCTTCAGCTAATGGTATAGCTTATGATGCTGTCAATGACTCTTACTATTTATGCGGATATTCAGGATCAACAAATAATTTGTATAAACTCGATATTAATACTCTGACTGCTACACTAATTTCCAGCATTGGCTCACCGGGAAGTTCTATGATCGCTATAGCAATTAATTCCAGTGGAGTCGGTTATGGTTATGAACTGATGCCGGACAATAATGCTTACACATTTGATCCGGTATCCGGGACATCTGCTTTATTAGGTCCCATAGGATTCAACGCCCAATATGGTCAGGATATGGATATTGACATAGAATCTGGTATAATTTATTTGGCTGCTTTTAATTCTAATACTAATATCGGGGAATTCAGAACAATGGATCCGAATACCGGGATGACGACTTTGTTATCCCCTTTGCTAGATCAGATATCAGTATTAGAATTTGACAATGAATACAATATAATCCCTGTAGAATTAATCTCATTTACGGCTAGCGTAAATCAGAAAAATATTAATCTAAACTGGATAACTTCTACTGAAACTAATAACCAGGGTTTTGAAGTACAAAGAAAATCATGTAACAGAGAATATGAAAAAATCGGTTTCGTTGCTGGATGCGGAACTACAACCGAATCTCATTCGTACACATTTACTGATATGAATATTCCATCAGGAAGTTATACTTATCGATTAAAGCAAACTGATTTCGATGGCAGCTATAAATATTCAAATGAAGTAAGTGCTGAAGTGGGTATCCCAGTAGAATTTGAATTAAGTCAAAACTATCCAAACCCATTTAATCCAAATACGAAAATAAGCTTCTCAATTCCTTTATCGGATTTTGTTACGTTAAAAGTTTACGATGTTATTGGGAAAGAAGTTACCATACTTGTTGATGAAGTAAAATCTGCAGGTTATTCTGCTGTTGAGTTCGATGCTTCTTCACTTCCAAGTGGGATTTACTTTTACAAAATTCAGGCTGGTTCTTTCACTGATATAAAAAAGATGGTTCTGCTTAAATAATATTAGGTGAAAATTTAGCCTCTTTTTTAGTGGGCTATCTTTCTAAAAAGGTGGTTGATTTCGTGCAATTTTGAGGATTAATTAATTGATCATAGGTAATAATTCTCAACTTCATTAAAATTTTTTAATAAAATTTTAATCTGATCTTAATGATCCATTCCTAACTTTTAACCCGTAAATGATTAAAAAATAAATTTAATACTAGAATGGTGGTTCTAGGTTGTTTATAAGGAGAGAACAATGGATCATAATTTATTACTCATTGAAGAAATTCATGATGTAATCAACAAAAAAATAGCTGATTGTAATTGTAATCCTTGCAATTGCCCGGAAGAAACAAAGGATGAATACTTTCGGGAATTGAAAGATATTCTTACTAAGTACAATAGAGAATATTTACATCTTAACGATATATGTAATAATCTTTTTGACCAGCGTACCATACAATTTCATTTTTATTAATTATTGAATCTTCTCTAAGGTTAATTGTTAGAAGAGAAAAACCCCAATGCCTGCGCTATGTGCCCTGTAGTGCAGGCATTATTATTATTACTTTGATTGCATCAATAATAGTTGACCTTCTGGTTGAGATTTATAGCATTTAGAAATCAGGACTCTATTCGACTTGACTTTGAATTGAATTTATTACTGATTTAGTTAGTTAATTTTTACTAATCTGAGAGGGACATATACATTTTTTAAATCTTTCATTATCGGGTTTAAAAACTTATTTCTCTTTCACGTTTTCATTAAACAATAAAACAGGTGATACAATGAAAAAGTTTTACATTCTTCTAACAATTTTCTCACTGCTATTTGTACCTAGCTTATATGCCCAATGGTCAAACGATCCAAATACAAATCTCATAATAAGTGATATGAACGGAGAGCAGGTTCTTCCAAAGATTTCCTTAACATCCGATGGAGGATGTTACATCGCCTGGTTCGACACACGCACAGGAAACTACAACGTTTATCTGCAAAGGCTGGATCCGGCGGGTAATAAAATGTTCGCTACTGATGGATTGCTTATCAGCGATAACCCTTCGAATACCTGGATAGTTGACTGGGATATGATGGCAGACAATTCAGACAATGCAGTAATCGCATTTTCAGATATTCGGGCAGGCGGCGATTTTAAAGTGTATGCATACCTTATTAGTCCAACCGGAGATTTTCTCTGGGGAGCAGATGGTGTTTCATTATCTACAGCAGCAGATATGCAGCCCAATCCCAGCATAACACAAACTACTGACGGATATTATATAATTGCCTGGCCAAACCTTTCAACACCTTCAGAGATAGCAGTGCAAAAACTCGATGCTGCAGGAAATAAACTTTACGGTAATGATCCGATGTATATCTCTTCCGGTACAAATGAACAATATACTTACCCAATCCCGATACCGGGAGTTAATGGAAGTTATATAATCGGCTTTGAGGGTACAACGGGATCGTTCCCCGGTTTAACTGTTCATTTGTACGCACAAAAATATTCCTCTGCAGGGACACCTCAATGGGGAAGCTCTCCGGTTACTGTTTGTGACGCAGGAGGTTTTCCATTCTATGAACTTACGAATATAATTCCCGATGGAAATTTTGGAGTTGTGTTCGTTTGGTACGACGATAGAGATTTCAATAATAACTATAGCACATTTGTCCAGCGAGTGGATTCTTCCGGTTCTGTTCTTTTTACTGCTAACGGTGTTGAAGCGTCATCATTGGCAAGCAACCAGCATCTTAATTGTGACGTTGTAATAGATCCTTCAACATATGAGATTTATGCTTTCTGGATTGAACAGGATAACCTGCAGTCAATGGCTGGTATTTCAGGACAAAAATTTTCTATAACCGGGACAAAACTCTGGGGGAATAACGGAATGACTTTCAAAGCAATGGATTCAAATACAGATCTGCATATGTCTGCTTTATTTGAGGGAGGAAACGAATATGTCTACTACCTGGAATATATTGGGGCGACTCAAAATAATCTTGCAAAAGCTTTTTCAGTGGACGGAAACGGAAACTTCAACTGGACTGGTAATATAGTTACATTCTCCAGCGTTGTAAGTTCAAAGTCAAGGTTGGTAAGTGATGTTTATAGTAACGGTGCGAGTGTACTGGCTTGGAGTGATGGCAGACAGGATAATGGAGGAATCTATGCGCAGGATATTCAAGTTGATGGTTCATTCGGTGGTATCGTACCTGTAGAATTACTCTCATTTACTGCTGGTCTAAATAGTGGAATTGTAACCTTGAACTGGGTGACGGCAACTGAAACAAACAATAAAGGATTTGAGGTTGAAAGATTACAAAATTACAAGATTACTGGATTGCAATACTGGGAAATAATTGGATTTATTCCCGGTTACGGAACAACCACAGAAACTCATTCATATTCTTTTGAAGATAATAATCTTAAACAAGGGAATTATCAATACAGATTGAAGCAAATTGATTTTGACGGAAGCTTTAAGTATTCAGATATTGTTAAGGTTGAAATTTCAGCACCAGTTGAATTTTCACTCGAACAAAATTTCCCAAATCCATTCAATCCGAGTACTAGTATCCAGTATGCAATAAGCGGTAAACAATTTGTTTCATTAAAAATCTATGACTTATTAGGTAACGAAATAACAACATTAGTTAATGAGGAGAAACCAATTGGTAAATACGAAGTTGAATTTAATGCTACAGGGTTACCAAGCGGAATTTATTTTTATAAATTGCAGGCTGGAGATTTTATTCAAACGAAGAAGATGATTCTCATGAAATAGGGCTTTCGTTTATTATTTTTTGAAAAAATATTAATAAGCCCCGATTTCCAGCGGGGCTTTTTTATGCGGTGGTTGCTTTGTTATTTTTAACTCTAATAATTAAATATAAAATTATAAAGAGTCTAAATGCATTTCCTTCTGTTAACCATTCTTTGCTCAACTAGCATTGCCTTAATTCTTAAGTACAGTGATACTAAAAATGGAGAACCAATAGTATTGCTTGCCGGAAATTATTTGGTAGCTTCAATTATAAGCTTAACTATTTTATTTTTTTGGGAAGATAAAGTTTTCTCTCTGCAAACTTTTGGATTTGGTCTGGGGTTGGGACTACTATTTGTAATTTCTTTTTTTGCGTTTGCAAAAGCGATCGGCTTTGCCGGAACGGGATTGGCTACAACAAGCTCCAGGTTATCAGTAATTATTCCAATTTTATTTTCAATTATAATTTTTAATGAAATTCCAAATGAATTTCATTTTATTGGATTTTTTTTGGCATTAATCACGTTCGTATTGTTTTATTTTTCCGTTAAAGAAAACCATAAGGCTGGTGCAGGAGTGCTTAAATATTCATTTCTCCTTGCTGTATTTATTGGAATCGGAATAAATGATTTTGCGATGAAGGTATTTAAAAGTTGGAGTCCTGCACAGGAAGAACCTTTCTTTGTGTTTTTTATTTTTTCATCAGCATTTGTTTACTCTTCGATTTATATCATTATAAAAAAGATAAAGATTATCAAGTCAACAGCTTACTGGGGTTTAGGGCTCGGTGTGCCAAATGTTTTTAGCACAGTATTTCTGCTCAGTGCGCTGTCTTTACTTCCTGCAATTTTAGTTTATCCTATAATGAATGTAGGAATTATAGTATTTACCACTTTGCTGGCATTTATAATCTGGAAAGAAAAACTAACTCGCTGGGGAGTTTTAGCACTTACCAGCGGTTTGTTGGCAATTTTGTTTTTAAGTCTTGGTGGATAAATTTAAGTGTGAACTTCATCAACATCTTCAACAAACATTACCATAATTCCTGCTACTATCATTGAAGCACCACCAAGAATCAGAGCATAAATTGCCTCGTGTCCAAATAAATTTCTTACAAAAAATCCAAGAATGCTCGCGGCAGTAATTTGAGGAATTACAATAAAGAAATTGAAAATGCCCATATAAACCCCCATTTTTTCAGGAGGTAAAGAACCTGTGAGAATTGCGTAAGGCATTGCAAGAATTGACGCCCAGGCTAATCCTATTCCTAATTCTGACACCAATAAAATATTCGGATCTTTAATAATATAAAATGAAGCTAAACCAATGCCACCTGCAACAAGACTTATTAAGTGAACTGTTTTTCTGCTAGTAATTTTTGCCAGCCAAACAAGAATGAAAGCCATTACAGCAGCAAATCCGTTATAAACAGCCATCAGAACTCCAACCCAGTCTGCACCTTCATTGTATAGTGCAGATGCTGGATCTTTTGCGCCGTAAATATGATGAGTTACAGAAGGAGTTGTATAAATCCACATTGCGAAAAGAGCAAACCAGGAAAAGAACTGTACTACTGCTAGCTGCTTCATCGTTTTGGGCATATTGTAAAGATCATTAAGAACAATAACGAAACCATTTTTCGTTTTATCATTCTTTGTTAAAAGTCCAGCTACAATTTGTAAAATTCCAAAGGCAGCACCACCAACAAATAAAACATATAATCCATAATCAATTTCTTTTACACTCAAGGTGATTATGATTGTTATTAGAATTCCAAGTAACAACCATATCGAACCATCTTTAAAAAATCTTGATGCAGTAACTAATTCACTCTTTTGACTTTTGACATTTGACGTTTGACTTTCTTCTGCTTCGCTAAATCTTTTCAATTCTTCTGGAGAATATTCTTTTGTACTGAATACCGTCCAGGCAACTGCAAGAAAAAATACAAGTGCACCAACATAGAATGAGAATTTAACTGAAGCAGGAATTTCACCTTCTGGTCCAACATTAGAAATTCCAAACCAGTTTGTCATCATATAAGGTAAAGCCGATGCGATAACAGCTCCGGTTCCAATAAAAAAACTCTGCATTGCAAATCCAGCAGTACGTTGTTCTGATGGAAGCATATCACCTACAAAAGCTCTGAATGGCTCCATTGAAATGTTTATTGAGGCATCCATAATCCATAACATTCCTGCAGCAACCCAAAGTGCAGGAGAGTTCGGCATAAAGATAATAGCAATCGAAGCCAGAATAGCACCAACTAAAAAATAAGGTCTTCTTCTTCCAAGTCTGTTCCAGGTTTTATCGCTCATATGTCCGATTATAGGTTGAATAATTAAGCCAGTAACCGGAGCCGCAATCCAAAGGATGGGAATGTTGTCTATACTTGCTCCCAAAGTTTCAAAGATTCTGCTTACATTAGCATTTTGAAGAGCGAAACCGAATTGAATTCCAAGAAATCCAAAACTCATGTTCCAGATTTGCCAGAATGAAAGACGAGGTTTTTGCATTACTGAATCCTAAATATTTTCAGAAGTGTATTAATATTTTTGAAACGATGCAATTATATGAAATTCACTGTTATAATAAAACCAAAAGAAGATGAAGAAATAAGTATTGAACAATTTATAATGAGTATTGGATAATGTAAAAATGGTGAATCTGTTTTCATAAAAGTTCAGGTTCATTTCTTTGATTATTAAAATAAGGTATTTAAGCATATTTTTTAATAATTTACAGTGTCCCCAAAATTCTAATTTCAAAAAGCTTTTATGAGCAAATTGAACGATCAAACATCAGAAAGAAAGAAAGACCATTTGCGGCTTAGTCTGAAAGCAAATGTTGCTTTCAAAACAAAGACAACCGGCTTCGAGTATTATGATTTTGTTCACAATGCAATAACCGAAGTTGAACTGGATAAAATTTCCTTCCAAACTAAATTCTTCAAGAAACGGATAAACTATCCTTTTGTAATTTCTTGTATGACAGGCGGGACCGAAGAATCAGAAAATATTAATGCTCAACTTGCAATAGCAGCAGAAGAATTAAAAATACCAATCGGAGTTGGAAGTCAGCGGCAAGCACTCGAGAATATACAATTCAGGAACACTTACAAAATAATCAGGCAAAATGCTAAATCTGTACCTGTACTCGGAAATCTTGGGGCTGCGGAACTGGTAAACTTAAAATCTTTTAATACTATTAATATACTTATTGATATAGTTCAGGCTGATGCTTTTGTAATTCATTGTAACCCATTGCAGGAACTACTGCAACCTGAAGGAACTCCAAGATTTAAAGGATTTCTAAAGGGCTTAAAAAAGTTAGTAAAAGAAATTGAAGTGCCTGTTATTGTTAAAGAAGTTGGTGCGGGAATATCCGTAAAGACAGCAAGAATGTTGCTTGAATCTGGTGTAAAAGGAATTGATGTTGCGGGAGCAGGTGGAACAAGTTGGGCTGGTATTGAAATGTTAAGAAATAAATCCTTAAATCAAATGGAGCAACCGGCAGATAACGATTATTTTTGGGATTGGGGTTTACCTACTTCCTATTGTATTAGGGAAATTTCTAAACTGAAAAAGAATTATAAATTTACTTTGATTGGTTCAGGCGGAATTAATTCTGCTGTTGATGCTGCAAAAGCTTTTGCACTGGGATCTGACTTTATCGCTTCAGCAAGAACAATATTAAAGGAACTGGATGCATCTAGCATAGATGGAGTTAATAAACTGGTCACAAGCTGGTTTGAAACAATCAGTAATATTATGTTTCTCACCGGTTCAAAATCTTTAAAGGACTTAAGAAAAAATAAATTAATTAGAAAAGAAGTTCTTATTTAATGAGAAATAATTATATAAAAATATACGAGACTGAAAGAAAAAAGGTAAATAAAATTCTGTCTCAAGCGCTTAAAGGAAGAAAACCTGTCTCCCTTTACGAACCGGGTGCTTATATCCTTAACAGCGGAGGTAAGAGATTAAGACCGCTGCTTGTTTTGTTATCAGCAAAAGCTGTTGGAGGCAGTTTTAAAAACGCTTATAATGCAGCAGCAGCTGTTGAGATGCTCCATAATTTTACTCTCGTACACGATGATATAATGGATAATGCAGATAAAAGAAGAGGAAGATTGACTCTTCATAAAAAATATGATCACAATACTGCGATACTTGCTGGGGATAGTCTTCTTTCAGTTGCCTATGAATATTTGTTGAAAGATTGTATCGGCAGCGCAAAGGATTTAATCAGTGCATTTACGCACGGCTTGATTGAAGTTTGTGAAGGTCAGAGTATGGATACAGATTTCGAGTCAAGAAAAAATGTTTCTTTATCAGAGTACATTATAATGATAGAGAAGAAGACTGCTGCAATGGCTGAAATGTGTTGCAGGATTGGTGCGCTTCTTGGCGGAGGAAGCAAAGATCAGGTCACAGCACTCGGTAATTATGGATTAAATCTCGGTATAGCGTTTCAGATTCAGGACGATCTTCTCGATATTTCTGCTGATGAAAAGAAATTTGGAAAAACAATCGGTGGTGATCTTGTTGAAGGGAAGAAGACTTTCCTTTTTCTCGAGGCTTTAGAGAAATCGAAAGGTGAAGACAGAAGGAGACTGCTTAAGGTGATTGAAAGAAAAGGAATAAGGAGTAATCAAATTCTAATTTACAAACAGCTTTATGAAAAGCTCGGAGTTCTCGATGACGCTCGGAATGCGATCAGACATTATACGAATAAAGCATTAAAATCTCTTAAATTACTTGGCAAAGAAAAACGCGAGATTTTTGTATGGCTTGCGGATTCGCTTATTAACAGAACGAGTTGATGATAGAAAAGAAAGTTAAAATAATTAATAAAGCAGGTTTGCACACACGACCGGCAGCTACAGTTGTTAAAATGGCTGCTAAATATAAGTGCGATTTTTTTATCTCACGGGATGGTATGAATATAAACGGTAAAAGTATAATTGGAGTAATGACTCTCGCAGCAGAGGAAGGATCTGAGCTTGTCTTATCATTTGATGGTGAGGATGAAGAAACCGCTGCAAAAGAAATCACAGATTATTTTGAAAGAGGATTTGACGAACTTTGAAATCATTTCAAGAAATATATCGTGCAGCAGAAAATAAAATTGCAGGAATCGGTGCCGCTCCCGGAATAATTATTGGTGAAGCTTACCTCTATACAAAAGAGAAGCTACAGATTAGCAAAGCGGACATTGAAGATATTCCTAAAGCAAAAAAAGATTTAACTGAGGCAATAGCAAAATCAAAAAAAGAGCTTTATAAAATTTTCTCAATTGCACGGGAGAAAATGGATGAAGTTCGGGCAGCGATTTTCGAAGCACAATTGATGATTCTGGATGATCCGATTCTACTTGATGAAATCGGGAAAAGGATTGAAATAGAACGTAAATCTCCGGAATACATTGTTGACGATGAAATATCAAAATACCAGAGCAAAATGATACTTTCCCACGAATCATATATGAAAGAGAGAGCGCTGGATATTGAAGACATTAAACAACGTATCATCAGAAATCTTCAAAAGAAAAGGTGGGAATCAAAAATTGATCATAATGTAATTGTGGTTAGTGAAACTCTTACACCGGCTGATACAATTCTTCTATCAAGGAATAAAGTCCTTGCTTTTATTACCGATCATGGTGGACTTACTTCTCACGCTGCAATAATCTCCCGTTCACTAAATATTCCTGCAGTCGTTGGTACACATAATTCAACTATACTAATAAAAGATGGCGACGAAATAATAGTTGATGGTTTTTATGGATATATTTTAACGAAACCGACACCCGAGCAAAAAGAATTTTTCATAGAGAAAAGAAGAAGACTTATTGAGCTTCAAAAAGAGCTTGAAGAGCTTAAAGATGAAAAAGCCGTTACAAAGGACGGAAAAGAAATTAAGTTAAGTGCAAATGTTGATGTATCAGGGGAAATTGATTTAGTTGTTACCAGTGGTGCGAGTGGAATTGGTCTTTACAGGTCAGAACAAATACTGAATGAGCTGGGAGAATTTCCAAATGAAGATGAGCAAGCAAAAATATACTCCAAGCTTTCATCAAGAATTTATCCAAACACAATCACCATCAGAGTATTTGATATTGGTGGAGATAAATTCAGATTTCTTGATTTCGAGGAACCAAATCCATTCCTGGGTTTGAGAGGGATAAGATTATTATTAGAAAATCCTGCACTATTTAAAACACAAATTAGAGCAATTCTAAAAGCGAGTGACAATAGAAATATAAAAATGATGCTTCCAATGATAAGCACATTAAAAGAAGTAAAGGAATCAAAGAGATTAATAGAAGAATGTAAACAAGAGCTGCGGGACGAAAAATTGAATTTTGATGAAGACATAGAATTGGGAATAATGATAGAGGTTCCTTCTGCAGCAGTAATGGCTAAGGAGTTCGCAAGAGAAGTGGATTTTCTAAGTATTGGAACAAACGACTTGATTCAATATTTGATGGCAGTTGACAGAGGTAATGACCTTGTATCAAATCTTTACCAGGAATTCAGTCCGGTAGTTGTCAGAACTTTAAAGCATATTGTTGATGAAGCTAAAAAAGCTAAAAAACCGGTTAGTCTTTGCGGTGAAATGGCTGCCGATACTCTTGCAATGCCTCTTCTTATTGGTCTTGGGGTTGATATTCTTAGTATGTCTCCAGCTACTATTCCATATGCTAAAAGAATAATAAGAAGCTTTGACTACAAAAAAGCAAAGAGACTTGCTAATAAATGCAACTTGTTAAATACCGAAGAAGAAGTAAAAGAAACTATAGAAAAATTCTTTACTGATAATAAAATTACAAGAACAAGACAAATAATTTAAATTCAATGAAATTAAAAGAATTCATAAATAAGTACGACTCGCAGAATCAACTTGAAGTATTGAAAAATTCGTATAAACAAATCATAAACACTTGGAATTGCAAAATTAATATTTCCAATCTGAAAAAAAATAATTTTTCTTCGATTGTATTTTGCGGTTTAGGTGGTTCTGCAATTAGCGGCGATCTATTGAGCGATTTTTTAACAGAAGAGATCAAACTTCCATTTAAAGTCGTGCGAGGCTACAATCTTCCTTCCTATTCAAATGATGATACTCTCGTAATTATTTCATCTTATTCGGGTAATACTGAAGAAACAATTTCTTGCTTCGAACAGGCAATGAAAAGAAATAGTAGTATTGTGGTTATCACATCAGGTGGCAAGATTTGGGAAGAAGCAAACAAAAATAAAATTCCGGCAATAAAAATAGAAAGTGGATTTCAACCAAGATACGCACTTGGTCTAAGTTTTTTTTCGTTATTGAAATTGATGCAAGAGCTTGGATTTACAAATGAAGAAAAAACTGTTAAAAAGATAACAGATTTATGGAAGAAAAAGGGAGAAGAATATTCAAAAGAAAAAAATGTGGCAGTTCAATTTGCTGAACAACTAATTGGTTTTATTCCCGTAATTTATTCATCTGAATTTCTTTCATCTGCAGGATACAGATTCAAATCACAAATTAATGAAAATTCAAAGCTTCACGCTTATCATCATATCCTTCCGGAAATGAATCATAACGAAATAATTGGCTGGGAATCTTATCAGGAAAAGCTATTTCAAGCGAAAGTAGTCTACTTGCTTGATAAGGAATATCATCCTCAAAATATGAAACGCTTCTCAATCTTGAAGGAATTGCTTATAAAACAAAAAGTGGAAGTATTGACCCTTGAGAGCAATGAAAGTGACAGAAAGGTACGAATTATGGATTTGATTTTTTTATGTGATTGGATATCTTTTTATGTATCGGTTTTACGTGGATTTGATCCTTCGGAGATTGATTTTATTCATCAAATGAAAAAGCGACTCATTTAAGTTTTGTACTCCGGATGTCAATAAAATCTGAAATAAATTTTGTCCTGTTTTATGCAACGAATCTCTTTCAGAATAATAAAAATTTCTATTCTCCTATTATCATTTACATTCCTGTTTAATAACCAAACATTAGCACAGTTCTACTACTTCGGCAGAAATAAAGTTCAGTACGAAAAATTTGACTGGAAAATTTTTAGAACTGAACACTTCGATATTTACTACTACGGCGAGATGGGGCATGTAGCTGAAATAGGTGCAAATTACGCAGAAGAAATGTATAATGAACTGAAAGTTAAAATGGATCATCTCGTTACGCGTAGGGTTCCACTTATTTTTTACAACACGACTATAGATTTTCAACAGACGAATACGACTCCCGGTTTAATACCTGAAGGTGTGGGAGGGTTTTTTGAATTTCTGAAAGGAAGAGTTGTACTTCCCA
>Ga0307423_1000875_pt1 | contig 19401 bp, 23 predicted proteins | sample SalMarWE160310MG_FD_202154 | JGI IMG/M metagenome (GOLD analysis project Ga0307423, IMG submission 202154) | Salt marsh sediment microbial communities from the Plum Island Ecosystem LTER, Massachusetts, United States - WE1603-10 | ecosystem: Environmental > Aquatic > Marine > Intertidal zone >...
TCATTCGTCGCATGTTCGCTGCCATGATCTCAATCCTTCCCTGATGCCATGTCTGTTGCTGCCGCCATGCTCAGGGCGCCAGTTGTGCAAGCCGCTGTTGTACGTACTGCTGCAATGTCGCAGTCAGCGGGTAGTGCAATGCCTGCCGGTAGGCCGTGGTTGCCGTATCCACATCACCCGCCTGTTCACTGGATATACCCAGCCCCATCCACCACTCGCCGTGTGCCGGTGCCAGCCGCAAGGCCCCCCGGTAGCTGTCGGCCGCCGCTTCGGGCTTGCCGCTGCGCTGGTAGAGCCCGGCCAGCAATGCATGGTATTCGGCATCTTCCCCGGCAGCCGGCAAGGCGCCCCGCAGTATGTTGATGGCCTCGCTGTCACGTGCCTGCGTGGCGAGCAGCTGTGCATAGAGCCGTGCGTAGGGTGCATGTTGCGGATAGTGCAGCAGGCCGCTGGCCAGCACCGACTCCGCGCGGCTGTTGCGTTGCTGCTGCATATAAAGTCCGGCCAGCAGCAGCCGCGCCTGGTGCTGGCCGTTGTCCCGCGCCAGCAGGTCCTCGAGCAGGCGTTCCGCCTCGATATGATTGCCCGCACTCACGGCGCTGGCGGCCGCATGGAAATCATGTGCCAGCTGCTGTTCCGCTGACAGGGGACGGGGTGTTACCACGATATGGGCGGTGTCTTCCACGACCGGTTCCCCGGCAGGCAATGCCGGTCGGGTGGCAACCGGTTTTTCTGCCCGGGTGCGCGGCTGGCGTGAATCGCTGTCTCGGCCTGTTATCGCCGGAACCCCGGTTGTGCCTTCGGCCCTGGTTGCGGGTGTGCCGGCATCTGCCACCTGCGTCATGTTTGCTTCGATATCCGGCAGGCGCAGTTCGTGGGTGATGTAAGTTTCCGGAGGCAGATTGCCTGGCGCTTGTGCCTGCAAGGCCCCTGTGTTGCCGAGAACCATACCCGCCAGCACGGCGGCGACAAGCAGGGCTGCACCACCCAGGACCATGGCAGGTCCCGTGTGCGGGCCGTGCAGATGCATGCCGGCCAGCCCCAGTCCGCGCAGGGCGGTGACATGGGTGGCCGCCGGCTGCTGGTTGCGCCGGTCAAGGTCCCTCAGCATGTCGTTGATCAGGCTCATGTGTGTGCTGGTCAGTGCCAGGCCGCGTAGAAGCCGGCGCTGGTCAGGGTCAGCAGGCCAAACAGGCCGGAGGCCAGTGCCAGGCGATGCCGGCGTGGCTGCATGTCACCGGTATCCGCCTCCGCCTTGCGGACATGGGCTGCATCGATGCAGCGATCGCCGCGGCCGAACGCAGCCAGCATGGCCTTGTGGGCGAGGATGTTGACCAGTCGCGGGATGCCCCGGCTGCTGCGGTGCAGCCGTTTCAGTGCCCGCGGGGTGAACAGCGGGATGTCGCGATAGCCGGCCACCAGCAGGCGATGCTGCAGGTAGACGGCAAGTTCGGCGGGAGCCAGTGGCCTGAGACGGTAGCTGAACAGGATGCGCTGGCGAAGCTGGCGCAGATGCTCCTGTTGCAGGCGGGCATCCAGTTCCGGTTGTCCGAACAGCACGACCTGCAGCAGTTTGTGCTTTTCGGTTTCGAGATTGGACAGCAGTCGCAGTGCCTCCATGCTGTCATCCGGCAATGCCTGCGCCTCGTCCAGCAGCAGTACCACTTGCCTGCCGCCGGCATGCAGCTGCATGAGCCGCTCGTTGATGAGTTCCAGCAGCCGCGGCTGGCCGATATTGCGTGCATATTCGATACCCAGCTCGCTGGCCAGTGCCATGCGCAGCGCCACGGGGTTGATGAACGGGTTGGGTATATAGGCCGTCACGAAACCCTCGCCCAGCGAATTCAGCAGTTTCCTGCACAGCAATGTCTTGCCGGTGCCGACCTCGCCGGTGACCTTGATGAAGCCCTCGCCGGAGCGCAGGGCATACTGCAGTACGTTCAGCGCCTCGTTGTGGCTGCCATGGTCGAGAAAGAACTCCGTATCGGGCGTGATCGTGAACGGATGCTGTTCCAGTCCGAAGTGTTCAAGGTACATGAGGCGACTCCATCGGCATCGGTGCCTGGCGGCCGGCACTGTCCACGGTCCTCAGGTTGCGGAAGCGGTCCGCGGTATTGCGCAATTGCCCGTTCCATTGCTGGTCGCTGTTTATGACTACAGGACGCAGCAGGATGACCAGCTCGCTCTTGCCGGCTACCTCGCGGTGGTGGCGGAACATGTTGCCGACCACCGGCATGTCGCCAAGGAGCGGCGTGCGCGCTTCCTCGTCACGCATCGCGTTCTTCATCAGCCCGCCCAGCACCACGACCTGGCCACTGCGTGCACGGATCACCGAGTCCGACTCGCGGATTGTGCTCAGCGCCAGCGGGATCGACAGGTCACTGTCGCTGGAGACCTGGATGTTCTTGGTCTTCTCCATTACTTCGCTGATGGCCGGGTGGATGTGCAGGATGACGTTGTCGTCCGCGTCGATCTGGGGCAGCACATCGAGTGCGACACCGGAGAAGAACGGCGTGAGGGTAACGTTGACATTCGTGTTGCCGAATCCATTGGTGATTTCGGTGTCGGTATCGACATCGGTGACGAAATACTCGTCCTGGCCGACCTTGATCACGGCCTTCTGGTTGTTCACTGTCGAGATGCGCGGGCTGGATAGCACCTGCACGTCCCCCTGGGTCTTCAGCAATTCGATGAGTGAATTGAAGTCTTTCAGGTTGGCATCGATGGTGAAGATGCCGCCGAAGGCGGTTGTGTCGAAGCCGGTGACCTGGGTGCCACGCACAAGCGGTACAACGGTGCCGGCCAGCGCGGATGCGCCGGTGTCGAATACGGTGCCGCCGCCGGAGTGGCCGAACAGGATCGACTTGTCATCGCCGAACTCGATCAGCGCATTCCAGTTGATGCCGGCCTGGAACTTGTCGTTCAGTGAGACCTCGATGACCTTGGCCTCGAGGATCACCAGGCGGTGTGCGACCTTCTCGATGGTGACGAGATAGTCCTGTACATCGCGCAGTTCCTCCGGCATGGCATGGACCACGATGACGCCGGACTGAGGATGCACGACCACCTTGCGGCCGTCTTCATTGCCGACGATCAGGTTCAGCGAATCCTTCAGGTCTTGCCAGAAGTCGGACGCGGAGTCTGTCCTGACCACGCTGCCGGACACATCGGGGGGCCTGCCGGCGCCGGCCGCCGCTGTGCCGGCGGCAGTGGTCGCCTGTCCGTCGGCGCCGGACTTGCTGACCTGGCCGGAGCTGACAGAGGTGCGCGAACTGCTGTCACGCACGACATCGAGATAATTGACGCTGAATACCTGCGTGCGCATGCTGGCCGGGTATACCTGAAAGGTGTTGCCCTGGCGACGGTAGCGATAGCCATAGACATCACGCACCGTGTCCAGTACTTCATCCAGCGTGACATCACGCAGGCTGATGGAAATCGTGCCGCTGACATCCGGGTGCACCACCATGTTCAGGTTCGTACCCTTGACCAGGCTCATGAAGAATTCAGGCGCCCGGGTGGCCTTGACGGAGATGTCGAAGCGCGGCTCGATATCCGGTACCAGGCTTGCAAGGTCGTTGGTTAGCTGCGGCAGCAGTGCGGCCGCCACTTCCGGCGGGGTGACGACGGCCGGCGCTGCGCTTTCCTGCAAGGCCTGCGTAATGGGCGCCATGTTTTCGGGCCGGAAGGACGGGGCCGTGGAGCAGGCGGTGAGCAGGGCAGCAACCAGTCCGCTGATTATCTGTCGATGCAGTTGCGTTATTTTGTGCATGGCAATATGTCCATATATTACTGTTGCTTTTTCACGATATCCGGCAGCAACTGCAGCGTCTTGCGTTTGCCGGCCGCCTGGATCAGAACCTCAAGCTTGCGGATTTGAATGACCCGTGCCCCGTCAACCGTCTCGCCTTCGCTGACCCGCTTGCCGTTGATCACGGCAACTCGCCGGTCGGGTGCCACCAGTGTCGAATCAAGTGTCCAGTCACTGTGCGCGGTATGCGCCCGAACGGTCGCAGTACTGCCCTGACCGGCAGGCCGGGTCGGATCGATAAGGGCGCTCCCGAACACCGGGAGTGCCGTCAGCAGCGCGCACAGTGCCAGCTGACGTCTGGTCATGACGGCATCATCCTTCCAGCAGACCCAGGGTATAGATATCCAGCGTGACCCGCGCCTTCGGGTATTCGGTGACCTCGAATTCCACGCCTTCCCAGAAAAAATTCCACGGCAACGCCTCCAGGGCGCGCAGGTAGCCCAGCGTCGCCAGGTAGCTGCCTTCCAGTTGCAGTTCAAGCTCGTAGCGGCCTATCCCGGAGACCGCCACGTTTTCACCCGTGCTGTAATCCATCGCCGTCAGGGGTTCGGCGCTGGCGTTGACCTCTTGCAGGGTCAGTCCTGCCTCCTGGGCAAGCACCTGTTCAAGGATGCTGGCTGCCTGTTCGGGCGCGAGCATGCCGCCAAGCCGCGCCTTCAGCAGCGCCGCCAGATCGTCCAGCTGCGCCTGCAGCCGGGTACGCATCGTTGCCGGGTCGTCACCGGCTGCGCCGCCCAGCAGCCCGGAACGGATGCGCAGCATCTCGAGTTGCGACTCATGGTCGCTGATGTCCTGGCGTGCCTGCTGTTGCTGTTTGAATACAGGTTGAAAGCCCAAGACGTCCACCAGGAAAAACACCACCGCGAGGCAGGCGAACAGCAACAATACGCGCTCGCGCAGCTGCAATGCGTCGATGCGTGTTGCCAGTTGCTGGTATTGAGTCTTGATCAATGCACCGATCCCTGTGAGTCGTACCTGAGTACGAAATCAACCTCGGGCTTGTCCGGCGCATGCCTTGTCAGGTTGACGGAACCGCCATTCAGTGCGGCAAGCCGCGTATGTCCCGCAAGCATCTGCAGGTATCGGGGCACGAGTTTCGGATCCAGCGTGGTGCCGCGCAGCTCGGTATTGCCGTGCTGGTCAAGCCGGATGCCGGTGAGCCATAACCCCGGCACATGCTGCCGTGCAAGTGTCTCGAAATTGTCGCCAAAACCGGCTGTGGTGTTGATGACCAGGCGGTCGATACGGTTGAGCAGTTCCTCGCGCGCGGTGATCTGCGCCTCCAGCATGGCGATTTCATTGCCCAGGGTAGTGTTTGCGGCAGGCTCGCCACCGGCTTCCAGTGCGCCGAGCCTTGTATCGAGCTGTTGAAAGTTCTGTGCCAGATCGTTGGACGTGCGCTGCAGGCCGTTCAGCGTCCAGCGCGCTTGGCCGTACAGGGTAAGCAGCAGGAGCGTCGCCATGACCACGATCTTCAGCAGCGTCGCCGCCGAGAATATCTTGCGCTGCCGCCGGAAGACGGGCTGGTACATGTTGATTTGCTGGTACATTGTTTGCCTGTAGTGCCGTGAGTTGCCTTCCCTGTTTACCCATTGACCGGCGACTCATGGTCCGTGAATTGAATCGCCAGGGGTCCGTATAACCGTAAAAGCCCCTGATCAGGCTTGTATCCATTCGTTTCTGGGTGTCTACAAGCAAATACCTTGCCAAATTATCAACTTATTGATTTTAATTACGAATAGATTTCAGGATGAGGTGGTAAATAGGGTGATGACGTGTTTACGGCGTGTTAGGTGGCGAAATCATGACGCCGTGTTGCTGATTGCGTGCCGTGCGGGCGGCAGGAGATATGCCTGTGACAGGGCGAGGCGGCCGGGTGGAGCGGGGCAGGTTCAGCGCCTGCTTCGGCGCGACAGGGAATAGGCCTTCATATCCCCGGCCAGTTGTTCACAGGGAACGGCCTCCAGGTCTTCGAAGCGCGTCACGGCGGCTGTGACGAGTGCCTGGATGTCCTCAACCCGGCTTGCATCCGGCGGATGCGCCCGGGTGATCCGCTGCAGTCCGAGCAGTCCGCCAAACTGGATCTTCACCAGCACGCTGTGCGGCATCTGCGTCAGGTCATCCTCGACCCCGAAGGCCGACAATGCCACAGCCTTCAGTTGCCCGAACAACTGCAGGCAGCGCGCATGGGCAGCAGGGTCCCGGCAGGAAAATTCCGTGCCTCCGCGCCGGATGATGCGTTCGGCCTGTGTACAGCCAAACGTATCCCTGGCGAGCGTCGAGCTGAACGGGCAGATCAGGTCCTGCATGGTGTAGATCCTGCGGATGGTGTTACCGGCCTTTGGCCAGATCGTGAATCCCTGCAGTATTGCATGCCATATCCTTTCTGCGCTGCTGGCCTGAAAAATATTCCCGGTTCATTCATGGTTGTAAATAGCCACCGATGAACACGGCATGGATGATGCTTTCTTGCGGGTCATTCCGCGTCGTTCCGTGGCTATCGGCTTGCCTGGAAGAAAAACAACCACCGCCTATCGCGGATAACCGCAACTAATAGACTGATAATCAGCTGCTTGCAAGCACAAGATTGAAGTTGCCTGCCTGATGGGTGATGATGACCCCGTCGGTTTCAGCGAGGTGTGATCAAGTGATGGAAAACAAGCCGGGTATCAGGACTGCAATCCCCAGGCGCCGGTACCGGCTCGGCGAATTCACCCTCATCGTACTCGGGGACATTGAAAGTAGCGACGCCATCGACTACCAATATATTATGGCCGTTACGCAGGGTCAGGATCCGGAGCCGGGGATGTATATCACCGCCGAGCGTCCGGCAGGCTCGACCGGCCGGGAACTGTCGATGCGGCTCGTGATGCGCGACGGGACCGAAGTCATCGGCAGCTCGGAGCAGTGGGTCAGCCTGGACATGTTTACCGGAGAGGCAATAGGCATCGTCACCAGGATACTGAGCCTCTCGGACGAGACGCCATACCAGCTCCTATAACACCGATAAGAGGAGAAAGCCATGTCACACAAGATCACAACACGGGTCGTGCCTGCCGTAATCCTGCTGTCGCTGCTGGGCACGGGCGCAGCGCAGGCATTCTGTTTTTTCAAGGGGAATGACCGGCGCGCGGATTCCTACAAAACCCGCATGCCAGCCGTCGGTTTTATGCCCGCGGGCTACCAGGGTTATCCCTACAGTCCGCTCCAGCGCGGCTGGTACGGCAACCCGTCACTGCTGCCGCAGCAGCAGCCCTATGACAACCGCTACGATATCGGCACGGGAATGCAGCATTAACCGGTTCATTTCATGACCAGATTCACGGCGCCCGGGACGTTCTGCAAGCGCAACATCTCGAGCATCGCATCGGCCTCGACCGGCTTGCTGAACAGGTAGCCCTGTACGATCCTGCAGCCCTGTTGCTTGAAAAAGTTGAGCTGGCGGACGTTTTCGATACCTTCGACGACCAGCCCCATGTTCAGGCTCTCGGCCATGGCAATGATGGCCTGTGCAATCAGCACATCCTCCATGTTGTCAGGGATGTCGCACACGAATGACTGGTCGATCTTGACGGTATCGATAGGCAGGCGGCGCAGGTAACTGAGCGAGGAGTATCCCGTTCCGAAATCGTCCATCGCTATGGTGACGCCCATATTCTTGAGCTTGCCGAGCGTGGCTGCAGCGGACTCCATGTTTTTCAGGGCAACGTTCTCGGTGACCTCGAGTTCCACCTGTGACGGGTTGATGCCGGACTTGACCAGCGCACTGTCCAGGATGTGCTCGAATCCTGTTCTGGCAAGCTGGACGGACGACAGGTTTACGGCCATGGTCAGTTCCCTGAAACCGGCATCCTGCCACTCCTTGAGTTGCCGGAATGCCGTATTCAGCACCCACTCGCCGATCGGCGTGATCAGCCCGGACTCCTCTGCAATCGGAATAAAGTCCTTCGGGCTGATATAACCCATTCCGGGGCGCTGCCATCTCAGCAGGGCTTCGACGCCGACAATGGTGTTGTGCATGATGTCGATCTTGGGCTGGTAAAACAGCTTCAGCTCATCCCGCTCCAGCGCCTTTCTCAGATTCGTTTCCAGTGCAAGCTGCTTGCGTGAACCGGCATTCAGTTCGGCGGTGTAATACACCGCCTTGTTGCGCCCCAGCTCCTTGGCCCGGTACATGCTGATATCCGCGTTCTTGACCAGGGTCTCGGAGTCGGTGCCATCGAACGGATAAATACTGATACCGACGCTGGTTGTGATACTCAGGTCGTGCCCGTTGCAATTTACCGATTCGGTAAGTGATTCGATGATCTTGTTGCTGATGCGGCCGGCATCCGATGCGCTGGTGACGCGCGGCAGCAGCACCATGAATTCGTCGCCGCCCAGGCGGGCCACCGTGTCACCCTCGCGGACACACTCCTTGATGCGACGCGATACGATGCGCAGTAACTGGTCGCCGGTGGCATGGCCCAGAGAGTCGTTGATGATCTTGAAGCGATCCAGGTCAAGGAACAGCAGCGCCAGCATCGACTGTTCGCGACGGGCATGCGCGAGTTCGGTCTTGATGCGATCATTGAGCAGCACGCGGTTGGGCAGGCCTGTAAGTGAATCATGATGGGCATGGAACTGCATACGTTTTGCTACCGATTCCGCCTGTTCCTTGGAAGCGGCCAGTTCCTGATTGGCGCGTTCCAGTTCGCGTGTGCGCTGGGTGACTCTCGCTTCCAGTTCCTCCTGGTGGATCTTGAGCTTCTCGTCCCGGGCCTGGATTTCATCGAGCATGGTATTGAAATCGATGATCAGGCTACCCAGTTCATCCCTGCCTTCGCCGCGGACTCGCAACGAGTAATTCTTCTCCGTGCTGATGCGGCGGGCAATTGCAGACAGCCTGAACAGCGGCGCGGTGATGATGTGTTGCATCTGTGAGCTGAGTGAGTAGGCAACCAGCAATGATACGAGCAGTACCGAAGAAAGAATGACCAGGAACCAGACAAGGCGATCGCGAATGGTGCGCATGTCCGAGCGCAGGTAGATTACGCCGATCTTTTCTCCCTGGTAGATGATGTCGGAAAACAGCTCTACATGGTCCCCCCAGAACAGGGTATTGTCGGTCTGCGAATCCGGCGCGGGCAGCTGTGCCGAAATGCCGGATTTGCGGTATATCGCAAAAACCTCGTTATCGATGCCGTAGATCACGCCGGCCTCGATATTATTCTGCATTTCGAGGAAGCTCAGTGTCTCCGCTGCGGCAGCCGGGTCACCGAACAGGATGGCGGCGGCACTGTTGGCGGCGATCATGTCGGCCATGATGCCAAGACTGTCACTGACGTTTTTCTGCGAGTAGAGCCGGTCACTGGTAAGGAAGGCGAAGCTGGCGATCATCAGGGTTGCCGAACTGATTATCATGATAATCAGCGTCAGCTTGTGGCGAATCGATATGTTGTTGATTGCACGCATTGCCGGCACCTAGTTCCCGCGCCTGATCGTCGATGCCAGCGTCAGCAACTTCGAGCTGATTGACAGGCCGGCTGTTTTAGCGGCGCCGGTATTGATATCGAAACGGACCTTGTTGTCAATCAGGCGGAACCCGATAATGCCGCCGCTCTCGATGAAGTTATCGATATCACTGACCGTGAGTACCGGTTGTTCCCTGAGCGTCGAAATCACATCATGCAGCTTGTGTGTTTGCGACCTGCTCACAAAGAGCAGCTGGCAATTGTCGATCATTGCCAGGCTGTTCAGGTGTATGACCCTGAGCGACCGACCATGTATTGTCTTGTTCTGCAGGGTGTCCAGCTGCTTGTCGAGGGGGTCGGCGCCGAATACGCACAGTGAAAATTGTCCGGGCGGGATGACGGGCCATGTTACGAAACGGGCGAAGTTGTAAAGAAACGCCGTTTTTACACGGTATTCAGTCAGCTCTGCACCGTCAGGCTGGCTGGCTGCGGGCAGCCATGCCGGCAGCAGGGCCAGCACCAGCAGCAAGCGGCGACCGGCACGGATGGCGTGCCGTGCGGCAGATGCCTGTACAGCTGTCAAGCGCGGAAGCCGGTCATTCATGGGCTAGAACTTCCAGATCACCTTGCCGTGAATGCTGCGTTCCACTTCTGTTGGCAGGGAGAAAATAAAGTCCGGATTGAACTCGGGATGATGGCTGTCAAGCAGGTTCTGTCCGACCAGCGCAAGCTCCAGGCCCGGGCGGGGTGTCCAGCCCAGCCGTGCATCGAGGGCTAAATATCCTCCCGTTGGCGGCAAGCCGGCCGCAGACAGATCAATGTCCAGTTTGCCCATGTAGCGGATAGCGGCATCCAGTTCGAGATTGCTGTCGAGATCGGCGGCCAGCCAGAGATTGGCCTGGTGCGTCGGTGAGGCATCCTCCGCACTCAGTGACTGTGTATCCATGCTGCCGTTGACCAGATCGAGATCGATTTCCAGCCTGGTGTAGTTTGCGTGCAGTTCGAGCCAGCGCGTGACATTCCAGTGCACGTCGACCTCGATGCCTTGCGTATTCCCTTTCATGTTGTTTTCGAACTGCAGGGTCGCGGGCGCGCCGGTACTGTCGATAGTGCGCAGATCCCTGTAGCTGTTGTAAAACGCCGCCAGGTCTACCGAGATACGGTCGGCCAGCGGGAATCGATAGCCTGTCTCGTAGGCAATCAGGTTTTCGGACCTGTATGCCTCGTTGCCAAGTACCGTCAGTGCAGGCAGTACCGCCAGGCTGACGTCATGTTCGCCGCGTGCCGGCGTGCGTACCGCGCGTGAGACCGCGCCCCACAGCGTGTGGCCGGAATCGGTCAGCCAGGAAAAGCGTGCGTTCGGCTGGACCTCGAAACCGGTGAAATCATTGTGCTCGAACTTGGAGCCCACGGTGAGATGTGCATGATCATCGAACAGCCTGATTTCATCCTGGACAAATGCAGTCAGCAGGTTGACGTCCCGTTTTGAAGGCGTGAGTCTGAAGATCTGGGTGGCGTCTGTGTTGTCATGGATGAAGCGGTAATTCAGGCCCCACATCATGTTGTGGCGATCGTGCGTCAGGAAATGATGCTGGAAGTCGAAATCCAGCGTGTGGCGGCTTTCATACAGCGCCGCGCTGTCCAGGTGTACGTAGTCATAGTAGGCCTGCACCGTGAAGTCCGAATCCGGACTGTCGCTGTGTGACCAGCGGTACAGCATATTGCCACCGGTGTATTGCGCATTGTCGGTCAAAGGGAGCGGCGAGGCCGGAATCAGCAGCTGCTGGTCGGCGTGACCGTCGTAATAGTCGCCCTGCAATGTGTGGCCGTTGCCCTGCGAACCCTGCCAGTCCGTGCGGAAACCGAGCTGTCCAAATTCACTGTCATCATGTGCGCCAGCCTGTGGCAGGCCGATGTCGATCGGCTCGCCGTTATCGATGGCGCTGAATTTTCCATACACGCGGTAGTTCCTGCCGCCACTGGTGGTATCTCCATGGCGCAGGTTGACATAGCCTCGTTCTTCGTTGCCCGCGCCTGCTGCGACCAGCGTGCCGTGTGTGTCGGCTGCCGAGCGGGTGATGATATTGATCACCCCGTTGACGGCATTCGCTCCCCACAGCGTACCCCCCGGGCCGCGAATTACCTCGATGCGCTCGACATCCTCCAGCAGCACCTCATTGGCTTCCCAGTACACGCCGGCGAACAGCGGTGTGTACACACTGCGACCGTCGATCAGCACCAGCAATTTGTTTGCGAAGCGGCTGTTGAAGCCGCGTGCAGTGATCGCCCACTTGTTGGCGTCGATGCGTGCAACCTGCAGGCCGGGCACCCGGCGCAATGCATCGGGGATATTGGTGACCCCCCAGCGACGCAGGTCTTCCTGCTTGATCACAAAGACAGCCGCGGCGGCTTCGGATTTCTTTTGCGGGCGCTTCAGGACCGAGGTGATCTCGATATCCATCAGTGCCTCGAGGCTCATGTCCGTGAGGTCATCCGGCAGCCCTTTCGTGTGACTGGCCTGCGCGGTGCCGGCGGCCAGCAGGCCGGCCATCATCCAGGCGAGGGCGGCGCTGTGGCGACGTGCCCGGGAAGCAGGCGATTGTTTCCAGGACAGGGCGGGCGCAGGGTAGCGCATGCAGGCTGCGAGAAGCCATCGCGCAAAATCGCCGCAAAATACCATGGGTGAAGCTCCTTGTTGCATCAAATCGTCACACCAGCCGCTATCTCGTCCGTAACCGTTGTGGTATTCCTGTCCGTCCGAATCCTCAACCTGCTGAAATATAAGATTAAAAACTGCACGCCCGATTAATTGCGGGTGGTGGCATGCAATTCGGGGTATCGGCACACCATGGATGTTCCTTAAGTATTGATTTTACAGCCAAATTATTGGCGTGCGCGGCTGTTTGCCGGGAAGGCTGGAGGGATGGACATGACCGGCCGGGAGGCCGGCTGTCGGGGCTTACTGGGGATCTTTCTTCTTGGTGTCCGGAATTTTCAGCGGCACCACAACGGAAGTCTGGGGTTCATCGACAAAGCGCGGGCGCATGTTGCTGCTGCGTCCGGCGGCCTCGTTCAATTCGCCTTCGCGCGCGGTTATGAGCGCGAGGCACTGGCGGATACCCTCCACCGTGTTATCAGACAGGGGATGCCGGTAACCCGGCTTGGTGTAGGTGTCCTTGGCGACATCGGTCAGGACCCGTTTCATAACGCGCAGGATGCGTTCTTCCTTGCCGAGTTCCTGGTCTGCCATGCTGGTGCCCGCCTGGAGTTTGAAGATACTGTTGCATTATTGTGGCACAGTTTCACCGCTCAGACAGGTCTTCATTCCTGCAGGTAGATTGTTTGCCAGCGGCAACCGCTCACTGCATGCAGACAGTCCAGCAAGGCCTCTCCCGGCACGGCCTCGGACGGATGGATGCCTCGTACCTCGACCCAGCTGCGGGCAAAGCCGGCTGACTTGCGAAACTGCAGATCAATAAGCCGGCCGGTGAAGCCACAGCCGCTGCATGTCCACGCGATATTTGCGGGATTTTCCTGCCATCCGGCAAGCTGCGCCCGCCAGCCCTCATCCGGCTGGCGGCATGCCGGGCAGCGCGGGGCAGGCATGCGGTGGTTCGCACGAAACGTCAGGTGTGGGGTGCAGGAGAGATAGACATGGCAAAAACTGCCGCTGGCCCGGGCCGTTTCCAGCGCGCCGCGCTCGCCGGGCGGGTCCAGATCGATGGCCGGCGAACAGCCCAGAAAGACCAACAGCTGCAGGAAGTGCTCGCCGGCCGGGTAGAACACGTCACCCGGAACCGTGACAGGCGCCCGGATAAAGCCGATCTCCTGCAGGGTATCGGCCAGTGCGACTTGATCGACCGGTGCGCAGTCCGGGTCTTTCGGATACAGCAGCAGCTTGTAGGCGCTCACGAATTTTCCTGCTGTTCGGGTGGGAAATGATGGTACTACGCTTGGACCTGTGCGCGGCTCTCGATTTGTTCAGATTGCAAAATATAGCCACGGAATCCATGGAATAACACGTAAAAAATTTTCAACTGTCTTCTTGCCTGACTTTCGCTGATTTTTTAATCGGTGCATAGTGCGGGCTGTTGCGGCCGTGTTGAATCGATCATACTGTCAGCAGCTGAAGAGACACAATTGCGAGGTATCGGGATGTCAGACAATACGCCGTTCTCCATTCATGCCCTGGAACTCGGGCCAATGGAGAATTTTGTGTACCTGATTCATGACCACGCCACTGGCCGGGCGGCTGTCGTCGATCCCGCCTGGGACGTGCCCGAGGTGCTTGCGCTGGCCGAAAGGCACGGCATGCACATCACCGACATCCTGCTCACACACAGTCACCAGGATCATATCAACGGTATCGGTGCGGTGCTGGAACACGGCGATGCCCGCCTGCACCTGATGAAGGCCGAGGCGCAATTCTGGGGTAAGGGAACGGCTTTGCCGGCACTGCATCATGGCGGTGACGTGATCGAGCTTGGCGCCACCGAAATCAGGGCGCTGCACACGCCGGGGCATACGCCAGGCTCGGCCTGCTACCAGGTGGGCAACGAACTGATCACCGGCGATACGCTGTTCGTGTTCGGCTGTGGCCGCTGCGATCTGCGTGGCGGCGATCCGGAGCAGATGTATGGCACGCTCAGGAACATGATAGAGCAGCTGCCGGCCGACACCGTCATTCATCCGGGACACAATTACGCCGTGAAAACCACCTCGACCATGGCCGAGCAGGTGGCCGGCAATCCCTTCCTGCATTTCGATGATGTCGAACGTTTCACGGACTATCGCATGCATTTTCACGATGCGCACCGCCATTCGCCGTACGGGCCGGTCTGCAGGGGCGAGGAAATGAAATGAAACGAATGGGCAGACACCTGCGCCCGCACCTGTCACGTCTGCTGACGGCGGTGCTGCTGTGCGTGCTGGTTGGCGCCTGTGCCAGCCTGGGCGGCTACCGTGAAAAGCCGCGGATCTCGCTGATCAGCATCCGGCCGCTGGACATGACCCTGCTGGAACAGCGTTACCTGCTGGCATTGAGGATACTCAATCCCAACGATGTCGAGATACCGGTCAGCGGGCTGAGCTACAGCGTGGAAATCAATAACCGTGAATTTGCCTACGGTGTCAGTCGCCAGGCGGTAACCATCCCCGCACTGGGCGAGGCCGTGGTGGAGGTCGAGGTCGTCAGCGGCCTGCTGGGCATGCTGCGACAGTTGCAGGCGCTCAATGACGGCAAGCAGCACAGCCTCGATTACCGCATCTCCGGCGGGCTCAGTCTTGCCAACCGCCGGGGAAGACTGCCGTTCGACTACAACGGGAAACTGGACTGGCTGCCCGCGGCCCGCAAGACACCCACAAGTTCATAAGGCGCGCATGGCGGGTTTTCGCGCATTCCGGATTCATGACCAGGCAGGCACGGCACGCCTGGAAATCCTCCAGCTGGACGATCTGTGTGACGGCGATGTAGTCATCCGCGCCTGTTATTCCAGCGTCAATTACAAGGACGCGCTGGCAGCGACCGGCAAGGGCCGGATCCTCAGGCGTTTTCCGCTGGTTGGCGGGATCGATGTTGCCGGTGTGGTTGAACAGTCACAGGATGACCGTTTCAGCACCGGTGATGAAGTGATCGTGACCGGCTGTGGACTGGGTGAAGCCCATGACGGCGGATTCGCGGAACGGGTGCGGGTGCCGGCCGACTGGGTGGTGCCGTTACCGGCCGGCCTGACGCTGCGCGATGCCATGGTGCTGGGCACGGCCGGCTTCACCGCCGCGCTGGCCATTGACCGCATGGAGCAAAACGGACAGACGCCGGCGCACGGACCCGTGCTGGTGAGCGGCGCAACCGGCGGTGTCGGCAGCATGGCTGTCGACCTGCTGAGCAGCCGTGGCTACGATGTCGTTGCGCTGAGTCGCAAGCCGGATACCGATGGCTACCTGGCGGCACTGGGTGCGCGCCAGGTGCTCGATGCCGGCGCCGTGGTGTACGGCGACGCTCCGCTGGAGAAGGCGCAATGGGGCGGGGCCGTCGATAGTGTGGGAGGCGATACACTGGCCTGGCTCACGCGCACGGTCATGCCGTGGGGCAATATCACCTGCATCGGACTCGCAGGCGGTGCGCAGCTCAATACCACGGTGATGCCGTTTATTCTGCGCGGTGTCAGTCTGCTGGGCATCACCTCGACCAACTGTCCGATGGAGCGCCGCCGCAAGGTCTGGCTACGACTGGTCACGGACCTCAGGCCGCGGCAGCTGGAGCGGATGATTGCCGGGGTCGTCAGGCTCGAGGAACTGCCCGGGGTATTTGATAAACTACTCTCCGGGAACCACCGGGGGCGTTTTGTGGTCGCCATGATCGATGCATAGTGCGGCCTGCGGCTGCTGTCCAGGGGAGGAAAGCGTATGAGAACCATCGGGATCGTTGCTGTTGCCGTGCCGTTGTTGCTGGGTGGCTGTCAGTCTACCCTGAGCGGCGACTACTACTCGCGCGATGATGCGCGCCGCATCCAGACCGTGCAGTACGGCAGTGTCGAGGCGACGCGCCCGGTGGTCATCGAGGGCACCAAGACGCCGGTCGGCCCGGTCGCGGGCGGTGCGGTCGGCGGCATCGCCGGCAGCAGCGTGGGCGGCGGCAAGGGTTCGGCGGTTGCCGCCGTGATCGGTGCCGTGGCCGGCGGTGTGGCCGGCGCAGCCGCCGAGGAAGGGCTCACACGGCGCCAGGGCGTCGACATCACCGTGCGCCTCGACAGCGGCCGCGTCATCTCCGTGGTGCAGGAGCAAACGGCACAGTCCGCGTTCCGCGCGGGTGACCGCGTACGTGTACTGACCGTCAATGGCGAGACGCGGATCGCGCGGTAGGGGAGGCAAAGTATCTCCAGTCAGTGCCGGCGCGATGTGCAGGGAGAAGGTGAGACCGGTAACCGGTCGAGTGAGTGGCCGGGCCATGGAGCCGGTAGAGCGAAGCAGGATACCGGAACCGAGAGCACCAAGAGCAGGCGCCGTGGGCGGCGCAGGAGCGTTGGTGAGGTTGCCCGTAGCGGCCGGGAACCGGAACGAAAACGGGGACGGCGAGGTTATTAATGGGAAGCAAAGTAAGCCGACATCACTTGCTTTGTTTCCCATTGATAAAAAAAGTTTAATAACACTGCCACCGCGCCCTGTCCCCCCCTTCAAAGGGGGCGGGTACGCAGACCATAATGTCGGGATACTTTTGTACTCCCTAGTATTTATTCCCTCCGTTCCGAACTTTTCCCGCTGCACGGCCTGCCCGGTAAGAGTCAACAATCCCGATCAGCCACGCAATGATCAGAACGGTATAGGCAATATTCAGGGCCAGGGCGCCGGTGTCCGCAGGTTGCCTTGACAGCGCTTCTGTAATGGCGGCGACATCGGGTTGTATCTCGCCGCGCAGGATTTCATCGCTTAGTTGCAGTGCCGTGTCTACCGCGCTGGAAATTATCAGCACGAGCGACGCCAGCGCGGTACCGGCCAACAGGGCGCCTCGAGCAAGCTGCTTGAGATAAAAATGCCCGAGGCCGGGAAATACGAAGGCAGAAAGCAGGGCTGCTTTCATCGACTTGCTCATGAATTACCCGCCATATGCATGGTGTTGCCAGAAAATCAATCGTGTCTGGGCTCGGCCGCATGGATTATAGAGAAATCGGGAAGGGAGTGAGGAAGAAATCGGGAAGGGAGTGAGGAATTATTATTGCCCGTTTGACCTTCTTTCCCGGCGGCGGTTACCTGATCGCACTGGCATGGCTGATGGGTGCCGTCAGGCCATAGTGCAGTAGCGCCGGCAGGTGCAACACTGCCCGCTACTTCAATCAGGTTGCTCGCGCTTCCTGTCGGAATGCCCCAGGTCTTTCTCTGGTGCGATGGCATCACGCACCCGCTGCTTCAGCTCGGTGATTTCCGGGAACCGCCCCTCGGCCTTGCGCGACCAGACCTGCTGGTCGTTGGCATAGACCTCGAACACGCCGCCTGTACCCGGTTTCAACGTGAGTTCCGTCAGTTCCTGGTCGAAGGTCGTCAGCAACTCCTGTGCCATCCACGCTGCCCGTAACAACCAGCGGCACTGGGTGCAATAGCGGATTTCGATGTGGTTGTTAGGCATAATGTTCCCACCTACCGTACATACCTAAAAGTAATGCCAAGTTGAGATAAGAGACGGCCTAATTGCTTTATAATCGTCTCGTAGTTTTTGTGAGCTTCCATGTGCATATTCCTGTACTTTAAAGGAACAACGAAATCGTTACCCTGCGGATGTTTCGGGGACTTCGCGAAGAGGTATCGCTTAGCGCTCGTCTTGTAAGGTGCCAGGCTTTCAAATTTTCCCCATAAACCCTTTGAGTGAATAAATTCCATTACCTTTGTGCATAGGTCTGGAACTGTTGTTGCCGAAATCCTCTCACCATTGAGTTCAACCACTGCGCCTCGCTCACGAGGGGCCCTTACAATTGCAACTTCAGAGGTAATCCTGCCACCGCTGGGCTTAGCTTCATCATTCTTTGTTACGCCATCCAATAGTCTACGAATTACATCTTCAGGCTCTCGATCCTCGAACGGCCTAGCTAGGTTTTTAAGACGAGCATAAATCTCGTCCGAGAGGGAAATTGTCTTAACCATGCCTAATTCTCCTTTTCAAGATAGAAAAAGAGAATATAAAAGAAATATGTATTATTAAACTAGATTATCGTATTAATATAGATAATTGTATTTATGTATATTTGCACAACTGTCACTGGGCGAACGAGTAGTCGTGTGGTTCTGCTGTAATCACTTCCCGTCAGGCGTAGCCGAGCATCGCAGGCATTTTGAGATTAAGTGAGCCGCCGTGTCGAGCTGGATTTGCTGGCCGACAGGCGCGGTAAAACCTGCGAGTTTGACGAGCGCTCAAAATGGCGAGAAGCGCATGGGCAAGGCTGCGAAGCGGCCTTGTATATTCAAAGATTTGACAGCCAAGCCTCCGGGGCCGCCTTTCTTTTGGCTACTTTTCTTTGGCGGAGCAAAGAAAAGTAGCTCGCCCTGCAGGGCGAAACCTGCTGAAAAAACTTCAACAACTGCTGATATGATCCTGCCTCCCTGGCCGTCCCCCGCAGTGGGAGAATGTAGAATTGTCATATGAAATTCGAAACCCTCCCTGACTACCTCCGCCCCGGCCTCGATATCGTTTCCATCGGACTCAATCCGTCGTTGCCATCGGTGCGAGCCGGGTATTATTTTGCCAATCCGCGCAACCGTTTCTGGCGCGCGCTCAATGCCAGTGGCCTGTTGCAGGCAGAACTCGAGCCGGGTGTCGCGGCCATGCAGGTCCTGCTCGAGCGGGAAGGCATCGGATTCACCGACGTGGTGAAGCGCCCGACCGCCGGTGGCGGCGACTTGCGTGCGGCCGATTACCGGGACTGGGCGCCGTTGCTGAAGGATAAACTGGAGCATCTTGCCCCGCGGATTGCCTGGTTCCAGGGCAAGCAGGCCTGTCAGAATTACCTCAGGTACGCCGGGGCGATGCCCGTACCCGTCACCTGGGGCTTGCAGTCGTATTCGATTGGTGTCAGCCGCGTGTTCGTGACACCGAACCCCAGTCCTGCCAATGCGGCTTATTCACTTGCCGAGCTGACCGGGTGGATGCGGCAGCTCGCGGCGTATCGCTTGCTGACACAGGCGTCTCATGCCGAATCGCTGTCGCAGAGGTCTTGATAGTAACCCGTACCCGCACGGTTGCCGCGTGCCTTCCGAAATCACCCGCTGGAATCGGGGAATATCCGCGCCAGGGCGGCAGGCGGCCGGCAGACCATGATCTATACTATTCATGAAACAGTCTGCGGAGGGTTCGAAGATGGCAATCGCAATGACAGTATCGAATTACCTGGCCGAGCATGGCATCGAGTACGACATTCTTTCACATCCGCATACCTCTACCAGCGGGGAAAGTGCGCAGGCTACCCATATACCCGGAAACCGGCTTGCCAAGTCGGTGATCCTGGAAGACGACCAGGGTTATCTCATGGTGGTGCTGCCGGCCAGCCGCCAGGTCGATCTCGGCGAATTGCATCGCCAGATGAAACGCAACCTCGGGCTGGCAACGGAACACGATCTGGGGCAACTCTTCCGGGACTGTGAGATCGGTGCACT
>Ga0307423_1000876_pt1 | contig 19394 bp, 13 predicted proteins | sample SalMarWE160310MG_FD_202154 | JGI IMG/M metagenome (GOLD analysis project Ga0307423, IMG submission 202154) | Salt marsh sediment microbial communities from the Plum Island Ecosystem LTER, Massachusetts, United States - WE1603-10 | ecosystem: Environmental > Aquatic > Marine > Intertidal zone >...
GCTCCTGGTAGATGAACACCAGGAAGTAGAGGACGAGCGTCAGGGCCAGAAACGCGGCGGTGCTGATGATGTCACGCTTGCCGAAGAAATACTGTCCTCCCAGCTCGTCGGCGGTCACCACCGGAGCCTTGATTCGGTCGCTCAGGAAGCTTCGGAGATCCCGGGTCGCCCTGAGCCTGGCGGCGTGTCCCTTGGACAGGAACAGATCACCGAGAACCACCAGGGTGTAGGGAACGGTTCGGTCCAGCGTGTCGACCAGGTGGTTCGGGTCACCGTAGACGACCCGTCCTCCGCCCGACCTGCCGATCCTGGCAAGCTCGTCGAGCGTATGCTTGAGGCCCCCGTTGGCTGCCTCGTCCTCGGCAACGTCTTCCTCGATCCCGCCGTCGTATTCCCTGGTGACGACCTTCGCAGCCTCCCTTTCCGGCTGCACGAGGCCTTCTTCCTGTGGCCCCGGGCCCTCTTCCACAGGAGCAGGCCTGATCAGCTCCACCGCGGCGTTCCACTTGGTGGCGAGCTCGACCACCTCGTCGTAGAGCGCCGAGTGCGGCTGGAACTCCTCCTGGATCCACAGGAGGTTGGTCATCGCCATGGTGACGCGAACGTCTCTCGCACCCGGAAGATCCTGGCAGACCTCGGGGATGATCTGGGCCAGCCGGGCGTCCTGGGGCAGGTAGGTGACGTTGACGACGCCGTTGTCGGCCCGCACGTTGACGCTGGCGTCGTGGCTGCGCTCGTCCTGTGCGAGCATGGTTCTGGCCCTGGCGGCCAGCCGAAGGTCCTCCATCGACCTTCTCGACGCCGGGGTCATCTGGAAATCGGGAAGCTGCGCCATGTTCATCAGCACGGTCGCTGCGTTCGCCATGCTGACCTGCGCAAGGTTCAGCACGAGATCGTAGTTGGCCGCGTCTTCCCACGAGACCCCGTACATGGAGCGCACCCAGCGTCTTCGATCCTCGTCGACATCTTCGATGTACCGGCGGGCCTTCCCTCGTTCCAGGCCGAGATCCCGCATCACCGCGTTGATGCGGTACTCCGGGTCGGCCAGCACCCGCACCTTCAGCACGTGGCTGACGCCAGGGAGCAGGAAGTGGCCGGTTCGGCCGTGGTAGACCAGCCCACCTTCCATGGCCTTGTCGCACAGGTATTTGGTCGTGAAGGCCAGGTAGTGATCTCTTTCGAGGGCGAGGCGCTCGCTGAAGATGCCAGGTCTCACCATGGCCATCTCCAGCCTTCCCACCTGGATGCCCTGCTGGGTCGCTGCCTCGTTCAACTCCTCCCGGCTGAGGCATGCGTAATCCAGCTTCGCCGCCAGCTGCTCCGCCAGCTCCTTGCCGCCGCTCTGCGTACCCCGTGAAATACAGATGACCTGCGTCATTTCCCTCTTCCTGTTCCGCCTTTGGTGCTGGCTCAGCCGTGTGTCGGTGGCGGGGAAGGCGGCGTGTGCGGGCTCAACCCCGGTGTGTTCTTCCGTCTCCAGGCCGCCTCTGGTGTCAAGTCTTATTGGGACCGGGCTCTTCGTTCACCCTCCCGAACAGCACAACACCGGTCGCGGTCATGAGACCGGTCCCATCGACGAGGTGGCAAGCGAAGCGTCGAGCCGCGAGGAGGGATGCTCCTCATTGGCTGGCTGTCTCCGGTGTAGATGGCTCACAGGGATCGGGTGAAGATTCGTACCTGCGTCGTATTCGCGATCTCGCGAAGGCCGCACGGCATCGGTACCCGGCATGCAATATCCCCGTGGGAAACCCATGGGGTCCATAATAGCATTCGTCAGACACCCAGACGACGCCACCGCGACGTTTCGGAGGTCGCGCGCAGACTCGAAAGGGCGACGACCCCGGGGCGACACTCGCCGCGATCGGCCTCGGCCTCATGGGCTGGCCACACTGACGTCCGGTGCTCATCTCGCCCTCGAGGCTGCCGCCGATCTGGCCCCGATCTCTCGGGTCTCCGAGACCGCTGTCCGACTCACGCCTGTGGCTGTCGGAGCGAGCTTGCCGGAACTGGCAACGGGCACCTCAGTCTCGTTGCCTCGCAGAGCTGAGACATCCTCAATCAGGAGCCGGAGCCGAGTCCGCGGAGAGCGGCGATGGACGACCGCGCCCCCGATTGCTCGCCGAGATGAGCGACGGTCCGAGCTGGTGGGCCACCTCTCGTCTGATTGTGTGCGTCCGCCGCGAGCGAACGGTGGCGCCCTCCGGAGCTCCCGGGAAGGACAGGCTCTCGGTAAGTGACTGTAACTCAACCAGAATCGGATTCTCGGGGATCCCAGGTGAAGAAGGGCGGCCATCTCGGCATGGAGCTCAGCCCGACGCTGAGGCAGCGATCGCCGCCCGGCAGGATCGGCAGGGATCATCCTTGAATCAGGTTGGCCCGGATTCCGGAAATCCTTGATAATCGCGATGGGGACTCAGGTTGTTGGACGGCGCAGCGTCGAGTCCAACTCCTGGCCCTCCAAATCGAGACAACTGAAGGAGCGAGGCAAGCTATGGCGATTGTCACGATATCGCGTGGTTCGGGAAGCGGCGGACTCCTTCTGGCTGAGCGTCTGGCGGAGGAACTGGGCTACGAGGTCGTCAGCCGAGAAGACATCATACGTGAGGCCACGGATTTTGGCGCTCCCGAGGAAAAGCTGCAGGAGGCGCTGCTGAACCCGCCCGGTTTCTGGGATCGCTTCAAGCACGAGCGGAGGCGCTATCTGGCCTTCGTGCAGGCTGCCCTTTGCGCGCACGCTCAGAGAGACCGGATCATATATCACGGAAATGCCGGCCACCTGCTGCTGCGCGGCATCTCCCACGTGCTCTGCATACGCATTATCGCTCCGACGCCCTTCCGCGTCCGGATGTTGATAGAGCAGCAGAAGATGGGACATGAGGAAGCGCTCGACTACATCGAGAAGGCGGATCGTCAGCGGGAGCAGTGGACGCGCTTCTTGTACGGCGTGGATTGGCTGGACCCCAGCCTGTACGATCTCACCGTCAATCTCAGGAGCCTGGATGTCGCCGGGGCCGCAGCGGTGGCGGCCGCAGCCGCCCGGAACCCAAAGCTTGAAGCCACGGAAGCGAGCCGCAAGGCCATGGCCGACCTCGTCTTGGCCAGCAGGGTACGGGCTGTTCTCGCCGCGAATGCCGAGACGGCTTCTGCCGAAGTGGAGGTGGACGCGAAGGACGGAGTCGTTTACCTCAAGGGCAGGCTTCGGCTCGCCTCCATGGTGGCCCTCGCGGTGGATCTGGCAGGTGGCGTCGAGGGAGTTCGACGGGTAGATCGCGAGCAGTTGGACGCCCCGGACTACACCGTCTAGCGGTACGTCACATCAAGTCGATCGAGACAGCGTTCACCGCAAACCGGACTGACGGATCACTCTTCCCCATCTCCGGTGATCTTCAAGATCAGATCCTGCAGTTGGCTGATCTTGAAGGGCTTGGCGATGAACTCCACCGCGCCACCCTCCAAGGCCTCCTCTGCCGTATCCTTGGTGGCGAAGCCTGTGATGATGATGACCTTGGTTGACGGTGATTGCCGTTTCACAAAGTTCATCACATCGAGACCATCCGGCTTTCTCATCTTGAGATCGGTGACGAGAACGTCGAATTTCTCCCCCGAAAACCGATCGATGACGTCCTGACTCTCCGTGTACGCTTCCACATAGAAACCGATCTTCTCCAGCGCAGGCTTCAATCTTTCGCACACGATGGGCTCGTCATCGAGGAGAATGACTCTTACTTGCCGCTTCATTCTTTGGCCCTGCCCCTGAGCCTCATCGCCTTCTTGGCGGCCTTCTTGACCAACTTCCCCATCTCATCCAGCTGAAACGGCTTGAGAATGAACTCGTAGACTCCGGTGTAGTCGGCTGCTCGAGCCGCCTCCATGGAGGCATAGCCGGTGATCATGATCACCTGCGTTCCCTGCATCTGGTCCCGGACGAAGCGGAGGACATCGAGGCCGCTGGGGCCCTCCATCTTGAGGTCCGTGACCACTACGTCGAAGGTCTTCTCCACGAGACGATCCATGGCCCGTTGACTCTCGGTGAATGTCTCCACCTGGAAGCCGTTGTTCTCGAGGTGGGCCTTGAGCCTCTCGCAGACGATCGCTTCGTCGTCCAGGACTAGTACCTCTGTAGTGTTCTTCATGAGATTCCTACCTCACGAGGCCGTGACGCCTCAGCGACTGAAGACGTTGTACTCGCCTCTCAGAAAACATTCAATACACTTTTCCACCAAGCTATCGTCCCGGAGAAAGATATCGAGTTGTCTGGTGAAGCCAATCAGCCTTCCGATCATCTCGAGCCGGTGTGTCATGGTCTCGAAGGATACCTTCTTGATCCTGGCGATGACGAGGTCCGCTTTCCCCTCCACGACAAAGTCGTGTTTCTCCAGGATGCTCTTCAGGAGGGCTGCACGTCTGGACCTGCGATCCATACCAGTGACGCCGCCGGCGAAGCGAAAGTAGATGAAGTTGTCGTTGCGTGTCTCTGTCAGGTAGCAGTCTACGATGTTGAAGTGGTACCCCAGTTTCAGACTGAGATTCAGATACTGTCCGGAGACGATGGCAAGGTTCTGCTCCGGCTTGGCTGCCAGCGGGGTGGTGAACGAGAGCGAGCGAGTGGCACTGGACATGAACCCGTCCAGATCCATCTCGGCCGGCCCGGTCGCCCAAACCCCTTCCGTTGTCAGCCCGTCGAGCAGCGCAAGCAGTGGAGCCGAGGTGACGTCCTCGATCTTCACCGTGCGCGATGCTTCCTGGATCCGAAGACCATCTCCGAGGTCGATGACGATCAGGTCGAGTGGGACTTCCAGATCCAGCCGGCGTACGTACGGACTCCCGCGCGACGGTCGCACCGAATAGCCCTCGGTGAGTTGCTCCACGGCCTTCTCGTGTGCGAACCGGATGATGTCGTGATAGGTCGCGCATCTTTCGGGAACGAAATTCCGAGACTGCGGGTCGTTGAGGTTCAATGGAGCGATGCTCTTGAGCATCCTCCTCAGCATTCTGAACTCGGCTGATTCCGCATACGCGGAACTTCTGAGGAGCTGGTAGTGAATGAGCTCGCCGACCCTCCCTCCGTACACGACGTTTTCCTCGGCATCTACCGTGACTTCCCCGGCATCGCAGAGTACCTGCGTTGCGATCCCGGTGTCCAGGACGGTCGGCACTCTGAGCTCCCGTGCAATGGCGGCCAGGTGTCCTGTTGCCGTGCCGACGTCCGTAATCACCGCGCTGGCTCTCACCATCGCAGCCGCCAGGCGAGGCGTGGAGGATCGCGCAACCAGTACCACATCGTCGGGCAGCGTGTCAAAGTCGTCGTCGTCCGTGACGATATGAACGCGCCCAGAGCCTATCCCCCGGCAGGCAACCTCTCCCTGGTTCCTCATGAGCACCGGGTACTTGCTCATCAATTCCGTGGCACCCAGGTTCGCGGGAGCCCTTGGAGTGTCGATGCGAAGCGGCCTGGTCTGCAGGATGAAGAGACGACCCTCCGAGTCCACTGCCCATTCAATATCCTGGGCGCATTTCATGTAATTCTCGATGTGCAGAGCCGTGGCGGCAAGCTCTTTGAGCTCTGGTTCGGTCACGGTGGGCGCTCCATGCTCACTCCGGGCGACAGCCACCTTCTGGATCCCATGCTCCGGTGCTACGACGTACATCTCCTCCTTGCAGGCGACCGACCGCGAGACCACCCGATGAGGTGGGTCTCTGGAGATCTCGAACCGGTCTACCGCGCCCCCTCCGTCCACCACGGTCTTTCCAAGGCCAAAGGCGGCGCTCACCACCAGAACGTCCTTCTGCGGCTCCGAGGGGTCGAGCGTGTACAGGACACCGGCGGCCCGGACGTCGACCATGCAGTGGCACCCGACGGCCATCAATCCCCGGGCGGGATGCAGGCCACCGCTCCGCCGATACCTCATCACACCGGATGCATAGAGGCTCGCGACCACTTCTTTGTAGGCGGTGGGAACCTGGTCGGGAGCAACCCCCAGGAGGGTCTGGTATTGCCCGGCGAAGCTCAGTTCTCCGTCCTCACCGAGCGCGCTGCTGCGGATCGCCAGGCTCGAGCACGAGCTGCTCTTCTTCAGGCCCGTCACTGCCCGTCGTATCGTCCGAGCGATGTCCTTGGGAAGGTCGGCGCTGCGAATCCGATCTTGGAGCTGTGCCGATCTCCTGGCCAGGAGGGCTTCGTCGTTGGGCTCCCCTCCGTCGAACCACTCCCTGACGGCCGGTTCGATGGCGGCCGCCTCGAGGAACCGCTGGCAGGCATATGCCGAGACGACGAAGCCGTCCGGCACTCGGCACAATCCCTTGTTGCTGATTTCCGCGAGGCGAGCCATCTTCTCACCGACTGCGTGAGAAAGCTCCTCATCGATTTCCTTCAAGGGAACCACCAGGCTCGTTTTGGGGGCGACCTCCCTCGATTCCAGAGCCGCCTCGATCTCGGCGCTGATGGTCTCGAGGGTGTCCAGTAGCTTCGGGTAGCGATTGCCGGTAATCGCATTCAGGCTGGAGATCACCCCGTGGACTTCGGTCTCGAGCTCGCGGGCGAATGTTCTCAAGTACTGAATGTCGAAGATGTACTCGCCCCCGAGCTTTTCGCCCGCGTCCGCAATCAGCTCCAAGACGTGGTTGTTCTTGTTGACGAGTTCTCGGAACCGCTCCAGCCTCTCCCGGAGTGCCCCGACGGCGTCGGCCTTCCCCCTCCGACGGAAGGTGTCTTTCCAGAAGGTCACGCTTCTCCCGTATCAGTCGCCCTTTTTCGACATCCGGGCGAAGGCAAGCCCTGTCAGCAGGCCGACACCGAGGGCGATGATGACCGCCAGAATGCCGTACAGGAGCCCCTGATTCTGAGCCAGGTTGGAGACGCGAGCAGTCATGCCCACAGGGGCAACTTGCAGTGGCTCGGCGCGCAGCAACTCCCCGATTCCTGCCTTGAATCCGAACAGGCGGACTTCGTACTCTCCCCACGGCGTCTTGGTGGGCAGCAAGCACTCGGCAGATACGCGCATCGTTCCGCTCGGCCCTGGTTCGAGCTTTACTCCTCCCTCATGATACGAGTAGAGATTCTCGCTTTCCTTCAGCTTCAAGAACTCCTCGAAATCTCTTTCCAGCACTGTCTGCTCGGATGATTGAACCACCCTCGACTCGAGCGCCGGGTAGCCTACCCCGAGCTTCTCGAGTACCTGGGGAGGGGCAAGGTCGGGTAGTGGGCTGGAGGTGCTGAGCACGTAGATGGATGGCACGTCTTCGAAGACGACGTCACCGACGCTCATCCACAGGAATCCGAGGACTTTCCCTTTCCTCTTGAGTGCAACTGAATCCTCCTCTCCGCTACAGAGAATGGCCGCATCGTAGCCGCCGGGAATCGTCCCCTCCACGTGGACCGTGACGCCACTGTAGAACACGTTTACAGAGATCTCGGCGGGATCGATCTTCATCGAGACGATGGACTCGGAGCCGAGGGCGGCGACGCCTGGAGCGGGCAGCGCCGCCAGGAGCACAGCCGAGACGAGCAAGCTGGACGTCGAGCGCGAAGTCATGAAGCTCTACTCCCCTCCCTTGTAAGCGATCAGGGTCTCGGGAGGAAGCAGCAACCCGAGTAGCATCCTGACCATCACTGCCAGCACGATGATGGCCATGAGGATCTTCAGTTGATCCGCGTTCAGCCGTTTGCTGACCCTTGCTCCCAGCTGGGCGCCGACGACCGATCCGAAGAGAAGAATCAGGGCCAGCAAGAAATCCACCGTGTGGTTGACAGTGGCCTGGAGGATGGTGACGTTGGTGCAGGTGAAGAGGATCTGAAACAGACTGGTCCCGACCACGACATGCATGGGCATCCGCAGCAGGTAGACCATCACCGGCACCATGATGAATCCTCCCCCGACGCCCATCACGGCTGCAAGGGCTCCTACCAGGACGCCCAGCAGCAGCGGCATCAGAATGGAAAGAGTCACGTTGGACTGACGAAAGTGAACCCTCCACGGAAGATTGCGGGCCAATCTGGCGTATACGGAAGGGCGCGACTCGACCGCCGGCTGTCGCCCGCGTTTCCCTCCCCTGAGGTTCTCCAAGCTCTCGAAGAACATGTAGGTACCGATCCCACCCAGCATGAGCACGTAGGTGATGGTGATGACGAAATCGGCCTCTCCCAGCATTCGCAGCAGCTTGATGAGAAACACCCCGCCTGAACCGCCGATGATGCCGCCGATGAGCAGAACGACGCCCATCTTGAAGTCCACCGAGCCGGCCCGTGCATGCGCGTAGGTCCCCGAGGCCGAGGCCGCCACGATCTGGTTGGAGTCCGAGGCAGCCGCCACGGTTGGGGGCACGCCGATCATGATGAGCAAAGGCGTGAGCAGAAAGCCACCGCCGACGCCGAAGAGGCCGGAGAGGAAACCGACGACGCCGCCCAGGCCGAGCAAAAGGAAGATATTGATTGCGTTTCCGGCTACCGGTAGGTATATCGAAAAATCCATCACCTGCCCTGCATCGGTTGGTTGGAGTTGTCGGTGTTCGCACGCAGGAAGACGGAAAATGTCGTACCCTTGGCGACTTCGCTCTCGACCGTGATTCTTCCCTGATGCGCCTCGACGGTGGCATAGGCCACCGACAATCCGAGGCCGGTACCCCTTCCCGGCTCCTTCGTGGTGAAGAAGGGTTCGAAGATCTTCTCCACCTGCTCGGCGGGAATCCCGACACCGGTGTCGCTCACGTCCACCCGCAGGAAGCCATCTTCGTCTGTCAGGGCGCGTATGTCCAGTCTGCCGCCCTTCGGCATGGCCTGGATGGCGTTCAGAAACAGGTTCAGAAACACCTGCTGGAGATTCCGGGGATTACCCTTGATTTCGGGCAGTTGATCTTCGAGATCCAGGCTCAGCTCGATCCCGCCGAGCTTCAACTCGTTGCCCACCAGCCTCGCCGTGGAGTTCAGGATCTCTGGGATGGATACCGAGGTGAAAACGGATTGCTCCCTCCGTGTGAAGTCCAGCAGGTTCCTGACCGTTCCACTGGCTCGCTCGACTTGTGTGTAGATCTGATCGAGCATCTTGAGCCGCTCGTCGCTCGAGTAGTCGCCGTACCCCTCGATGAGCGCTTCGGTGGTAATGCCGATGTTGTTCAGTGGGTTGTTCAGTTCGTGGGCGATCCCGGACGTCAGCGTCCCGACTGCCGCCATCTTCCCGGACTGCGTGAGCTGCTCCTGCCGGAGAACCAGATCGGAAAGCATCTGGTTGATGGCAATGGCGAGATTGGAGAACTCATCGCGGTATTTTCGTTTGGGCATGATCGGGGAGTAATCTCCCGCGCCGATCCTGCCCGCGTACTCTACGAACCGGCCCAGAGGCTGGAGTACGGATCGGATCAGGAAGCCTGCAACGTACGCCATGACAAAGAGCATGAATACCAGAAAGCCGACTGCGGCCAGCATGGAGGTGCGCAGCATTGAATACAGATCCACGCGCTCTCGATCGATCATCGCCTCGGCATCGGCGAGAATCTTCGCTCCGTGTCTTCTGAGGAGAATCTCGATGTCGCGTTGGTGGATGGGTCGCCCCGGCTCTTCGCCAGCGCTGGCCTCGGAGAGGCGCTCCAGGAGCGCCTCATACTGCGCGACGCTCCCCTTCATGTCGAGATATGTCGCCGTGCCGACCACCGATTCTATGTCCTGGGCACTCCGCTCCAGGTGGTCCTTGGCCATCTCGATGTTGGCCATGGCATCGGGGAGGTTGGTCCCATACAGGAAGAAGTCCTTCTCGAATCGCCGCGCCTGTTGGAGCTCGGCTCTGTAGTTTCCGATCTGCTCTAGAAGCTGGAGTTTGATCTTGGACTCGGAGATGAACAGCATTGCTGCGCCCGTGACGCCGCATAGCAGCGCGAACATCAGAAGAAAGGCGGCGGCGATGCGGGCCCGAATGCTCACGGTTGGGCGTTCCAAGAGCGCCCGCAGAGTCTTCTTCGCGGCATCGCCCTCCGCAGCGTCGGGAGAAGGCTTGGCCGTGTCGTTCCTGAGATTCTCCTCGACCATTAGCGGTCCTTCCCTGGGAGCTCGGTCAGTCCGAATTCGTCAAGATTTGCCGCTCTGGAGCAGCCAATACTGCGATGGAGCGACAGGGGTCGGCGCCAGCAACCGGTACGAGGATCGGTTCGCGCCATCCTGGGATCGACGATTGCTGAGCGCCCTTGAGCCCTTCATCCCTACAGGTCCATCCCGAAGGCCCGATTCTCGCAGAATCCTGCCGACTTATCGAGGTGCATCCCCAGCCGAGGCCACCCCGGCCGGGTGGCGGCATGGGCATGACGGCTTCCGCCGCCTCGTCGTTCCCGACCCCCTCATCCCCGATGACCTCGAGCCGAGGCGTCTCATCGCCGAGCAATCGGGTGACGTCTGCGAGGTGATTCTGGAATGGCACCGAGCCGCGTCCACGATCGTCACCAACAACCGGACCATCGACGAGTGGATCGGTCTCGTCGACGATTTCATCCTCGCCCAGAGCAGCTCCGATCGCCTCGCCCACAATGCCTGCCAGCTGGGAGGAGAAGGCTGTCGGAAACGACTTGGCGATAAGTAACGAGGCTGACCGACTCCGTCCGCGGGAAGTGCTTCGGCCACGTCCTCGCGCTCAACGAAGCTTGCCTCCTGCGCGGTTTGCATGAGCGCCCGGACTACTGCTTCCACTCTCGCTCTCCACCAGTCGCTCGACGAGAACGCTCCCAATCGCCACGAGATGACGCCATCGAGCCAGGGGAAGATCCATGGCCCGGCCGCAAGCTTGGCCGCCACCGATACCGCTGGCGATGCGCTGCCTGAGCGCTCAATGCGCGCGGCGGCTCTCGAAGCATGCTCCTGATCTCGCCGATCTTCCCGTCCATGGGCCAATCAGTCGCCGTCACGGGTGCCTGGCTTTGCACCACGGTGGTGCCGTGAGGCCGCGGGTGCGAGGGCCTTCGATTCTCCGGTTGACCCCCGCTGATCGCCGACCGCGCTGCGGGCCCCCCCCGGAAAACGAGCATTCTCAGGCGGAATTGGCTTCGGTGCGACACCTTGAGATATCCCCAACTCGACTGATTATGACCGACAGGTCGGTCATAATCAATGAAGCTCCAGAACCTGCCCAGGATCCCCTGGACAAGAAGGAGAAGGCGGCGCGAATCGGGTGCCGTAGCCGCCGTGACAGGAGCCGACTCTCCAGGCGGGCTCCTGCTCTCCCTGGGGGGCCGCAGACCGCTGCAAGAAGAAGCTGGTCGAAGAGCACGCGCGGCCGTCCTCGCAGCCGGATTCGACCTGGCGGGCATCGCTTCGCCTCGGAGACCGGACGCAGAACAGATGGTGCAGCGGCTCGGGTTCAAGAGCTTCGGGATGCTGTTCAGTGCGGAAGAGCTGGGGGAGATCGAGCTGGACCGCGATAGGTGCAATGGATGCCGGGCCTGCTTCGAGATCTGCCCCGTCGGAGTGTACGGCGAGCTGGACGAGGACAAGAAGGTCACCTTCCGGGACCGGCACGCCTGCTTCGCTTGCAGCGCGTGCGCCAGGCAATGCCGGGGAGGCGCGCCTTCCCTGACTTGACGCAAAACCTTGTCTCGAGAATCCGCTTCTGCCGTGTGTAGAGACACCGCGCTCGCAAGCAGGATTGAAACACAAAAGAGAACGATGACCCACTGCAGGATGCTCACCGCTGGCCGCCTCAGACAGGCCCAGGAGGGTGGCTCCCGCTCTTGGTACACGCGCCGAGATCCGTCGGCAGTCGTGCACATTCAGGTTGGCGTTGGGTTGGAGCCAGACGGTTCCTGTCAGCGTCCTCGCCCCGATCATTCTCTGATCGGGTTCTTACAGGGCCTGTCCCACCAGGGGTACTCTGCCCGCTCGCGCCCGTTTGGTAACATCCCGCAATGAAAGGCGAGGCACGCACGAATGAAGGTCTTGTACGTCGAGGACGATGACATCTCCCGAGACTACCTACAACAGGGACTGACCCGCCGCCTCGATAGAAGAGACCGATCACAATGGCCCCATCGCCACCGGCCAGCTCCCAGGCGGTGTCCATGTCCGAGAGGTCGTGCTCTTGCTGGTTCTTGAAGATCCGTTGGATGGACCGTTGGGGGAGAAACAATGAAGCTCACGGTCAAGTTCGTTTCTTTGATCGTCTTGGCAGTCGTCGTCGTCGTCGCGTGGGAAGGGTACTCGTCGGTCAGGCGTGAGATTCAGCTCTTCGACAGCGATATGCGACGAGACGCGCACCTGCTGGGTCGCTCGCTGAAGATCGTACTGACCGATGTGTGGAAGTCCGACGGGGCGGAGCGCGCCTTGAAGCTCGTCGAGGATACCAACGATCGTGAGCATCTGGTGCAGATTCGTTGGGTCTGGCTCGATGCGAGACCAGGTACACCTCACGCACCCCAGATGCGCCGCGAAGCCCTCGAGCCGGTGGCGCGCGGAGAGGAGGTCGCGCTCTGGAGATCCGACGACAACGGCGGGGCTCATCTCCTCACCTATGTTCCGGTCCTCGTCGGCCCAGGCCGATTCGGAGCGCTCGAGCTTTCCGAAAGCTCCTCCGTGAGGGATGCGTACATTCGCTCGACCGTGATTCGAACGTTCGTCCTGACGGGCGAACTCATCCTGCTAAGCGGTATCCTAGCCGTGCTGCTGGGCGTCGTGATGGTGGGACGACCATTGCGCCTCTTGAGCCAGAAGGCAGAGCGTATCGGCGACGGGGATCTCTCGAGTCCGATTCCGGTTCGAGGACGTGACGAACTCTGGGAGCTGGGAGCTAGCTTGAACCAGATGTGCGACCAGCTGGCGGAAGCACGGGATGCGATCCGCGCGGAGACGGCATCACGCATCGCGGCGCTGGAGCAATTGCGTCACGCGGATCGCCTCAAGACGGTCGGAACTCTGGCCGGCGGAGTCGCTCACGAGCTCGGTACGCCGCTGAACGTGGTCTCCGGCAGAGCGCGATTGATCGCGTCAGGGGATCTTTCCGAAGCGGAGGTCGTCGAGAGTGCCAATATCGTGAGGACGCAGTCCGAGCGGATGACTGCCATCATACGGCAGCTTCTCGACTTCGCCCGTCCCTCTTCCACGAAGGGGACGGAAGTGGACGTTCGTCAGCTGGTGGAGCAGAGCCTGAACCTGCTCACTCCGATGGCCCGCAAGCGCAAGGCGACGCTTCGCGTAGCGAGCGAAGAGGGGCCCTGCACCGTTCGAGCGAACTCCGATGAGATCCAACAGGTCCTGATGAACCTGATCGTCAACGCGCTACAGGCCATGCCGAAGGGTGGCACCGTGGAAGTGGACCTTCGCAATGAGCGCAAGTCGAACCCACAGCGCGTCGGTGCATCGGAAGGGATATGGCTCTGTCTCTCCATTCGGGACGACGGAGAAGGGATCCCGGAAGAGGACCTCGGGCATCTCTTCGATCCGTTCTTCACCACCAAGGATGTCGGCGAAGGAACGGGACTGGGCCTTTCCATCGCCTATGGAATCGTCCGGGAGCACGGAGGCTGGATCGACGTGAAGAGCGAGCTGGGCAAGGGGAGCTGCTTCGACGTCTATCTGCCGCAGGAGGGACCCAGATGCGCCGGCGAATCCTGATCGTGGACGACGATCGAGCCATGTGCGAGCTGATCGACGTCGATCTGACGCGGCGTGGCTTCGATGTCACCTGGCACACTTCCGCCAAGGAAGGGCTTGCGTCGCTCCGAAGGGAGAGCTTCGACGTAGTGCTCACGGATCTGAACATGCCGCAGATGAACGGGATCGAGCTTTGCGAGAGGATCGTCGCCGACCGGCCGGACGTGCCCGTGATCGTCATCACTGCCTTCGGAAGCCTCGAGACCGCCGTCGCCGCCATCCGCGCCGGTGCGTACGACTTCGTCACCAAACCCATCGAGGTGGAGACGCTGACGATCGCGCTGGAGCGCGCGGTGCAGCACCGCGCTCTCCAGAAGCAGGTCGAGATGCTCAGCGAGGCGGTCGAGCGCTCGCAGCGCTTCGGTGAACTCCTCGGTGAGAGCCCTCCGATGCGGGAGCTCTACGAGCTCCTGGGTCGCATCGCGAATTCCGAGGCCTCGGTGCTCATCACAGGAGAGACCGGTACAGGCAAGGAGCTGGTGGCGAGAGCCCTTCACGATCAAAGCCGGCGGAGAGAAGGCCCCTTCGTCCCGTTGAGCTGCGCCGCGGTGCCGGGTGAGCTTCTGGAGAGCGAGCTCTTTGGCCACATGCGCGGGGCTTTCACGGACGCGCGATCCGCGCGGAAGGGACTCTTGCTCGAGGCAGAGAGCGGCACGCTGTTTCTGGACGAGATCGCGGATCTCCCAATCGCTCTCCAGCCCAAGCTACTTCGCGCCTTGGAGGCGCAACGAATCCGCCCAGTAGGCGCCGACAGAGAGGTGCCGTTCAACGTGAGAGTGATCGCGGCGACGAATCGGGATCTGGAATCCGCTGTGGATGAGGGCCGGTTCCGCGAGGATCTCTTTTTTCGGATCAACGTCATCAAGGTCGACCTCCCCCCCCTTCGCGCGCGCGGTACTGACATCCTGCTCCTGGCTGAGCATTTCCTCGAGCAGTTCGCTGCCCGCTCCGGCAAGCCACAGGTCGAGGTCTCGGCGGCCGTGGCCGAGAAGTTGTTGGCGTATACCTGGCCCGGAAACGTGCGAGAACTCCGGAATGCCATCGAGCATGCCACGGCGCTCGGACGCTACGAAAAGCTGGCCGCCGCGGATCTTCCGGAGAAGATCCGCGTGTACCGGGGCTCACAGGTGGTGTTGGGAGGCGAGGATCCCACTGAATTGGCTCCCATGGAAGAGGTCGAAAGGCGCTACATCCTCCACGTTCTCGGGGCCGTCGGTGGCAACCGGACGCTCGCTGCGCGAGTACTCGGACTCGACCGCAAGACCCTCTACCGCAAGCTCCTGGCCTACGGTGAAGCGGACTCCGCCATCAAGTAGACTTCCAACGCCCCGCGCTCGCTTCCACGGCCCCCCTCCTGAACGAACGCATCTCGCATGCCAGTCCTCTGGAGCCGGAGGCGGGAACGGATCACACGCATCGTCGTCTGAGCGGAAGAGAAGATCGGCAGACGCTCGGGGCATGGTTCCCCGGCATGGCAGAATGCCCCGTCTCCCGGGGGCCGCTGATCGCGGCGAGGAACGGAGACCAGCGTCGCGCCTCTTATGAGCCGTGATGAATTGGCATGCGATTTGCGTCAGCAGCGAGCGAGGGTGAAGAACCGACATCCTGGAAAGGGGTTTCCCATGATCGGCCTCTTCGCAAAGGGTTGGTACGAGCCGTTCAGTGCGAAACACGTGCTGCGCTGGAGCCGTGAGATCCCTCTCGCTGCTCGGCCGAAAGGATCAAACCGCCTCGAGGTAGGGTCGGCTCGGGCCGCTCATCTCCCACCGGGAAAAGCGAGGACCCCGCAGCGGCACTGCCCTTGGGAGGGCAGCTCTCTGAAGAACGCCCACCCCGGACCCAGCTCGCCGAGCCATCCGAGTGGAGAAGATCGCAAGGAGGCCCATTCATGAGGAACGCACGGGACCACCAGAGACATCAGGCCGCTGGGAGCGCGGTCCGCAGCCAGCCGAGCCCCGGCGCAGTCGAGACCCACAGAGGTACCGCGCTCGAAGGGGGGAGATTCTACGTCTGGGACGAGGACCGCCAGACCGCCGTCGCGTGGGCGAACGAGCTGGCGGCAGCGGCTACTCGAAATGCAAGAGCTCCTGCAGCGGTTGATCGAGAAACTCGAGACCGACCCCTCGATGGATCTTCAGTCACCAAGAGCCCGGAGCGCCGGGTTTCAGTCGAAAGGAGCCAATGAAATGCAATCTCAGCTCGCTGCGAACGCCAGTCATCCTCTCCGCATCCTCCTGGCAGAAGACGACGACGAGATGCGGACGCTTCTGCTGTGGTGGCTCCGCCGGGACGGCTACGAAGTCACCGAGTGCCATGACGGAAACGACCTCTTGACCTATCTCGAGTGGTCCATCCTGTCCGGGGAGCTGGAACAGTTCGATCTGGTCCTGTCGGACATCCGAATGCCCCGCGGCTCCGCACTCGGCGTCTTGGAGGAGCTGTACGGCTGCGACGGTCTTCCCCCGACCATCCTGATCACGGCCTTCGGAGATCCTGCGATCCATGCCGAAGCTCACAAGCTGGGCGCGGCGGAGGTGATCGACAAGCCTCTCGACAGGGAAGTCCTGATGGCGAGGATCCGCCAGCTGGCTCCGACCGGGCGATCCCACGATTGCAGGGACTGAGGGAGGCGTGCAAGCCGATGCAGACCAAGGAGAGGCAAGCAAGGCAGCGGGCGCGGCGTCGGGATGATGGTTGCCCGTTTTTTCCGATCGAGCGCCGCCGCTTCCACGAACAGATCTAGACAGAGCCGGAGGTCGAAACCCATGACCCTCGAGAAATCTCCCACACCGTTCTCTCCGCAGATCCTCCTCGCCGAGGATGATCGCGAAATGCGCTCCCTGCTGACCCTCTCGCTGCGACGGGCCGGCTTCCGAGTCACCGCGTGTCGGGATGGGAGCGACCTTCTCAGCCATCTCACGCCCTTCATCCTCCACGGGGCGCCCGTGGGGTTCGACTTGATCGTGAGCGACATTCGCATGCCTCTCATCACCGGTCTCGAGATCCTGGAAGACCTGCCCCAGCGGGAGGGCTTTCCTCCCATCATCTTGATCACCGCTTTCGGCGACGAACACACCCACGACAGAGCCCGCGGCTTGGGGGCCGCCGCGATGCTCGACAAGCCATTCGAGATGGAAGACCTGCTCTGGGTGGTGCGCGAGACCCTTGCACATGGATCCCTCTCGAACGCGGCTTCGTAGGGAGAGAGAACGTAGCCGTGGGATCCGCTCGGACACTCTCACCAGCATGGGTTCTTGCACGCCGGCTGAGGTGTGCGCTCCTGCTCAACGCACCCGCGACACCCTTAGCGAGGTGCGGACGAAGACCTCCGCGCGTACGTCCGTGTGTCCGAAACCCACTGCTCGAGGATCTTCTTTCGCTGCCGTCTGCGGCGCGCGAAGCGAATGCCCCACAGAATCGTTCCCAGCGCAGCGATGGCGGCGAAGAGGCCGAGCTCGTAGCGGCGAAGCTGCCCCAGAAGAGCCTCAGCGGCTTCTCCCAGGGAGTATCCGAGGTACGCCACGGCCGCGGCCCAGACCGCGGCTCCGAACAGATTCAATATCAGGTAGCGTCGGGTCGGGACGTTGCTCATCCCGATCGCGAAGGGAGATACGGTCCGGAGCCCATAGAGGAACCGGAACCCGAGGATGAAGGGAAGTTGATGGCGTTCGATCAGGCCCTGAACGCGTTCCACCTTGGGAGCCCAGGTCACCCGTCTTCTCAGCAATGCTTTGCCCTTCCTCCGTCCGAGATGAAAGTACAGCTGGTCTCCGAAGAAGCTCCCCGCGACCGCGGCCAGCATCACCAACGGGAGCGACAAGTAGCCGCGGTGGGCCGCGAAGCCCGCGAGCACGACAACGGTCTCGCCCTCCAGAAAAGTGCCCACGATCAGGGCCATGTATCCGTAGGAGTGGAGGAACTCGGGCAGGTTCAAGGAGTCTTGCCTCCCGGTCCCGCTAGCATGGGCCGTCGCGGGGATTCGCGCCAGCACCTGTGAGTCTTCGGGGAGCAGGAGGAGCCGAGCATGAGTCGTCCGCCGCCAGGTCTTCGCAGGCCACCGGGGATCGGGGCGCATGTTTCCGCGCGAGAGCGCGAAGAGCGTAGTGCACCGCTCGAGCGGCCGACAGGCCACCCGATCCGGTGACCATTGATGGAATTGGCTCTTGGCCGAGCCAGCCGGGATTGACCGGCACACCCGCCGGTATCCACTCGATTTGGTCAGCTCGGCTGCTGCTGCGCGACCAGCTCGCGCCGATAATGATCGAAAAGACTCGACTTGCTCAGCAGCCCCGCGAAGCGCTTGCCGTCGACGACCGGAAGGACCCAGGCGCCGGCCTTCTCGAACACGTCCATGGCATCCGCGAGCGACGCGTCGAGTGCGATCCTCGGCACATCCGGGTCCATCACGGTGCCAACAAGTGTGACCCGCGCGAGCGCTGGATCGAGCAGGAGCTCGCGGACGCGCACCAGCTCGAGAATTCCGGCGAATTCCCGGTTCTCGGCGCGTAGGACCGGGAAGTGGTTGCGCTGCGAAGTCTTCACGACCTCGACAAAGTCCGCCAGGGTCATGTTGTCTGCCACCGGCGTCGCGTCGGCATCCAGGGTCTCGGCCACCCTGACGTCGGCGAGAATCCGCCGGTCCGTGCCCAGTCGAAGCAGATCTCCGCTCTCTGCGAGCTCCACGGTGTATGGCGAGTACCGCTCGAAACGCCGTACGATGACGAGGGACAGCGCCGAGACGATCATCAGCGGAAGGACCACGTCGTATCCGGCCGTCACCTCCATGACCAGGAAGATGCCGGTAAGCGGCGCCTGCATCACGCCCGCCACCAGTCCACTCATGGCCACGAGGCCGAAGCTTCCCTCCCCGGCGAACGTCAGGTTCTCCGGAAGGAAGGTGGTCAGTGTGCGGCCGAAGCCGACACCGACCACGGAGCCGACGACCAAGGAAGGCGCGAAAAGGCCGCCGGGCGCTGCCGAGCCGATCGTCAAGCCCGTGGCCACGAGCTTGGCCAGGGCGAGCCCCAGACAAAAGATCAGACCCGGCCCGAGTTCGGAGTGGATTGCGGCACGCGCAACACCGTAGCCTTCACCAATCGCTCCGGGGTATGCGATCCCGATCACGCCGACCAGCAGGCCGCACAGGACCGGAGCTGCCAGGGGCGCGCCGGGAAGACCCACCGTGGCGCGATGGACGAAGCTCACCCCGCGAACGAGCGCGACAGAGACGAGCCCGGCAAGAACCCCGAGGATTCCACAGGCAAGAAGATCAGGAACGCCCATGGCAAACGGCGCATGCGAAAGAGTCTGTATATCTCCCAGCCAGATGCGTGAGACCTCCGTAGCGGCGACGGCGCTCAAGACGACCGGAAGGATCGAGAACGCGCTCCACTCGGCCAGCACGATCTCCATCGCGAAGATCATGCCGGTCATCGGGGCATTGAACACGGCCGCGATGCCCCCTGCCGCACCGCAGGCGAGCAAGACCGTGCGACGTCGCTCATCGAACCGACAGGCGGATCCCAGGAATGAGCCGACGGCCGCGCCGCTGAAGACGATCGGTCCTTCCAGCCCCGCCGAGCCGCCGGACGACACGTTGACCAGGCTCCCCAGCCAACGCGAGAACATGGACCGCCGCCGCATCCGTCCACCGTCCCGGCACACGGCGCGAATCACCTCCGGGACGCCGTGCCCCGGCGCTTCCCGGAAGATCAACGAGACGATCGCAACTCCCGCCGCCGCTCCGATCGCGGGCAGGGCTGGACCCCACCAGCCA
>Ga0307423_1000878_pt1 | contig 19333 bp, 13 predicted proteins | sample SalMarWE160310MG_FD_202154 | JGI IMG/M metagenome (GOLD analysis project Ga0307423, IMG submission 202154) | Salt marsh sediment microbial communities from the Plum Island Ecosystem LTER, Massachusetts, United States - WE1603-10 | ecosystem: Environmental > Aquatic > Marine > Intertidal zone >...
GGAGTCTGACCCAAGACTCGAAACCGGCCTCACGGATTGCCGTGTTTCGGTTCGAGAACCTGGGCTCGCGCAACGAAATGCGGGCATCCGTGAACTGCGAAATGAGTCTTGGGTCACTCTCCTAGCCAAGGTAATGAAGAAAATTGGAGCCGACGGGCGGACTCGAACCGCCGACCTGCTGATGACGAATCAACTGCTCGAGCGGTTGCCGGTTGCGTGCACCATTGAAGGCCCTGGACCCAGGCCTGCGGTGGTCACCTCGCACTCCTCATCGGGTGCAATGACGCGACCGGCGACCCTCATCCTCGCCATCAGCGTGCTCCTGGGTGCACTGCTCTGTCTGGGCGGCACCTGGCCGTGAACGCTAGGTGCCGCCCGAGCCCTCGAGGACGGATGCCGCGGCGTCGGGTGCATCGGGGCTGACCCAGGCCTCGAGCATCGGGTCCGAACCCGTGGCGTTGACTTCTTCGATCCGGGCGATGGCCGCCTGGCGCACCTGACGCTTGATGCGCCGGTAGCCGTCCGGGGGCATGGTCGCCATGTCGCGGGCCACCTCGAGTGCGCGCTCCAGCACGGCATCCGGTGGCTGGAGCTCGTCCAGCACGCCTCGCCGCCGAGCCTCGTCCGACCCGAACCGGCGCGCGTAGATGGTCGCGTAGCGCACGTCCTGGGGCGCGAGCTCCGCCTGCACGATGGCCATGGCCGCGGCGGGAAACGGAATCCCGACGCGGGCCTCGGTGAGACCGAACTGGGCCGCCCCGGCCGGGCCGACGCGGTAGTCCGTGGCCAGCGCGAACACGAACCCCCCCGCGATGGCGTGTCCGTTGATTCCGCCCACCACGGGAATCGGACACGCGTAGAGCTTGCCCGCCGCGCGGTTCAACGCGGTGAGAAGGGCGCGTTGCTGCTCGGGGGAGTAGCTGGGAACCACCTTGAGATCCAGACCCCCGGAGAAGAAGCTCCCGGTGCCGGTCACCACGATGGCCCGGGGCGGGTCCTGCATGGTGGCATCGAAGGCGGCCTCGAACTCCTGGACCACCTCCAGCTCCAGGGCATTGGCGGGAGGCCGGTTCAACCTCATCACCGTGACCGTTCCGTGCGGCTCGATCGCCAGGTGCTCGAATGACGTACTCATTCGAAGGTCCCCTTCTCGTAGACACTCGGTGGCGTCACACTTCTCAACCTCCGAGAAGGGCCGCCCGGTCGAAGTAGACCTCGTTGCGGCAGAGCCTCCTGCCCTCGAGCCGGACCAGGTCCATTCCGTCCACCTCTACGGTCCTCCCCCCCGAAGCTGGCGTCAACCGGGCGCGCCAGAGGAAGGCACCGCCCTGCCCGTCCTCGAACGGGAAGAACTCGCGCAACGACCAGTGCATCTGCCATTGCTCGAAGAGGCGGATCAGGTACCTGCGGAACGCCTCCCGACCGACCACCGGCCCCCGGGTGTTCGGGTCCCAGTAGCTGCAATCGGGCGTGTAGCAGCCGACCACGGCTTCCACGTCCTGCTTGTTCCAGGCTTCGAGAACCTCGTCCGTCAGCTTTCGCACTTCTTCACTGTCCATCGGATCATCCTTGACTAGAATATTATTCTAGAATATTATTCTAGCCATGGCGGGGCGAGAGAGCAAGGGGCGGGCGAGAAAGGGGGCAGCGAAGACGGGACGCCGCCGGGCGATTTTGCGGGCAGCGCTGGCCTCCTTCCAGGCGCTCGGGTACGAGGCCTCCACCATCGAGGACATCCACCGCCGATCCCGGGCCAGCATCGGCAGCATCTACCACCACTTCGGCGGCAAGGCGGGGATCGCCGCCGCCCTGTACGCGGAGGGCCTGGCGGACTATCAGGCGGGCCTGCTGGCGCGGATGCGTCGCTCGCGGAGCGCCGAGACCCTGATCAAAGGGGTGGTCCGACATCACATCGACTGGGCCGCGGCGAACCCCGCCTGGGCTCGGTACCTGATGGAAACGCGCCGGCTCGAGGCCGTCGCGGCGATCGAGGTCCGGCTTCGCGAGATCAACCAGGCCTTCGTAGAGGAAGCCGTCCCCCTGATACGCCCCTACATGGACAGGGGAGAGATCACGACGCTGCCGCTCGAGATCCTGCTGCCCCTGGTCTTCGGACCCCCACAGGAGTTCCTGCGTCTGTGGTTTTCGGGGCGTACCGAGGTCGGACTCCGGCAGGCGCGGGAGCTGCTCGCCAAGGCGGCCTGGAACTCCGTTCAGCCCGGCTGATCCCGTTCTCGGCCGAGTGGCAGCCGTTCATTCTCCCGCGGCGGCAGGCAGGCGGCCGATCTCAGAGACGATCTTCGACGTGCCGCGCCACCTGCTCCAGGGTCGCGAACCACACGTCGCCGCGCGCCATCGCGTGGTCGATCAGCCTCTCGAGGATCTCCAGGCGGTGGAACCTCCCGATGATGGAGGGGTGGCAGGTGAGCGTGAACACCCCGCCCGCATCGACGACACCATCGAGCTCGATCGTCCAGAGGCGAAGGACGCTTTCCGGATCGTGAAACTGTGCGAACGTCACCGGGGGCTTGAAGAACAGAAAGTAGGCCGCGTCGTCCTTCGACCAGTCGATGGGAATCTCGAGCAGCTCCACCGCAGGATCGTAGAGGGACAGCCGATACGGGGCGTCGCCCGCGAAGAGGCTGGAATCGTAGAGAAAGCCGGATTGCTCCAGCAGGCGCGGCGTCCGGCGATTGAGATCCCAGGCCGGGGATCGGTAGCCGACGGGAGCGAAGCCCAAAGCGCTGCGGAAGACGGATTGAGCCTTCTCCAGGAGGGCGGCCTCTTTTCTGGGTGAGCGCTCGAGCTGCACCGGCGCTTCGTGCGCGTATCCGTGATTTCCGATCTCGTGCCCGGCTTCGTGGATCGCCCTCAGCTCTTCCGGATGCTTCTCCATGTTGCGGGCAGGGAGGAAGAACGTGGCTCCGATGCTCTTGCGCTTCAGCAGGTCCAGGATGCGCGGAAGCCCGGTGTAGAGCCCGTAATACCCGCGCGACTCGACGGAAAGCCCGCCGGCCAGCAGGGTCTTGAGGCCGAGCCAGCCAGGGAGCGCGCCCCAGGCCTGGGTTCCCTTGGTGTAGGCGTACTCGACGTCGACGTCAAAGGTCAGACACACGACCCCCTTGGAGTTCTCCGGCCATGGTCCGTAGTAATATCTCATGGGGCTTCCCTTGCACTGGCTCGACAGCCGCGTCAGCTGCTCGATTCTCCAGGCAGATGGAACAATGGCGAAGGAGACCCGAGGCCGCTAATCGCCCGGGATCAGGCCTTCCAGGGCGTACTTCTTGATCTTGTGGCGCAGTGTGCTGCGGGCCAGCTCAAGGCGGCGGGCCGCCCGCGACACGTTTCCGCCGGTCGACTCCAGGACCGAAGCGATGATCTCGGACTCCGGGCGCTCCCTGTACTGCTGGGAGCACTCGGCCAGAGCGCTCTGGCGCAGGGCGACTTCGGGCTCCACGACCTCTTCCAGATCCGCAGCGTCGAGCAAGCCGCCGGGATGCAGCACGAGGAGGCGCTCCAGGACGTTCATCAGCTGCCGAACGTTGCCGGGCCACGGGTGGCTGGTGAGTCGATCGAGCAGTGCCGCGGTGGGTTTTGGGGGCGGGAGGCCGAGGCGGCGCGCGTGTTGCCGCAGTCCCCGGATCACCAGGTCCGCAATGTCCTCCCTGCGATCGCGCAGCGGTGGAACCGAGATGCGAAGCACGTTCAACCGGTAGTAGAGATCCTCGCGGAAGCGGCGTTCGCGAACCGCGCGCTCCAGATCCAGGTTGGTGGCGGCAATCACCCGCGCCCTCATGGGAAGGGTCCTGGTGCCCCCGACGCGCTCGAATCTCCGCTCCTGCAGCACGCGGAGGAGCTTGGCCTGGAGGGAGGGCGTCAGATCTCCGATCTCGTCGAGAAAGACGGTTCCCGAATTCGCGAGCTCGAAGCGCCCCGCGCGTCGGGCCTCCGCACCGGTGAACGCCCCCCTCTCGTGTCCGAAGAGCTCGCTCTCGATCACCGACGGCGAGAGCGCGGCGCAGTCGACGTGCACCAGGGGCCGAGCGCGCCGCTTCGAACGAAGGTGAACGGCGCGCGCCACCACGCCCTTGCCAGATCCCGTCTCGCCGGTGATCAGCAGCGTCGCCGAGGTGGCGGCGGCCATCGCGACCGAGCGGCGCAGTCTCTGTGTCTCGGAACCGTGACCGTCGAGATCGGGTTCGTCCACCCGCCGCCCGTCAGCGCAGAGGTGAGAGAGCGACCTCTTCGCCACGGCTTCCACGTCCCTCGGGAGCTCGATGACGTCGGCGACACCGACCCGCATCAGGCCGACGACCTCGTCGATGGCAACGTTCCGAGCCAATACCACGAGCGGTGTCCCGGGGTAGATCTCTCCCAGCTGCCAAACCCGGTGGAGATCCTCCTGGGATCCCCCGAGCAGACCCGCGACGCAGAGGGCCGGAGTTCGGCAAGCCGCCGCAGCCCGTCCGTCTTCGCTGAGCTGGACGGTTTCGAGGCCCCGCAGACGCGCGAGCTGGCGCAGGCGCTCCCGGTAGGTCCGCTCGACTCCGATCATCACGAGCGCCGCTCCCATGACTCCTCCCCGTGTTGGCAAAACATGCGCGTCGAGTCCCCGAGGCTATTCCGGACCGCGAATCGATGACAATGCTACGCATCGACCGCGCCCGTACCCGACGGTCAAGGCGTGTCCGGTCGCGTCCGCTTTCGCACGTCTGTCGCGGTGTCGAGCCCGCGCTGCGCTCGGAGTGTGACGATCGAGAACAGCCGATCGTCGATCACCGGGTCGACCTCGAGCTCCGAGATCTCGACCTCGGTCTCGCTCCCGCGGATGGTGTTGGCGACGTGAATGCGGGTGGGAATCAGGTTCCCGTTCGAGCTGTGGATCGATGCGCGCGGGAAGCGGACGATCCGGGAAGCCTGCACGTCGCCGGCCTTGTAGTAGCGCAGCTCGAGAATGGCGAGATCCGACAGCGCGACGAGGAAGGCGATCCGCTGGTAGCTCTCGGGATTCTTGGGGCGGGCCGTGATCACGTGAACCGGCTCCCCCTCCACCGCTTCCCCCGTCAGTGACTCGATCCGGTAGTCCTCCGCGCGCTGGCGGTCGAGATCCTGGTAGGTCAGGTCGCTGCCCAGGAAGGAATCGGCCCTGCGACCCATCGACACCCGGCGCACCCGCCCCAGGGAGGGAAGGTAGACGAACACGTCGTCACTTCGATCGCGGGCCTCGATGCTCAGGATCGTCATTCCGCGCAGGTGTTGCGGCGCGGTCAGCCGTCCGATCGAATGCATGCGGCCGTCGATGTGCTTGGCAACAGTCTGGATGCGCCGGTGCCGCTCACCGCCTCGGCTGTCTCGCATGCGGAGATCGATGCGGGCCCTGGAGTCGCAGTCGTAGCGGATCGCGATGGCCCTCGCGAGCAGCTTCCGAGCCAGCTCGACGGAGATTCGAGCCTCGAATCGAACGCTCTGCGGAGGATCGGCGAGGGCCGACGCAGCTCCCAGCATCGGGAGAAGAAGACAGGCGCCAATGACGAGAAGCAGGGTTCTGGGACTCATGACACCCTCGGCGAACGAAAGGGGACCTCCACGACCGCGCAGGTTCCCCCCGAAGCGGGCTGTTGGAGCTCGATGCTGCCGTGGAGTCCGCTGGCGATCTCCCGGCAGATCGCCAGGCCGACGCCGCATCCTCCGCCATCCGGGCGCGTCGAGAATCCGGGCTCGAAGGCCCTCCGGATCTCCTCGCGGCTCATGCCCGGACCCCGGTCGCTGATCGAGATGCGAAGCCGCCGCGCACACGTCGTCGTGAAGACGTGGACCGGCGTGGAGGGAGGACTCGCGCGCAGCGCATTGTCCAGCAGGTTGGCGAGGATCTGACCGAGGCCGCGGTCGACGAGGACCGCCCTCGCACGGGTTTCGGCCGACTGGCTGATGCGGGCTTTCGGGTGAATCCGTGAGACGTTTCGGATCACGCGATCCAGAAGGCCCGCTACCGATGTGAAGCCGGACTCCAGGATCACCGCGTCTGCAGCGCTGCGGACGAACTCGCGCACCGTGGCCGCCAGCTCATCGGAGAGATCCCGGATCGTGTCGATGTCCCGCAGCGCCCGCTCGCGATCGGAAAGCCTCCCTGGCAATCTCCTGGCGAGACGACGGATCCAGTCGAGCTCCTTGCCGACGTCATGGGCCAGAGCGACCGAGATCCGTCCGGTACTCGCCCGCCGCTCGGCAGCGACGAGTTCATCGGCGAGTCGCGCGTTGGCGAGAGCGATAGCGGCGTGGGCAGCCGCGCGTTCCACGAAATCCAGGTCCCGCCGCGTATAGGCGCGTCCCGATCGCATTTCCGCCAGCACGGCGAGACCGATGGACTGCTCGCGAACGCGAAGGGGCGAGACCACCGCCACGCCTCGGGCGGCCAGATGCGACTCGGGGCCGCCCTTCGGGTGTGGCAGGGACGCCAGGCAGAGGGTCCGACCCTCAGAGGCCAGTGCGGCAGCGCTCTCGGCAACGGCTCGATCGAGCGGTGCCTCGGATCCGAAGGCGTAGATGGGTCGCCACCGGCTCCCGGACCAGACGAAGACGCAGACGGATCGCGGAGCGAGAGCACGGACCAGCGCGTCTCCCAGCAGACCTGCGACTTCCTCCTCACCGTGCAGCTCCGCGATTCGACGCGCGAACTCCTCCCGGGCCGAGCGGATCCTCTCTTCGCCGGGAGAGAGAATCGCCTCCAGCCGTCCGAGCACCGCCCAGCGCACGGCGTCGATCAACGCCGCAGCGGCGAAGCAGATGGCAAAGAGGCGAACCGGGCCGGCCCCCCACTTCGGCTCCCCTGCCCAGAGGCTGGCGACGTTCAGTGCGAGGGTCCCCGCCAGCGCCGCGAGCGAGTAGAAGAGAAACCGCGCAGCCCACAGGCGCGCATCGAGACCGAGGTTGAAGAGGTCGTATCGACTCACCGCCAGGCCGATGGGGAGAGGGACGAAGGCGGCGGAGACGAGCAGATAGCGGGAGGCGATCTGCGAGGCGCCCGACGAGGGATCACCGATGACCAGAGCCGGAGCGATGGGGAGGAGCAGCGTCCCGTACAGAACCAGACGGGCGCGTGCCCGCTCGATGGAAACATCGGATTCGCGTAGCGAGAAGGCACAGGAGGTCAGAAGAACGACCCAGAGTCCGACTGTCAGCGCCAGAAGGAGGCAGGAAACGGGGGGCCAGAGGATCGCGTCCTTCTCCATCGCAATCCACGCCACCGGGAGAAGCAATCCGGCGCCGAGGTAGGGAACGCAGGTGAGCTCGGGGGCCTGCCGCAGCACTCCCCGCTCACCGCGGAAGACCAGGATGAGGTGAGCGAGAGCCGCGGGCGCGATGGTGCCCGCCACGAGCTGCAATCGATCCAGCCACGGGGACTGCACTCCACAGTTCGCACAGAACACGATCCCCGCGACCGAGGAGTAGAAGAGCGCAAACGGCTCGGTAGCGGAGACGGTGGTGCGGCGAAGCAGGAGACACGGAATCCCCAGCATCGCCATCGCCATCACCGCGGCGGAGGCCAGCTGGGCGAGGCGCTCTCCCCGGCTGGTGCGCTTCACCGGAATCTCGACCCACCTTTCCGCCGGATCGCTGGACATCGCCACGCGAAGATTCGAGCCGGTGCGCTGCACGGCCCGAACCTGGTCGAAGGGCTCGAGCGGACAATCCGATCCCGCAGCGGGGAGCATCGCGATGCGGCCATTGGCCAGGATCCGGCAGATCGGGAGCGAGTCCTCGCCCGGGATTCCCGCCAAGGTCGTCCCGACCGCCAGAGGCGCCAGAATCGGCAGAAAGATCCCACCCAGCCGCACGACTCGACGAAGCAGTGCCCTCCTCACCGCTGCTCGCCGTCCACCCCGGATTCGACCCGGCGCTCGCCCACCGACCGCTCCCACCAGGGCGGGGAACACGAAGAGATCCGCGAGGAGGGCGCCGAGAATCCCGATTCCCACGAAGAACCCGAAGCTCGACACCGTCTGCCACGACGAGGTCATCAGCGAGAGGAATCCGACGGCGAGCGCGATCGAGGAGGTGACCACCGGTCGGCCCACGAAGAGGACGGCGTGGCGTATCGCCTCCGGCGCCGTGGCGCCGCTGATCCGGCAACTCCTGAAGTGACTCAGCAGGTGCACCGTGTCGTCGACGCCGATGCCGATGATCACCGCCGCGATCATGGATCGGCCGACGTCCAGGCTGAGGCCCAGCAGTCCCATCGATCCCAGCAGCACCACCACCGGCAGGGTGGTTGGAATCATCGCGATCAGGGACCAGCGAAGCGAGCGAACGTGGACCGCGACCAGGAGCAGGACGATCGCGAATGCGGTCAGGAAGCTCCTCAGCTGGGTGGCTTGCACTTCACTCACCCAGTCGTATCCCATGGCGAACTGACCGGTCAGTGAAGTCGACCAGTCCGCGGGGAGGGAGCGAGCGATTTCTGCACGCACCTCGCGGAGCACTTTCTTCCGGCTGGCATGGGACTGAAAGAGAGCTTCGACCGACACGCGGACACGCGAGCGGTCGAAACTCAGCCAGCTCTCGAGAAGAGCCGGATCCTCGAGGGTAATCAGCTCGAACAGCTGTGCGTTGGCTTCGGTCGAATCGCCTCGAAGCTCGAAGGCCGGATCATCGTCGTGGAGTAACCGGTTGAGACGCTCGAGCGGATCGAGAAGCGTTGTTGCGCGCCCCAGTCCGTCGATCCGGGAGAGCCGTTCGGCGAATCGTGAGACCGCGTCGAGTGTCTCGGGGCTCTCCAGCGGGACGGAAGTGGGAAGCCCGATCTCGATCTCCAGGTTGTCCGAACCTTGCAGGGATTGCTCCACGAAGCGAATCCAGCGGATCACCTGGCTCCGATCCCCGTACATCTCGTATCCGTCGGTATCCACGCGAAGGAAACCGATCCAGCCGACGGCGCAGACCGCGAAGACGAGAGCGGTGACCGCGAGAATCGGCATCCTCCGCCGCTCCGCCGTACGCACGATCGCCTCGAGAGCGACTTCCCACCCCCGAGATGCGAGCGCCGAGCCACGGGCCTCTCCGGGGAGCAGCAGGAGCAGCACCGGCAGCAAGGTGAAGGTGAGGATCAGGCAGGCGAGCACGCCGAAGGCGGAGATGACACCGAAGTGGATGAAGGTCTGAAGGTCGCTGGTGGCGAAGGACAAGAAGGCGCCGGCGGTCGTCAGCGTCGTGACCAGGCACGGCCTCGCGATGTCACGGGTCGCCGCGAGCAGCGCCGCTCGCCGGGCCGACCGTCCTCCGGGACCGTCTTCGCGTGCTCGTTCCGCCGCGAAGCGAGAGAGCAGGTGGATGGCATCGCAAACGCCCACCACCAGGATCAGAGGCGCCAGGGTCTGGAGGATGCTGTCACGGGGCCAGTGGAGCGCAGCCAGGAGCCCAAAGGTCCAGACCAGGGCCGTGAAGACCGTGGCGAGCGAGGCCAGCACGCCCAGCCAGGACCGGGACAGGGCAAAGACGATCAGTGCGATCACGATCGCGGCGATCGGCGTGAGCGCGGCAGAGCTCTGCGCGAGCTCCCTTCCCGCCACCACGAACTCGACCGCGTGCCCCACCAGGTGGAACTCGAATCCGGCGACCTCGAAGGGCAGGAGCGCCTGGCGGATCGCCTCGACGACCTGGACGCTCGTCTCGCTCTCGGAGTCGACGGGTTGAACCACGATCGCGCCGGTCCTGCCGTCCCTGGACACCAGATTCCCCACCCAGAGCGGGTCGTCGAGGGCTCGCTCGGCAAGCAGACGCGCATCGGCTGCCGGCTCACCGCGCTCGACGAAATGCCGCACCTCGAACCCGTCCTGTGTCGGAAGCAGGAGCGAGGAGGAGGCGGGGCTGCGAACGTCGCGGATGACCGCCAGCGAGGCGAGGCGACGCGAGACGGCGTCCGCCATGCGAAGCGAGGCACGATCGAAGATCGTCTCGCAGTGCGGACTCTGGCGGCAGCTCCAGACGATCTGCACGGGAAAGCCGCCGCCGAATCGCTCGATGAATCCGTCCAATGCCTGGATCGAGGGGTGCTCCTCGCCGAGTAGGGGTCGGTAGCCGAATTCCGTCCGCAGCTTGGGAATCTGGCCCGCCGAGGCCAGGGTGAAGAGCGAGAGCAGGACGAGCACCCGAACCGGGCGCCCGAGGGAGATCTCGGTGAGCCAGGAGAGCGGGGTGCGCATGCCGGAGCTCAGTACTCGCGGCGCAGTGGGAGCCCGTGCTTCTCGGCGAGACGGTAGACGGCCGCTCGGCTCCTGCCGAGCCGTTCGGCAGCCCGGGTCACGTTCCCGCCGGTGCTCCGCAGCACCTCGATCAAGGTCTGGCGCTCGATCATGCCCTGGCGTTCGCGAATGCTGGCCACGCTCTCCTTGGCCTCGGCGAGGATCTCCACCAGCTCAGCGAGCCGGATCTCCTTCGATGGAGAAAAGGCGATCAGCTTCTCGAGGATTCCGGCGAGCTCCTTGACGTTGCCCGGCCAGTGCTCCTGCCGGAGGCGCCGAGTGACCTCCGGCGCCAGGCGAACACCCGGCCGGCCCAGCGACTTACCCAGTCGCCGGGCGAGCGCGTTGGCCAGGATGGGGATGTCCATGGGGCGCTCGCGAAGCGGCGGAAGCGAGATTTCGAAGCGAAGGAACCAGCCGGCGAGGTCGGGATCGATCCGTCTCTCCTCGAGCGCCATCGCCAGAGGACGTGACACCGAGGCGAGAACCCGCATCTGCGGAGACTGGATGCGGTCCCCCGCCGAGAGCCGCTCGAACCAGTAGCGCTGGACATCGAGACAGAAGGAATCCAGATTGTCCAGATAGACGGTGGCCGACTCGGGGAGCCGTCCCGTCGCGGCCCGCCCCTTCGATTCGACTCGGAGGAACTCTCCGCCGCGCGTCACGCCGAAGTCGTGCAGGGCGCGAGCGATGGTGTCGCGGCCCGTTCCCGGCTCTCCGCAGATCGAGACCGGCTCGGCGAGTGTGGCCAGACCCGCGATCCGCTCGCGCATTCTCTGGATGGCGGGGCTCTCGCCGAGGATCCGCTCCGCGATCCGCGAGGACAGGTCGGCCGGGGCCGCCGCTTCGAGCAACCGGGAGGCCAGACCCACCAGCTCCTCCGCCTCCATGTCGGCCGACGCCACGAACTCGTCGGCGCCGCCTTTGAGCGCCGTCACCGCCGCCTCGATGCTGCCATGGGCGGTGAACACGACCACGGGAACCTCGGAACGGGCACGGATCCGGGTGAGGAGCTCGATCCCGTCGCTGTTGGGCATCACCATGTCGGTTATCACCAGATCCGGCGTGCGTGCGCAGAATCGGCTCCACCCGTGAGACCCGTCCTCGGCCTCGGTCACCTCGAAGCCGGCGTCCTCGAGCTCCGCAGCGAGAGCCTGGCGAGAGCTGCGCCGGTCGTCGACCACCAGAACGTTGCTCCGCATCCTCCTGAGACCCCTCCATCGCTTCCGCGCAGCATCAGGGCTCCCCGAGCACCCGATTCCACACCGCTGCGGTGGACCGATGCAATGGCCGGCTCGATTGCTGAGGAATTGCTGAAGTTCCCAGGGATGGGCGTGCGACAATGTCCGGAGCTGTTCACCTGTGAACCGCACGGGCCCGGGCCTGCGGTGGTAGCCTCGTGCCCCTCACCAGGAGGCTCCAATGACGCGACTTGCGACGCTCGCACTCGCCGCCACCCTGCTGCTGGCCGCACTGCTCTCGGCGGGCTGCCCCTAGCCTGTATTTCTCACCAGCCCGCTGCTACACGGTTGCTGTCAGAGTTGCCGTCAGAGGCGGGGGACTTCGGGAAGGCAAATCCGGGCGGATCATCGAGGATTGCCGCCGAGTCAGTCTCCGCAAGCAGCCTTGATTCAGGCAGAATCAAGTTTCGGGAGGGACAGGAGCAAGGGATGCCGGGCGCGCTATAGCAGCGTGCCGCGGAGCAGAAGCGTTGCGGCGCCAAAGTAGACCACGACACCGGTGACGTCGACGAGCGTCGCGACAAAGGGCGTCGAGCTCGTAGCCGGATCCAGGCGGAGTCTCTGCAGCGCCATCGGCAACATGCTGCCAGCCAGCGTTCCGAACATCACCACGCCCATGAGGCTGATGCAGACCACCGCGCCGATGAGCAGATAGTGCGGCCCGTAGTCGAATAGGTGCAACCATTGCCACACCACGACACGCAGAAAGCCGATCACACCAAGCCAAGCCCCGAGCGCTGTCCCCGTGGAGAATTCGCGCAAGAATACGCGGATCCAATCCCGTGTCCTCAACTCGCCAAGGGCCAGGGAGCGGACGATGAGCGTCGCGGTCTGAGAGCCCGAATTCCCACCGCTGCTGATGATCAGCGGGATGAACATGGCCAGCACGACAGCCCGGGCGATCTGGTCTTCAAAGGAAGACATGACCGATGCAGTCAGCATCTCCCCCAGAAACAGCACGGAGAGCCACCCGGCCCGCTTGCGGATCATGGCCGAGAAACCGACGTGCAGGTATGGCTCCTCCAGGGCGCCCGTCGCGCCCATTTTATGCATGTCTTCGGTAGCCTCTTCGGTAGCCACGTCCAGTACGTCGTCGGTCGTGATGATTCCGAGCATTTGTCCGTCGTCGTCGATGACCGGGAGTGAGAAACGGTCATACTTCTGGAACTCCTGCACCAGCTGCTCGCGGGGCGTATGAGCCTGAACGGCCACGAGGGGACGGTCGTGCAGTTCGCCAACGGGCACCGTAGGTTCCGCCAGCACCAGCGAGCCGAGCCGAACGTCCTCGACCAGTCTGCCGTCGCCATCCACAATATACAGCGTGTGCAGCGTCTCCTGGCCACGTCCAACACGACGCACGCGCTCCAGAGCCTCTGCTGCAGTCATCTCGGGCCGCAACGCGACGTAACGCGGCGTCATGTAACGCCCGGCAGCCTCGGATGAATAGCCGAGCAGTTCGCGGGCGGTCTTCAGCTCGTTTGCCGGAAGCGCTTCCAGAAGCCGCCGGGTCATCTCCGCGGGAAGCTCCCCGAAAAGCTGTGTCCGATCATCCGGCGTCATGTGCGTGAGGATTTCTCGCATGTGCTCGCTGGAAACGGAGTGAATCAGCTCCTCCTGATGCTGGACCGGCAACTGGGAGAAGACATGGGTGGCGATCCGCCGTGGCAGGACGCGGAATACCGCGGCCCCCGAGTCCGGAGGCAGGTCGATCACGATCTCGGCGAGGTCCGCCGGGTCGAGCGCGCTCACTGCTCCGCGCAGCTCATCCCAGCGACCGTTCACGATCATCTCCTTGAGTTCTGGCTGGAGCAGGGCGCCAAGCATGAACCACTCCTTGTGCAGGTTTCCTCAGACCAGCATACGGCCGTCCCGAAAGGAAGGAACCACCTGTGCGATATTTGGCTCGGGCTTTCCCGGAGCACCATGCTCACGGTCGGGTCGGATCAGCGGGGGCGAGAGGCGGGCCGCGGTGCAGATCCGGCAGAACACGAGGTGGCTTCGCGCCTCACTCGGTGGGCCGCCCCTAGCGGCCTGGGGCGGCAGAAGCCGTCCGGCGTAGCGGGCTTTCCTAGGTCCGGGCGATCACCCGTTGGATGAAGTTCTTGATCACTCCCAGGTAGGCGTCGGCCTCTTTTTCCAGGATGACGCAGTGGCTCGAGTTGCCGAAGATGACGTATTCGTTGTCCGGGATGCGTTCGGCCATCAGCCGGTGGGTCTCCAGCCCGCACTCGTCGTACCAGCCGGTCAGGATGAGAGTCGGGATCTTGATCTCATGCAGGCGGTCGGTGATGTCCCACTCCATCAGGGGGCCGGTGCAGATGAACTCGAACGGCCCCCACATGGCCTGGTAGGCCGGTCCCAGATCCTCGAAGACGGGTACGACGAGCTCGATGAACTCCTTGATCGAGGTCTCGAGGTCAAAGGGCGTGGCCCGCCGGGTGAAGCGGGCGTAGTACTGGAGGACCGCCCCCAACATCTCGGGGTTCTCGAAGTCCTGTCTGCCCTCGTATTTGGCCAGCGTGCGCAAGACCTCGGCCGGCAGCTCCAGCCGGTGCTGCCACATCTCCCGGACGAACTCGGCCGTGGAGGCGCCGATGTTGGAGGGAATCAGGCTCTTGAGCCCCTCAGGGTGATCGAGGGCGTACTGGAGACTCAGCATGCCGCCCCAGGACTGGCCGTAGAGATGGACCTTCCCCAGGTTCAGCACGTTGCGGACCGTCTCCACCTCGTCGACGAAGCGGGGGAAGTTCCACAACGACGGGTCATCGGGCCTGTCGGACTTGCCCGTTCCCAACTGGTCGTGGATCAGGACCTGGAGGTCCCCGCCGGCCAGCTCCCCCAGGCGGGTCAGGTACCGGGTGCTGGCGCCGGGTCCGCCGGCCAGGCACATCAGGGTCTCGGAGCCTTCGCCGAAGAGGCGGTAGTAGATCTCGTGCCCAGCCTCATCGATGGCCATCCGGCCTTCCCTCATCTCAGCCATGCTTCTGACCTCTCCATCTCCAATCAGGGTCCTGTCAAACAACCGCCCGGCCCTCGGAGGGAAGCATCGCCCAACCCGGCGGGCATGTCTCCCGTGCCAGGTCGCGCGTCCCGAGAACCGCTGCCGGAAGGGACGAGGGCTCGGCGCCGACGCGTAGCTCGAGGAATCCCTGAGTGCCTACCGTCATCGGACGTGGAGGAAATCCGCCTGTCGTACCTATCCACGACGCGCTAGCCGATTCTTCCACCGTCTTCTTCGTGCCCTCGCAGCTCTCTCCTGCAGGATCGCCTCGTGCTCCTCGAAGGGCGTCTCGTAGAGACCGCAATCAATGCAGTCCCTGAGAAGCCCGCATTGGTCTACCCAGCACCGCACGTCATGCTTCCAGGCCAACGCCACCCGTTCCAGATGGAGGTTCCTCGAGCCCTTCAGGAGAATCATTTCACCCGCGACGGCGGTGCCCTTGATGTGCTGGTGGGCCTCCCTCGCGGTGCGCAACGCGATGAAGCGGCCGGCCTCCCGGTCCTCCTGGCTGGCCTTCGAGCGGTGCGCGTTCTCTCCAACGAAGATCACTTGATCCGACACAGCCCGCGCAGCGCGGTATGCGTCGCGATACTTGGCTCTGGGATTGCCGGCGTAGTCGGAGATCTGGCCGATGACGATACGCTTTCTGGGCGCGACGGCCGTCTCGACGATCCGCATCGCCAGCGGGAGGCTCTCCCATGGGGCCTTGGCGGTATCCAGGATGAACAGCGGACCGTTCTCAGTCGCAAACGGAGTGCAGCGATTCTGTACCGGCTGGAAGCTCGCGCATCGCTCCCGGATGGTTTCGACGGGAACGCCGAGCTCCTTCGCTGCGGCTACAGCCGCAACGACGGAGAGCCAGAAATGTTCACCCAGGAGCCGAGATCGGATGCGGATCTCGCCGCCGAGCCAGACGATGTCGACCGTCAGCGGATCCGGGTAGGATGAGCTGGCGGAAACGACTCGGTAATCGGCATCGCGGTTGCGGCCGAAGGTGACGACACGTGCTTCGGTGCGATCCGCCATTGACATGACCAGCTCGTCATCGGCGTTCAAGACGGCAAGGCCGCCCGGGCCGATGGCCTCGACGAGGGCGCCCTTCTCTGCAGCGATCGCCTCCCTGGTGCGAAATGCGGACCTGTGATCGAGGCCGATGAAGGTGACGATGGCCACATCAGGCTGCAGGAGGTCGGCCATCGGCTGCATGTCCCCGAGTTGGGCCACGCCAACCTCGGAGACGACGAAGTCCACGGAGGGCTTGCCCGCTTTGGCAGTTTCCGTGACGTGTCGAATCATGTTCCGCTTCGCCTGCATATAGACGTTCCCATGACCCTCGAGGATGTGACCGAGCAAGCACGCCGTGGTCGTCTTGGCGGAGCTTCCGGTGACGCCAATGAACGTCGAGTTGCTGCGCCGTCTGGCTGCGCGGGCCCTGAAGCGTGCCCACCGGTCACGGTAATGCTGCCGGAAGGGCCGGGTGCCGGCGCGCAGTGCCCCGTCTCTTTGCAGCGAGAAGCAGTAGCGCAGGCGATCCTTCATGAGCTCGCTGTGGAAAGCGCCTGGCCCAGGTCGAAGCCGGGTCTTAGCAGATCGCAGATATCGCAGACGCGATGAATCCGGCAGGAAGTCGTCCAGCAGCCGATCGAGCCATATTGTGCGAAGACGACGCGCGACAGATGATCCGTCGTTCTTCCCTTGACGAAGACGAGATCCCCATCGCCAAGCTCGGACTTCAAGAAATCCGCCACCTTGGCGAGATCCGGGATATGGTGACAGTTCGACGGATCCATACCCGCTTCGAGAGCCCTGCGCACGGCATGATGACCGTGGTCGCTCACGAAGACGGCAACGTCAGCCAGCTCGGCCGCGACGCTGCCGAGATACTGCTGCCTCTTCTTCTGCCTGACCCTGGAGTCGGAGAGGTCGCTGATCACCAGAATGCGACGCAGTGCCCGCGATTCTTGCATGACCTTCAGCATCGCATTCAAGGTATCGGGGGAACCGGTTTCCTCATCCCGCACGACGACCGCACCGCTGGGCAGCAGGACGGGCTGCATGCGGGCGGTGAATGGCGGCACTCGTTCGAGTGCCCGGACGGAGCTGTCGACTGGAATGCCGCAAGCCGCTGATGCAGCGAGAGCCGCGGCCACCGAGTTGACCCAGTGGGTACCGACGAGCAGCGTGTGCACGGGTATCGTCGAATCCCCCGAGCGGACCGTGAAGGAAAGCCGTCCAGGCCAGCTGGAAACGATGTCCTCGACCGTGAAGTCACAGCCCGGGTCGCGTCCGAAGAGCACGACCTTGCCTCGACGGGTGCCGGCCATGCCGCGCACGCGCTCGTCGTCCGCGTTGAGGATGGCCGTGCCCCGCCGTGACAAATGATCCAGTAGCTGTGCCTTCTCCTTTGCCGTCGCCTCCAGAGTCCGAAAGTGGTTGGTGTGGGTTCTCGCGACGCTGAGAAGGATGGCGATGTCGGGTCGCGCCATCCGGGCCAGGCGCTTCATGTCTCCAGGCGCGCCCACGCCTATCTCGATCACCGCGAAGCGATGCCAGGGCCGCATGGCGAGCAGGGTGCGTGGCACCCCGTGGGCGTCGTTCTCGTTGTTCCTGGTCTTGTGGGTTCTCGCCCGGCTGGACAGGACGGCTGCCAGGCATTCCTTGGCCGTGGTCTTGCCGACGCTTCCACTGATGGCGATGACCGTGGTGCGGAACATCAGGCGCCGCCAGAGGTATGCCATGAGTGGCGTCCTCCACCTGAGAACTCGATGACGGACGCCGCGGGCCAGGCGGTGCAATTCGTCACTCAGCGATCGGTGCGCCATTCGAAGGGCGGTCAAGTCTCAGGTCCCGTCGGGCGAGGGCTCGGTGTGCGCCGGCAGCCGCGTGCTGAAATCGAGCAGCAGGTCGTGAGCTTCCTCTGGGGATGCAGCCAGGGCGACTGCCGTGACGACGCCGAACTGGAGGCCGCCGGTCTTATAGGGGAGCACCCCACTCCCGCGGTCCGGGGCGAAGAGAAGATCTCGGGTCGAGGCAGCGAGCGCGTCGAAGGCAATCGGTCGGCTTCGGAATGAGCGGGAGACGAAGGCACTGATGGCGGGCCGGCCGCAGCGCTCCTGCACCGCATTCAATCGGGAGCGCGTGGCCAACGGGTAGAGCGCGCCGTTGACGCGGGGGTTGAGCTCGATGAAGAGATATTGACGACGCGAGGGTCGCGGCGATTCGAATTCGATGAAGTCGATTCCGGCGAAGCCGCGGTACCCCTGGTCGCGCAGGACGCCCCCGAGGCGGAGTGCATCGCGTCGCATGGCACTGGCGCAGCGCGCCGTCGAGGGGAAGCGGTTGCCCTTGTGGGCGAGTCGTTCGTCGAGCACCTGATCCGTCACGCCGATGCACCGGATCGGCTCCGGAGGCAGCGGTACGTAGAGCAGCACGTTGGGCGACACCGATGCGGCGAGGCGTTCCTCCACCAGGTAGAAGCGGTTGTCGCGGCGCTTCGATACCTCGGCGAGGGTGGACTCGAGGCTGCCAGCATCACGATCGACGAGGAAGGTTCCCGACCCACCGGCCGATTCGGATGCGCGCACGATCACCCGATCCGCCCGCGACAACGCCCGTTCGATGGCGGATGCCAGAGGCGTCATGTCGCCGGGGAGGTGGTCCGGCGGACCGTCGAGAGCGACCACCTCGCCGTTGGCGATGGGAAGGCCGAGGCTCGCCGCCAGATCCCGCACCTCGTGTTTTCGGTTGCAGCGCTCGACCAGCGCCGCACATGGCGCATCCATGATGATGTGTACACCACACCGCCGCTGTAGAGCGCGGACGAGATGTTCTTCCGAGGACGTCCCGATGAAGGGATCGAGGTATACGACGCTGTCCTTCGGCAGGGCATCCACCATCGAGAGCAGGCTGACGTGGTCGCGCCGCAACTTGTCTGCAAGCGCGACGCTGCGGGACGCGCGGCGATCTCCAACCACGAGGTGCTCCGGCAGTGGCCCGAGGCCAAGCCGAGAGAGGAACTCCAGAAAGGCGGGATCGACGGGCTCGTCGACGCAGACGAGATCGCCTGGCTGGGCGAGCAGGAGTGCGCGTTCCGCCTGGTGCGGCAGGAGCGGGCCCTTGCAGGCTCGGTAGCTCTCCAGATCGATCGAGTCGGCCGCGTGCGCGTAGATCCGGGGAGCGCGTGCCACCAGGGCGTCCGGTGCGAACACCGCCCCAGCGGATCGGCCTTCGCCTTCATGCGAAAGCGATGCCAGGGACGGGGTCTCGAGACGGGCCTGACTCACGAGGCGTGCCCAGCCCGAGCGGCAGCGATCACCCGGGGGCCGGGGATCATCACGTTGAGCACCCGTCCGGAGCTTCCCATGACGTTGCCGACCACGCGCCACCCCGCCGAGTGCATCATCGCCAGTGATGCCTGCCGATCCTGAAGCACGGTGGCGACGGGTACCCGACCGGCATCGATGGCCGCGCGCAGTGCGACGCGGGTCAATCCCGCCGACACCCCGGCTCGCCGCATCCCCGGCTTGACCAGGTTGCGACATACCTTGACCAGCGTCCCGAGGTCGCAGCCGAGTGCTGCGGTCCACAGCTCTGCCGCCTCTCCGGGCTCGACCGGCCCGATGCCCACGTGGCCGACCGGCTCCTCTCCGGAGTCCACCGCCACCCACCGCCCCAGCGTCGCCGGCGCTCCCATCCATTTGCCGAGATCGCCACCTCTCGCGTAGGCAGGCGGCCAGCCGGGATCGAGCTCCATCTGTGCGCGCAGGATGGCGACCAGGGAGGGGTCGTCATCGGGACGCCAGGCGCGAACGGTGAAGGGCCGATCTGTGGCGTTTCTCTTCATGGTCCGTCTT
>Ga0307423_1000879_pt1 | contig 19318 bp, 17 predicted proteins | sample SalMarWE160310MG_FD_202154 | JGI IMG/M metagenome (GOLD analysis project Ga0307423, IMG submission 202154) | Salt marsh sediment microbial communities from the Plum Island Ecosystem LTER, Massachusetts, United States - WE1603-10 | ecosystem: Environmental > Aquatic > Marine > Intertidal zone >...
GAACCCGTACCAAAAATGGAAGGTCTCGACGACGAAATACTGATAACTCTTCGTGAAATACGCGACATACTAAGAAACAGAAAAGACAAACCTTCCTAACCAAACTTTTTCATGTTGCTCTTTTTCTATTCTATTTTACCTTAAATACGCTAATAACTTCACAATCGTAAACGCCTGTAAATGGGGCAGTTAATTGCATGGCACTCGGTTGAAGGATGCAAAATGGTTGTTGTGGTTGTTTGTGATTTTGTCGTTTACGTCTGTAAACAAGTCAGGGAACTCTTCCAGCCATTTCCTGTAAGAGGTTCTTATGGTGACATCGGTTGTGCCTAGCTTCTCGGCGAGTTCCTTCTGTTTCTTCACTGCACTATACCTGAACCCTAAGAGGTAAAACAATCCGCCCAGCAACCCTCTGGAGGATTTGCCACTGAAAAAAGAGAATTTTCTGTCACTCGCGTTGGTTATAAGCTCTAGGGCGCTTGACGCTATCTTTTCAGCGAGACCTTGGTCTGACCAGACAGCCCGCGCAGCCGCAGAAACTTCAGATGATAAACGGTCGGGAATGCTCAAATTGACATCAACAGGTAAATTAACTGTAAAATAATCTATATTTAACTTTTGCAAAAAAGCAAAAACAATTCGAGGATTAAACGTGACCAGCACAACAATTCGCCCCTGCATCCATGGGCAATTAACAATTCCAACAAGAAAACGATCAAGAATAGGGTAAATAATTCTGCTGAGTCATAGTTTCTTTTTGTACCATTCAGCGAATTTGCGGACAGCCTTTGCACGGTGCGAAAAAAGGTTCTTTTCTTCAAGAGTCATCTCCGCAAACGTCTTGACGCTATCCGAGGGCTTAAAGATGGGGTCAAACCCGAAACCTAACCTGCCATTTCCCAAGCGCTCTGCGACTGTTATCTCGCCTTCTGCTTCACCCTCAAAAACCACAGGCGCCTCCGCTTCGCTGTCGCAGTACGCTATGGCTGACCTGAACCACGCTTTCCTGTCGTCCACGTTTTGTATGAGCTTCAGCAAGCCCCTGTTGCCAACAGTCTTGTAAGCGTAAGCCGCGTAGGGACCTGGAAACCCTTTCAACTCGTCTATGAACAGTCCTGCGTCCTCCACGATAACGGGCAAGCCAGACCGTTTGAACACGTCCATGGCGCTTGCCTGCGCGATTTCCACTATGCTGTCGCTTTGTATTTCCGTGTCCTTCATCCTAAGCATGCCCACCGCAATGTCAAGACTCGTCAGTATGCTTCGGGCTTCGTGGAACTTGTGAATGTTTCCCGTCGCGAAAAACACAACCCTGCCCCGCAGCGTAAAACCTGTTTTACGCCTGCTTTCTTTTATCAACGTAGCGTCCCCTCCGTTCTATCTCACGAATCTTCTCAAAAACCTTCCCCGCATCCTCCATGCCCAAAACCGAAGTGTACCCTTCAAGCACGTGTTTGAAGCAGTCTTCCGCAAACCGGTAATGCGTACTCTGCAACGCCCGCTTCATCAAATGCAAATCCACACCTCTCGCCTCAACTTCAACGTTTTTCTCACCTAAACCAAAATCAACCAGAAAAATCTTGCCCCCACCCGCCAAAATCATGTTCGAAGTCGTCAAGTCACCATGAACCACACCGTGACGATGCAGCTTCCCAATCAACACGCCAATCCTGGCGCACATCTCCTGCTGCTCTTTTCTGGGAAGATGAGGTAGAACCTGCTTCACCTGTTTGCCTTCCACAAACTCCATCGTTATCGCCGAGTTCTTAAGGTCCACAAGGAAAATCGTGGGTGTCGGCACCCCAGCTCGTTTCGCTTCGTGCATAAGCTGCGGCTCATGCGCTGTGCGGTAGCTTCTGATTTTCGCGTCCAACTCGGCAGTGCGGTACCGTTTTGGAAGCCGCGCTTTAACGATAACTTTTCTTCCATGCCAACTCTTCAGGAAGAGACTGGCTTCTGCTCCTTTTTTGAGCAGCGTTTGCGTGTTCACTTTATCCATGGTACATCAACCTTTTCTATCCGCCACCGCAGCTTGACAAAGCTTTTCTCGACAGGCGTGACCAACCCGTGCGTGTAGGCTAAAACGCCAGTCCAAGCTATCATGGCGCCGTTGTCCGTTGCAAACTGGCGCGGCACCACATTAAACTTTGCCTCATGCTCCTCCGCGATTACGCCAAGCATCTCCTGCAGCCGCCTGTTAGCCGCAACGCCTCCCGTCAGCAGGACCTCTCGTTTCTCGGTGTGCGCCAAAGCCCGTTCCGTGACTTCTGTGACCATGGAAAACGCGTGCTCCTGCAGACTGTAACACAAGTCTTCCAGCCTGTGTTCGCCTTTGTGGAGCAGGATGGTTGCGGCGGTCAGCAAGCCGCTGAGGGAGATGTCCATGCCCTTCACCACGTACGGCAGCGGAATCAGCTTTTTGCCCTCTGCGGCCAACTTTTCCACTGCGGCGCCGAGCGGTAAGCCTTTTTTGTGTTTGAGTCCTGCTTCTCTCGCGAAAACGTCCAAGCAGTTGCCGAGGGCTATGTCTAGGGTTTCGCCAAAGATTCTGTAGCGTGCGGCTTCGAAGGCGGAGACGAGGGTGTTGCCTCCTGAAACGTAAAGGGTTACGGGGTCGGCGGCGCCTGTTTCTAGTTTGCCTATTTCTATGTGGGCTATGGAGTGGTTTACTCCTACGAGCGGGGTGTTGAGGTAGGAGGCTAGGGCACGGGCGACTGTGGCGCCTGTGCGGAGGCATGGTCCCAAGCCTGGTCCTTGGGCGAAGGATATTAGCGAGAGGTCTTTGGGTTTCACCCCTGCTGTGGATAGGGCTTCGGCTAGCACTTTGTCGGCGTTTTCGGCGTGGTGTCGGGCGGCTTCTCTGGGGTGGATTCCGCCTTCTTCTGGCACGTAGCCGCTTGAGGCATTGGCTAAGATTTCGCCTTTGAAGGTGGCTATGCCGACGCCGAAGTCGTCTGCGGTTGACTCTACGCCTAAGCAGAGTTGCTTTTCTGTTTTCATGTTTTGGGTGCCTCCATGGTGTTTTCTTGGTTTTTGGGGTACATATTTTTATCTCGGAACCAACGCTTATATTTAATGTAATACGCGGAACTGATGTTATGCCGAAACGTAATGATCTGGAACAGAAAGCTCTTCACTTTGTAATTGGCACGGGTTTTAAGGGTGTGCTTCAATCGGAATTGTGGCGTGAGTTGGATGCGAGCAGCCGTGAAGGCTCTAGAGTGGCGATTAAGCTTGAGGAGAAGGGGCTGATTCGCAGAGAGAAAGAGTTGCAGGGTGGAAGGTGGACTTACAGGCTTTTTCCTAAAAGGATGCCTGCCTCTATTGAATCCATCGGTGACTGTCCCTGTCTGCTGTGCAAAGATAATGCGCGTTGTGATCCAACCACGGCGATTTCTCCGAAGGACTGTGTGAAGCTTACTGAGTGGATTATAACTTTAGGAGAAAGTAAACCAGACGCGTTAAGTGACGACGACGGCTTAGAGGAAGACGCGTTAGGTGAAGATTCTCTTGCCGAAAGCATGGATCCAAGATAGAAAACGCGATTATTACTATCAGAAAGCGAAAGCTGAAAACTACCGTTCCAGAGCCACTTACAAGCTTTCTCTAACCGCCAAGAAGTATCGTTTTATTCGTAGAGGCGATGTTGTTGTTGACTTGGGTGCGGCGCCGGGTGGTTGGATTCAATCTGCCAGAAAAATCGCTGGCAAGACAGGTTTCGTTTTGGGTGTGGATTTGAAGCCGATTGAGCCTTTTCCTCAGGAGTATATTCGAACGATTGTGGCGGATTTTACGGAGCCTACGGCGCTGAAGCAGATTATGGAGTTTCTGCCTCGGAAGGCTGATGTTGTGCTTTCGGATGCTTCGCCGAACATTTCTGGTGTTTGGGAGCTGGATAACGCGCGGCAGATTGATTTGGCGTCTCAAGCGTTAAAACTCGCGTTGGGTCTGTTGCGTCCTTACGGGAACTTTTTTGTTAAAGTTTTCGAGGGCAACATGCTGCCGGGTTACATTAGGACGGTTAAGAAGCATTTTGAAGTTGTCAAGGTTGTGAAGCCGAAGGCAAGCCGCGCCAAGAGTTCTGAGATGTATCTTTTGGCTATGGGTTTGAAGCAGGAAGGCAGCGGTAAAGAGCAAAGCTAATTTTCACCCCTGACCATATAACTGGGAAGGTGTGTGGAATTTGAGGATAATTTCGGCGGATTCTTCAGTGGCGATACTTGACGCGTCGTTTACGCCTCAGTACCTTATCGCGTCGGCTTCGGTGCTTGTTGAAAGCCCCTACAGGGAGGCGCATCTGCGGTTGGCTAAGCCCATTTTTAAAGAAGTGGCGAACGGGTATGACGTGATTGCAGGTGAAGCTGAGTTGTGCAGGGACCTGCTGGGTATCGTGAAGGCTGATGTGGTGCATTTGGATTTGTCTTTAGACGCGCTGCCCGTTGAAGAATTGTCTCCTGTTCAGCTTTCAAACATGAGGGTTTCCAGTAAGGCACGGCAGAATCTTTTGCGGTTGCTGCCCCGACTGCGCAAGGTTGCGGGCGAAATCAAACGCGTGTACGGGCTGGACATGCTGGCTATCGGCAAAGAAAGCATTCCCGTGCGAATCGCGGAGTTGACGGCTGCCTCTGAAGCTGTGCTGTTTGCCTGCGGGCAAGTGGTGGAGGAGAAAGAGGCGATGCTGCTGGGTTTGCCTTCCAGATGCCAGCCCCGCATAGCTGGGCGAAGGTTTTACTTGTATTCGCTTATGGCGGCGGAGCATGACGTGCGCGGCTACGCTGAAGACAAAAGCGGCGTTTTAAGCAAAGTTAATATGGTGGAAATCCTGAATCCATTTGCCAGAGGTTTTCGGGCTTTACGAGTAAAACAAAAGAATTAGTGGCGAACCGTCAGTTTAGGTGTTTAATTTGACTGAGGCAACTCCTGTAACGCAAGAAAAAGCTGTTGTTATACCTGTTGTTGAGGCTGTTCTGGTTATAGTGGTTACTTTTGTTTTGATTACGTTTTTAAGCGCAATATTCTATATTATTGAGCTAGACACTGGTTTGGCTTTGGTTCTTGCCGAGCTAGTTATTCTGATTGTGCCGCTTGCATACCTGCTGTATAAACGTGTTGACATAAAGCGTTACGTCAGAATGGATGTTAAACCTAACTTTGTGCTTTGGGGTTTCGTTTCTGGAGCAATACTGCTCTCTATAGACATAGCTGTCTCTGCGGTGCTCTTACTCGTTTTCGGTGAAAGCCAAGCCGTTATAGATTCAAACAACATAATACTTCAGCTTAGCGAAACTCCTTCAGGTCTCATCGCCGTGGCAACAGCTTTGGGTCTGGCTGGGGTTTGTGAAGAATTCGCTTTCAGAGGTTTTTTACAGAACACGTTGACACGCAGGTACTCGTTTATACCCGCGGTTATTGTGTCAGCTTTCGTTTTCGGGCTTTTCCATTTCGACCCTCAATTCGTCTACATAATTTCAGCAATGTCTGGGGGGCTAGTGCTGGGCTACGTCTACCACCACTGGCACTCCTACGTGGTATCGGCTATCGCGCACTCCTCAGTAAACCTCATAGTGCTAATTTTTCTGATGCTCGGGGTCTAAACGCGAAAAATTATTTGACGACTTCCAAGCTTATGTCTAACGCTTTAACGCTGTGAGTTAACGCGCCCATGCTTACGATGTCCACCTGCGCCGAAGCGTAATCCAACAGGTTCTGCTCCGTGATTCCGCCACTGACTTCCAACAGAACTTTCCCGAAAAATCCTGCCTTCTTCAACGCCGCAACAGCTTCTCTGACCTGTTCAGGAGAGAAATTGTCCAGCATAACTATGTCCGCGCCCACCGCAGCAGCCTTAACGGCATCTTCTGTGTTGGTGACTTCCGTCTCAATTTTCTTGTTGCACTTGGCGGCTTTGGCTTTTTTCACCGCGTTCTCCACGCTTCCCGCTATAGCCACATGATTGTCCTTTATCAGAATCATGTCGTCCAACCGCAGCCTGTGCGGGTCACCACCGCCGACCACCACGGCTTTCTTATCGAAATAGAGCAGTCCAGGCGCGGTTTTGCGTGTCGCCGCCACCTTCGCCTTCAAGTTGGCTTTCCGCAGTTTTTCGGTTAGCTTCCGCGTTTTTGTTGCGATGCCGCTCATGCGCGACAACAAGTTCAGCATTGTGCGCTCCGCTGAAAGGATGGTTCGGGCGTTTCCAGAAATCTTCATGATTACCGTGCCGCTTTTGATTTCCTCCCCGTCCACAACTTCAGCTTCAACGTTGAGACCGAGGCTTTCTGCGAAAATCACGTTTTCCTCTATTCCAGCCACAACTCCCGCTTCCTTCGCCAACACCACAGCCTCAACCGTCAAATCTGCGGGAACAACAGCCTCAGAAGTCACATCGCCCTGCCCAACGTCTTCAGCCAGGATCTGCTTGAGCTTCTCTTCCAGAATCTTACGCGGCACAAACATGGCTTTTACTCTCCTGTTTAGGCTTAAAACAGTTGCTTCGATAGGTACACTTTAGCTTTGTGAAGTTGGTGTTTGCTGGGGTAAAGGTTTATATTTTTGGGTTCTTGCATATTTCCGATTGAAAAATATCTTTATAGTTTAAAGAGAGGTTTGACAATATGGCGTATTTAACAACAACTGGTTCAGGACAGCCAGTTCTGATATTAAAGGAAGGTACATCGAGAAGCAGAGGAAAAGAGGCTCAACGAAACAACATTATGGCTGCACGTGTAATCGGCGAAGTCTTGAAGACGACGCTTGGTCCACGCGGAATGGACAAGATGCTGATTGACGGTTTAGGCGACATAACCATAACCAACGACGGCGCAGCAATCCTAGAAGAAATGGACGTGGAACATCCAGCGGCGAAGATGATGGTGGAAATCGCCAAGACGCAAGACGACATGGTTGGCGACGGAACAACCACCACCGTGGTTCTCGCAAGCGAACTCCTCAAGAAAGCCGAGGAACTACTCGACCAGAACATTCACCCAACAATACTTGTAAGCGGCTACCGTAAAGCAGCGCAGAAAGCCATCGAAACCATAGGAAAAATTTCAGTGCCAGTAGACGTAAACGACTGTAAAACCCTGCTCAAAGTCGCGTTGACATCCATGGGCAGCAAAGCAGTTGGCGCAGCACGAGAACACCTAGCGCAGATATCTATAGACGCAGTTTCGCAGATCGCTGAGCAGCGTGGAGACCGCAAAATCGCAGACATCGACAACATCCAGCTTGTGAAGAAAACGGGCAAAAGCCTGCTTGAAACGCAGCTTGTAAGCGGCGTAATCATCGACAAGGAAGTTGTGCACTCAGCCATGCCGAAGAAGAAGGAGAACGCGAAAATCGCCCTTCTAGACTCGGCGCTGGAAATTGAGAAGACTGAGATGAGCGCGGAAATCCGCATCAAAGATCCCTCACAGATGCAAGCGTTCCTAGACCAAGAAACCAACATGATGAAAGCCATGGTGGACAAAATCAAAACCGCAAAAGCGGACGTGGTGTTCTGCCAGAAAGGCGTAGACGACATGGTGCAGCACTTCCTCGCCAAAGCAGGCATAATGGCGGTCAGAAGAGTCAAAGAATCCGACATGGAAAAGCTCTCACGCGCGACAGGCGGAAGAATCATCAGCGACCTGGACGACCTCAAACCAGCCGACCTCGGCACAGCAGGATTAGTGGAGGAACGCAAAATCAGCGACGACAAAATGATATTCGTCGAAAAATGCAAAGACCCCCACAGCGTAGCCATACTTATCCGCGCAGGGCTCGAACGTATGGTAGACGAAGCTGAAAGAGCCATGACCGACTCGCTATCCGTGGTTTCAGACGTGATTGAGAACAGCAAGATTGTGGCTGGCGGAGGCGCAGCAGAAGTTGAAGTCGCAAAGGAACTCCGCAAGTACGCAACAACCGTCGGCGGACGAGAACAACTCGCCGTAGAAGCCTTCGCAGACGCAGTTGAAGTTATCCCGAAGACACTGGCGGAAAACGCAGGCTTAGAACCCATAGACATAATCGTAGAACTCCGCTCCGCACACGAGAAGCCGAAAGGCCAGTACAAAGGCGTCAACGTCTTCAACGGCAAAGTCCAAGACAGCATAGAAAACGGCGTAATCGAACCCGCAGTCGTCAAAGAACAAGCCCTAAAATCAGCAGCCGAATCAGCAGCCATGATACTCAGAATAGACGACGTAATCGCAGCCACGAAATCACAAGCAGGCGGACCAGGTGGAATGCCAGGTGGCGCTCCCCCAGAATACTAAGCTTCCCCTAACTTTCTTTATTTTTTGTTCTCTACGAAAAACATTGAAAAAACAAATTGATATTTTCAGTAACGTTTTGTTACCGTAAGTTACTGAGCTATACTGTTTTTATAGATTTTCTGCGCTGGGACTGCTGCTCACAGACTGTACCCCCTCCCTTTTAAATAGATGACAACTTCTGCATGTTTCTGGTTGATACGCAACGATTATGAAATTAGCCGTTGTAATCCCCTTGTATATGTGGGCTTTCAAGGGTTTGAGCCCTTACTGGTAAGGGGCAAAAGATATTTGCGTTCTTATTTAATTGATAGTAGGTGTGTTCTGGTGAATGAAGACTCGATGTTCTGTTTTCAGTGTGAGCAAACGGCTCAGGGAAAAGGGTGCAGTAGTTTTGGTGTCTGCGGAAAAAATCCTGAAGTAAGTGCGCTTCAAGACTTGTTAATTTACATGTTGAGAGGCTTGTCTCAGCTATCATTAGAAGCAAAAAATGTGGGCGTCAAAGATGATGAACTAAACCTGTTCATTTGCGAGTCAGCATTCGCTACATTAACTAATGTAAACTTTGACCCGGCAACACTTATTGAATATATTAAAAAGTCAGCGAGCCTTCGTGATATTCTCCTTGAGAAGGTGCGGTCAGCAGGGGGAAATGTAGGATTCCATGGTCCAGTTGATATGATGCTTGAAAAGACAAAAGAAGGGTTGATTAGACAGGGAAAACAGGTAGGGGTTAACGCTGACCGGTCAATTGACCCTGACTTGCATGGGCTTCACTGGCTCCTAATTTTTGGGATAAAAGGAGTAGCAGCCTACGCTTATCATGCGTATCGGCTTGGAAAAAAGGATGACAAAGTTTTCGAGTTCATTCAGCAAGGACTTGCGGCAACCTTGGACGAGTCGTTAGGCGTTGAGGACTTTTTTGATCTCGCTTTGAAATGTGGAGAAATCAACATCAGAGCCATGGAACTCTTGGATGCGGGAAACACAGAAGCTTATGGTGACCCAGTTCCCACGAAAGTTCCTTTAGGACATAAGAAGGGCAAAGCAATTCTGGTGTCAGGGCACGATTTAAAAGATTTGGATGAAGTTCTAAAGCAAAGCGAGGGCAAGGGCATCTATGTTTACTCACATGGAGAAATGCTGCCTGCACATGGCTATCCAAAACTGAAGAAACACGGTCACTTTTTCGGCCACTATGGTACCGCATGGCAAAATCAACAAAAAGAATTCATGAGTTTTCCTGGTGCAATTCTGATGACCACCAACTGTATCCAGAGACCTGTAGATAGCTACAAAGGAAACATATTCACTTCTGGACCCGTAGGTTGGCCAGGTGTAACTCATATCGACTGTTCCGGCGGAGTATGCAGCGACTTCTCTCCTGTCATAGAAAAAGCATTGGAAATGCCGGGGTTCACCGAGGACAAGCAGGATAAAACAGTGACGGTTGGTTATGCCAGAAAGTCATTTCTTTCGTTGGTAGACAATATAACTGAATTAGTGATGAAAGGGCATGTTAATTCTTTCTTTCTCGTAGCTGGCTGCGACGGGGCTAAACCAGGGCGTAATTACTATACCGAGTTTGTTGAGAAGACCCCTAGCGACTCTCTCGTTCTGACCTTGGCCTGCGGGAAATTCCGGTTCTTTGACAAAGATTTAGGTCAAATCAACGGTATCCCTAGATTGCTGGATGTAGGACAATGTAACGATGCTTACTCAGCAATTAAAGTAGCTGAAGCTTTTCAAGAAATATTCGGGTCTAAAATTAGTGAACTGCCATTGTTCTTCATACTTTCGTGGTACGAACAAAAGGCTGTAGCTATTCTGCTGTCTCTTTTCTATCTAGGAGTAAAAAACATTCGGTTAGGACCAAGTCTTCCCGCGTTTATGACTCCGAGAACACTCGAAAGGTTTGACGTAAAGCCTATAAAAACTCCTGACGCGGACCTGAAAGCAATTCTTGATTATGTTACAGGTGTTGCCATTTGAGTCGTCAATACCAGCTAATTATAAAGGAAATAGGAGGTGGTTTTGAATGTCGTGGTTAAAAGCTATGCGGGAAAAAGAGCCTCCAGAACCTGCTGACCCAATTGGAACCGTTGTGATAGGGACTCTTGACCCTGACATAATGGATACTGCTAAGCATATGGTTAGGCGGTCACTTAAGCTTGCGCAGTTTAAAACTGTCGATGTTGGGAAGGGAGTTTCTCCAGAGACTTTTGCTGCAAAGGCTAAAGAGGTAAACGCTGACATTATTGTTGTCTCTGTTTTACTCTCAGCGGCTAAAAGGAATCTTCCAAAGCTAGTTTCTGCTTTAGAGCTTGAAGGCCTACAAGACAAGGTTACAGTCATGATTGGGGGTGCAGCAGTGAATAAAGAAGATGCAGACGAAATAGGTGCGTTGTATGGTAAAACAAGAGAAGAAGCGGTAGTCTTAGCTAAGAACGTAATAGAAAAAAAGCGGAACGGAGCCTAACCTCCCTTCTACTATTTCATGTGTGATAACCTGGTTCGTGCTACCAGAAGCAGTCTTATTCTATATAGTAGTTGTTCAAAAGGTATCAAGAATGAAATGGCGATTTCTCCTGAGAAACCCCTTTTTATTATTACCTTTTTACTTCCCACGATAGAAATTGATGAGGAAAACAAATTAATAGAAGACGGGTTTCAATATGTGCGCTACAGAGAAAAAGCCGAAGTAGTGAACAAGAAACCAAAGTAGTTTAGTATAAGGCTCCGGTAGTATAGTCCGGTCAAGTATAACGGCCTCTCGAGCCGTGGACCCGGGTCCGAATCCCGGCCGGAGCACCAACCACTTCTGCAAAAGTTTGCGTGATTAGCATTCCTTGAAAGTAACGAATTTTTTAAAAAGAAAAGAAATGGAGTGGGGTGGTTACAGTATGCCTATGCTTTGTAGCCAGCCGACTAGGTTATAGTTAACGATGAGTGCGGCGAACAGTGAAGCAACTAGCGACATTACTGTAATCATTGTGTTCAGTGAGGGTCCTGCGGTGTCTTTGAAGGGGTCGCCGACGGTGTCGCCAACTACTGCTGCTTTGTGTGCTTCGGAGCCTTTTCCGCCGTAGACGCCTGTTTCGATCAGTTTCTTTGCGTTGTCCCATAAGCCGCCAGCGTTTGACATGAGCAGCGCCAACAGCAAGCTTGACAGTATTGCGCCTGCTAGGAAGCCGCCTAACGCTTGGATTCCACCAACGAAGCCCACGACCAGCGTAGCCACAATTATGAAGACGCTTGCGGGCATCAACTCGCGAATGGCGCCCACTGTGGCAATGTCCACGCAACTGGCGTAGTCAGGTTTCACTCCCGGCTTGCCCTCGCGCAGGCCCGGAATTTCTTTGAATTGCCTCCTGATTTCAGCAATCATACGCTCCGCGTTCTTGCCGACGCCCAACATGAGCATCGCCGAGAACACCGCTGGAATCGCGACGCCGATGAGTGTACCCATCAAAACGAGGGGGTCCATGATGTCGAAGATAGCTGGGTGCCCTGCTTGTAAAGCAAGTTCTTGGAAAGCTGCCAATAATGAAATTACGGTTAAGCCTGCTGCTCCTATGGCGAAGCCTTTGGTTATGGCTTTGGCTGTGTTTCCTGCGGCGTCGAGTTTATCGGTTATGGCGATGACTTCTTCGCTGAGACCCGATTGTTCTGCCACGCCTTTCGCGTTGTCGACAATTGGACCATATGCGTCGTTGGAAACTGTGAGACCGACTATTGAGAGCATGCCGATTGCAGCCATTGAAATTCCGAATACTCCGAAAGTGACTCCGCCTAAGGGTTCTAGTAGTAGGTAGGAGACTGCTGCTGCGATTCCTATACCGATTAAGGGTAGGATTATGCTTCTGAGACCGTATGAGAATCCAGTGATTATGTTTATGGCTGGACCGCTTTGTGATGCTTCAGCAGTTTTCTGTGCAGGTCCTTTTTCTTCTGAAGTGAAGTAGTCAGTTGTAACGCCGATTATGACTCCCGCAACCAAGCCTATGGCTGCTGCGCCCCAGATTCGCCAGTCGTAACCCATGTAGTAAGTGGTTATCGCTGTTAGAACGCCGAAGATGAGGCAGGTTACATAGGTGCCGTTGTTTAGTGCGCTTCCTGGGCTGCCGTTTTTGCTCACTCGGACGGTGAATGATCCGATTATGGAGGCGAACACGCCCATTGCTGCGAACACCAGTGGGATTTCTATGTACTGTGCGCCGAAGTTCAGGGAGAGTGCTGCTCCGAGTATCATAACTGCAACGATGCTTGCTACGTAAGAGTCGAATAGGTCTGCGCCCATGCCTGCAACGTCGCCTACGTTGTCGCCTACGTTGTCTGCTATTACTGCTGGGTTTCTCGGGTCGTCCTCTGGCAGGTCAAGTTCCACTTTGCCGACTAGGTCAGCGCTTATGTCCGCGGTTTTAGTGTAGATGCCGCCGCCTGCTTTAGCGAATAATGCTAAGGCGCTGGCGCCGAAGCTGAAGCCTAAGACGATTTGTGGGTCTCCTGTTAAGGCGTACACGATGCTTATGCCGAGCAAACCGATGCCGACGACTGCGAAGCCCATGACTGCTCCGCCTCGGAAGCCGATTGGAAAAGCTTTGTTCAAGCCTTGTTGTGCGCCGTTTGCGACTTTGGCGTTTGCTTTGGTTGCGATTGTTAAGCCTAAGAATCCTGCAAGGGCAGAGAATACTGAGCCAAAAATGTATGCCAGCATTAATGTGATGTTGCTTAGGGGGTCACCCGTCCATATTGGTGTTGGCAGGAAGATCAGCAGCAGAACAGAGACGACTCCGACGAACATGAACAGTACGGTGTATTCCCTTTTTATGAAGGCGCGTGCGCCCAGTCTGATGGCGTCGGAGATTTCCCGCATTTTTTCGTTTCCGCTGTCTTGTTTTTCAACGTAACGGTAGAAGTATAAGCCTACTAGAATTGATATTAACGAAGCTATTGGTGCTATTAGCCAGGGTTCAAATGATTCAAGCATTCTTTTACCTTTCTCCTTCAGTTATTGCCTTTTGTTTTTAAATTAAGTTGGGAAATTGTCTAAACTTGTTTATTAGCCTTTGTTTTGAATTTCTTGAAGGGAAAGTATTATAACTTATCTTCTTGAAATAAGGGAGCTAACCTGTCCTGATCCAAGGGAAGGGCATCCCTGTTAAAATTGGAATAGCTGGAACGGGTTGGTTGAGATGGCTGACGAGTGGTACAGTAAGGAATCTGAGCAAGTCTTAAGCGAGTTAAAGGTTGACCAGCAAGGGTTAAGCAGCGAAGAAGCCAAACGCCGCTTGGATGAGTACGGTTACAACGAGCTTAAGGAAAAGAAACGGGTGACTCCGCTCCAGATTTTTCTCAACCAGTTCAAAGATGTCTTTGTTATCATGCTTTTGGTTGCCACTATTATTTCGTTTCTTATAGGTGAAACGGTTGACGCCATCACCATCGCCGTCATTGTGATTCTTAACTCTGTGGTTGGTTTCATTCAGGAGTATCGGTCAGAAAAAGCTATGGAAGCTATGCAGAAGCTGACGGCTCCTAAGGCGCGTGTTATTCGCGGCGGCAACGAAATGATGGTGAATGCCCGAGATATTGTGCCTGGAGATATTGTGCTTCTTGAGGCTGGTGACCGTGTTCCCGCGGACGCTAGACTTATAGAAACTGTCGATTTGAAGGCTGATGAGGCTGTTCTGACAGGTGAGTCGACAGATGTCACTAAGAACACATGTGTGCTTAAAGAGGGCGCGCCAATTGCAGACCGAAAGAACTCTATTTTCATGGCTACTCATATGACTTACGGCAGAGGAAAAGCTGTAGTTACCGCCACGGGCATGAAGACGGAATTCGGTAAGATTGCAGAACTTGTTCAGACGATGGAGACTGAGGAGAGTCCTCTTAAACAGAAGCTTGAGAGGTTCGCTAAGAAACTTGGCATAATTATTGTTGCTTTGACCGCGGTGATTTTTGCGCTTGAGTTGTATGAAATCTTTGTTCTCGGCGTGGTTGAATCAGGTGGCGTTGTCGCTAGCGTGTTGGATGCTTTTGAAGTTTCAATTGCGCTGGCTGTTTCAGCGGTTCCTGAAGGTTTGCCTGCGATTGTGACTGTGTCGCTTGCGCTTGGTGCTAGAGAACTTGCTAAACGTAACGCGATTTTGAGGAAACTTTCTTCTGCAGAAACTTTGGGTGCTACCACTGTCATTTGCTCAGACAAAACGGGAACTTTAACCAAAGGCGAGATGACCGTGCGCAAGATTCACGTCAACGGTAAAATGTTTGAGGTTACGGGTGCTGGTTACGAGCCTAAAGGCGAGTTTTTGGTGGATGGCACCCCAATCAACCCTCAAGAACATCCTGAACTTGAAATGTTCTTGAGAGCTAGCACGTTGAATGCTAACGCCCATTATGACGGTAAACGTATTATGGGCGACACCACCGAAGGCGCGCTTATTGTGGCGGCAGCCAAAGCTGGAATAATGAAGAAGGATGCAGAAGAAATTCGTCCTCGCGTTCACGAGGTGCCATTCACTTCTGAACGGAAGCGCATGACGACGGTTCACAAGACCCCTGAGGGCGAGTTGATTGCTTACGTGAAGGGCGCTCCTGAAATGATTTTAGAGCGCAGCACCCGTATCTTGCGGGATGGGAAAGTTAAGAAGTTAACGCCTGAAGAGCGAAAGGAGCTTCTGGCGGTAAATGAGGACATGGCGAATGACGCCCTTCGTGTTCTCGGCGTTGCTTATCTAGAGAAGCTGCCTAAAACCGACGTTGCAGAGTGTACTGAGGAGGACTTGGAGAATAACTTGGTGTTTGTTGGTCTTGCAGGCATGATTGACCCTCCAAGGGCTGAGGCGAAAGAAGCTAACGCGCGGTGCAGAGCAGCGGGCATAAAAACTGTGATGATAACGGGCGACCACAAACTTACCGCCGTGGCCATAGCGAAAGAGCTGGGAATGTTACACAGCGACCAAGTGCTCACCGGCGTGGAGCTTGACGCTATAGGAGACGAACAATTCATCAAGGTTGTTGAGGAAGTGTCCGTGTATGCACGGGTGTCGCCTGAACACAAGCTTCGGATAGTTAAAGCGTTGAAAAACAAGGGCGAAATCGTTGCCATGACCGGTGACGGAGTCAACGATGCGCCTGCGCTCAAGCAAGCCGACATAGGCGTAGCCATGGGTATAACGGGCACAGACGTTACGCGAGAGGCTGCTGATATAGTGCTGGCGGATGACAACTTCGCCACCATTGTGAACGCCGTGGAGGGCGGACGAAGCATTTACGATAACATCCGCAAGTTCTCGTTCTTCCTTTTGCGCTCCAACTTTGACGAGTTGCTTGTTATAGGCAGCTTTGCTCTTCTAGGGTTGGAGCTGCCTCTCAGCGCAGGCATGATTCTGTGGATAAACTTGGTCACAGATGGCGGTCCAGCGCTCGCGTTGACCATGGACCCGCCTGAAGACGATGTCATGCAGAGACCTCCGCGCAACCCCAGGGAGGGCATACTGTATGGAAGAATCGCTTCGATTTTAGTCACGTTCGTAACGCAGTTTCTGGGCACTGGAGTGATATTCTATTTGGCATACTACGTGTGGGGCCGACCCCTCGCAGAGGCTCAGGCGATGGCTTTTGTGCAGGCAACTTTGCAGGAGTTGGTTATAGTTTGGAACTGCCGTTCTGAAACAAAAGGAGCCTTCAAGCTTAGCTTCACATCAAACAAGTTCCTGTTGGGCGCCGTATTGCTGTCGGCTGTGTTGACGGTTATTTTGCCCTACACGGGCTTGTTCGGGACTGCGCCTCTTGAGCTTACGGACTGGCTGCTTGTTCTCCCGTTCTCGTTCTCAGGCTTCCTACTGTTGCCTGAGATTTTCTATGGCAGAAAAGTTTGGAAATGGCGTTAACTGCTGGGAAAAACTTAATACGTTCAGCCTCTAAAAGAAGGCAATTCCTAACTTTAAAAGCGTGAGAGCATGAGTGAGAAATTAGCAAATCCAGCCCCGCTGGGGTTACTAGGCTTCGGACTTACGACGGTGCTGCTTAACCTGCACAACACGGGCTTGTTTGGGCTTGACGCCATGATATTAGCGATGGGCATAGCCTACGGCGGACTGGCACAGGTTATCGTGGGCATTATGGAGTTCAAGAAAGGCAACACCTTCGGCACAGTGGCATTCACCTCGTATGGTCTGTTCTGGTGGAGCTTGGTGCTTCTGGTTCTTCTTCCAAACATTGGCGTGTTCTCAGGATATCTTCCCTCTGAGACGGCGATGGCGGCGTACTTCTTCATGTGGGGGCTGTTCACCTTCGCCATGTTCTTCGGCACCCTAAAGACGAACCGTGCTTTGCAGTTCGTGTTCATGAGCTTGGCAATCCTGTTCTTCATGCTGACCATAAGGGACTTAACAGGAAACCCCGCGCTGTTCGGCACGTTCACTTGGGGCAACCTCACAGGCATCGAAGGCGTCATCTGCGGACTAAGCGCCGTCTACTTGGCATTCGCGGAAGTTCTTAACGAAGTGCACAAAAAAACCGTGCTACCCATCCGCCCCGTAAACTAAAAATTTCAAACGCCTTCCTTTTTTTGTATGAGGCACAGAGCTGACAACTTCGTTGCTTAGTGTTTGCGTTTAAAGTGAACCAGCAATCCAGCGGTCACCATAACGACGGCGACAACGGCGACGGCACCAGCCACTGGCACAAGAGAAGACGGCTCTGATTTTTCGGGCTCAGGCAAAATACTTGCTGAAGATGCCCACTCGGGTAGTTCGATGTTTGCGCTGTCAGTGTCATAGGGAGATGTGAGTGGATAATTATCTTGGAAAAACACGATTGTTACATCGCTTTTTAGTTCTTCATCCCAACGGGTTTCCTGAACCGTGTACGGTGAATCACCTACGCCATCCCCGTTTGCATCTTTGCCCCGATAATCGTCGTAATAGTTGCCTTTGGCTCCGTTGTCAAAGTGGTTTACGGTGTGGTTTGAGCCTGAAAGCGAAGCAACATGGTTTGTGTTGTTCACAAAATTGTTTAGGTAAATCGAGTTTTCCACTGCAGTTTTGCCAGTGGTGCCTAAAAGTAAGCCGTTTTCACAGTTGCGAATGCTGTTTGCACTTATGGTGTTGTTTTTACCGTTCCAAATCCATATGCCGTCATTAATTCCGAGGTTGCCATTGACCTGATTTTTGGAAATAATGTTATCGGAGCATCCTCCGCCGTTCGTTAGTTTCAAACTTGCAAAGGAATTGCCGATGATGAAGTTGGAGTTGCTACCATCCATTTCCATTAACGAAAATGAGTTGCCAACGATGCAGTTGAAGGAACCATTAAGATTAATGCCATCAGAATAGTAACCTCTGCCTATCTTGTTTGCGTATATAAGGTTAAAAGACCCCTTCATTTTCAGGGTTTTTCTGATTGTGTTATTTGCGACAATCAAATTTGAGCCATTGACTTCTAACGCGTCGGGTATTGAATTGCCAGTTACGTTTAGCGTGGAGCCGTTCAGGTAGACACTGCTGTTGGCTAACATGTTATCGATTAAAGATGTTCCGTCTCCAACCGCGGATATTCCGCTACCGACGCCATAATCATCTTTCGGCAGATTAATTGTGAAATCTTGAAGTTTAACGTCGTTAGCATTGATTTTGATGGCTGTATCGCGAACCCAAAGCAAATTATGAAGATACCATCTTTCAACAAGCGGCGGATTAAGCGATAACACCGTCTCTTGTTTATCTTCGCCAATTAGCGAGATGGATTTGTTTATGTTTATGACTTCTTCCTGATAGGTTCCTCTTTTCACGAAAACGGTGTCGCCAACCCCCGCATTTTGTATCGCTGAAGAGAGCGTTGGATAGTCGTCTGGAACAACGATTGTTCGGGCTTGCGCCTTAACAGGCAAAAACGCAACAATGCCCGATGCAACCAGCATTAGAATAAGCAACAAGGCGACACTTTTTCTCATGCTTATCCACCGCATACACACGCCGTTTCTGCTGGTAAAAGCGTTTTTGTCAAGGTTTCTTGACTAAAAAAAATAAGTCAACGTGTGATACACATGTTTTTATTTGGAAAGTTAACAAGTTTGTTTATTTTCTTTTCACGAGGTATATTAGTAAGGCTAAGCCCGCAACGATTACTGCGCCTATTATGGCAATGTTTATGGTGAGTTCTTGGTTGGGTGTTGGTGAGGGCTCGGGTGTCTGAATCTCTCCAAAACTTACTGTTTGCGTGCTACTCCAATCGCTTGCTGTGCCTTCAAAATAGAAATCGTATGTGGCAACGGGTAAACCAATATGCCCATAAGGTTCCGCCCTAAAATCCCCAATTAATGCCTGCACCTGAACGTCAATCTCACCACCTTCAGCGATGCCTTCAAAGAAATACGAAGGCAAAGCGGCTACAGTGTACTCTGTAGTCGATGCTTCGTAGGGAACGGCGTAGGCGTCTGGAAGCATGTATGCGAGAGAGGCATCCGGGTCGAACGGGTAGTAGCTCCATTCGTCTTCATAGTGTCCTTTATATCTGAAATTATAATATGAGGCACCCAGATTATTTCTGATTGTAGCTTCTATTGTCTTATTTTCAACATGTCGTCCAAGAATCGTTTGAGTTATTGTTTCGTTGGTGTAGGGGTCTGTCGTGGAAGTTGCGGTCGGTGGCACATCATACGAATTATCAACATACTCTAATGTGAACTCGGGAACAGACTTGGACGTTGACTGAGCAAACGCAGAACCAGCAATAACTAAGCTTGACAACGCCAAGACTGCAATGAGTAGTAGGGTTGCACTTTTCCTCATGCTAAGTCCCCAACAACAATAGCTCATTTCATGCTAAAAGGTGTATTTGTAAAGAAATCTTGACAAAAAAAAATTGACAAGCATATTTGTAGCCTATTAGTGGTTCGTTGCAGAAAATAGGAGGGGGGTAGGGTCGCTATTGCCGCTTTTCCACGCCAATAGCATGTAGAAAAACAGCGGCAGTGGATTTCCATGCAGTTTAGTATTTATAAGGGGGCTATAGGCAAAATCGCAACAGAGCAGCGAGTCTGACAAGAAGCT
>Ga0307423_1000880_pt1 | contig 19311 bp, 18 predicted proteins | sample SalMarWE160310MG_FD_202154 | JGI IMG/M metagenome (GOLD analysis project Ga0307423, IMG submission 202154) | Salt marsh sediment microbial communities from the Plum Island Ecosystem LTER, Massachusetts, United States - WE1603-10 | ecosystem: Environmental > Aquatic > Marine > Intertidal zone >...
GTCGCTGCGTAGGACAGCCGCTCACCAGAACCGCAACCGAGAGTCGCAGCCAGGAGTTGGTCGACCTCGTCCATCAGGTGGTGGTGGTCCCACCCGGGCCGATACCATTCGAGGATCGTGAACTCGGGGTTGTGTCGCCGTCCCGCCTCTCCATCCCGAACTGCCCGGCAGATCTGATAGATCGGGCCGCTGCCGGCGGCCAGTAGCCGTTTCATCGCAAACTCCGGCGAGGTCTGGAGATAGAGCTCGCGACCCTCATCCGCGCCTGGCCCGCGGTAGCGACAGTTCAGGGCGCGGAGGTGGAGGTCGGTGACCGGCGTCGAGGCGAGGAGTGGAGTTTCTACCTCCAGCACCTCGCGCTCGGCGAAGAAGGCACGGATCTTGGCCAGAATATCGGCGCGGAGGCGGAGGGCTTCCGGCGAAGCGGTTGGGCGCCAATCGTCGATTCCCGAGGTCACGGTTGTGCCCTGCCGAGCGGAGTTTTGAGTTTTGAGGTTTGAGGTTTGAGTTCCCACCAGACCCGCCAGCCGTGGGTGGGGGTGGGTGGGTAATCCGGAATTCGAGATTCGAAATCCGAAATCAAATTGGGCACGGAGACGGAGACGAAGACAGGCACGGGTCAGGCGCGGGAGACGTAATCCCCAGTGCGGGTGTCAACCTTGATCTTGTCGCCGATCTGGACGAAGAGGGGCACCCGGACAACAGCGCCGGTCTCGGTAGTGGCGGGTTTGTTGCCGCCCGAGGAGGTATCGCCTTTGACGCCGGGATCGGTCTCGGTGATCTCGAGGATCACGAAATTGGGAGGTGTGACGACGATCGGATTGCCCTTGAAGAGGGTCACTGAGCAGATGTCCTCCTCCTTGAGCCACTGGCCGGCGTCGCCCACGACATCTGGAGGAGCCCCGATCTGCTCATAGGTCTGCTGATCCATGAAGTACCACATTCCACCGTCGGCGTAGAGATATTGCATTTCGGTGTCGACCACGTCTGCGCCCTCGACCGAGTCCGACGCCTTCATGGTGGTCTCGTTGACCCGTCCGGTTCTGTAGTTCTTGTACCTGACCCGGGTAAAGGCCTGGCCCTTGCCCGGCTTGACGACATCGGTGTCAACGACGACGCAGGGTTCGCCATCGACCATGATCTTGAGCCCGACCCTGACCTGGTTCATGTTGTAGGTGGCCATCGTGAGTTCTCCTTACTCACGCTGATCATACCAAGCTGCGAAACCATAGAGCCGCGCAACCGTGAGCCCGCAACCAAACGGATGCGGGCTGATGCGTCCGCGGCTGGTTCCGTGCCGTCAGCTCAGATGCGCAACGATGGAGCCCATGTCGACGACCATCTTGTGGCAGCGCTCGAAAATGTCGCTGCCGAGCTTGGCGTGCGCCTTCTCGAACTCCGGGGCGAGAACCTCGAACTCCTTCTGGGTCAACATCTTGCGCGCCATCGGGAAGAAGACGTGATCTTCGACGTGGATGTGGTGACGCAGGAGCGAGGCATAAGCGGCGATGTTCTCGAGCAGCTCGCCGGTTTTGATAGGGTCTCCGTCGGCGTAACCCGGCACGGCGCCCTCGATGCCGGTTACGAGTGATCGCCCGCGCTCATGTTCGTAGCGCAGCGCTTCGAGCTGGGCGTCGACCTCGCCCTTTTTCTTCTGTGCGAGCTGCACGAAAAGCACGTGCTCCTCTTTGAAGTGGTGGTAGTGGTCGGCAAAGGTGCGCGCGAACTCGACGCCCTTTTCGAAGAGCGCCTCCGACGGACGCTGACCGTTTTCGATCTTCTCCGCCGCCATCGAAAGAACGTCGAGAAACTGACGGATCAGGCCGTGCTCGTTGGACAGAGTTTCAATCGGGTCCATATCGATTACCTCGCTTGTGTCTTCGTTTTCGGGATAAAAGCTATGTCGGCTCGTCGCCGGTGTCAAATTCTTCTACGACGACTCGCGCAGAATCGGGCGGGTGAGACAGGTGGCGCCGCCCTCGGCCTTGAGCGAGAGCTCCTCGCCATGGTACGTGAGGACCTCGCAGCCCGCGGCCTCGAGCCGTTCCCGGGTGACCGGGTTACCCTCGATCATGAGGCATCGCCGCGGTGCCAGCGCGAGCACGTTGGGCCCCATTGTCGGGTACTCGTGGTCGGGGACCTCGACCACCGTGATGCCGCGGCTGGCGAGCAGCTCGACGAACGGGACTGGCAGCAACGGGGGATGAACCACTGCCAGGTTGTGGTCGAGCAGAGAGATCAGCGACATGAGGTGGAGACACGAGACCGGGCCGTCTCCGTGCGGCAGTTGCACCTCGATCGTCTCCACGCCGAGGGTTCGAAGGACGGCCGTGAGCTGGCGGAAGCCCTCGGCGTTGGTGCGATAGCCGCGGCCGACGGCGAGGGTGTCGTGGTCGAGCCACAAGAGGTCGCCGCCCTCGGCGGTCGCCCCGCCCTCGAGGGTGGCGAGGGTCGGTATACCGAGCCGCTCCAGGGCCGCCCCGATTGCCGCCTCTTCGCCGCGCCGCTCGATCTTGCCCATGCGCAGGATGATGGAACCCTCATCGGTGACGATCACCGGATCGTGGGTGAAGATGGCGTCGGCGTGCTCCGGCAGCTCCACCTCGTGATAGAGCACCTCGCAGCCGGACTCGCGAAGGGTCGCGACCAGGGCATCGTGTTCCTCTTGCGCTTTGACGAGGTCGGGTTGCGAGACGTAGTGCCAGAGCTCCGGGTCGGCTCCGCCGAAGGCCTCGTCTGGACGTCGGACAAGGACTCTTTTCAAGGGTTCGACCATGCTCTGGGAACCGAATGTCTTCACATCTCATCTCCCTCGTCGTCGAGCCGGATCGGGGTTGCGTTCAAGCTCGTGAAGCGGCGCAGTTGGACCTTGCCGGGGGCGAGGCCCCGCGGTTTCGTGACGTCACCGGCGCGGGCCATGTGGACCGCCACCTTGCCGCCGCATCTCGCTTTGGAGTATCCGGCGGCAAGGCCGGCCGCGAATCGTTTGGTCGGCCGCGGCAACGCGTCGAGATTTTGCGGGTTGCGGACCACGACGTGCGAGCCCGACTCGCCCGCGACGTGCAGCCAGAAGTCTCTGGGAGCGGCCAGCTTGAGCGACAGGATGTCGTTATCGCGCGCTGTTTTGCCGACCAGCACGATCATCCCGTCCGGGCTCTCGGCAACCCGTGCAACGGACTTTCCCTGCCAGACCCCCGCGTCGGGATCTGATGGGCCAGGCGGTCCTTTCGTTCGAGCCATACAGACATCATAGACATCGATCCAGAGAATCGTTGAATCGCTTCAATATTCTTTTGAAACGCAAAGACCGCTAAGACCGCTAAGACCGCGCAAGGGTTGTCATAAACCGCATGTAATAAATATCTTAGCGACTATCTTAGCGTTCTTCGCGGTTCAAAAATCGCGTCAACGACCCGACGCCAGAAATCAACGGAAATCGTTGAAGACCGGGGCGACGAGAGCCGGGTCGTCCGACATGATCCCAGTGGCACCGAGGTCCAGCAAACGGCGCGCCTCCTCGGGATCGTCCACGACCCAATAATCCACGCGAAGACCGAGGGAGCGACAGCGTGCGATGAAACGTCGACCGTCAAGCCGGATCCCACTGTGAACCACGGGTATGTGGGCGGCATCACCCGCAATGTACCGTTTCGCCAGCGCACCCGGGAGGAAACGGAGCAGTGCCACCTCGGCTTTTGACAGCGTCGTGCGACCGGGATATCCGAGCTTGCGGATCTTCCGAACCACTCGAGTGTTGAAGCTCGCCAGGGTTACCCGATCCTCTGCGTGATAGGTGGCAACGAACTCGAGCAGGAGGGCGACTGCGTCCGGATCGTCAGGTTTGAGGTCGATGCTCATCGGCACATCGGGAAACGCCTCAAGGGTCTCCGCGAGACTCGGCACCGAGTGATGGTCGAGATCGCTGAGGCCCGTACCCGCTGCGACGTTCCACCTCTTCACCTGGTCGAGGGTGCTGGTTCTGATGTGCTCGGCGACGCCTGCCATCCGTTGACCATCGGGGTCGTGGGCGACCACGAAATGGCCGTCGGCGGTGGGATGGACGTCGAGTTCGAGCGCGTTGGCACCATCGGCGAGCGCCCGCTCGAAGCCCGCCAGCGTGTTCTCTGGCAGGTGCGCGGGCGCTCCGCGGTGGCCGTAGAGACGAAGGTTGTGACGCGCCGTGCCCATCGGACGACCATTAAAGCACGGTGAGGGCCGCCCGCCCAACTACAACCACAAAGGCACGAAGTATCTCACCAAGAAAAATTCCTTAGTGAGTTCTTGGTGTACTTGGTGTCTTCGTGTTTTTGGGTGGGTGGGCAGAAAACGGGTTCAGAAGAAGCCCAGCTCCAGCTTGGCGGCCTCGGACATCATGTCCGGACCCGAGGGGGGGCCTAACCCGACTTCGCTATTGTCCGTCGGTCATCATTGCGGCGGGTGAGATGGCAGCGGCGGCCGGAGGTAACTGCTGCACTTCCGTGCGGCCAACAGCCGCCGTGGTACTTCCGTCAATCAGCTTGCGGGTGACGGCAACAGCCGGGTAACGGGTCACGATGGTCCTCGGCTGCAGGCGGTCACCGAAGGTCTTGAGCCGGAGCTTCCAGAGACCCGCCAGGGCGATGGTGGCGAATCCCGCGGCACGCTCCCACAGACGCCGACCGAAGAGCCGACCTGCGCGATCAATGAGGTCATTCGACCGCCTTTGCTCCAATGGGTTGACAGCGTTTCGCGCCACCGCCGGGAGGATCAGACTCCAGCTGCGCGCCTTCTCCCTGCACTGCACCATCCGCCTCTCGAGGCAGGTGTCGCGATCGGTCATGGCTGCGAGGTGCTCGTAGCCGCGCACCGCCGTCTCCGCCATGCGGAACATGGAGCTCGAGTTCTCCTCGTAGTCCTGGCGAAAGGCGTGGTTGATCCACCTTTCCGGCTCATCGTCGTCGAATGCCGGATTGTGGTAACTGAGGCGCTTCTGGCCGTGCCATTCTTGAAAGGGCAGGTCCATCCGCAGCAGCCCGCGACGCTGGAGGTCGAGATACAGGCCTGTCACCGGGATCGGGGTCAAGAGCATGAACTGAACAAAGTCCGCTTCGAGACCCACCAAAAAGTCGATGTCCTCCTGCATGTTGTCGGGCGTGTGATGCTCCATACACAGGATGCCTGACGCGAGGACGGCGATGCCGCGATCCCGCAGGTCCTGGACCAGCCTCGGGGCATCGATACCGTGGTTTTTAACAAAGGCAAACTGACGGCTGCGGCTTTCGAAGCCGATCCACACCAGGTCCACCCCGAGTCGGACCAGGTTGTCGAGACCGAAAGCGGTGATCGCTTCCGCGGACGAGAAAATATGGAAGCGGAAGAAGCGCTTGCGGCGTTCCATCTCCGACAGCAGCTCGAGAGCCCGGTCACGATGCTTGAGGAAGTTCTCGTCCATGACGAAAAAGCTGTCGGTGCCGCGCTCGTCGGCCACTCGGCACGCGGTCTCGAAGAGTGCCTTGCCCGACTCGAGAAATGGGATATAGCTCTTGCCGAAGAAATGTGAGGTTGAGCAGAAGTTACACCCGTTGACACAACCCACGCCCGGCACGAGCAGACTGGACGAGGGCCCCATCAAGGGAACGCCGAGAATGCTCATCCACTCGGCGCTCGGCAGCGCGGGGTGGTGGATCGGCGCATTCGGGTCCTGGCCCAGGTGTTCGCGCATCCAGCGGATACCCTCGCCCTTGACCACGTGATCGCAGTCGATCAGCCGCTCCACCCCTTCGATGGCCGCTCCGTGCCCACCGAGGATGATCTCGGCGTGTGGCGCTTTCTCCCGTACTACTCGAGCCATCTCCCGCGCTTTGTCGAAATTCGGCATGATGAAGGATATTCCGACGATGTCGTAGCCGCCTCGTTCGATCTCGCGGGCGAAACGATTCCGACTCGGAAAATCGAGGACCGTCACATCGGCATCGATATTGGCGGCGATGAAATAGAGCCCGAACGAGCGGTGGTGAAAGCGAAACGAGGCCGGCCCCTGCGCCTTCGTCACCTGATTGTGATAGAGCTCCATGATGTTTTCTTTGCGGCCGAAATCGTCGTCCACTCCGTAGGGACCGAAGACGCCGCTCAGGAGGATTTTCGGCTTTCTCTTTGATTCCACGCACGATCCCATGTCCGACTCCGCGCCCTGTTTTCGCGGCCACACTGCTGGCGGCCTTTGCCGATAAGCGTATGGAACGGAAGTCACGAAAATGTCACGGTTGATCGGAGATGCCAGCACCCAGCAGAACGGTGTGACATCGAGAGCGGAGAGCGCAATACTGTCGGTGATGGAATTGAGACCTGATGAACGCTCCACCCGGGATCCACGAACGACCGCGAGGTCCCGGATCTCGGCGATGGCCGCCGAAGCCCTCGGCGATCGGCCCGCGCAGGTGGTCACCCGGCTCCGGAAGCTCGGCCTCAACCTGAGCCTGACCGGTGTGATCGTGACGCTCGCCGTCGGGGTGATTCTGCCCGTCATCCTCTCCACATCGGTCGGCATCGTCAGCATCGCCCTGGGTGAGAAGGCCAACAACCTCGTGATAGGAGTGCTGGTGATTTGCTTCGCCGTCGCCTCGATTGGCGGCGCGGTGACCGCCACGGTGTTACTGGGCCGCAAGGCACGCATCGCAAGGCTCCAGGCTGATTTTCTCGCCAACGTGAGCCACGAGCTGCGCACGCCGCTGTCCGCCATCCGAATGTACGCGCAGACCCTGCAGGCCGGACGATTGCGGGAGAACCCGCACAAAACCAGGGAGTGCCTTGACACAATCGTTCGCGAAACCGAGTGGCTGGAAACCATCGTCGACCGGGTGCTGACCTGGCGCAGCGCTGCCAAGGACCGGCTGGTACTCGAGCTTCGCGTCGCCTCGGTGGCCGGAGCCGTTCACACGGCGCTGGAACGTTTCTCCCTTCTCACCGCGCCGGGAGATGTCGAGCTCTCTTCAGAGGTGTCGACCACCGCCAGCGTGGCTCACGATCCGAACGGGATCGTCACCGTGCTGCTCAATTTGCTAATCAACGCCTACAAATATACCGGCGAGGACAAGCGGATCGTCGTGCGAGCCTTCGATCAGGGCAGCGAGGTCGTGCTGGAGGTCGAGGACAATGGGATCGGGATCCCGATCACCGACCAGCGTCGGATCTTCGAACCGTTCTTCAGGGGGGATGCCCGGCTCCGCGGCACATCCTCCGGCGTCGGGCTCGGACTCGCCATCACAAAGGCCCTGGTCACTGCCCACCACGCGACGATTGAAGTCAACTCGAGCGAGGGTAGGGGAACCCGCATGATCGTGCGGTTTCCTGTGGCCTCGCCGGAATCTGACCAGGTGGAAGCTCTATGACGAGTCACCAGGACACCATCCTCGTGATCGAGGACGACCGGGCGCTGCGTGAGGGGCTGGCCCTCAATTTCGAGCTCCACGGTTATCAGGTCGAGACAGCGGTGGACGGCGAGGATGGCATGCGCAAGGCCTTCGACATCAGTCCGGACCTCATCGTGCTCGACATCATGCTCCCCGGCTGGAGCGGTCTCGATATCCTGGCCGAGTTGCGCAGTCGTCGGCAGGATGTGCCGGTGCTGATCCTCTCCGCCCGCGGCACCACCGACAACAAGGTGGAGGGTCTCAACATCGGCGCCGACGATTACCTGACCAAACCATTCGAGCTGCCCGAGCTGCTGGCCCGCGTTGAGGCCATGCTCCGCCGTCGTCGCCCCGACCAGCTCTCGCAGCCCCCTCTCACCTTTGGCCAGGTGACGCTCGACCGGGACAACCGCAGGGTCACTGTTCAGGGCGAGGAGGTAGTGCTGTCGGCCAAAGAGTTCGACCTGCTCTGCTTTCTCGCGCTCATTCCGGGACGGCCCCGGACCCGCGAAGAGATCCTCAACAACGTCTGGGGTTGGGGCTTTGAGGGCTCGCCGCGAACCATCGACAATTTCATCCGATCACTGCGGCGAAAGCTCGAGCCGGTTCCCAGCGTCCCACGCTACATCCTGACCGTCCAAGGAGTGGGCTACAAGCTCCAGCCGTGACCGGAACGGGTGCTTCTGCGATTGTGTGCTAGGGTCGCGTTCATGGCGCGGCAGGAGAACAACTTGGGGAACCGTGGACCGGGGATGGTCGAGAACGCCATCAGCATACTCAACGCCTGGATCGGTGAGGACCTCTCACAGACCGGCAACGAGCTCCAGCAGCGGATAGCCTTTTACCAAGACAACCGACCGGTGTCGCCGGAAGATCTTGCGACGTCCCCAAGTGGCAAAGTCTGCGTGCTGGTGCACGGTCTCGGCTGTAACGAGTCGTTGTGGGAATTCCCCGCGCACCACCGGGGAGGGGGATACGGCAAGCTGCTGGAGCAGCGCTGTGGTTACATGCCACTGTACCTGCGCTTCAATACGGGATTGCGCGTCTCCACCAACGGCAGGCAGCTGGCCGGGCTCCTGGAGCGATTCTGCGAGCGCCACAACGCGGCTGTCACGGAGCTGCTGCTCATCGGGCACAGCCTGGGTGGGCTGGTCATCCGCAGCGCCTGTCACCTGGGGAGCGAAGCGGGCCAGGACTGGGTATCATGGGTACGTCACGTCGTTTACCTGGGCTCTCCCCACCTGGGGGCTCCATTAGAGAAAGCCACCAACGTGGCGACCCATATGCTGAGGCTTTTCAACACCACGGCCACCCGCGTCATCCGCGACGTGCTGAATACCCGTAGCGCCGGGGTGAAGGACCTTCGTTTCGGAAACCTGGTCGACCAGGACTGGCTCGACTGTGACCCGGACGAACTCATGAACAATCGCCGTGTACCTGTCTCCTGGCTGGCCACAGCGCGCCACCATCTCGTCGTCGGTCAGGCGCTGGCGGGGACGGGGACTTTCGGGGACGTTATCGTGCGGCCTTATAGCGCCGCCGGTGGAGCCTGCGGCTCACAGCCCGGCGCACCGGGCGGATCCGATGTGCAGGTGATGCCGGGGCTGAACCACCTGGCTCTGGCCCGGCACCCCGCTGTCTTCGAACACATCGAACGCTGGGTGAAAGACGATGGATAGAGAGGACTGGAAGCGCCTCAAGGGACTCAGGCGTCTGATCCACGACGGGGTGGAGCGGGGCGCGGACTTCGTAGAGAGGCACCACCGCCATACGGCCAAAACGCCGTTTCGGATGCTCGAGTCGATCAAACCGATCGCCGCGCCCACCTGGGTCGTGCGGAGCATTCATGATGGGGTGCTGTCGCTCACCTATGGCAGCATTCGCGCCATCAATAAGGCCGCCGGGATGACGTCCGGTTGGGTGATGGAAACTCTGGCTCCGGCGGACGAGGTTGACGGAGATTCGCTGAACCGCAACCACGAAGGCACAAAGGCACAAAGCATCTCACCAAGAAAAATTCCTTAGTGGGTTCTTGGTGTACTTGGTGTGCTTGGTGTGCTTGGTGTCTTTGTGTTTTTGGGTGGGTGGGTGGAAATTCCGAATTCAGAACATGCCCAGTTCGAGCTTGGCGGCCTCGGACATCATCTCCGGGTCCCACGGCGGGTCCCAGGTGACCTCGACCCGGGCCGAGGTGACACCATCGACGGCCGCCACCTTCTCCTCGACCTCGGGCGGCAGGCTCTCGGCGACGGGGCACATTGGAGAGGTCAGGGTCATGAGAATGTGGACGTTGGCCTCGTCATCCACGTTGACTTCGTAGATCAGGCCGATCTCGTGGATGTTGACCGGAATCTCGGGATCGTAAATTCCCCGTAACACTTCGATAACTTGATCGCGAAGGGCACTACCCATAGCCGTACAGATCTCCAATTAGGAGTTAGGAATTAGGAATTCCGACCCCTCCCCCCGGTACTCGATGCGTCTCAGGGTGGGTGGGTGGCATTCCTCATTCATTCGGTTGTCACCGATTCGTCGCCATCCATGGCGGCGTTCAGCGTGTGCCACGCGAGGGTCGCGCACTTGACCCGGACCGGGTACTCGCGCACGCCCTCGAAGACCTGCAGCTTGCCGAGCTCGATGCCCTGTTCCTCGGCCACGCCGGTCAGCATCTCGTGGAAACCTTCGAAGATCTCCCTCGCCTCGGTCACGCTCTTGCCCTTGACCAACTCGGTCATCATCGAGGTCGAGGCGGTGCAGATGGCGCAGCCGTGGCCCTGGAAGCTGATCTCCTCGATGATGCCGTCCTCGATCCGCAAATAGACCTTGACGATATCGCCGCAGAGAGGGTTGTGGCCGTCGGCGGTGCGGGTCGGGCAGTCCATCACGTAGCAGTTCCGGGGCTTTTTGTTGTGGTCGAGGATGACCTCCTGATAGAGCTCGCGCATATCGGACATCAGCCGAAAACCTCCCTGACCTTTTTGAGACCGGCCACCAGGGCATCGATCTCCGAAGCAGTGTTGTACATGGCGAAGGAGGCGCGCACGGTCGCCGACAGTCCATAGCGAGCCATCACCGGCTGCGCGCAGTGGTGACCGGCACGAACCGCAATGCCCTCCGAGTCGAGGATGGTGCCGATGTCATGCGGGTGGATGCCCTCCATCACGAAGGACAGCACCGCCGCCTTGAGCCGTGCCGAACCGACCAGCCGCACCCCGGGCACCGCGAGAACCGCCTCTGTGGCCTCGGCCAGAAGCTGTGACTCGTGGGCGGCGACGGTATCGAGGCCGTGGGCGTCGAGGTATTTGAGGGCTGCGGCAAAGCCGATGGCGCCCTCGATGTTGGGAGTACCGGCCTCGAAACGATGTGGCGGGTCATTGAAGGTCGTGCCCTCGAAGGTCACCGACAGGATCATGTCGCCGCCGCCCTGGTAGGGGACCATCTCCAGGAGATGCTCGCGCTTGGCGTACAGGGCACCGATTCCCGTCGGCCCGTAGACCTTGTGAGCCGAACAGACGAAGAAATCGCAGTCGAGCTTCCGCACGTCGACCGAAAGGTGGGGCATCGACTGTGCGCCGTCGACTAGGACCGGCACACCGCGGGCGTGCGCGAGCTCGATCATTTGGCGCACCGGGTTGATGGTGCCGAGGGCGTTGGAGACGTGCACTATTCCGACGATCTTTGTTCGATCCGTCAGCAGCCGCTCGTATTCTTCAAGCACGATTTCGCCGTCATCGTCGATCGGGATCACCTTCAGTGTCGCGCCGCGCTCCTCGCACAGGAGCTGCCAGGGAACGATGTTGGAGTGGTGCTCCATATGCGAGATCAGGACCTCGTCGCCGGCCTCGAGCCGGGGCCGGACAAAGCTTGCGGCAACCAGGTTGATGCCCTCGGTGGTTGAACGGGTGAAGACGATCTCGCGGCTGTCGGCGGCGCCGATGTGGGTCTTGATTGTGGTCCGCGCCTGTTCGAAGGCGACCGTCGCGCGCTGAGACAGGAGATGGACGCCACGGTGGACGTTCGAGCAATCCCGTTCGTAGAATTTGCTCACAGTGTCGATCACGACCTGCGGCTTCTGAGTGGTAGCTGCGTTGTCGAGGTAGACCAACGGGTGACCGTGTGACTCCTGGTTGAGGGCCGGGAAGTCGGCGCGCACGGCCTCGACGTCGAAGGCTGACGGACTGGTGGCGGTTGCGATCGGAGTCGTCACTCGTTTTCCTCGGATTCCGCGATCGCGGCCAGCCGGGCGGCGACTGCTCTCTCGAGGCGCTCCCGAACCTCAACTACCGGGATCCGTTCCAGGATCTCTCCTGCGAAGGCGAGGGTCAGGAGCTGGATCGCCGAGTCGTGTCCGATGCCGCGCGAGCGCAGGTAGAAGACTGCCTCTTCGTCGAGCTGACCGACGGTTGACCCGTGAGTGCAGCGGACGTCGTCGGCAAAGATTTCGAGCTGCGGGTTGGAGTTGACGACTGCGTCGTTGGACAGCAACAGATTGCGGTTGGACTGCCTGGCGTCGGTCTTCTGCGCATCCTGATCGACGATGATTCGTCCGTTGAAGACGGCCTTTGCGCGACCCGCGAGAATGCCTTTGTAGAGCTGGTGGCTGATACAGTCGGGTGATGCGTGACGCACGGTGATGTGGGTGTCCGCCTGCTGTTCGCCGTCGACCAGGTAGAGGCCGTCGAGCGACGCCTCAGCGTTCTCGCCCTCGAGCACGACCCCGATGTCGGTGCGGGCGAGCGCTCCGCCCAGCGAAATGGCCTGGCCGAAGTAGCGGCTTCCCGCGGCGAGCTTCATTTGACGCACCGCGAGGTGGTGGGCAGAAAGATCCTCCTCCTGAACAACCACGTGGTTGAGGACAGCCTTTTCGCCGATCACGATTTCCGTTACCGGGCAGCTGAGTGAGGAGCCGATATTTCCGATGTGCTGCTCCACCACTGTCGCCCGACTCTCGGCTTCGGCAACGATCAGGATCCGAGGTGCACTCAGAGTTGCTCGCTCCTCGGACCCGGAGACAAAGACGATCTGGATCGGCCGATCCAACTCCATCCCGGCCGGAACTTGAATGAAGGCGCCGTCGGCGATGAGAGCGGTGTTGAGGGCGGCGAATGGATGCTGCTCGAGCGGCGCCAGGCTGCCAAGGTTCTGGGCCACCGCCTCGGATCCCGAAGTGGCACCGAGCACGAGGTTCGATATGGATACTCCGTCGGGGAGATCACCGACCTCCGAAGCGTCGGCGGCAAAGATCCCGTCGACAAAGACCAGCAGGCACGCGTCGGACACCCGCCACGGTGCGATATCGATCCGGGGCGCAATCGCCGCCGGGAGTTCGAAGACTTCGCCCTTGATCCCCTTGAGGCCGGTGAAGCGCCATTCCTCCTGACGCCGGTTCGGCAGACCGAGGACTGAAAAGCTCGCCCGGCCCCGAGTTCGCAGGTCCTGCAGCAGCTCTGGCGCCGGCATTCCGGCGACGGCGTCGAGGGCGCCCGTGAAGGCGCCGGAGCCGGTGGCGATCTGTGTCATGCGCCGGCCGCCCGGGCGGGCTCGACCTCGAGCCACTCGTAGCCCTGGTCCTCGAGCTGGAGGGCGAGCTCTCGATCGCCGGACCGTACAATCCGGCCATCGATCAAGACGTGGACAAAGTCCGGCACGATGTAGTTCAGAAGACGCTGGTAGTGGGTGATGAGAACGAAGGAGCGCTCCGGATCACGCAGCGAGTTGACGCCATCGGCGACGATCTTGAGGGCGTCGATATCGAGGCCCGAGTCGGTCTCGTCGAGGATCGCGAGCCGTGGTTCGAGGACCGCCAGGTGAAAGATCTCGTTGCGCTTCTTCTCGCCGCCCGAGAAATCTTCATTGACGGACCGCTTGAGCAGCGATTCGTCGAGCTTGACCAGCTTGACCTTCTCGCGCACCAGGGTCAGGAAATCCATCGCGTCGATCTCCTTCTCGCCGCGGTGCGTGCGGATGGCGTTCAATGCGGTGCGGAGAAAGTAGGTGTTGCTGACGCCGGGGATCTCAACCGGGTATTGGAAGGCGAGGAAGAGTCCCTCGCGGGCCCTGGTCTCTGGGTCGAGCTCGAGCAGATCCTGCCCGGCGTAGCGGACCTCGCCCCTGGTGATCTCATACTCTTCGCGCCCTGCGAGCACGCTTGCCAGTGTGCTTTTGCCGGAGCCGTTGGGTCCCATGATGGCGTGCACCTCGCCGGGGTCGACCGTAAGGTCGATGCCTTTGAGGATTTCGGTTCCTTCCACTGAGACGTGAAGGTTCTTCAATTCGAGTAGTGACATTGGTTCTCCAAGACAGACGTGGCGGTGCCAGGCTGAAGCCAGGCACCGCGCATCGGAGGTCGGATCGCGCTCCTCATCCGACGCTCCCTTCGAGCGAAACTCCCAATAGTTTCTGGGCTTCTACTGCAAATTCCATCGGCAGCTCGCGGAAGACCTCTTTGCAGAAGCCATTGACGATCATCGACACCGCGTCCTCGGTCTCGATGCCGCGCTGGTTGCAGTAAAAGATCTGGTCCTCGCCGATCTTCGAGGTCGAGGCCTCGTGCTCGACCTGTGCTGAGGGATTGGCGATCTCGATGTAGGGGAAGGTGTGCGCGCCGCAGCGGTCGCCGATCAGCAACGAGTCGCACTGTGAGAAGTTGCGGGCATTGGTAGCTTTCTTGCCGACCTTGACCAGACCGCGGTAGGTGTTCTGACCCTGGGCGGCCGAGATCCCCTTCGAAACGATTGTCGATGACGTGTTCCGTCCGAGGTGGATCATCTTCGAGCCGGTGTCCGCCTGCTGGTGGCCTGAGGTCAACGCGACGGAGTGGAAGTCGCCGACCGTGTCATCGCCCTTGAGTATCACGGACGGGTACTTCCAGGTGATGGCGGAGCCGGTCTCGACCTGGGTCCAGGAGATTCTCGAGCGGTCGCCTTTGCAGATGCCCCGCTTGGTGACGAAATTGAAGATACCGCCCTCTCCGGTCTCCTTATCACCGGGGTACCAATTCTGCACCGTCGAGTACTTGATTTCGGCGTCCTCGAGGGCGACCAGCTCGACGACCGCCGCGTGCAGCTGGTTCTCGTCCCGCATCGGCGCGGTGCAGCCCTCGAGGTAGCTGACGTACGAACCCTTGTCGGCGACGATGAGGGTGCGCTCGAACTGGCCGGTGTTGGCGGCGTTGATGCGGAAGTAGGTCGACAGCTCCATCGGACACCGCACCCCTTCCGGGATGTAGACGAAGGAACCGTCGGAAAAAACCGCCGAGTTGAGGGTGGCGAAAAAGTTGTCGGTTGTCGGAACCACCGAACCGAGGTACTTCTTGACCAGCTCAGGGTGCTCGCGCACGGCCTCGGAGAACGAACAGAAAATGACACCGAGCTCGCCCAGCTTTTCCTTGAAGGTGGTGGCGACGGACACGCTGTCGAAGACCGCGTCGACCGCGACCCCGGCGAGGATCTTCTGTTCGTTGAGGGGGATGCCGAGCTTTTGGTAGGTGGCGAGGATCTCCGGGGCGACCTCGTCGAGACTCTCGAGCTTTTTCGTGGGGGCCGAAAAGTAAGAGATCGCCTGGTAGTCGATCTCCGGGTAATAAACATTCGGCCACCGCGGCTCGACCATTCCGAGCCAATGTCGGTAAGCCTTGAGGCGCCACGCCAGCATCCACTCAGGCTCATTTTTCTTGGCCGAGATGAGCCGAATCACGGCCTCGTCGAGGCCGGGTGGCAGGGTCTCCTGCTCGACATCGGTGACGAAACCGTGCTCGTACTCGCGGTTCGCGAATTCCTCGATGAGTTTGTCCTGAGTGGTCATTTCCCCCTCGGTTGGGACGCGGACCGGTCCGCGGCGCCGTCTTCACATTGCCGGAGGTGGGCGGGGTGTTCCCGTCATAACCCCGGCAACTTCTAGAATCGGAAAAAGAGTGAACATATTCCTGAATCCCGTGCCCGTCTCCGTCTCCGTCTCCGTTTCCGGATGGTCCGTTCGGGCACTTAGACGGACACGGACACGGAGACGGGGAATGTGATGAAATACCCCCATGAAAGTTCATCTTGCCCGATGGGTCTGTGTGGATGTCGAGTCGAACCTGCAACGAGTGCGGGAGGAAGCACTCGGGGCTGCGAAGGATGGAGCCGAGATCGTGGTCTTCCCCGAACTCTTCCTCACCGGGTACACGCGGCCGTTGGATCCGCAGAGTGCGCGCGAGGCCTTCGCCGAGGCCTCGGCGGCCGCACCCGACGTCCTCTACGTTTTCGGTTCGATTAGCGAATCCCGGCGCAATCGCATCACAGTGTGGAGCGGTGGCTGCCAGCTCGCGATCTACGATAAGGTCCATCTCTTTCAACCCAACGGCGAGCACGAGCTGTGGGACGCAGGCGAGAGCTACGTCGCCTTCGAGTGGCGCGATCTCCGCATCGGTCTCCTGACCTGTAACGACATCCGCTTCCCCGAGCAGGCGCGAGCGCTCAAGCTCGAGGGACGCTGCGGCCTCTTGGTGGTGCCGGCGTGGTGGCCGTGGCGCCGCGATCATATCTGGAGCACCCTGCTGCAGGCGAGGGCAGCCGAGAACCAGCTCTGGGTCCTCGGCTGCTGCATCGCCGGCTCGGTGGAAGAGATCGAGTTCGCCGGCGCCGGCAACCATGTCTTTGACCCCTCGGGTGAGCCGGTGCGGACAGCTGACGACCGCACGTACGAGCTCGACCTCGACCACCCACCGGCATCGATCGTGGATCCGGTGGAACAATTCGTCGAGATTGAACGCGTTGAGATCATTCGAGGCTGAGGGCGCGCTGGCGACGGTGCCAGGCTGAAGCCAGGCACCGCGGATACCACGCACAATGCGATCTCGGGTGCCAGGCTTCAGCCTGGCACCCTGGATTCGCCTCTCCGATCAGTGTTGCAGGTTTGAGGCCGACCCCTTCTTCGGTTTTGATCCCGTGAACTGCAACCGCCCTTCGCGGAACTCACCGCCGCGCAGAGTGTAGGCCAGGGCTTCACCGAGCTCCTCGACCAGATGGAAGGTCAACGTTTTGCGGATCTCTTCCGGTAGATCCTCGAGGTCGGCCTCGTTGGCCCTGGGCATGACGATCGCGGAAATGCCGGCGCGCACCGCTCCCAGGATCTTCTCCTTGAGGCCGCCGATCGGCAGCACCCGACCGGAGAGGGTGATCTCGCCGGTCATCGCGACATCGTTGCGCGCCGGCCTCCCGGAGAGGGCCGACACCAGGGCTGTCGCCATGGTGACACCGGCGGACGGTCCGTCCTTCGGTATGGCGCCGGCGGGCACGTGGATGTGAACGTCCTGTTCGAAGGCCTTTTTGGAGATGTAGAGCTCTTCCGCATGCGCCTTGGCGTAGCTCCAGGCCGCTCGTGCCGACTCCTTCATGACGTCACCGAGCTGGCCGGTGAGCACGAGCTCGCCCTTGCCCGGCATCGGTGAGGCCTCGACGAACATGATGTCGCCACCGACCGGGGTGTAAAACATCCCGGTCGCGACCCCGACCTGGTCGCTGTCGGCCATCTCTTCAGGATGGACCTTGGGCCGCCCGAGGAGCTCGTGGACCTCGCTGGCGCTGATCTCGGCTTGTTCCAGCTCTTCGGCTGCAATCTTGCGCGCCACCTTGCGGGCGAGACGGCCGATCTCACGCTCGAGTTGCCGCACGCCGGACTCGCGGGTGTAGCCGGTGATGACTTTTCGCACAGCATCGTCAGTGACGACGATCTGTTTGTCGCTCAGACCGGTGTGTTTGATCTGGCGCGGCGTTAGGTAGCGCTTCGCGATCTCGAGCTTTTCGGCCTCGGTGTAGCCGGCGAACTCCACGACCTCCATGCGGTCCTGCAAAGGCCCCGGGATGTTTTGGAGGAAGTTGGCGGTGCAGATGAACTGCACCTCCGAGAGGTCGAAGGGCACTCCCAGATAATGGTCGGTGAAGGTGTCGTTCTGGGCCGGGTCGAGGACCTCGAGGAGCGCAGCACCGGGATCGCCCTGGTACGAGGCACCCAACTTGTCGACCTCGTCGAGCAGAAAGACAGGGTTCTTCGAGCCGGCCTGCTTCATGCCCTGGATGATGCGGCCCGGCATGGCGCCGACATACGTGCGGCGGTGGCCGCGGATATCGGCCTCGTCACGCACTCCACCGAGCGAGATACGGACGTACTCGCGGTCCATGGCGCGGGCGATGGACTTCGCGACCGAGGTCTTGCCGACCCCCGGAGGACCGGCAAAGAGCAAAATCGGGTTGCGGCTGGCTGTGTCGTGGATCGAAGGCTCTGCGGCTTCCCCGTCGGCCTCGACCGACTCGGCTGCAGCTTTGGCGTCCTCGGCCCTCTTTTGCAACACCCGTACCGCGAGGAACTCGAGGATCCGGTCCTTGACGTCACCGAGGGCGTAGTGATCCTCCTCGAGAATCTCGGCTGCGCGCGGTACGTCCATACGTTCCTCGGATCGCTCGGACCAGGGCAGCTCGCAAATGGTCTCGAGGTATGTGCGGATAACCTGCGCCTCCATGCCCTCGGGCCCCATGCGTTCGAGCCGATTGAGCTCGCGCTCGACCTCTTTGCGGGCCGCTTCCGGAAGCTCCAGAGCGTCCAGTTTTTCGCGCAGCTCTTCAAGGTCCTCACGGCCGCCGTCATCGCCAAGCTCACGCTGGATGGCTTTGAGCTGTTGACGGAGGAACATCTCGCGCTGGCGGTCGCCGAGCTCCTCCTGAACCTGGGATTTGATGTCCTCCTGGGCATCGAGTACCGCGACCTGTTTTTGGATGTGAAGAAGCACAGCGCGCAGACGGTCCTCCACGGAAAGCGCCTCGAGCAGCTTTTGGGCTTCCGCAGGTTTCAGATCGAGGTGGCCGGCCACGAGGTCCGCGAAGCGTCCCGGTTCAGTGGCCTCGGCGAGGAACTGCTGGACCGCCTCCTTTGGCATGCCTGCGCGGCGCCCGAGCTCGGCGGCGCGTTCGCGGGTCTCGCGATAGAGCGCGGTGAAGGTCGCAGCCTCGGGGTCTATCGGCGACATTTCCTCGGCGGAGTGGACGGCCGCCACCAGGTACTCGTCCTGCTCCTCGTAACGGATCGCGACCGCTCGGTAGTCGCCGTTCAAAAGCAGACGCATCCCGGAGGGACCTCGCTGCACCGGGCCGATGGTGGCCACGGTGCCCATGCTGTAAAGGATTTCGGGGGTTACATCCTCGAGGTTCTCACGCTGCGAGACCACGAAGATCTGTTTGTTTTCGGTCTTCAGGGCGGCTTCGATGGCGCGCAGTGTTCCGGCCCGGCCGGCCGCGATTGGCGAAGTCACCTCCGGAAAGAGAACCGCCTCGCGAAGAGGAATCACCGGTAGAGTGGTCAGGTCTGTCATGTGTGCCTCCTGTGGTGGAGAACCACCACTGTGTGCTCAAGATGATGCTCCGCGCCATCCAGTTCAAGCCCAGTGGCGCGGACACTAGCGTAAACCTGAGTACATTATTGTCATATTCCCGCATGAGTCAAAAAAGCAGGGGATTTGCCGAGCTGTGCCATCAAGCGTGTCGAGGCCGACCACCCACCCAGAAAGATAACGCAGAGGCCCAGAGCCACCCGCCCACCCGACCTCGCAGAGGCGCAAAGAAGACCTTTCGTGTGTGATCGATGTCGTTTCGTTCGACGGTGGCGCGAGAATGAAAAGCGTTCCGTGTCATCAACAGAGACACGGTTGGTTTTTTGGGTGGGTGGGCTCCGCGTCTCCGCGCCTCCGCGTCTCTGCGTTTATTTCTTGCTGCCGTGAATGATCGTGCCAATGTGCCTGTTACCATTCGCGAACGGAGGGTTCGTTGATATACCACCGACCACCACGACAGCAGCGCGCAGGATTCGGGGGTTTTGGCGGCTCCGGCCTGCCAGTGCCCAAGGACCTCATTGGCATCCTGGTTGCCCTCTTTGTCACCTTCTCGCTCCAGTT
>Ga0307423_1000881_pt1 | contig 19310 bp, 17 predicted proteins | sample SalMarWE160310MG_FD_202154 | JGI IMG/M metagenome (GOLD analysis project Ga0307423, IMG submission 202154) | Salt marsh sediment microbial communities from the Plum Island Ecosystem LTER, Massachusetts, United States - WE1603-10 | ecosystem: Environmental > Aquatic > Marine > Intertidal zone >...
CAAGTAAGTAAAGCTATTTAAATTTCAGCTAAATAAGCCAATAATCACATACCAAATGAGTAAAAAATAATCTGCCTGCGCAGGTGAGTAATAATGAGACCCTCCAGAAGAAACAATAGCAAGATACTTAGATGAGAATTTTTTATATATTAAGAAAATATTTAAGTAAAAACCTACCTAATCGATAATTTTTTTATCATAAAGATAATCATCATTTTTAGGCATTTTTCAACATAACTAAATTCTATATCAGATTTATTTTGTACAGAAGTTAAAGTATTGAAGTAAAAATTATCCGATTTAACAAGGCAGAATATAACTCTTTGGGACAAAACTTTTGAAGAAATAACTTAGATTTTTTGTAAAACTCTATTAATAATTCCCAGCAAGTCTTTTTTATCAAATGGTTTTGTAATTAAACCGTTTGCATTTTCAAGATAAAATTTTTCATCTTCCGGTTTGAGATCATAAGCAGTAACTATTATTACTGGTAGCTTATCATTTTTCATTTTGTCACGAATTTCTGACAAAATAATTCTTCCATCTTCATTACCGCCGAGATTTAAATCAAGCAGAACAAGATCGATTTCGTTTTTAGACAGAGAACTGATTGCATCTTTAACATTTGTAACTGCCTGAAGATCATAACTATTACGAAGTGCAACTTTAATAATAAGTTGAGTTTCGCGATTATCTTCAACCACTAATAATTTAGAACGTGCCCCCATCATTATATTCTCCTATCTGGAAATTATTTGGCTGTTTTCTTCAAAAAGTTCGTTCTGAAAATATAATCCCAGAAAGGTGAACTTACTCCATATCCTTTATATTCATCCTGGTAGTGATGAAGCATATGGTGATTTTTTATAGTAAGCCAGAATTTACTGTGCATATTAAAATGATGGATTGCATAATGAGATATATCATAAAATAAGTACCCGGCAATAAATCCTGCAAAGAAAGGAAACATTAGTACTGGACCAAAAATCAATCTGAAAATAAAATAAAATACTATTGCGAGCGGGATACTGACTGAAGGAGGCATAACTAATCTTTTAGAATCACTTGGGTAATCGTGGTGCACGCCATGAAAAATAAAATGTATCTTTTTACCAAATTCGCTTTTAGCTTTAAAGTGAAATACAAATCTGTGAAGTAAATATTCAGCTAATGACCAGGCAGCTAAACCACCAATTATCAGTACAATAATATTTAAAATGGAGATAGAGTAAACAGCTACAGATAAATACAACATAACGAGAATTACAGGAATATAAATGAATAGCGGCACAGTATAATGAACTCTTGAGAATGCTTCCATAAAATCACTCTCGAACATTCTTACTGTTTCATCTTTATTAGATACATAGTTTTTCGGCATAGTCATTCCTTAATTGTTAATATTTCACAATCAAATTTAAACATATTTATCAAATAATAAATTAGCATTTTGTTTGATATTGTTTCAATTTCGCAACTTTTTAACACCTAAACCCGGACCTTCAGGAATTATAATTTTTCCATCGTAAATCTTCATTCCACTAAACAGGTCATTTGAAATAAGTTCGGCTCCATCCAGATCAATCCAATCCGCCAGTGGCGATAAATGAGAGGCTGCAGTAATAGCACAGGAGGATTCTGTCATACAACCAATCATTACTTTTAGATTAAGCTGTTTTGCTTTTAAAATCATTCGATATGCTTTATTAATACCGCCGGCTTTCATCAATTTAATATTCACACCTGAATAAATATTTTTAATTTTTTCAAGATCGTTTAAGTTTTGCACAGCTTCATCTGCAATTATTGGCAATGGACTTCTTTCAGTTAACCAGGCTGTGTCCTCCAAATTCAACATGGGTAAGGGTTGTTCAACAAGAATAACGTTCTGTTCTTTTAAAAAGTTAATCATATCGAGCGCAAGGTACTTATCTTGCCAACCTTGATTTACATCGACATAAAAAGGTTTGTTCGTTAACAACCTTAACATTTTAATTATTTTCTTGTCATCTTCAGTCCCAAGTTTTACTTTAAGAATTTTAAAATCTGCTGCTTCGACAATTTTCTCTTTTAATGATTTTACTTCCGAAATACCCAACGTATAAGACGAATATAAATCATCTTTAATATTAATATTCAAGTAACGATATAAAGGAACGTTAATCATTTTTCCTGCTAAATCATGAAGTGCAATATCAACCGCTGCTTTAGCTGCATTATTTCCTTCTTCAATTTCATCAATATATTGAAGTATTGCATAAAGATTTTCCGTTCTTTCAAATTGTTTCAAATCCACTTTGTTCAAGAAGCTAATCACACTTTGTTGGTTTTCATACAGATACGGAGGAAGTGATGCTTCTCCGTAACCAGTCAACCCATCTTGTTCTATCTCAACCATTACGGTAGGTGTTGTTAAACGTGAGTGAAATGAAATTGTAAATCTTTGTTTAAGCTCCAAAGTATAAGGATAATAAGTTAATTTCATAGAATTTTTTATTTGAAAAAATTGTAAAAAATATCAACGAGTGATAAATTGAGGTTGAAAATAATCCTTATAGTTTTCATAATCTACTGCAAAATTATATTGATACAGAATCAAACTCTTCCTTTAACTAAAATACTTTAGCTCATAATGCAACAATCAAGAGAAACCTGGGGTTCAAAGGCTGGATTTATCCTGGCAGCAGCTGGCTCAGCAATTGGTTTGGGAAATATTTGGAAGTTCCCATACATAGCGGGTGAAAATGGCGGCGCATCATTCGTTCTGATATATTTAATATGTATTGCTGTTATTGGTCTTCCTGTTTTAATAGCCGAGATACTTATTGGCAGAACCACACAAAGAAATCCAGTTGGAGCATTTTATAAACTAAGTAATTCCAAATTCTGGGCTGCTGTTGGAGGAATGGGAGTTGTTGCCGGATTCTTAATTTTATCTTTCTACGCAATTATAGCCGGATGGTCGATTGGTTACATCATTGAGGCAATCAATGGTAACTTTTTTAATTTTCCTGAACCGGCATCGTCCGCAGAACATTTTCAAAATCTTGTTGGTAATATTCCATGGATAATGGGGTACTTTGCATTCTTCATGATACTGACAATGGTAATAGTCTTCTCAGGTATTCAGAAAGGGATAGAACGTGCAAGCAAAATAATGATGCCACTTCTTTTTATTCTACTGATAATCTTGATGATAAGAGGGCTTACTCTTGATGGTGCGTCTCAAGGATTAGATTTTTTATGGAATCCTGATTGGAGTAAAATTACCGCGAACACAATTTTGCTGGCTTTAGGTCATGCTTTTTTTACACTTAGCTTGGGAATGGGCGCTATGCTAACTTACGGAAGCTATATGTCTGAAAAAGATAGTATTCCAGTTGCAGCATTACAAATTGTAATACTCGACACTTTAATTGCACTCATTGCTGGTACAGCGATTTTTACTTCCGTTTTTGCTGTTGGATTAGCTCCCGATGCAGGTCCAGGACTGATATTTCAAACTCTTCCTGTAGTATTTTCTAAAATGCCGGGAGGATACTTTTTTTCCATATTATTTTTTATATCCCTAACCATTGCTGCACTTACTTCTTCAATTTCACTACTTGAAGTAGTTGTTTCTTTTTTCGTAGATGAACTAAAGTGGAAACGTCATACTGCAGCTATAGTAATTTCGGTTTTTATTTTTGCGCTTGGAGTCCCCAGTGCATTGTCTTTCAATCTTCTTAACGATATAAAAATTTTCGGGTTTGACTTTTTCGAATTAGCAGATTTTATAGCATCTAACATATTATTGCCTTTGGGTGGTTTATTTATTGCGGTATTTGTTGCCTGGATTTGGGGCTACGATAAAGTTATTCCTAACCTTCGAAAGGGAGCGGAAAACTTTTTTGATAATTATCCGCTGCTTAGTAGTCTTTGGAAGATATTTTTAAAATATTTGTCACCGGTATTAATCTTTCTGGTATTTTTATATTCAATAGGCTTACTTGAAAAAATATTTAATGTTTTTTCCTGAAATTGAAATCAACATATAGTAATCGTCAATGTCAAAAAGGTATTAAATGAAGAGATCCACCTCAGGTATAATATTCTTTACGATTATTATTCTGTTAATAGTAATTGCAGGTTTTTCATTTTTTGATATTGTCTGGTCCTTCCCCGGTAACTTTGATTTCATAAAAAACTTACCAACCCCGGATATACCTATAGGCTCAATTCCTTTTATGATAATTGTTCTGGTTGGAACAGGAATTTTTATCTCGATAAAACTTGGTTTTCCACAGCTCAGATACTTATGGCATGGAATTAAAGTAACAATGGGGAAATATGATGACCCAAATGATGAAGGAGACCTGAATCATTTTCGCGCACTTACTACAGCTCTATCTGCAACAGTAGGAATTGGGAATATTGCAGGAGTTGCGACTGCTTTATACTATGGTGGTCCGGGAGCAATGTTTTGGATGTGGGTAACTGCTTTCTTCGGAACTACACTTAAATACGCTGAGTGTTCCTTGGCACTGAAGTACAGAGATATTGATGAAAATGGGCATACTGCCGGTGGACCAATGTATACAGTTGAAAAAGGATTGGGAATTAAATGGAGATGGCTGGGAGTTGCTTTTGCTTGTTTTGCAGTAATCTGCTCTTTTGCAACCGGAAATGCGATCCAATCTTTTACACTTTCTGACCAGATTTATTCAGAAGCAGTTCAGATATTAGGCACAACACATTTTCTCACCACCAAGCATTTTCTCTTTAGTGGATTTGAAGTATCTTGGCAGCAAGTAATAAACGGAATAGTTATCTCTTCATTGGTTGGATTAGTGATAATAGGAGGGATTAGAAGAATTGGAAGAGTAACTGGTTACCTTGCACCGTTCATGGCTGTTTTCTATGTTATAGCCGCATCACTCATCTTAATTTACAATTACTCCGATATTTTAAATAGCTTTGGTTTAATATTCAGCATGGCTTTTAATCCTCCTGCACAGATTGCCGGTGCAGTTGGAGGAAGTTTTTTAGTTATGCTGAATACTATGCTTTGGGGAGTAAAGAGAGGTTTGTATTCTAATGAAGCTGGTCAGGGAAGCGCTGCAATAGCTCATTCCACAGCTAAAACAAAGTATGCAATTAGAGAGGGATCAGTAGCAATGCTTGGTCCCTTTATCGATACAATAATTATTTGTTCACTTACAGGATTAGTAATTATTGTAACAGGGGCATGGCATCATACAGAATTTTACGTGACGAGAATTGATGCTAATTTTTCGGGCGAGTTAATGAATAGTAGTATCTTAACTTCATATGCATTTAAGCAGGGACTAAGCTGGTTGTTTGAGTACGGTGACAAAATTGTTACTCTTGCTGTATTATTATTTGCGATATCAACAGCAATAAGCTGGTCTTATTATGGTGATAGATCCGCTAACTATTTATTCGGGAAAAAGGCAACCATTCCTTATAAATGGATTTATGTTTTATTTGTATTTATTGGGGCTATAGCCCAGCTTGAGGCTGTCTGGGCATTTGGAGACGCTGCTCTGGGATTTATGACTTTCCCCAATCTGCTTGCAATTATTTTACTCTCGGGAGTTCTGAAGAAAATGTCTAAAGATTACTTTTCAATTAAACACGTAGAGTACAAAAAACTTTTAGAAGAAAAGAACGAATAATTAATAAAATTTCTATCTATTAATTATTCCGGACTAATCTTCTGATCGATCTCATCTCCATTAGGTAGATTATTATCAATAGGTTTATAAGCTACATTTCTTTCTGAGGAAGCCAGAAAAATATTTCCATCCTCCATATGCTTATACATTAGATCATTTTCTATAAGATAGTAGAATCTTTTCTTAAATTCTTTAATTGACAGATGAGCTGTTGCAGCAAGCTTTGCTAATTCGTTCGGATCATCAAAATCTGCTTTATTAAGTCTTAACATATATCTTCTTGCGATATAAAAAGATTCTGAACTTGGATCAACCATTCTGACTTTTGTTCTTTTAGTAATGGGATCAATTATGTCTTTAAAGTATAATGGAATGAATCTTCCATTTTGTATTGATATCATAGCACCACTGCCACCATTCAAAATAAATTGTGAAGCAGAAAACCCAAGATCTCTTGTGTATTCCATATCAAATGGTATCGGGTCAGCACATCTTAATTCGTAGCCAATGTTTTTAGCAACAATGGTGGTTTTATAACCAAACTCTTTAAGCTTTTGCTGCACTTTAGTTTTTAAGATTTCTCCAAAGTTTACTTCAGCAATCCTTATATTGTCGTGCGCATCCCTTTCAATATCTACTAATTCTTCCAGGTCATCAATCTGTAATCTTTCAACAATTCCTTCAGCTAAAATGGCAACTCCATCCGATCTTCCATAACTTAACCTTTTAATTATAGCACCAACTAAAACGTCAACAACATGCTCAAAGTCAATAACCTCACCAGGAAATTCTTCCGGAATTAATGTTAGTGTTGCTCCTGTAGCTTTTCCAATGCCGAGGGCAAGATGTCCGGCCTTTCTGCCCATAGTGACAATAAAATACCAGCGTGATGTTGTTTGAGCATCAACCATAAGACTTTTAACTATTTCAACACCTATATGCCTTGCCGTTTGAAAACCGAAAGTCGGGATACCGTGAGGAAGGTCAAGATCGTTATCTATCGTTTTGGGAACGTGAACAACTTTTATTCTTCCAGCCGCCATCTCATTTACTTTGAGCGCACTGAATGCTGTATCATCACCTCCAATTGTAATCAATTTATCAACATCGAGGCGTAGAAGCGAAGTTACTGCATTCTCAAGATGTTTATCATCTTTGGTAGGATTTGCTCTGGAAATTCCAATATACGAACCACCTCTGAAATGGATACGGCTAACATTATGAATAGTTAAATCTCTTGTGTGGGAGGTATCCCCCTCCATAATCCATTGGAACCCATCCCTGATTCCAATAACTTCAACGCCTTCAACTTCAGCCCTGATCGTAGCAGCACCAACAACACTGTTTATTCCGGGTGCAGGTCCACCGCCAACAAGTATAGCTAATTTTTTCGGAGCAATAGACATAATAATTTTCCAATCATTGAAATAATACTGTAGAAAAATGCAAGTTAAAAAGTTGAGATAAAAGAGATCAGTGAAGTATCTTTAATCTAGCAAACTTGAGCATCAACTGTCTGACGTTATTACCTTCAAATGAAACAGTAGCTTTAACCTGATCGCCGGCACCTGTCACATCTATCACTTTTCCCAACCCAAATTTTTCGTGCATTACACGGCTGCCGATCCTTACCACCTTATTTTCCTGGTCAAAATCATCATAATCAACTGAGTTAAAGTACTCGTAAAAAAGTTCTTTCTTAGTTTTTCTGTTAGCTTTTCTACCGATACCTCCATTAATTTCCTGAAGCGTAGAAGGCTCAATTTCATCAATAAAACGTGAACGGCTCTGGTATGCTACTTCTCCAAAACGATAACGACTCCTTGCGTGCGAAAGATAAACTTTTTGTTCGGCTCTGGTTACTCCCACATAAAATAGTCTACGTTCTTCTTCAACTGTTGAATCTTCACTGAACCTGTTTGCAAGAGGAAATATTTCTTCTTCCAAACCAGAGATAAATACAATCGGGAATTCTAATCCTTTTGCACTGTGAACAGTAAGCAACGTTACTGCATTTTTTGTATCGTCTTTCATATCAATAGCCGAAATAAGAGAAACTTCTTCCAGGAATTGATCCAGCTTTGCATCTTTGTTTGCGTTAGAGTATTCTGTAATAGCGGCCATCAACTCGTTGATGTTATCCATCCTGGAACGAGACTCTGGAGTGTTTTCACTTTTGAACATTCTAATTAGCCCTAATTCATCAATCAAAGCACGTGAAAGTTCGCCAACAGATAAATTATCTTTAAGGTTTATATACTTCTCAAGGAGGACTCTGAATCCTTTTACATTTTTTTGTATTCTTTCCTTAATATCAATTACTTCAAAAACACGATTCATTGTCTGGAAAAGAGTAAGTTCATGTTTCCTGGCGAATGCAATCATACGGGTAACAGTGGTATTACCTATTCCTCTCTGTGGAAAGTTCATTATTCGGAGCAGACTTTCTTCATCGTTCTGGTTTGCTATTACCCTCAGGTAAGCGACAACATCCTTTACTTCTTTTCTCCTATAAAACTCGACACCACCGATAATGACATAAGGAATTTTTTCTTTATTAAAGATATCCTCCAAGGCACGGCTTTGAGCATTAGTTCTGTAAAGAATGGCAAAATCTTTATAAGAAAGCTTTTTCTTAATTATTTCTTTTTTGATGTATTTAGCAAGTTGAAAAGCTTCATCCTTTTCATCTGCACACCTTAAAAGTGTAAGCTGCTCACCGTCATTATTTTGTGTCCATAATGTTTTGTTTACCTGGCTCTTGTTGTTTTTTATAACTGAATCAGCAGCAGCAAGAATAGTTTTTGTTGAACGATAGTTTTGCTCAAGTTTGAAAAGCTTGTGATTTTTAAAATCTTTTCTGAAATCGTGCATGTTTCCTATGTTAGCACCTCTCCAGCTATAAATGCTTTGAGCATCATCGCCAACAACTGTTATTTTGCAAGATCTGGATACTAATGTTTTAAGAAGTTCATATTGCGCTTTATTAGTATCCTGAAATTCGTCAACGAGAATGTATTTAAAACGTTTTTTATACTTCTGAATAATTTTTTTGTTTGAATTAAAAAGCTGAATAGGCTTTAGAAGAAGATCTTCAAAATCCATAGCGTTGTTTGCAACCAGCCTATCCTGATATTCTTCGAAAACGTCTGCAATCTTTCCCTCTTTCAGTGACTTAGCAATCTTTTTCTTGTATTCAGCAGGCGTGATCATATGGTTTTTCAGGAAACTAATTCTGTGCCTGACTGAATTTACAGTCAATCCCTCAATCTCAATATTAAAACTCATCATAATGTTACTAACTAAAGAATATGAATCTTCAGTATCGTAAATCGAGAAATTACTTTTATAGTTTAAGTGCTTTGCTTCTGTTCGGAGAATTCTTGCAAATACAGAATGAAAAGTTCCCATCCAGATGGATTCTGCTTTTTTACCAACTAAGTCAGCAATTCTTCCCTTCATTTCATTTGCAGCTTTGTTGGTAAATGTAAGTGCAAGAATTGATTCCGGTTTGTAGCCATGTTTAAGCAGATATGCAACTTTGTATGTCAGGACTTTTGTCTTTCCCGAACCTGCACCGGCAACTATCATTTGAGCACTTCCTGTAAATTCAACAGCTTTTTGCTGTGCCGAATTTAATTTCTTTAAATCAATCATTTTTCCTGATAATTTTTGAAAAAATTGGAAGCAAATATATGTAAACGAATCCCCAATCGAAAGTCAGGATATTGGTAATATTTTGGTTTTTTATAATTGTAAAGATTGAAGAAATGATTCTTAGTACAAATAAGAATAAACGTTACTTGTTTACAGTCGTTTTTGTAGATAAAATAATTAGGTAACATCCAACTTATACTCAGCCATCAAGCGGATTATCTCCGCTGCCGGGTTATCAGGGTTGAATAAACTAAAATAAAAAACCCCCCAACTCGAAGAGTTGAAGGGGTTATAAGGAGAGAACATATGATGCAATGGTCAATTGCCAACTACCGTGCCATTTGTGACATCTTTAATTAGTTAACAAAAACAAAGGATTTTGTTTACGCCCACTTAAAAAAGTGAATGAAAATGAGAATATATATAAAAAATTAAAACACCTTATTCTAAGTCTTCAATCTCAATCAACTTGATATTTAACTTATAATTTACTTTTTTTGAAATGCGAGGGTTTTATGAAATCATTAAACTTAGTAATTACATTAACATTAATTTACTTTTTGTTATTATCCGGGTGCAGACAAATTTTTGGTGATGGAGAACAACCCGAATCAATTGTGCAAGCACCTTCCGAATCTTCTCAAATTTTTATAACTGCACCGGAACAGGGTTCAATCTGGAAACCCGGGGATGCTATAAAAATAAAATGGCTGGCGGTTTCAATTAATCACATAGATATACAACTTTATAAAAAGAGTGCATACCAATTCACTATTATCCAAAATATTGATAATACTGGTACTTTTGATTGGTTAATTCCAATTGATATAAATTTATCAAACCAATATTTGGTTAAAATCCTTAATCATAATAATCCGGATGTTTATCAATTTAGTGGTAGATTTGGTATACAATAAAAACAAATTAGAAATTGTATGTTAGATGCAGACCTGAAAGAGTTCGAAGATTACCTGTCTGAATTTAATTCTATACCTCCATTCGATTCTGAAACGTGTGCAATTTGCGGAATAAGCTTATCTGATAATCTTTCTATAAACAAAGTTCCACTCGTTGAATTACAATTTGAAAACGAAACTACAGCTGCTCGTGCAATAAATATGCTTGAAGAAAAAGGAATAAAATCAAAGCAGTCATCTTCCGGAAAAGAAAAAATTCTAATTCCGGAAGAAAAACTGAAAGATGCAAAATCAATTCTTAAATCTTAATCATTTCAGCAGTATCATCTTCTTTGTAGAAATAAATTCACCTGCATTCAATGTGTAGAAATATATTCCGCTTGATAATGATGAAGCATTAAAATCAATAGAATAATTTCCTGGCTGCATCTCTTCATTAAGCAGAGTTTTCACTTCCCTACCTAATAGATCATAAATTTTGAGACTTACAAATCCGGCTTTGGGAATTACAAATTCTATTTTAGTAGAAGGATTAAAAGGATTCGGATAGTTCTGAGATAAAGAGTAATCGGTTGGCATCTCTTTAGTTATTTCTGTATTAGTACCAAAATCACTCCCACCTGATAAGCAGGCAACTTTACTGTCCCGGGTTCCTGCTAAGGCTTCATAACTATAATTACCATCCACAGAAGGCATTACATTCACAGCATATACCCGATCGGTGAATTGGTTCGTAAAGATAAGTGAATCACCTTTTCCGCTGATACAATATAAAGATTGATCCTGACAACCTACTACAACATCTTCAAAGCCATCATCATCAATATCCGGCATTGCAGCAACTCCAAACTGGTATGCCATTGGCCATGACCATAATTGTGTCCCCGTTGCTCCACTTATACAGTTAAATCCATTTCCCGCAAAGGAAGCAATCAAAACATCGGGTATCTGGTCGTTGTTAATATCATCAATTAAAGCAATCTGAATCATGCCTGCAGATAAGCCCATCGGCTCCGTCCAAATGATGTTTCCATTAGTTCCGTCGAGTCTATGTATCCTGTTAAAATATTCTGCAGCAATAATATCAGTTCCTCCACCGGGTAACGGGAGTGCAAGTAGTTCTTTTGGTTCATCTTCTATCATATCAGTCGTCCAGATAGTCTGACCATTAGATCCATTTAGTTCCCTTACAGATAAATCGCTACTTCCATTATTTCCATATGCGATAACTGCTTCCGGGATATTGTCTCCTGTAAAATCATCAACTGAAATTATAGCTTTGCCAAAAGCAGGATTTGGACCAGGATAAAAAAGCTGCCAGATTATATTGCCGTTTGTACCATCAAATAGGAATGCTCTTTTATAACCTGTGCCCTGGTTGTTACCATCAGCAATAGCAAGAACGTCTTCAACGTTATCTCCGTTAAAATCTCTTTGTACATCGACAGATTCAAAATCACCTAATCCGGGATCAGTATTGCTTCCGTACTCCCAAATTATTTCTCCATTCGTTCCATCTAAAGCATATACATGTTCGTTACCTCCGCCTGTTGCTATGACTACATCATTGAATCCATCACCATTAAGATCATTCGCTATTTGTACAGCATCCTGAACTCCGTATTCACCATTTGCACCGATTGATCCAGTATTGTTATTATCAACACCAGTATTAAACATCCATATCGGGAACGAATTACCTGAAGCTGCACCGTTAATACACATTGTCCAGGCATTATCTGTACATACAATTACTTCAGAAATTCCATCACCGGTTATATCGTTAATTGGTTTTAATCCCTCAACCCATCGCCAGGTGTTACCTCCATAAGGATTTTCAGGTACCTGATACTGCCAGAACATATATCCATAGTTGTAAGAATTAAATACTCCTTCGCCCTGCATAGAAATTTTAACAACAGGATTTGTCAGATCGTTGTTAGTGATTTTTAGTGTGTCCTGGTATGTTCCTGCTTGTGCAGGATAAAAGTATGCTGTAAGCTCAAGAGTATCAGTTGAAAAAATTTGAAATGGAATAGTTGGCGAATTAAATGAGAATTCAGGAAGGGCAAACTGCATATCAGTTATATTTAGAGCCTGGTCTCCCATATTAAACATTTTGAAGTTCCAAAAAGTTATTCCCTCTTGCCCAACCCATACATTTCCAAAATTATGTGAAGTTGCTGATAAACCAATCCTTGATCCACTTAGCACTCCCTGTCCTGAAAGATTGACATTTACTAACTGGTTAACCGGATCGTTACTATAAATTTTAACCACACCCTGATAATATGCATAGTCAGTCGGTGTAAAATTAACTGTAACGTTTTGTGTATTTCCCGGAGGGATATTTATAGGAAATGAAAGAGAATTATAGGAAAAACTATTTCCAGAAACTGTTATAGAATCAATAGTCAGTGTTGCATTACCATCACTATATACGGTCAGGTTATAATCTGAAGTATTCCCAACCGTTGTATTCGGGAAAGAAACTGAGCTAACCGGAACAGAGATATGTGGTGTGCCGCTTCCACCGAGATCATATTTAAATAATTGCCTTTCATTCAATCCACCACCTACAGGCTCTGCAAGTAACCAAAAATATGTCCCATCCCAGGCTAATCCTCTTGGACTCTGTCCGTTTGGGTCAGGGACAGGAAAAGAAAACAAAGTATCTTCGGTTGCCAAATCGACTGCATAAATTTTCTCTTCATCACCCTCATTATCATCCATATCATAAAACAGAGTATCACCTTTTACTGTTATGCCTTGCGGTTGGGTACCAAATGTTGAAATAGTATCAATAATTGTTTTGGTATTTACATCAACCTTATATAATGCCGCACTAGAATTAGGATAATAAATTGATATCCATAATCCTGTGCCATCCCAACCTGCTCCACCCATATACCAAGAACCTCCAAAAAGCTGTGATGAAGTAATTGAATCGAGCACAGTTCCGCTCTGATCAACTTTAAATATATCACATCGGGCAGTTTTCCTATCAATATACCAGAAGTACGTGCCATCAAATGCCAAACCTTGTGATTCTTGCATTCCCGGATAGGTAATATTAATTGTAGCAACCTGCGTTCCAGTATCATCGACAGCATTCAATATTCCCTGTCCGGCTGATGATGAGCTTGAAGAAAGCCAGTACTTACCATTATCATAAACCATCCCATATGCATAATTATAAAATGTACCACTTGGTAAATCTATTGTTTCAAGCAAGGTCTGTGAAAAATTAAGGGAAGTAATGAGAAGGAAGTTTATAAGTAAAAACTTCTTCATAGTACACCTCGTAAATATTTTAAAAAAGTAGTGTAAAGTGAGTTCTAATTTTTTCGCGGATTATTTTTTCTCCACTCTTTAATGTAATCAGCTATGTTCTTTGTGGATGCACCGGGAGTAAACAACTCGCCTACACCGATTTCTCTAAGCTTATTAATATCTTCTTCAGGAATAATACCACCGCCAGTTAGCAAAACATCATCTAATCCTTTTTCAACCATCAGTTTCTTTATTTTGGGTAAGATTGTCATATGTGCACCTGAAAGGATGCTTATCCCAATAACATCGACATCTTCCTGAACTGCTGCTTCAACAATCATTTCCGGAGTTTGCCTAAGACCAGTATATATTACTTCCATGCCTGCATCTCTTAGCGCTGCAGCAATTACTTTTGCACCTCGGTCGTGTCCATCCAATCCAGCTTTGGCAACTAATACTCTTATTTTTCCCTGATTAGTTCTGGTTGTTCCACTATCCATTGTAAATGTCCTTGTATTTGCTTATAAAAGAACGAATTTGATCGCCATAATCATGCATAGTATCTGAACCGTAAGTTTTAATTCTTGGTTTGATGGTAAAGTCATTATTGAAACGCGGGATTATATGAAAATGAAAATGGTAAACAGATTGTCCTGCTGGATTTCCATTATTTGAAATTACATTAAATCCATCCGCATTCATGCTGCGCTTTACAGCACCTGCAATTAATTGCACCGCATGAATAAGTTTATCAAGTTCATCTTTAGGAACGGTAAGAAAATTATCGTAATGCTTTTTAGTGATGACAAGAGTATGTCCGTAGTTTACAGGTTGAATATCCAAGAAAGCTAAAATGTTTTCATCTTCAAAAACAATTTCAGCTTCTGCTTTCCTGTCCCTTATATTGCAAAAGATACATTCCATACATTCAAAAATAGTGTTAAATGAATTTTAAGCCAAAGTTAATTGCTAATCATTAGGAAATTTTTAAGAATTCTTTACGTTTTGGGAATGTTCCAAAAATCCCACCCGTGTGAAGAAAAATGATTCTTTCTCCTTTCCCTTTAGAAAGCACAAGATCATTATAAGCGCAAAACGCTTTACCTGTATAGGCAGGATCTAATAAAATACCCGTCTCTCTCGCAAAGTCTGTAACAATTTTTATTTTGTTATCTGAAATATTCTTATATCCCTCAGTTGAATAACCATCAAATATTTCAAGATTGCTTTCATTTATCTTACAAGGCATTTTGTAATCGAGCACAGCACCTTCTGCTAACTGCAGAATTTTCTTTTTCATATCATCTTTAGTGAATAGTACGTTCACAGCATAGATTTTGAGGTTTAGTCGGTTAACAGATGCTCCAACTAAAAGTCCTGCTGCAGTTCCACCTGAACCGCAGGCAGAAAAGATTCCATCTATTTTCGTAATATTAATTTGTTTTTTTAATTCCTCAATAAAAGAGATATATCCCCAGATTCCAAGAGTTGAAGAACCCCCAGCGAGAATAACATAAACTCTTTTTCCCTTCTTCACAAGTTTAGCTCGTTCCTCAGTCATTATCTTATCAACATTTAAGAATTCTTTTTTATTAAGATAAACGATCTCCGCTCCATACATTTTATCTAAAAAGAGATTTCCGTCCGCGTGGTTCTTTTCTTTACCCCATAAATACAACCTGGTTTTTATACCTAGCTTTGCTGCAGCAGATAAGGTAGCCCTTGCGTGATTTGATTGGTCACCTCCGCACGTAAAAATAATATCTGCCTTTTCTTTTTTTGCTTCATACAAAAGATATTCTAGTTTCCTGATTTTATTGCCCAGGAAATCTGAACCAGTATAATCATCTCTCTTAATTAAAAATTCTTTGGAATGGAATCTTATTTTTTCAATTGGTGTCGGCAGATGAGCAAAATTTATTTTTTTAGGAATCTTCATTTTTCTTGTTCTCTTTTTTGAAACCATTTATAATAAGTTCTTGCACGCTTCAAATCTTCCTGAGTATCTACACTAATACTATCGTACTCAGTCTCAACAACTTTAATCTTCATACCATTCTCAAGCATTCTAAGTTGTTCAAGCATTTCAGTTTTTTCTAAATCGGTTTGTTTAAAGGCGGTAAACTTTAACAATGCTTTTCTTTTGAACACATATAACCCTAAATGCTTGTAATAGTCGGTAATATCTAAAGCAGCCGCATCTGAAATCGCATTTCTCGCGAATGGAATCGGCGAACGGGAAAAGTAGAGTGCATAATTATTATAATCGAAAACCACTTTGACAACATCAGTCGAACGTAGTTCTTTCAAAGAGTTAATTTGTTTTATTAGCGTCGTAACTTCTATAGTTTTATCGAAGAGGAGCGGTTCAATTGCCTGGTCAATCATTTCAGGTTGAACGAATGGTTCATCTCCTTGAATGTTTACAACTATCTCAGCTTCTTTATATGTTTTTGCCACGTATGCAATTCTATCTGAACCACTTGCGATTTCTTTCGGAGTTTCTATAACATCAGCTCCAAAGCCCCTAGCTACAGAAGCAACTTTAGCATCGTCAACTGCAAGAATAAGTTTCTCAATCAGTCTGGATTTGGAAGCATTCTCGTATGTATGCTGAATCATCGGCTTACCACCAATGTTAGCCAGAGGCTTCCCCATCAATCTGGTTGATGCAAAACGAGCTGGTATTACACCAATTATCATAAAATTATATTAGATTATTATTAACTATAATATCCCGAACACGATTCATTAAATCAATCTCTTCCTGTCTGGTTTTAATTCCTTCGGATTGTATCGGTTTATCAAAATGAACTTTAATAGTTCCTCTACGAAGCTTGTAAGTTCCTTTAGGCATAATTTTATTAGAGCCAATAACTGTGGTCGGGATTATGGGATAACCAACTTGTGTAGCCAATCTGAAAGCACCTCTTTTAAATGGTTGTATATCACCAGTTTTACTTCGCGTCCCTTCGGCAAAAACCACAATCGAAATGCTCTTCTTCTTCATTTTCTCTTTGGCTTCCTCGATGCTCCGCATAGCCTTTTCATAATTACCTCTGTCTATCATTACATAAGGCCCCATGGCAAGCTGCCATCCAAAGAAAGGAATCTTTGCTAATTCTTTTTTAAATATCATCGCCATTCTGTTTGGAATAGTCTTTTGCAAAACCACAATATCATATTGGCTGGAGTGATTCGAAACGAAAACATAGGTCTTACTTTTATCAATATTTTCAAGTCCAGTAATATCTAGTTTTATCCCACTTATCAAAAGAACTCCACCTGAAAAAATTTTTGAAATCTTGAAGTACACAGTATAACTTCTGTCTATCACTGCAAAAATCATTGCAAAAATGGAGCAGATAAAAGTATGAATTACTATTAAGAAAAGTTTTAATGCGGTGATCATAACGGATCGACTAACTTTAATTCAGATTCAGAATGGAGATTAAGGTTATGCTCTTCTGCAAATTTATCTATTGCACTAATCCTGTTTTTAATAGACGGATGACTATAGAAAAACCATTCAACAAATGGATGAGGCTCTTTATCACCAAAATTTTGTTCAGTCAGCTTTTCCAGAGTTTTTTTGAACGCAGAAGGATTCTTTGTTTCAAATATAGCATACTCATCGGCTTCATATTCAAATTTTCTACTTAAGACGTTTCCCAGTGGTGCTTGAATTAAACCAATAAGCATTGACCATAATCCAAGTAAAGGAAGCGCAGCGACTTGAGTAATTTCCCTAAAACCAAACAAGCTTAAAGAGTTCTGATAAAGCAAAGCAATTATAAACAGAGTTAGAAAGCTCGAAATAGTTCCAATTAAAATATTTTTAATGATGTGTTTCTTTTTAAAATGACCAAGCTCATGAGCAATTACAGTTTCTATTTCTTCAGTGCTGTAATTTTCAAGCAGAGTGTCACCTAAAATTATTCGTTTGGTTCTTCCAAGTCCTGTAAAAGCTGCGTTCGCCTTTTTGGTATTCTTACTCATATTGAATTTGTAAACGTTTTCGACTTTCAGATTAGCGTCGCGGGCGAGTTTGGTAATTCTTTCCTTCAGTTCTTCATTTTCAATCGGAGTTATTTTGTAAAAGATTGGGAAAATCAAAATTGGGAAAATCTGGGAAAGCACAACTGAAATAAAAAACATAATTGTTGCAAATGGCAGCCACCAGATATTTCCAAAGTAATTAAGTGAAAAATAGAAAATAAGAAGAATAGGAATGCCGATTACTAGTGAGACTAGCAATCCTTTTAATCCTTCTAAAATCCATTTCCAAAAAGTTTGATTGGAAAGATTATACTTATGCTCCAGATAATAACCCGTGTAATAGTTTATCGGGAAGGATAAAACTGATCCCATAAACCCAACAGCTATTACAAATGATAAAAAAAGTAAATAAGAATTCTTGAAGAAATTTGAAAGATAATTTTCAAGTTTAAGACTGTATCCTAACCATACGAATAAAAGAATTAAAATAAATGAGGCTATCCCCTCACCTATTCCGACTGCAAGCTTAATATTATTATATCTTTTAGCATCCATTTGAACAAAAATAGTTAAAGGGTTTTAGGTAAGCAATTTAGTAAAATGATAGTGTCTTCGTATATATTTATTATTTATATTTCCTAAAAACGAGATGGAAAATTTTATGGCTGCGAAAAAAAAGATAGATATAGTACCCCCTAAGCCTGATATTTGGGATTATTTATATCAAGCCAATAAAGCCGCATTAACTGTTGTTCCTCCTTTAGCAGCATTTTATGAGATGGTAATAGTTCCTCCTTTTCAAAAAAGGACAATTAAATTTATGCAGTCTGTTGTAGTAAAGTGTCAAGAATATGAACACAAGTTAGATGAATTTAAACCAGAAAATTTAGTTAATAATGAATTATTTCAATCAGCGTTTAATTACTCTGCAAGAATAGCCGTTCAAACTCACCAAAAAGAAAAATTAGAAATTTTGCAGAATGCTCTTCTTAACACTGTCATAATGAATGACATAGATGAAAATTATAAACTTTTATTTTTCTCTTATATCGAGACTATAACTCCCCTACATATATCAGTATTAAATTTTTATAAGAAGATAAGACATGCTCAAATTCTTCCAAACACTATTTACGATAAACAATTTGAAAAATTTCATTCTGAAATGAGTAACAAAGGTGCGATTCTAAATACCAACCTGTTTACACAAGTATGTAAGGATTTAGAATTGAAGAATCTTCTATACAAAGGATCGAATAAAAGAACCAGACAGATCGCCAGGGTAAATGATCCCTGGGATTGGATGTATATTACAGACGATGGTAGTAAATTTCTAAAATTCATTTCCGATCCTGAAAAACCATTTGAGGATATAGAGTAATCCTATTGAAGAACTAAATCTCCTCAACCGCATTATTTTCAATCCATCCGACTTTACCGTCAGCTAATTTTATTTTCACCCATTCGTCAAGCCTGTCTTCAAGGTTTAATTTTAATCCTTCATGAATAACAAAAGCGTCAGTACTATTAGGATCTGGGGAAGTTTTAACGGTAGTTGATTGATCAACAATTACTCCGCTAATTACAGTTTGTTCTCTGTTTATTTTAACAACAAGAAGCGACACAATTAATACGAGTACTATTAATGTTCCTAATCCGGAAAAAAGAATAATCTTCTGCTGGAAAATCGTTCTGGCGAAAAAGTATAGAATGATCAGGAGTAATAAAACTAGATAGAAAATAAAAGCGGCATAAGTCCACCCATTTACAGAAAGGGATGCAAGCA
>Ga0307423_1000882_pt1 | contig 19285 bp, 15 predicted proteins | sample SalMarWE160310MG_FD_202154 | JGI IMG/M metagenome (GOLD analysis project Ga0307423, IMG submission 202154) | Salt marsh sediment microbial communities from the Plum Island Ecosystem LTER, Massachusetts, United States - WE1603-10 | ecosystem: Environmental > Aquatic > Marine > Intertidal zone >...
GGATCTCCATTTCGCCACGCTTCACGGCCTTGTTCCAGGGCGGCCTGCATTCGCTCCAATTCGGTCCGGGCGCTCTCGACCCCCACCGGCGACAGCTGATCCTCACTGAGGGTTTCGGCCGAGCGGGTGATAACCGTCGCATCGGCCGCCACAGCATCGACGATCAGTCGGTCGGAGAGCAACAATTTGAGCAAGGCATCCTGGTAGGAAGACAGCAAGCCCGGATCCAGATTAGGGACTCTCAGGAGCGAAACCAGTCGTCCGGCCAGGTCAAGGTCGTGTTCCAGGATCGTGCGTTCGGTGAAGCGCGCTTTATCGAGGAATAGGGTGCTGTCGCTCACCATGCGCTCGGTTAGATCACTGGAAACGCCGCGCGTTCCGCTTTGAGCCGAATTGTTCGCGGATCGGAGGAGGTCAACAACCTCCGCTCGCAGCTCGAGCGCGTTCTTGTCCGTCGGCATATCCGGTAGCGATTTTATCTGTTCGAGGACACCTGCAGGCAGTGGGCCAGTGGGGGTTGCTGTAGCCCCAGCCATTGTTTGCCCCAAATCAGAAATCAAACCAGGCAGGTCATCAAGCGCCTGCGGCAGCTGCTCAACCACCTGGCAGCCACTGGACAGCATCAAAGACAGCAGCATCAGGGCGGCCGGTATTCGTAATCGATTCACACGATCAGGAACCATCTGATGCTCCCTCTGGCATCGATGATCGAGCTCTGAGCCAATCTCACTGGCCGAGTCGCTTCATTATGGGATATACAATCCCCCGAATCAACCGAGACCTTCTTCCCCATTGCCGAGCCAGGTTCGCCTTTCTTTGGAGTTTTTCTATACTTAGCCTCTGTGACCAACTACCCGAACTATCCGGCCTTTGAGCCACATGTTCTCTCGATTGTACTTCCGCTCCTACTTGCCCGTCCACGTTCGTTCAGGCAGGATGCAGTTCGCCTGACCCAGCGAATACGCCCAGCACCGCTGATCGAAGGCACCCCTCCCCACGTGAGCGACCGTGGGATCGTCGTGGCGGTCAATCATTATACCCGCTCGGGGTTCGGAGCCTGGTGGATTGCCCTGAGCATTGCTGCTGCGATGCCGGTGGAGACGCACTGGATGATGACCTCGGCCTGGGTATACCCGGATCAGCTGCGATCCTGGACGGTCACGCCGATGTCACGCTGGGTGCTGGCCCGCATCGCCCGCAGCTATGGTTTCACAAGCGCTCCGCCGATGCCGCCCCGGCTGGCGGAGTTCGGCGCTCGCGCGACAGCTGTTCGCTCTTTACTGCGGTATATCGATCAAGTTCCAGAACCTGTGATTGCGATTGCCCCGGAGGGAAGTGATTCGCAGGATGGCACGCTCCAAATACCTCCGGCAGGGGTCAGCCACCTGTTTCAACACCTTTATAAGCGCGGCATGAGTTTGGTCCCGGTTGGCGTCTTTGAGAATCGAGGTAGGCTGATCACAAAGTTTGGCGAGGCATTGGATCTAACACACGAATCGAATTCAGCGAATATCCCCGGTAACGAAGTCCTCACCCAGGTTATGCGCGGGATCGCCGCTTGCCTACCGGCAGCGCTTCGCGGCAGGTATGCCTAAGGAGTGGAGATGAAAGCCAGAGTACGGATTGGCGAACTGATCAATTTAAATGCCTATTGGCTCGGTCTCTCTTTCATGTGGAACAGCCTGCATGTGCTGGTCTTGCCAGCTGTGCTGCTCTCCTTTGTTTCGGATGCTCGCAAGAATACCGCCCTGGGCCTGTTGACCTTCGTCGGGCTGATCGTGGCGATGATCGTTCAGCCGCTATCCGGTGGTTTAAGCGACCGCTGGACAACGCGAATCGGCCGCCGCCGGCCGTGGATTGCTATCGGGAGCGGTCTGGATTTGATCTTCCTGGCGCTGCTGGCGGCCAGTACGAACCTGGTTCTGCTGGCCGTGGCCTACATTGGCTTGCAGCTCACATCCAACCTGGCCCATGGCCCGGCGCAGGGTTTGATGCACGACCGGGTGCCAACCTCCCAGATGGGCATGGCCAGCGGCGTAAAGAACGTCTTCGATATGGCCGGGTTGGTGATTTCATCCCTGCTCATCGGGCGCGTCCTCGACCCGCAGCATATCGGCTCGGCGATGGCAATTATCGCCGGATTCCTCCTGCTCGGTGCTGCCTTCACGCTATTCGGGGTTCGGGAGCAAAGAGATCCCATCCAGCACGAGAGCGAGATGGAGGGGCTTCCCCCACTGCGCGAGCTTGGCATCCGGACCCACCCCGCCTTTTGGCGGTTAATTGTCGTCCGCTTGCTTTTCCTGTCCGGGGTTTACGGCGTCCAGACCTTTGCCCAGTATTACATTCGCGACACGCTTAACATCGCCGACCCGGTGAAGTTAACCGGTGACCTGCTGGCGACGATCGTACTAACGCTGATCGGGTTTTCGATCCTGGCCGGGTATTTGAGTGATCGCTTTGGCCGCAAGCCAATGCATCTCGTCGCAACCATATTCGTTGTTGTCGGAAGCCTGCTTATGACGATCGCTGACAGCTCAAGCTCGATCCTTATCTATGGCAGTGTTATCGGCGCTGGAATAGGCCTTTTCATCAGTGCGAACTGGGCTCTGGCTAACGATCTCGCACCGGTCGGCCAGGCCGGAAAATTCCTCGGACTGACCAACCTGGCAACCGCCGGTGCTGGTGCTCTAAGCCGCCTGGCGGGGCCAGGAATCGACTGGATTAATGCACTTCAGCCGGGAGCCTTCCTGGGCTATACGGCACTTTTCATCGCAACGGCAGTCATGGCCCTCGCCAGCCTTGGAATCCTGGTCGGTGTTCCCGAGAGCCACGGCAGGTCGAGCACACAGGCGTCACCTGACTCCCTCCCTCCCGAGTCATAGGCCTCCGGCGCGACATCAAGTGAAAGTACGTTGTATTAATGAGTAGACCGCCTACTACCAGGTCCTGGGGAATTCCGAAAATCAGGAGCAGAAAGGACGCCACCGATGAAGCGAATACCGACCTGGATTCTCGTTTGTACGCTGCTTTCGGCCTGCGGGACGTCAGGGGCGTACCGAGCTGAGTTCGTCGATCGGCTCGACTCCATTCCAGACACGGCGGTCAAGATTACTCCCGCTGACGATCCACATCCACCGCAAATCCACATTGCGAGCTACTCTGAGCCCGTTCCAGTTCCCGGGCCGATCAACACAGCCGGGGCGGAGGATTCACCGTTCATCACGCCTGACGGAAGCGTCCTGTACTTCTTCTTCTCGCCGGCCATTGTCCAACCACCGGAAGAGGAGCTAGTTGGAGGCATTGCCGGCATCTACCGCTCATACCAAAGCGCGGGCGGCTGGTCGCAACCTGAACGGGTACGGCTTATCCAGCCCGATGAGCTGGCCCTGGATGGTTGCCCATTTTTCCAGGATGGTGTGCTCTGGTTCTGCTCGGCCAGAAAGGGGAACTTCCGCGGCGTCGATTTCTGGACAGCACGCCAGGAGGGGGACACGTTTACTGACCTGCGCAACGCGGGCGAACTGCTGAATGAGTCCTACGAGATTGGCGAGATGCACATCTCACCCGATGGCCGCGATCTATTCTTTCACTCGAACGCACCGGGAGGTACCGGCGGGGTGGATCTATGGGTTAGCCACCGTGAAGGCGAGACCTGGTCGACGCCGGTCAACCTGGCCTCGCTCAATACGCCCGGGGATGAAGGTTGGCCCTTTATCTCATCCTCTGGTCAGGAATTGTGGTTCACCCGCACTTATCAAGGCACTCCCGCGGTCTACCGTTCGAATTTGACTGATGGAGATTGGGGACCACCCGAGCTGATCGTTTCACAATTCGCCGGCGAGCCGACCCTTGACGCTGCCGGAAATCTGTACTTCGTACATCACTACCTGATCGATGGTGAATTGGTCGAAGCCGACCTTTACATCGCATATGCGCGCTGAGCAAGCTGCAAGCAAGGGCTAGCTCAGGTTATAACGGAATTCCAACCCAGCACTTGATCCTCTTCGCCCCATACGTTGCTTTCCCATTTCCTCTGATTTTCAGGCGAAACGCATTGTAAGCTGACCGGAAGGTCGCCGGGCTTTATATCAGTCTAGAATGCAGATTGTATTGATGAGCCCGGGACTTCCACCGTCTCCACTCCGGTATTCGCTGAAACCAATTACTGCATGAACCAATAGGGGGAGTACCTGTCGTTTCTTATGTGATCGTTTGCTATGACTCCCATCATGGGCGGCTATAGCACCAGCGAGGTGAAAATGACATTGCGGCTTGACCGAAAAGGGAAGTACTTTACCGACGTCATTAAAAAGAACCCTGTTCGTGCTGTCATCCAGATTCCGACCTGCCAGCTCGAAGGCACAATCCACCTTCATCCAGGGCATCGCTTGCTCGATGACCTCGAGAAAGGCACAGGCTTCCTCGCCGTGACCGAAGTCAGCTTTCTTGGACAGGACAATCCCGATCCACTCGATTTCATGGCGCTAAACATCGAACATATCCTCTGGATCCAGCCCCTGGAAGAAAGCACGAGGCAGCTTCATGGCGACAATTGAGACCACGAGATCGATCCCGGTCGGTGCGTTGGATCAGCTCCGGGAGTGGTTGAAGGAGCAAGTTAAACGCAGTTTCAATGGCGACGGACCACCGAACGAGGCGAAGTTACAAGCTCTGCTCGAAAAAGCCTACCAGCATGCCAAGGTCAACCTGCCCGAATCGCTCAAGCGTGAACTGCTGACAGAGGTGATGTCGGATGTGCTGGGATTCGGCTCAATTCAGCGCCTGTTGGATGACCCGGACATCACCGAAATTATGATCAATGGACCGGACCAGATTTACGTCGAGCGGCGCGGGATGATCGAGAAGAGCTCGATCCGATTATCGACCGATGAAATTCTGCACTTGATCGACCGCATCATCACCCCCATCGGCCGGCGAATCGACACGGAACAGCCAATGGTCGATGCCCGGCTGCCGGATGGTTCACGTGTAAACGCGGTCATCCCTCCGGTCGCACTCGATGGACCCGGCATCACGATCCGCAAATTCGCACGTGAACGGATGAACATCGATGATTTGATCCAGCTTGGATCGATCTCCGAGCACGGCGCCGGATTCCTGGAGGCGTGTGTCATCGCTCGTCTGAACGCGGTTGTCTCGGGTGGAACGGGATCCGGTAAGACGACGTTGCTGAACATCCTGACCGGGTACATTCCCGAAGGTGAGCGGATCGTGACGATCGAAGATGCTGCCGAGCTTCAGCTTCATCAGGAGCACGTCTTCCGGCTCGAGGCCAAACCGGCCAACGCCGATGGTAAGGGTGAGGTCGGGATCCGCAGCCTGGTGCGGAATTCACTGCGCATGCGGCCAGACCGAATCATCGTTGGCGAGGTTCGCGGCGGTGAGGCACTCGACATGCTGCAGGCGATGAACACCGGTCACGACGGATCACTGACCACCGTGCATGCCAACTCGCCGCGTGACGCTGCCTCGCGGCTGGAAACGCTCGTACTGCTGGCGGGATTTGATCTGCCATTGAAGGTTGTTCGTGAGCAGATTGCCTCTGCTGTCGATCTCATCGTGCAGCAGTCGCGCCTGCGGGATGGCAGCCGCAAGGTGACCTCGATTTCGGAAGTGATGGGCATGGAAGGCGAGACGATCGTCATGACCGAACTCTTCCGCTTCGAGGAAGCCGGGGTGGACGAAAACGGAATGATCCAGGGAAGCCTGGTCTCAACCGGCATGCGTCCGATGTTCGAAGGCCGCCTGAAGGCGGCCGGGTTCAAGCTGCCGGCCGAATGGTTTGCGACCCCAAACCGGGGCTTCAATTCGACCACCCAGCATTAGGATGATCCACCAGCCAATAGAAAAGCATGGTGGCGCACGAAAAAGCCGCATCCGACATGAGACTTGTTTGGCACAAGGCAATTAACTGAAGAATACTCATGGGATTCACCCTGCTGATCCCCCTACCTCCCGCTCCCGGACAGGTAGGGGGATTTATGTTCGATACCTTCCTCGAGCCAATACCAGGACCTCTCCCTCCATTTCAACCCAACATGTTCCCCATGTAGTTGGTCTTGCAGAGTCAGCACAAGACTGTCGGGTGTAGTATTCTTGCCGGGGACTTCGTCTGGAGAGGAGAGCGGGATGGCGAAACGAACCAGTTTGATTGCGGTAAGCTTGGCGTTCGTCCTGGGTGCATGCACTTCCCAACCCGCGACCACTCCCGCTTCATCCGGAGCGACCCCGACGGAACCAGGGTTGATTGAGACCTCTCTACCTGCCAGCGAGACTCCAAAAACCGGAGCTACACACCGCGAGCCGTGCCTTGTTGGCTCAGCCGGCGGGCTCACAGCCTATAAACGCCCCAGTACTCAGGCCGAGATCTTCGGGCAGGTTCCGGATGATAACCCACTGCAGGTGAGCGGGTTGACACAGGACGGCTGGATCGGGTTCGATCCCGGCGTCGCGCAGGCTGGCAACACCGGCCTGTTCCGGCTGCGTTGGCTGCCGCCCAGCAGCGGCTCGCTGCAGGGCGATTGTGAAACCCTGCCAACGTTGCCCTCGCTTCCAGCGAACGTCTGCTTCACGATGGCGATGGGAGAGGAACCGATATTCAGCGCAGCGAGTGAGTCTGCGCCAGTTGTCGGGTCATTGCAGGTCAATGCTTACGCCAGCGTGGTCAGCCGGACCCCGGACGATTGGCTCGAACTAGACCTGGCAGTGAGCAGCATGGGGCTGTCGAGGCCGGGTTGGATTCCAGCTGCCGCGGCAAATTTCAACGGCCCGTGCGGTCGCTTTGGACCCGTGCCGGATGCGGTGCCAATTACCTCTCTACCACCCGGATCCATGATCGAGTTCGAAGAGATCTCAATGTCAGATCTGGACCATGGTTGGGCTGTCGGGGGACTTCCGAATACGGACCAGCATATCCTGCGAACGGTCGACGGAGGTAAGAGCTGGGTCGATATTACACCGCCCGAGCCCAACTCAGGTGCAGGGGCCGATCCGAAGCAAGCCAGCGCATTTTTTCAAGCCGGCGGCAAAGCCCAGGTTACTTACTGGTATTCGGACCCAACGCGCGCTCCACTGGTGCTCAGCCTATGGGTTACCAATGATTGGGGTTCATCCTGGCAGAGCGCCGGCATTCGCCTATTTGCGGATCTGGCTGAAGCCCCTCCGCTGATCGATTTCGTCGAAGATGGTAATGGTTTGCTCTTGATACGCTACTTCGTCGGCATGGGCAATCACGCGTACGCTCTGCTGGCCTCCTCCGACGGAGGACAGAATTACACCACGGTGCTGGAGCCTCAGGACACAGTCGATACCTGCCAGCGGAATAAGCTCATTTTGTTCGATGCCCAATATGGATGGATGACCGGTGCCTGTCCGTTTCTGGTCGATGAGGGTGCACTGCTCGAAGTGACGCTCGATGCAGGCCGGACCTGGGATGAGGTCAGCCTACCCACCCCACCTATGACCAGCGGGGAGGCAGGTGTGCTTTACTGCGAGGCAGTCGATCCGCACCCATTTTCTTCCGAGGAAGGCCTACTGCTCGTCCGCTGCCAAGGTGAGGGGGAAAAGATCCTGGAATCTTATCTTTACTCGACGGACGACGGAGGCCAGAACTGGGATATCGAAGCATTTCCGGCAACGGCAGCCTATTTTCTCGACCGCCAGCATGGCTGGGCTCTTGGTAAGGACATCTTCTGGTCTGAAGATGGAGGCCAAACGTGGCAGCCGCGCAAGTCCGTCATCTGGGAAGGAGATTTCAATTTTCTTGATGCCGAGCATGGCTGGGCGATCGCGCGTAGTGGGACCGAAGTTGCTCTCGTCCGAACTGCCGATGGCGGGGCGACCTGGTCCCTGATCGAACCCATTATCGCTGCTCCCTAAAAGGGATTCGGCGCAGGACTCCTCAAAGAACTGAAAAACGCCAACCCGCTGTAAGTTGGCACGCCGCTTGCACAATACCCTTCACCTTGGTGGAGGGGAGTTGTGCATGCTGTCATTCACGCAATCCCACAGCAATGTCCTGGTGGTCGATGACGATACGGTCTTTTGCGAGATAATGCGCGAAATTCTGCAGACACAGGGCTTTCATGTTCACCTGGCCCATTGTGTCGAGGAGGCTTTGAAAATCCTTGAGATGATGCCGATCGACCTGATCTTGACCGATGTCATGATGCCGGAAGTCGACGGTCTCTGGCTAATACGACGAATCCGTTCGCTCTGGTGGACTGAAACGATACCGACAATTGTGGTCAGTGCCCGTGTCATGCCGGAAGAGGTTGAGGCTGCTCGCTGTGCCGGTGCGGATGCATTCGTTTCAAAACCCTTCTCGATCCCGCAGCTGCTCGGGACGATTGATGCCGCGTTGGCACCCGGCCGCTCCCTGGCATTCGAACCGGTTTCAGCCCGGTAATCGTAAAATATAAGAGCCGAATTTTAAGGCACCCGTCGGTTTTACGAAGGCAAGCAGAACAGCAAGTCGCACATAAGCGTGCTACTCTCGTATGGCAAACCGCCTCGCTCGAGCAACTATTCCCGAGCGCATCACGGCGGTTTGCGCCATTTAATCCCGCCGCTACAATCCGTGAATATCGATAAAGGGAAACGAGGGATCATGAGCGACAGCATGTAAATGTGGCTGGAGATCGGGTTCAACATAGGCTACCTGGTCACGATCTGGATCCTGGTCGCCCTGATGCAAGCCCGGCAAAGGCATCTGCCCTCTTCGATGGTGCGAATGGCGCGCTACTTCATTTGGGCTTTCACGCTCCTGGCACTTGGCGATACGGCTCATGTCGGCTTTCGAGTGCTCGCATATGCGCTGGGAGGATTGAAACTGGAGATCCACGTCCTGGGTTTCAACCTGGGACTTGTCGGCGCCGGTGCGTTCTCGACCGCGTTCACCGTGACGCTCTTCTATATGCTCATGATCTACATCTGGTCCGAACGCTTCCAGCGCGAATTGGGCCTCTTTCAGTGGTTCTTATTGGCAATGGGGCTTCTGCGCCTGATCCTGATGCTCTTTCCGCAGAATGAATGGAACCGGGTCATCGCACCCCTGCCCTGGAGCTGGATACGGAATGCTCCACTTGTGATTCAGGGGCTCGGGATCGCAAGTCTGATCCTGCGCGATTCAATCCGCGTGAAAGACCGCCCGTTCCAATGGATTGGGTGGATGATTCTAACTTCCTTCGCGTTCTATGCCCCGGTGATTCTGTTCGTCGCCCGCGCACCGGCCGTAGGAATGTTGATGATCCCGAAAACACTGGCCTACGTTGCGATTGCACTCATCGCCTATCGTAATTTCTTCCTGCCCGGTCCTGCTGCCCGCCCGGTGCAAGAGAGACCGAATAGCTAAAAAACAGCATGGGAGCAAATAGGGATTGGTTCTGAGGTAGATCTCGAATATGCTGAGAAAGGTTTGCGAAGGTAAGGAATGGTAAAAAGCGTCGTAGATTCAATTCGCGGATACTACTCTGCGCCCAATTACACAGGTGACCCCCAGCAGATTCGGCGGGCGAGAATTCTCTACTCCATCTTGCTGAGCCTGGAAGTCGCGCTAGCATTTCAGTTCGGAGCAATGGTGATCGCTGAACCGGCTTCGATAGTCCGCATCGCGCCACTCCTGCTGATCTTCCCTTTCCTCTTCGTTATCCGCACTCGAGTCCAACCGGAGCGAAGCCGGCGACAAAGCCTGGTCCTGATCATCGGCCTCTTCACCGCAACGTATTCTCAAACCTTTTCCTATGGCGGGGTGCGCTCACCAGCCTATGCCGCCCTCACGATTCTGGTTTTGCTAACCGGACTTCTGCTTGGATTTCGGGCAGGAACTATCATTGCTGCTGCAAGCATCCTCGGGGGTGCGGTCCTGGTTCTGCTCGAACAGGCCCATCTGCTCGCGTCGATCGAAATCCAACCAGCGATTCTCGCCTTCTTCGTTTCGAATATTTCCTTTATGGTTGTAGCCCTGACGACTCTTTATCTTGCGGTCCGGGATCTGCGCAAAGCCGATGCAGGCGAAAAAAGTGCGATCGAAGAACGGATGTCAGCGCTGGATGCGCTCCAACAGAGCGAGGCTCGCTATCGCGCCATCGTCGAAGATCAAACCGAGCTGATCAATCGCCATGCCGTGGATGGCACCATCATTTATGTCAATGACGCATATGCCCGCTTCTACAATCACACTCCTGAGGAAATGATCGGAAAGCACTTATCAAAATTCATGCCACCCGAGGCCTGGTCAACGCTGAAGGAGATCCTTTCACGTTTGACACCCGAAAACCCCCTCGTAAAAAGTGAACACCGGATCCAGCATGTGCCCGGCGAGGAGGTTTGGCTGGAATGGCATGACCGTCTGATCCTGGACGCTAATGGCAACCCGATCGAATACCTGGGGGTCGGACGGGATATCACCCAGTCCAAGCATGCCGAACGAGAACTGCAAGAATCAGAGGAGAAATTTCGCAACCTGGCCGAAAAATCACCCAACATGATTTTCATCAACCAGGGCGGCCGAATCATCTACGTCAATGAAGCCTGTGTTGAAGAAATGGGCTACACCAAGGAAGAGTTCTACTCGCCTGACTTTTCATTCATGCAATTAATTCCCCCTGAATCTCAGCCTGAAATACGTGCCCGATTTGAGCGGCACCAATCCAGCGAAGAAGTGCCGCCGTATGAATCAAAGCTAATTACGCGTTCCGGCAAAGTACTCCAGGCAATCCATTCCACGCGTTTGATCAACGTCGGCGGCCAGGCCGCGATCCTGGGAGTTATAACCGATGTAACGGAGAGCCGGCTAACCAAGGAAGCCCTGATTCGACTGAATAAGGCCGTTGAGGCATCGGGCGAAGTCATTTTTATGACCGACCCGCAAGGTGTCTTCACGTATGTGAATCCTGAATTTACAAATACGTACGGATATCAGCCAGAAGATGTCATCGGCCTCGAAACCCCCCGCATTATCAAGTCCGGTCAGATGTCGGAGGGCTTCTTCCACGAGTTCTGGCAGAAGATCCTGGATCGCCAAAGTGTGCGCATGGAGATGGTAAACAGGACACGTGATGGGCGCCTGCTGACGATTGAGTCTTCTGTCAACCCGATTGTTAATGAACAGGACGAACTGCTGGGTTTCCTCGCTGCTCAGCGAGACATCACCGAGCGTGTGCTGATGCAGGAGAACTTGAGGCTGCGCGAGGAGCAGTACCGGGCTGTGGCTGAAAGCGCCTTCATCGGGATTGGAATCACAGATCCAGAAGAAGTATTTACTTTCGTAAATCCAACCTTCTCCCAGATGCTCGGATACGCGTCCGAAGACCTCATCGGTAAATCCGTGAGGATGCTGGTATCCGAGGAGACTTATTCATTTCTCGCCGAGCAAACGAAAAACCAACGGAGAGTGGGCCAGCGAAATCAATATGAAATTACGATGAGGCGCGCCGATGGCGTTGAAGTGCTGATGCAGGTCTCTGTTGCACCCCTCTTCACGGGCGAGGGCGAATTCCAGGGCTCGCTGGCTGTCATGTCGGACGTCACCGATCGCCGCCTGGCGGAAAATGAGCTCAACCGCCAGCTGGAGGAGCTGGTCACCCTGCAGCGGGTCGCCAATGCGGCGGCAGAATCACTAGACGAATATCGAGTGATCGAACAATGCACCCGCATTATCGCCGAATCGTTCTTCCCTGATCACGTCGGAGTTCTCCTGCTGGACGAGTCGGTCAACGCACTGCGTGTTCATCCCTCCTATCACGGTCTCCCGGAATACAACTTCGAGGATCTCATTCCAATCGGAAAGGGAATTACAGGTCACGTCGCCCTTGAAAGACGGCCATTCCGAGTCGCCAACATTCATGAAGATTTGAGTTTTATCCTCTCAACACCAGAAATCCGCTCCGAACTCTGTGTACCGCTCATCTCCGGCGGGAAAGTGCTGGGCGTCATCAATGCCGAATCGAAGAGGATCGGCTTCTTCACTGAGGACGATGAGCGGCTCTTGATGACAATCGCCGACCTGCTGGCAACTGCAATCGAGAACGCTCGTCTATACAGCCTTGCGAATCAACAGCGCAATCTGGCTGAAGCACTGCGTGATTCCGCTATGGCAGTCAACAGTACGCTTGACTTCGATCAAGTCCTCGATCGAATCCTGCAGAGCCTGGTACGAGTTGTCCCCCACGACTGCGCCAATATCATGACCTTGAACCCTGATGGCCATACGCTGGAAATAATCGCCTCACGAGGTTATGAAAAATTCGGAATAAGCAAGGAGCAAATTAGCTCCATCACGTTCGACATTCAAAATGTCGAACATTTTCTCGACATGCTGCAATCGCGCGAGCCCAGCATTATTCCCGATGTAACCAGCTACAAGGGTTGGATTCCAATCGAGGGAATGGATTGGCTTGCCTCCTATCTGTGTGCTCCGATCGTCGTAGAAGATACAGTGATCGGATTTGTCAACCTGGATAGCGACCAGCCGGCGTTTTTTAGGTACCAGCATCTTGAACCGCTTGAAGCTTTTGCAAACCAGGCCGCTGTCGCGATTGAGAATGCCACGCTATATCAGGAACTCGAACGCCACAGCACATTCCTGGAGCAGGCAGTGCTCGAGGCGACGGAAGAATTGCGCGACTCGCGGGATCGCGTTCAGACCATCCTGGCCAACAGCCCGGACGCGGTGCTGCTTCTTACCCCCAACGGGACGATCGAACTGTGCAATCATGCTTTTTCCCAGCTCTTCGATTTCACAAACGAAGAGGTCCTGGGCCAGTCACTCTGTCTGTTGATAGCCTCCAGGAGGATGGAAGGCTGCAATACGCAGCTCGAGCAAGCGGTCGAAGGAATGGCCACCTTCCGCTTCGAAAGCGTCGGGGCGAGGAAAGACGGGAGCGAGTTCGATATCGATCTCGCGCTTGCGCCGATCGAGCGCGACGGGGTGGTGACAGGGGTAGTCTGCTCGATTCGTGATATCACCGAGCTAAAGAAGGTCGAACGGATGAAGGATGCCTTCGTCTCAAATGTTTCGCATGAGCTTCGCACGCCGATCACCGGCCTGAAGCTGAACCACTCACTGCTTAAGATGAATCCGAAAAACGGCGCCGTTTATCTTGACCGGCTTGAGCGTGAAATCGACCGCTTATACATGCTGATCGAAGATTTATTAAGATTATCCAGACTCGAACAGGGAAAGGCTGGACTCAAAGCCCAGATTCTCGAGTTAGACCAGATTGCGCAGGAATACGCGAGCGATCGAATGGTCATTGCCAACGAAAACCAGCTCTCGCTCTTCTTCGAGCCAGGTGCTGAGCATGCCCTCGTGTACGGTGATCGGGGACTGATCGGCCAGGCGCTGAGCGTGCTGCTGACAAATGCATTAAACTACACTCCAGCCGGCGGCAGGATCGTGGTGAGTACAGTCGCTGAGGTGGATTGGGTTGGTATCGAAGTCAGCGATAACGGCCTGGGAATATCGGATGAAGATATGCCCAATATCTTCGACCGTTTTTACCGGGGCCAGACCGGTCGTACCTCCGGAGCGCCGGGTACCGGACTTGGCCTGGCGATTGCAAACCAGATCATGCACGAACACGGAGGCCGGATTGATGCGACTAGCAAATCCGGAGGCGAACCTGGCGCAGTCTTCACGCTCTGGTTCCCCAGTGCACCTGCAGACCTGGAGCAAGAGCCGCTCTCGAAAGTAGAGGGACATGCCTGACCATACCATCCTGATCGTCGAAGATGAAGATGTCATTCGAGACAGCCTGGCTGACATCTTGCAGCTGCAGGGATTCCTCACGTTGACCGCTTGCGATGGATTGGAAGCCCTCAGGTTATTGGAATCAGACCAGCCAGATTTAATCCTGGCCGACATCATGATGCCTAACATGAACGGATACCAATTCTTCCAGCGCGTTCGCAGCAACCCAGCCTGGACCTGGATACCCTTCATCTTCCTCAGCGCCAAAGGTGAAGGTGAAGATATCCGCTTCGCCAAAGAGCTGGGCATCGACGACTACTTGATGAAGCCGATCGAGGCCGACGACTTGATCGCGGCCGTGATTGGACGATTGAAACGACATGACGTGCTTGCCAACCAACCCTCTCCCTCACGTGAAGATAACATCAGGTTCGATGAACAACCTACTCGCCCCTTCATGCCAGAATCGGGCTTATCCAAGCGGGAACTGGACGTATTGGCGTTAATGGGACAAGGACGAACGAATCTCGAAATCGCCTCGCAGCTTTTCATCGCCAAATCGACTGTCAAGACACATGTAAGCAACATCCTCTCAAAACTCGATGCTGGCAACCGCGTGGAAGCTGTGGCGAAGGCCTTCGAAATGGGAATCATCCGCCCGGGATAGTTATCCCTATAGCAGCCTAATCGTCCGAAGGACGGGTGATCTCCCCCGAAAGGGGGATTTTTATTTTCCATCTTCAGGTAGAAACGAAATCGACCACGTACCCGATGTGCACAACCGAGATAGCGAATATGCTTAGGTTAGTTCTTTCATAAATTCAGGGACGTTAAGCATAACGGGAGCTCAACATGTTTTCACCACAGTACCGGTACCAGAAAGCATTTTCACAGATCACGAAAAAGACCCGCGACGGTCTTCTGATGGTTTCGATTGGATTGCTCGCTGGCAGCGTGCTCCCGCTCCTGAATAATTCCTTCAGCCTGACAACTGCCAGCGCTTCTTCGAAAGCCGCCCTCCTTCATCCTGACGTGGCGGGGGTACATTATCGACTTTCCCCGCAGGACCCGTCACAAATCAATCAGGTCTGGCTTCAATTGGGGAGCGAATTGCCTGCAGGCTTTAATCAGGTGAATATTCGCCTAAACGGTGAAGCTGGCAGCTGGATACCCTGCTTTGACATGGAAGATACCTGGGTTTGCCCCGTCGATGGGGTCAATGTCAACGAGATGGGGAATCTGGAAGTTATCTCGTCCTGAACTTGCCGGCCAATCCCCTCAGGCGTCCAATCCTTTACGATTTCCTCACTTCAAAGTGACCTCACCAGCAGCGGATTTATTCTGCTGGTAGGCCTATTTCTGGTCATGGTTGTGTTGTGACGAGTTTGACTTCATCGAGTCTGGATGGATCGTCGACCTCACCGGGCGTGGGCTTCGAGGCGGGCAACCATCACCACGCTTGCCAAACCGAAGGTGATTGGCAGCTCATTTCTCGCCATCCTGCATCCCTCTTCCTGTTCGGGAGTGCAAACAACTCCGGGACTTCTCGAGCAGCTGGAATCACGGCAACCAGGGCAGATACCCAACAATAGGTGTTCCTGTTCCCGTTGAATCGGTCATGCCTCCCCCTCAAGGAAATGGAGGAAGTGTGGTTCTTCTGCCCTCCCGGCGTAAACACCACGGTAAGCCTCCGGCATCAACTTCGCCAGCTGCAGCATGAGTTCATCGACAACCTGCTGGCGTATTGCGCGATCCGGTGTTTTTCCTTCCATCTCGATGATGAATGGCTTGCCCACCGCCACATGGAATGGAGTACGCCTCAGTCTCCGCAGATTGCGCAGCCAATGCTCACTTCCCCAGAGCGCCACCGGGAGGATCGGTACCCTGGTTTCAAGCGCCAGCAACACTACCCCGGCCCGCCCTTTCTGCAGGCGGCCATCCCCGCTGCGGGTGCCTTCCGGTGCCAGTGCAAAAATATCGCCCTCTCGTATCCGTTCCGCTGCAAGGGCAAGCGCCATCCGGTCCGGTTGACCGCGGTGAACCGGGATTCCTCCCAGGGTATTCAGCAGCCATGTCATCCAGCGGCTTTTTAATCGATAGGAGGCGAAAAAACCGGATATTGGGCGAGGCTGGAGCCGGGTATAGAGAACCGGTATCTCCAGGATGTTGACGTGGTTGGTAATCATGATCAGTGGACCATGGGCCGGTACCTTGTGCAGCTCCGCCGCGTCGATCCGACAAAGGATAGAGGTCAGGAGTTTTAGAACGCGCACCACAATCCAATGCGACATGATCAGCCACCCTCTCGTGGGACGAGCACCTGCAGCGCGGCCGGCAAGATCTCAACTTCCAGTTCCGTCCCCTCAATACAAATAATCTCGCCGTCGGTCTGTGCCGGGAGAACCCCCTGGACAGCTTCGATCAACAGCTTTGCAGCACGTGCTGTCTTCACTTCGGGCTGAGATCCCTGTGTCCCGCGCATGAAATGCGGGATCAGTGATAGGATCCGACCGCGCGAGACCTGGCGGACAATACACAGATCAAAGCATCCATCATCGATTTGAGAATCGGGCGCCATCCAGAACCCGCCGCCCAGGCGCTGCCCATTCATGATCGAGACCATCAGCACCGGCAGGGTCAGTTCTTCACCGTCAAAGACCAGGCGCACCTGGGGCCCACGATGATATACAACGATAGTCTTCAGGACTGCAAGGAAGAAGCTCAGAAAGCCCCCCAGGCGGGGAAGCCTGGCGGCTTCGATCGTTCCAACCGCATCAAACCCGACCCCGACGCAGTTGCCAAAATATCGTCCGCTTGGAAAGAGCCCGCCTTTCACCTGGCCGAGATCGATCGTGCGAATGGTGGTGGACAGCAGCGTATGCAGTGCCTGTTCGAAATCACCAGGAATGCCGACAGCGTGACAGAAATCGTTCCCGCGTCCGACAGGAATTACGCCTAACACTGGAGAGGATCCGGCAGTCTGGCTGGCGTCCATCAAACCGTTGATGACCTCATTCACAGTACCATCGCCGCCGGCCGCGATAACTCTCTCCCAGCCTTGCTCGACCGCCTGCCTGGCTAACTCGATTGCCTGGCCGCGCTGTTCACTCATTACAAGCCGATAGGGTATGCCCCGAGAAACCAATCCCTGTTCAATGGCCGCACGCTTGCGAAGCCCATTGCCCGACCCGGCTGCCGGATTCAAGATCAGGAAGCAATCCTTCATCGTCTTTCCCGTTCGATCCTCACTTGTTAAGGTGCCCGCCAGACGCGGACCGTTCCATCGGAACCAGCGGTCGCAAGCAGGTCACCTCCCGGCGAGAATGCCAGATCCTCGATCGTGCCCGGGTGCAGCGGCAGGGTCACCAGGATCTCCGCTCCCGGCATGGACCAGGCCTTCAGCACCCCATCCTGGCTGCCGGTAAGCAGCAATCCACCGTCGGGGCTGTACTGCAGTGCCTGAATTGGACTCGTACCGGCGAAGATTCGAGCCTGGATCGCACCGCTGCCGGCATCTCGCAGCCAGAGTTCGACATTCTGGCAGATGTTAGCCGAGGACTCGGTACAGGGTGCCGCCGCCAGAGTCCGTGAGTCAGGTGACAGCGCCAGGTCGTACACCTGGCCCGGGAAATAGATGATGTAGACCTGGTCTCCCTGCGGGACATACCAGGCGCGAACATTGCGCGAGATCCCGCCAGCAATCATGAGCAGACTATCAGGTGTGAAGAGGATCGCCGGGATATTCCAACCTTCCTCGACCTGGAGGACCTGGTTCCAAGTTCCCGTTTCAACCAACCACACAGCGGCAACCGGCCAACTATCCACTCCCCCGTATGCGAGGTACCGGCCGTCCGGTGTAAACGCAACGCTCGTCACCTCGCCCGGTGCATTAAATACGTGCACCTGGGCACCATCAGCAACCTGCCACACACGTACCGTCTGATCCTTGGAGCTGGAAGCCAGGTATTGGCCATCCGGAGAAAATGTCACATCCCAGACAATCGCGGTATGGCCTGTGAGCTTTCGCACCAGCTGTCCACTTTCCACATCCCACAGCGCGACTTCATAGCTATCGCTATCACCGGAGGCGGATGCGAGCAGGGATCCATCGGGAGAAAACTCAACTGCGCGTATCGCAGCTTCCATTGTGAAAGCACGGAAGGGCTGCAGCTGGCCGATGTTTCCACTGCCGATTAACCGGCGTGCGGGGGTTGAAGTGGGTTCGGGGGATTGAGCTGGTTCCGTAGGGGTCAGCTCAAAGCTGACGGTTGTCGGTGACACGGCATCTGAAGTAGTTGTTATTTCAAGCGTAGCAACTCCCGCCGTGGAGCATGCACTCAGGGCGAGAGCGAAGAGAACATGGCCGAAAATAAGCGATCGATGAACTCTCATTTGGGGGAGCCTCCGAATATAGGATCGTGAAGATGGTTCATTCGTTACGATGCATTGTCCAGCAAGCACAAGTGGAATGCAAGAGAGATCTTTTTAAGCAGGACGGTATACTTCCCGGTACAGCTTTAACTCGATAACTTGACCCTGCTATTTCGCGCAAGGAGCATCCATGAAATTCCGACGCCTGCGAACCACCCTTTTTATCCTGGCAGCACTCCTGCTGCTGCTCGTGGCCGGCTTTTTGGTCTGGTCTGAAACCCCGGCGGGAGCTTTGGATTCGGCTCAGGCCGCGCTTCAATCCGATCAATACGTGCATGTCGAAGAGGATGAGTGGCTCGTCTTCAGACCGCTGGATGGGTATCTTGAAATCGGTCTGATCCTGTACCCGGGAGGCAGGGTTGAACCAGCGGCCTATGCGCCACTGGCAAGAGAGATTGCAGAGGGGCATTTCCTGGTCGTGATCGTACCGATGCCGTTAAATCTCGCCGTGCTCGGTTCTGAACGCGCCCTCCAGGTCCAGGCAGCCTTCCCTGAGATTAAACACTGGGCTCTGGGCGGACATTCGCTCGGGGGCGCGATGGCAGCGCATTTCGCCGCTGAACACCCTTCTGACCTCGCCGGTCTGGTGCTCTGGGGAGCCTACTCAGCTGAAAGCGATGATCTCTCCGCTTCAGACCTGCCTGTTCTTTCCATTTACGGCTCACGGGATGGGTTATCGACACCTGAGAAAGTACTTGCAGCAAAACCGCGCCTCCCCAAGGAGGCGACCTACCTCGAAATCGAAGGGGGAAATCACGCACAATTTGGAGACTACGGAATCCAGGCCGGTGATATGCAAGCTACGATCTCCCGTGAAGAGCAACAGCGGCAGGTTGTGCAGGCTACACTCGACTTCCTGGGTGAACTGGCTTCTCGCTGAGACCATACTCCCACTGAAGCCAGGGTCAAGAATTGTGAACATAGGTCGGGCTTTATCGGACCTTTACTGACCGAACATCTCCAACAAAACAGGATTGATCTGGTCCCAGGCAGGAGCGAGCACCTGGGCTCCACCCTCGGTCACAAATCCGGTTGCCATCGTGCGATTGATGATGCGGCCGTCAAGGCCATTTGCACCGACACGCAGAAGCGCAAACCCAAGACGAGGCCATTGCCAGAGCGGCACATCGCTATCCAGCGATC
>Ga0307423_1000884_pt1 | contig 19206 bp, 13 predicted proteins | sample SalMarWE160310MG_FD_202154 | JGI IMG/M metagenome (GOLD analysis project Ga0307423, IMG submission 202154) | Salt marsh sediment microbial communities from the Plum Island Ecosystem LTER, Massachusetts, United States - WE1603-10 | ecosystem: Environmental > Aquatic > Marine > Intertidal zone >...
TCCACATCCCCAAGGCCGTATTTGCTAGACTCGTCGTTGGGCTTGTCCCAGGCAAAAGGCACAATCGTGTGCAGCATCACATCCGGTAATACCGCATAGTTCATTTCAAAATGCGGCGCTGTGCCGGACTTACCCTCATCGCTTTCGGTATATTGTGAAGCGACATAAAACTCCCAGTGTCGATATTCCGGAGTCTCGGGATCGTCCGTAAAAAAAGGCGGTCCCGCCCAGAGTACACCGGTTCCCAAGGTAAAGGATAATGCCGCGGCGATCAGGATTGTCACAAACCGCGCGCGGCGGCCGCGCGCTTTGCTTGTTTCACACATTTTACTTCTTTCCGACAAACCCGGCTCCGATATCCGGCTCCTATTCATTTTTCACATTCATTATGCAGTTGACAGAGATCCTGGTTTTTTCTTAAAAAGGGGATTTTTAACTTTTGCATCCTTAATCCGCCTCACGGGGTGCTTCGCCACAAAATCGATAATAACTCAGCCATCGGTTCACCCGCCTGCTTTCTGTTGAAGCAACTGGTTGCCTAATGTATAGCTTTTCGCATTAAACATAAAATCCGCCGATAATCAGCGCGCTGATAACAACACTTCCTATAATGCAAATGACAAGAATGTTGGAACATAATTTTATGCCATGGCAATTGTTAGGCATTGAGAACGCCTACCCAGGACCAGAAAAAGAATGAGATCCAGCGCACCGTGAGTTATCCAGTGATGACCGGTAGTCGCCTTTATCGACTTTCCTAATTTCTAACATCGTATATTGTACGACTGGATCTTTTTTATGGAACAAGGGATAGCTTGCCAAGAGCACACAATAGCGTAAAACTGAGATACTAATCGGTATCAACGCAAACAAAAACCCCACCTCTCTATGTGAGAAATGGGGTTCCTCTATCATCATGTGCTCTTCCTTTGTCTAAGGTTAAAGCAACTATCTTGAAATCATATATTTTTACACATATTTAACCTAACGTGTCAAGGCCATTGCAAAAAGGATTTTTAAAAGAAAATTGAGCAGATATCTGCACAGAGAAATGTGCACTGCTACACAGGTTTTTGTGCATGCTGCTATGTGGAGTAGGTTTTCTAAACGTTGATCAAATTTGAAAATTGAATTTGAATCTATAGAGTTATGATCCAGGGTTTGACATAAGGATTACTGGAACCCTTTATTAGTGTATAATTTCAAAGCCATATTGTTATAATTTAACAGTTCTGTATAAACCATTAAACATTCTTGCATGGATCTTGGATTAGAAATTAGTAAACATGACGGAATAACACCATGCCAGGATTAAGGGCCATGTTCCTTGATAAAGGGAATAGTGAAAATATCAGATGCAGGGTTATCTGTGATTGCTGTAAGATGGAATCTTATGTGTACTCAAATGCAAGACTCTTTTCAGAAATTGAGAAAACACATCCTGATGTTGTTGTGATCGATCTGGATCTGTATGCAAAGATTCACGGGATTGAAATTTCAAGAAGGATAAGATCAAGGATTGATGTTCCGGTGATTTATATTTGATTTATGGTTTTGGCAGAGAGATATCACAAGTTCAGAGCTGATTTTAAAACCTCACAAGATCTGCAGAACTTAATTTTCTCTTCCCACTCCTTGCGGTTATCACTACAGCAAATGGTTCTGCTAATAAACCAGCAAAGATCACCTGCATTAAATTCCCATGCTGGACATTGTTCTCTGATTTTAGTGGGACAATTTTTTATAACCCAGCAAGGCTTTCGCCTTATCTGATTTCCATCTCTTCTGGATAGATGAAAATACATCTGCCGTTCCACATGTGCTGGTATGTTTCGCCAACCTTGCTCATAACCTTGAACAGCTTTTAAAGATACACCGAAAAGGTGGGCAATTTCTTTCTGTGTTTTGTTTAGCTTCTTGCGATATTTTTTAAATTCTTTACTGTCCATGTTACACTATAACACCTCATTTAATTGCTACTACATTGTGATACTTTAATCAAGCAATATGTGTATTATGTCAAAGGGTGAATTTTGAAATGAACGAAATGGAGTGAGGAAGGGGTGTTCAGTATTTAGGGCCCAAACAATTTAACAGGTGTTTTGATATCTGTAAAGATTTTAGGCTTTAAATTCCTGTGATAAATTGCGAGACTGTCTAAAAAGTCCAAATTTGGCCATTTTACCAATTTCGCATGCAATGAAATCAATTGGTTACAAACTTTAAAAATACAGATTTAGGGTTTTTCGACAGTCTCTGCAGAAAACATAAGTTTTGAGTTGATGATTTCAAACGGGAATCGCAGCCAGTAATTGACTTGGTTGGTGCAAGCGATAAAAGGCAGGAATCATGAATTTCAACCTGATAGTTTGACCACAAGATATTTTACGCTATTTTCATTGGCACTACGCAATCAGTCCACTAAGTTGCGGTATGTCATTGCTGGCAACACTTTATTTTGAGCAAGAACCATCCATTCGTGGTGAATAACTTTATCGTTTTTTTTCTATCCGGTTTTCTTGAAATACTCTTCCATATTCTTCAAAACAGTTGCCGCATTGGGATGATCCGGCCCAAGAGCTTTTCCCCTTCTTGAAATTGAACGTTTGTCGAGGGGTTCCTCAACACCAACTCTTAAAATTAACCCAATGGCCTTTTCCGACCGACTTGCTATTTTACATAGACAGAAAGTTAATAGGCAGAAAAATGCTAAAAGAGTCCCACCCACGATAATCCAAAGCATTCTTTTTTTTCCCAAACCTTATTTTATGAAAAGATTATCAACCTTACAAAGTCTCTGCCATTCTTATGTCAAGGTCACTTATTTTGTTAAGGAGTGTTTTATAACTGATTTTTAATTTTTTACTTGCCTTTGTACGGTTCCAATCTGTTTTATCAAGGACAAATGAGATGACCTCTTTTTCTATCCTGTCAGTGGCTTTTTTTTTGATTTTATTAAGCGAAAACGATGCGCAATCCGAGTAATACTCGCCTTTATAGTCTAAAAAAACATCAACAATCGAGCTCCCCTCGAGGACCTGTTCTTCTGATCTTGAATCAGAGACAGATCGATTCTCTAAATAAAGATCATCAATAATTTTTTCCCAATTCCCTATTACCATGCAATTTTTTAGAATATTCTGAAGTTCTCTGACATTTCCGGGCCAGCTGTAGTTCATCAGCCTTTCCATAGCAAAAAAGTCGGGTTTTGAAATCTTCTTTCCGTCGAACTGAGAAACATATTTTTTTATATAATAGTCAATTAATAGCGGTATGTCTTCAGGTCTGTTGCGAAGAGGGGGAATATGTATTTTAATGGTGTTGAAACGATAGTAAAGGTCTTCTCTGAAAAGCCCTTCTTTTACTTTCTTTTCAAGTTCTTGATTTGTAGCTGCTATAACCCATGCATCTGATCTTATCTCTCTTTCTGACCCAAGTGGTGAAAACTCTCCACTTTGAAGAACGTGAAGAAGCTTGGCTTGAAGTGAAACGGACATATCCCCGATTTCATCTAAGAATATAACACCTTGATGAGCCAGTTCGAATTTTCCACGCTTATTCCGATCAGCACCGGTAAAAGCGCCTCGTTCGAATCCAAAGAGCTCACTTTCGAGTAATCCGTCAGGCAATGCCGCACAATTAACCTTTATGAACGGTTTGTCTTTTCTTGAAGATTTATGGGAAAGGTGTTGCGCAACAACTTCTTTACCGACACCACTTTCCCCGGTAATGATGACGTTTAGGCCTGTGTCTGCAATGTGGTCGATCAGTTCCCTAATTCTCTCGATGCTTTCGCTTTTTCCAATTAATGGAGTAGCCATGATTTCTTAATACTCAATTATAATAAACGCCATAAACCTTTGGATCGATCTTTTTTTCACCATATTTACATGCTTAATCACCAAACACCTTGTTCTTATCTGAAATTTTATATCCCAATGCCAAAATAATCTTTCGTTTTGTTTCCATTCGGCACGGCATGCCTTTTTCAATCCGTGTAATGGAAAAGGGGGTTATGTTGGCTTTTCTGGCAAGTTCAGCCCTGCTTATCATAAGAGATTCTCTAATTGTCTTCAGGTTATTCTGGCTCATTAGACTTTATTTTATAAAAACATCTTTGGTAGAATATTTTTTAATTATACCTTAAAGTTGTGTTTTGTTAGTGTCAACTCAAATTATGTATAATTTATATATAATTTAATTGAATTAGCACATATTGTAGTTTGTTAAATTAAATTACCACATATTGTGTGCCTGAAAATTAAGAAACTGAATAAAATTGAACCGTTATGTAAAAATATCTGTTTAAGTACCCCTACTGGAAATTTAACATCCTTTTTCTATCCTAAAAAACAGTCACCGAGTTTATAAAAGTCTCTTTAAGAAAGAAAATGTTGTGAAAGGATAGGGTAATGAAAAATAAATTAGGATTAAGATTCCCGTGGAGGAAAAAATAGTAGGTAGGAAACGGGTTTCAAGCGTGTATATTGAGGTCGACTTGTTTAGTCGTTGATACTTGATTTTGTGTTTGTAGATTGAGTAGTAGATCAATGAAAGGTTCACACCATAACAATTGAAAACTCGGGCGCAGACAAACAAAAGGGTCTCATTCCAAACTGGAGACTGACCCTGCAAAAAAAAAGACATCATTTTTTTGCGATGGAGAGGTGTTTTTTCTTGACAGGGGCCTTTTAATGGGTGCCAATCTCCACACCATCCAAAACAACAATTGATATACAGATATCATATTTTTTGGTGTCAGTTTAAATAAATCCTATTGTTGTCAAGTCATCTTCGTCCAGTGACATCTAATCAGCCCAATCGACTTAAATCTCATTTCCCAACTATGAATGAGATTTCTTCAGATTCTTTGCTTTCGCCAGAAGCATTTACGGCTGTTACAACAAAATAATATTTCCCCCCCTTTTTTAACCCGGTTATTTTGTGGGGATTTTTTACGTTAGATATTTTTGTTCCATTCTTTTTGGTAACTCCGGGCTTATCATTCCAATAGATATTGTAGGAAGTCGCATTTGGTACATCATTCCATCCTAAAGTGATATTGCGTGTTTCAGGGGTGGAGGCTTTAACCGTCTGCTTGGATTCTGAAGGTGAAGCTTCGGGTACATTTTCGAATGCAAAAACTGCAGCGTTCGGCTCTGAATGGCTTAAGATATCACCAAATTGAATCGAACCCTCCGTATTGACAACTGTATAGGATATTTCCTTTGATTTCCAGGTTTGTCCTGAATCATCCTCCACTGTGACAATAAAATAATAGGTTGTGCCGAGCTTCAGGTCAGTGATGGTAATTGGATTCGTTGCATTGGAAAATCTGTAACTATTGAAAACGGTGACGCTGGGTGACTTGGAGATATAAACGTTGTAAACGGCCTTACCGCTAACGTCCTCCCACGTCAGCTTTACGTCGCCGCTGGTGAGGATACTGGCCGGGGGGATGTTTTCACTACCGCCGCATCCGGCCAAGGACATTATCGTCCAGACCAACAATTGAAGAGAAAGAAGAAAAAATAATGCCTGTTTGAATTTTCGTGGGACATTAAACATAATGTTTCGACCTCAACACACCCTTATGTCCGCCTTATTTATTATCGAACTGGTAATTTATTAAGAATACCTCATGAAAATCGAGCTTGTCAAAACTTGTGTTATCTTGCCAAAACAAAAACCTGAAACGGAGTCTCGTTCAGTACATATATCTTATTTCTTACAAAATTGCAAAAAGGGCAAACCCGGTGAAATGAGTTTGCCCTTTTGAAAAAACGATATCACAAATATTTTCGGCCTCTGATTTTTTCGCTTTGGTATCAGTAGCTGCAAGCGACACTAATAATCGAATAGGGTGAGGCGGGGTAATCAAACCCGCTTCAATTAAAACAACCAAAAAAGCTGGTTGATCGTTTGCTCATCTATCTCTCCTGTTGGTTCAAGTTCATTTTTTATTTGAAACCTTTTAATGGCTTCACGTGTTTTAGGACCCAATATACCATCTATTGGTCCGGGGTCGAATCCTGAGTCCTTGAGAGTTAGCTGAACCATTCTAATTAGCTCTGCACCTTTTAGGTCATTATAGTCGGTGAATTTTAAAACCTTGTCGGATTCCTCTTTATGTTCAGTTGCTATTTTTTCAACTGCATAGACAGGCATGGCCAAATAGGCTAAGATAATAAGGAAAGAAAATGTCGAGGCTATTCTCGGATAAACTTTCATTGTAATTTCGTTCTCCAAGTTTTAGATAACTGTTGCTCTTCTTTACATCATGCATTTTATGAATTTTGGATATATTTTACGTTTTAATTGAAATTACCTCACGATTTTCGGGCTTGTCAAAACTTGTGTTATCTTGCCAGTCTAGCAAGTTCAAAGCACCTTCATTTCAAGTACATATATCCTATTTCTTACAAAATTGCAAAAAAGGCAAATCCTATCAAATGGATTTACCATCTTTTAGTCAACAAATTGTAGAAAACATCATGTGGGTTAGACTCTACTCCAAGGAAAAAGACCTATCATAGTTTTAGGCATACTGTGATAGATAACCTCATGCAAAACGAGATACCAGAAAGAGTTGTTTCCGTGCTTGTTGGCCATGTAACGTCAGGCCAGACAGGTGGTCGTTATGCAAAACCGTTTAAGCCAAAAAAACTTTTGGATAGAACTGTGCTGAAGTTAGACTACGGCATCGATTTAAGCCACCTTAAAGACAGTAAGTTCGTTCCAAAAAGTTCAGCATAGAGTGAATGCAAGATACAGATAATTAAACATCCCAGATGGGACCCATGGTCCATGGCCACCACCTTCAGCACCCCCCCGGTCATTAAATCATTATTTGACATCCACATGTTCAGACTTACCTTTTCAGCCCATCCCTTTTTGGCAGGCACTGGATCTTATCAGTTCAATAAAAGGGATATTAATAGCATAGAAGGATTTCATAAATGAAAGATAGACGTAAATATGAAAGGTTGTCATATCCATTCCCCGTAAGACTGGAGACGATGACCTCAAACGGAAAACAAATTTTAGATGTTATAACCAGAGATATATCTGCTGGTGGAACATTCATTCCTACAATAACGTCCTTTCCGGCAAGTACAAGGTTTATTCTGGAATTGACCTTCCCAAGAAACAATCAAAGACCTAAGCACGTTAAACACGTGAAGACTTTGAATGGGTGTAAAGGAAGTTTGGTACGTTCAACCCCTCATGGTATTGCAATTCAATTCGATAGAGAATGCCAAATGGAGTGTTTAAAAATCTTGTAATCGGCAAAGTCCTCCACTCCCCTGTTATTTTCCTTTGTGTTGTATCTGAAGTTTAGAAGACATGCCCAAATATGTTAATTAATTCGACAATAATTGTCATTTGCCTTTCACATACAGGTAATCCAAGAAATCGATCATATAGACTAACCCTTTATAATCTATATGTTTTCCCCCTTCTCTAAATGGCACTTTAGAATCTGCATGATTTTTGCATATATTTATGATGGTTAAGTAGTATGACAAATCTAAGTGGGGGTAATAATGAAACTTCACAGGCTGCTAATCTACCTATTAATTGCTTCTTCATTAATGATGATTACTGCCTGTGGGGGTGATAGAGAAGGTTCTATAGGATACGGTGAAGTAGCAATGTCTATCACTGATGCTAATCCATTGCTTCCAGATGGAGCAGGGAATGTCACAAATTTATGGATAACCTTTACAGATGTCTTAGTTCATAAATCGGGAGGTGGTTGGATATCATTGCCACTGGCAGGAGACTCTCCTTATGTTATTGATTTGCTTCAATTCTATAATGGCAAAATAACTGAAATAGTTCCATCTGTCTTACTTGAATATGGAAAATACACTCAGGTACGAATAATAATAGAGAGTGCAACAATCAGATTTGATGATGACCCGACTACTGACTCTCCAGTTATTATTCCTCCAGAACATTTGAAGACTGATAAGAATTTTATTTTAGATGTGGACAAACCAGAATCAGCAGATATCATAATAGATTTTGATTTAAGTCAGTCTCTTGTTGTAACTGACCCTTTTGGAAAACCTTCATACAAACTCAATCCAGTGTTACACATTGTTAGGGCGACTGAGGCTGCAACTATTAAAGGAGAGATTGCTCAGGGATCTTTTATTGTTGGCCAGAATGCAGAAGTGACGGTATTTATCCCCAACTCTGGTATTCAAGGAGGCTACAAAGAGTACACCAAGATTGAGGTTTCTGAATCTGACACAGGTCCGACAAAATTTAGTATATACTGGCTTGTCCCCGATCAGGATTATAGAGTTGAGATTAAATTTGACCCAGAATTTGGCAACGGTATAGATTTCTCGGAGGATCTTAGTGCTAATAATCTCGAACCGGGAATAGTATGGAATTTGAGTGGGGGTACTCCGATTCGAAATCGACGGTTAGTTTTAATCTCTTCTTAAAAGCAGGATCATAATGGCCTGTTTTTTTATGTCCAGTTGAGTTTGGCTATTGGCCTGATTTTAGTATAGAGTGCATGTAAGCTACTGGATATATAAAAATCACCTACACCCCTTGGTCCATGGCCGCCCCGGTCTGACACCCCCCTTGCCTAAAATTTAATTGACAAACCCACCTTCTGACCTATTGTTTAGTTTATATTTTCCTATAGGAACTTAATCATAACGATTCAATACCTTGATAAAGATCTTCATCAACATAAAAGAGTGTCTTCAGTGAACGAAAGACGAAAATATAATAGGGCCAGTATGCAACTTCATGTAAGGCTTAAGGCCATGAATGCAGGAAGAAGAATAATGGTTTTAGATCTTACGACAAGAGATATATCATATTCTGGAACATTCATTCCTACACTTACGTCCTTTCCAGAAGGAACACGGTTTACTATGGATTTCACCCTTCCAAGTGACGACCTAAATAAATTTAAGGACATAGAGAGTTTGAAGAATTGTACAGGGGAAATGGTTCGTTATGACTCTCACGGTATTGCCATACAATTTGATAAAGAATGTCAGATTGAAGGTTTAAAGGCCTTGTAATAAGCAAAGTACCTTCACTCCCCTCACTACAACCCCTGAAATATAGCCGAATCAAATCTGAACTCTTCCCATGGCACAAAATGTAAGGATTTCTGCCGATATCATTCCGAGTCAGGTTCCATGAAGTGAGGTTCTGAATACTGACAGTAAAGATTTGTCTCTCTGACTAAAAAATAACAGAGCGGTCAAAGAAAAAATCCTTAACCACCTTAAGTTGTGCTTTATTTCAAAAACTTTAAATGTTAAGAACGTCACCTACTTCCATATTTCATTGTAACGGTTTGGCTTTTGCTTTAAGCTCAATGTCACACTCCATTGAGAGCCAATGAAGCAACACCTGTACCAAAAAGAAAATGTCTTACAGATTTGGAGGTGATTTTTGGTCCGAAACTTTTCGTAATCCCCTGATCGAAAGGGGTTTAAACGAATATAAAAAAGTTTGTTATTTCAGAAAAGCGGATGGCCGTTATTAAGACCATCCGCTTTTTAATAATGAATTAACATTTATCAGTCGTGAGGCTTTTCATGCGATTCAGGCGCAGGTACTGCGGGTGCCGGTGCTTCGGTTTTGGCCGGCGGCAAGGGTGCCGGTGGTTTTGCCTCTTTTTGTTTTGCTTTCAGGTCAGCGATGTGTTTATACACAACATCCATTTTTTGGTGAACCAAATCGAGCTGCATATCATCATTGTCTAATTTCTTTGCCTCTTCGGTCTATCCTGATGTAATCTGGACCATTTCAGGCGGCAGTAAGCTTTGCATCCCCACCGATGGGTCTATCTAAAAAAGGAAAAGGGTGGTTAAAGAAAAGATCCTCATCTACGTTTGGTCGTGCTATTTTACTAACAGACTGTAGATATTAGAACTTCAACTATTTTTCTCTTTCTCGAGATGTGGCCCTTATTTTCTGTGTTTCGACTTTTTCCGTAGTTCTCGATTGGCCATGATCAATTCCTTTTCCAACTGTCTCCCCAAAAAGCCAACGAACTCGATTTCTGTTTCCTCTGGGAGCAAAGAGACAACATCGTGCAGAAGGTGATTCATAATTTTAAATTTCCTTCCATTAACAACACAGTTGATGTTACGGTCTATGATAATTTTAATATTACTAAGTTTTGTTTCAAAAACTCCCTGGTTAAACATCAAAAACAACTTTATTCTTTTATCATTTTCATCGATAATTAACTTATAACACGAATTTCGATGGAAAAATCTCATAATAGCAGTAGTGCCTATAAAAATTGGTGCGATTATCTTGATAGCTAATATTGATTTTTCACCACCTTTATCAATAGCAAAAATCAGACCTCCTAAAATGACAAGAAGAATGATCATGGAATACCATGGATGCTTGAATATAAATTCACCATACCATGACTTTATTCCTAAAGCGTGTATTTTTTCATAATCAGATTTCTTTAGTCTTTCTCGCATCTCAGTCGTACTCAAGGTAGATTGTTATAAATTGCTACTCCTGTTGCTACAGCAGTATCTCCCATAATACCCCCTGACGTACCCATAAGCGCTGTTGCGGTTGCGGACCCACCTGTCCCTATGTAAGATAAAGCAACACCTGGAGCAGCTATTGTGGCTGCTGCTCCGCCAGTTAACGCGCCTCTCCCTACAGCGCCCCAACTGAATTCGCCACAATTGTCGACAGCATGTGAAGTAGCACCGCCTACGCCTCCTCCAACAATCCCGCCAACTATTGAACCAATAGCTTGTCCAGCAGCAGAGCTGCCGAACATATTTAAAGATCCAACCGCTCCTCCAACAATCCCGCCAACTGCCCCACCCGCAATTGCCGCCACCAAGCTACCGTTACCGCTGATAAGTCCAGATGTAAATCCACCGATTGCACCAGAAATGCTGCCAACGACAGCTCCGAATACTCCAAATGCGCCTTCGGGATCTATTCGGTTAACTGGGTCATTGAGGCTATACCCATAGAGATCAGTATCTCCACCATTAAAGAAGATAGGATCTTTTGCGGTCCATCTTTCGGTATCGGGGTCATAGTCTCTATAGCCGTATCTTACAAGTCCTGTATCCTGATCATGCAGCCCTCCAGCAAATCCAAACGGCACTTCAAAAGCCGGATCGGTATCTTCGATGATATTCCCAAAGGAATCGTAATCGATTCTTTTTACCACATTACCTGATGCATCGGCAACAACTCTTAAAGATCCCACCTGGTCATAGGTGAGATAATATGTGGAGCCGCCTTTGGTCATGGCTACCGGCATTCGTCCGTCGGCATACTCGAATCGCATAAGCAGGTTGTCGCTGCCGTCATAAACGGCCAAAAGTCGAGTTAGCCCCTGCCAGAGATATTTTTCGACGACGATACCATTGACTTTTTTTGCGATTCTTCTGCCTAATGGATCGTGGATATATTCGATGATCCGACCGTCAGGGAGTGCAACGTTCAAAAGCTCCCCACGGGAAGAATAGTCGTAGATAGTGAGGTCTGATCCGTCGGTCTTGGCTGCTAAAAATCCGTCCAGGTTATAAGAATAAATTACAGAACCTGCGGTTAACAGATGATCTTCGTCATCATAGGAAAAACTCCTTCCGGCAATACCCCGCAACGAATTCATTTCATATATGCGAGTTCCATTGGCATCATAATGATATTCTTCAACTAGGGTACTGTCTTTGGTAACGGTCAGTAGTCGTCCCATGGGATCGTAGGAATAAACGTAATTGGAGGTGGTACCCTCAATGATTTCTGTTTTGTTTGTAATCCGACCATTATTGTCACGGGTAAGATTCCATAAGGTGGGATTTTGTCCACCTATAAGATAATCCCGTGCTTCAATTTCTCCATATCCATTAAAAGTTCGGGACAGGCTTAACGAACCGCCAGCGACCGTTTCCGGCAAACCGTTTCCGGCATTGCGAGAGATCGTAAAGCTCCCTGCGCCGGTCAAAAGTCCATCATTGTCGTAGGTGTAGCTTTCGGTCACGCCGGCAAAGGTCAGCGAGGTTAGATTAAAATCATCGTTATAGGTGAAGCCAAGGGCTTGGCTTAACGTGCCACTCAAGGTTTCGGACGTAACGAGCTTTCCGTCATAGCCGTAAGCGATCGATTCCGAGCTCTTTGTGATCGATCCTACTTTTGTACCGCACAGATATGTATAATCGATATTGCCTTCCGGTGTCTGAATCTCTTCGAGCCTGCCGTTGGCATAGATATTGTCAATCTGGTTGCCGGAAGGAAGGTTGGTCTGTTTCAGTCTCCTGTCCTTGTCATACACATAACTATAGCTGCCGCTCAACGGCGTCTGGTATGAACTGTTAAGGTTAACCTTGTTGTAGCCAAAGCCGTGATTGATGGTAGATGGATTGGTCAGGACGGTCATGTTGCCGTTTTTGTCGTAGGTAAACCCCACAGAACTTGCATCCGGACGATTGATTCCGGTTACACGGCCCACGGCATCGTAACTGTAAGTTGTAGTATGAGTTTCAGGATCTGTTACGGATTCAAGGAACCCTTGTGCATTATAAGTTAGGTCGCTCCCTCTCGTATTGGTATCCACAGAAGTGAGCCTGCCTTTGGAATCATACCCGTAAACCGTATCAAAAAGGCCGGGTATGCTCATACTTTCTGTTACCAGTGTCGAAGGATCGTAAAGCATGGTTATTGTTCTTCCTTCAGGAGAAATTACCGTCTTTTGAGATTGGAGAACATTGTTCTCAAGGGTTGTCAATTTCCCGTTGAATGTCACGGTTTCGGTAATCAGATCCGGGGTGTCGTCCGCATCCGTGTCCTGATAAGTCTTATCTCTGAGCGTGACTTTTTCCAGGCCGGACGGCGTGGTTTCAGTCATTTCTTTGACAAATTTAAATTTGTATTCAGAATCGAGACCATATTTAAATTCAAGATCCATCCCACAAGGCAAAGATTTATTAACGGTCAAACCATCGCCTGATTCACTAAACAGAGTCTGAGCGCCGGTAGGACCTGTAATGGTGGAAGTATAGGCACCGGTTGAATCCGTGTGGTCCAGATAAGAGGTAAGGTTTCCTTCTCCGGTTAGAATTTCTGAGAGAATATCGCCATTGGCAGAGATTATTCTGTTATATTGCCAATGTCCCCCTTCTTCATCTGTAGCATCTGTCAGCTTTCCTATAGAATTAAATGTATGGTCAAACCGGTTTCCTTCTGGTTCTATTTCGGCTGTCATCAACCCATTAGAGGTGTATTCAAAGCCGTAAAAACTGCCATCCGGATGAGTGATTCGGGTAAGATGGTTAGCACTATCTATGATTAATTGGGTCGTGAGACCGTCGGGAGAGGTAATTGATGTGGGCAGACCGTTGCTGTCCCGATTTAGTGTGGTCTGGTTGCCGAATTGATCGGTAATTGAAATCAGGTTGTGGTTTCCATCATAGCCGAATCCGCGCAATAATGCTCCAGTATCTAAATCGATGGTGGTTTTGTGGAGACCGGCACTGGACATAATATGACCCAAACCTCCCTCTTCTAAAAAAATAGATCCTCCAGCGGTACCCATTAGATAGTAGTGAGAAGTAATTTTCCTGACTCTTGCATTGTAAGCATCTGCAATGTAGATATTGTTCTTGTCATCTAAAATAAGACCTACCGGCCTATGAAGGTTTGCTTCAGTGGATATACCGCCGTCACCACCAAAGCCTGCGATACCATTACCGGCGATGGTAACAATGATTCCATTTGTATTTACTCTCCGGATTCGATGATTAAAATAGTCTGAAATGTAGATGTTGCCAGAGGCATCAATGGTCACACCACCGGGACGATAAAGCTCCGCCTGAGTAGCTAAGCCACCATCACCCGAAAATCCTGCAATTCCATTGCCAGCTACCGTTTCAATAATACCATTTTGGTCTACTTTACGTATGCGGTTGTTGCCGAGATCGGCGAAGAAGAGATTTCCCATATTGTCCAAGACAATTCCCCTTGGTATATTGAGTTGAGCTTCTGTCGCGAGACCACCGTCACCGCTGAAACCGGCAGTTCCATTGCCAGCGATAATGCTTATGATGCCGGCTGAATCAACTTTGAAGATACGGTTACTATCTACCTCATCAAAATAGAGATTGCCCCAGGCATCAACGGCTAATTGCGCAGGACGATTAAGCTCCGCCTCAATAGCTATATCACCTTCACTTGAAGATCCCGCAACTCCATTCCCCGCCACGGTTGTGATCATACCGTCGGTGTCTATCTTTCGGATGCGGTTATTCCCAGTATCAGCGATGAAGTGATTCCCTCTATCGTCAAACATTATACAACCAGGATAGTTTAGTTGAGCATCTATTGCAGGACCACCATCACCACTATAACCATATGAATCATTACCAGCTATTGTTGTGATGATGCCCTCACGATCCACCTTACGGATGCGACACCCGGTTGCGATGTAGAGATTACCCGATGCATCTAAGGTTACGTTGTATGGGTAGTACATTTTCGCATCAACAGCTGGGCCTCCGTCACCACTATAATCCGATTGTCCATTACCGGCTACAGTTTCAATTATCATGGCATTGTTTTTACTGATGGTTCCATCTCCTTTATGTAGAGTACCGAAATCTTGGAGGTTAATTTGATGATTGTTTGACAAAGTCCAACCATCTGCAATAATTCCTTTTCCATTAAGAAGGGATTTTCTTGAATAAATAGTGAGATTGCTGAGCTTCCAAGAGATCACTTCCTGCCTTGCTCGGATTGCTGTAATCTCATTTCCTGCCTGGGCGAAATTACTTGCATTATAGTAGACCGCATCGTAAAGAAAACCCACGCTGATATGAGCAATTATTGAATCACTTATCGGCCTTTCCAAATGGTCCACTCCGTCCCAGATAAACTCTGCTTTCTGATTTGGCAGAGGGTCTAATACCTGTTCTAATATTCGGCCAGCCACCTCGACCTTCACGATTATATTTTTAAGGCTTGCCGGGGTCGTTTCTCCGCTGCATGGAACAGATATCCTGGTTTTGTATCCATCTACCCGGTTACTGGCGTAATGAAGGGTTATATCTGTGCCGGGAATTGGAATATCTTCGTGGAATATGCGGCTTCTTTCTTCAACAAATGAGCCGGTATGAGATTGACAGTCTTTTTGTCTTTCGATTTGCTGGTCTATTGTCGGTATTGTTTCCGGGTTTGGAGGTCTGGCATCTGCAGGCGGGCCATAGGGCCAATTGCAATCCCAGGGAGTAAAATGGGTTACAGCCACTCTCCAAAAAGTGGAATCCGGTTGGTATGTCCCGGCATTATTTAAGCCTGTAACTTCATCACTGAACGATCCGTTGCTGTTAAGGTCATCGGGCTGATTATCCCCATTGGCATCTAAGGCATCCACAATGTCGTCGGCATCCGTATCGAGAAGTTTCACAACAACCCCATTATCCGAGGGCACCCACACGCCTCTATCTCGATCGTAATAACCCACAGGGACGACCGTTCCTACATCGAATCCAAGGAAATTATACACCCAAATGGTCACCGGTTTTTCGAACCGAACCTTTTGAGCGCCATCTACGCTGAGTTCCGCGCAGTATGTGTAAGCGGAGGTGGGCGGCAAAACAGCCGGCATGGATTCAGGGGTGGTATACTCGGTGGCCCGGGTGGTGATGGTGGTCAGTTCCTGGACATCGTTTCCGTTTTCGTCCAACAGATAGGCATGGTTGTCGCCGGTAAAGACCATGGTTGCAGACCGGCTCCCGAATTCGTCAGAGACTTCCGTGCTCTGGTGCGTCACCACCGTGTCCGGATTTCCGTCAAAGGTAACGGTGGTGGCCGCCGGATCCTGGGCAATCATCTGAATGGTTTCGGTAATGGCAATGTCGCTCCAGGGCACATAGACCTTCCGATGGGCGGTTATAAATCCATCCTTTTGATAGACAACGGTTAACGTTGCACCCCCTTCAATTGGAAGGGAAAATCGACCCTGTGCATCGGTTAACACGGTGCCGTATTCCGGATGATTGTGCAGGGTCACCGAAACATCAGATATGGGAGAATCCTCAATGGAATGAACCAGGCCCGTGATCAATGAGAATCGTTTGGCATCATATTCTTCCACCGTGGCATCGGCTGGAATCAGATCTTCATATTGCTGGCCGAAAGAGCCTTCCGGCAGAGGCGCTGGATTGCCTGTCACCTGAATTTTGGCTTGTGCACTGTTTGATCCGGTGCCACCTGTCACCGTGAGGGTGTAGGTGGTAGTATGATCCGGTGAAACCGTGGTCGAACCATTCACCGATACGCTGCCGATGCCATTATCGATAAAGACACTTTGTGCTCTTTCGGAATTCCACGTCAGGGTGATGGATTCACCCTGCGAAATAACAGCCGAAGCCGGGGTCATGATGACGGTGGGGGGTGCGTTGGGATCGGTCACGGTGATGGTGACGTCAGCCGAGGCCGTGCCGCCGGGCCCGGTCACGGTAATGGTGTACGTGGTTGTCTCCGTGGGTGAAATAGAAATAGAACCATTCACATCAACCGATCCGATGCCCGGTTCGGTCACACAGGTATCTGCATGGGTGGAATTCCATGTGAGGGTTGAGGATTCGCCCAAAGAAATAGCTTCGGGATCGGCACTGATGCTAACAGTGGGCAAAGGGATATTGACCGATACGGTGACGCTTTCAGTGGTTGTTCCGCCCGGGCCGACAGCGGTGAGTGTGTAGGTGGTGGTCTCGGTTGGAGAATCTTCATAAGATCCGTTTGGATCAACACTCCCAATGCCCGGGTCTATACTAATGGTATCGGCATCGATAACATTCCAGAACAAGGTGCTGGATTCTCCCAGCGTGATGGTCTGCGGATCTGCGGAGAAAGAGACTTCAGGAGGCAAATCAGGGGTTCCTCCTGCATTGATCGTTATTGTTGTTGAAGCTCCGGGGGTTCCCCTGAGGAACACGGTGATAAAATTAATGGATCGTAAGGTTATTTCCTTTTCAAATACGAGATCATCCCCTGTTAAAAAATCCTGAAGGGGAACAACTGTGGTATTGAAAAGGATAAATCCGCCGTTGATCGACTTATCGAGGGTATTTTTGGTGATGGTGACAACGCCTTCTCCGGGATCTGCTACATTGAAGGTATGAATCGACGCGTGGATATGCCACTTGCCAATCTCAAAAGATTTTGGGCCCAATACGGTCTGATTGTCTGCATGTATCAATGAAGGGAAGGCAGAACAAATGAACAAAAAGATGAAGAGACAGCATATTTTTCTATACATGGGGAACCTCCGGATGATGTTTGGTGCTTCAACACAAGCTTCATTTAGCGGGACATTTACCAGAGACTATTTTCAACATTTGTGCCAAAAAGATGATGTCTTTTGAAACAGTGTCATTTGAGACAGATTTTATAGTCCAAAACTTTTCACAATCCCTGGATTGAAAGGGGTTCAGGCGGTCCCGAAAAAAAAATGAATTTTTTAGAAAGATGGATGGATCAGATGAGAGAGAAAGGATTTAAAGAAGAAAATCAACCATATATTTGCACAAAGAAATGTGCACTTCTGCACAGGTTTTTGTGCATTCCGATAAAGGGCGTGAAACTGAAAATAGAAAAAGTGCAGAGCAATTTTGAGTAAAAACAAAAAAGCGGATGGCCGCTTTTACGACCATCCGCTTTATAACAAAGGCTTAAACCAATCTATTAACCATGGGGCTTTTCGTGCGGTGCAGGTGCCGCGTGCGGAGCGGGTGCCTCGTGCGTCGGTGCTTCGGTTTTTGCCGGTGGTGCCGGTGCCGGAGTTTTTGCCGCTGTCTTTTTTGCTTTCAGGGCTGCAATTTGTTTATCCACGGCGTCCATTTTTTTATGGACTAAATCCAGCTGCATATCATCGATATCCAACCGCGATGCTTCAGAAAGATATTTTTTTGCCTCGTTGAGGTCAGCAAGGGTGGATTTGCTGGCTGCCACATTTGCCTTGTACAAAAGAATCAACAGATCGATATTGCTTAAGCGCTTAAAAACAACATCTTTGGATTCGGGTGTTATGGCATAGGGCCTGGCCTTATTGACATATTTTTTAATTCCTTCAAAATCCGGCAGGCCCGCAACGTTCAACAGGGTATCGGCCTTTTCCACATAATAGTTGAAAATCAGCGGGTACACATCTGTTTTGGAATAAACGTCCTTGGCTTTTTCAGGAGCCTGAACACCGGGCAGGGAGATCAAAAGTTTTTCGCCCATGGGGGCAAAACTGCCTTGAAAGATTTTCAGGGCACCGTTTGTTGATTGAATGTAATATTTCCCCTGGTTGATCATGCTGCTTCCCACAAGAAGGGCGATTAGAAGCACAAAAGCAGCAACCCCATATTTTATGGCCTTTTCCATGGGATCAGCCGGGGTGGTGTCGCCTGAATCGGGTGGTTCATAGGATACTGAAACTTCAGGTTCGGCAGCAGCCTTTTCAGCGGCGGCTTTTTCGGCAGCAGCTTTCTCGGCGGCGGCCTTTTCAGCGGCGGCTTTTTCGACAGCGGCCTTTTCAGCGGGAACCTTTTCATCAGCCGCTTTTTCGCCGGCAGCTTTAATCTCCGCCAGATCATACTTTTTCAAAAGCAGTTCCTTGATTCGCTTCTGTTCCTCTTCCGGGCCTGAAACAAAGGGCGGTGCTGTAAAATCCTTAGCATCTGCTTTGTCCGGAGCGACAGAATATAGCTTTTCCGGTTTCCACACAGGAAATTTTTTCTGAAGAAGATCTTTCACAGAAACGGGTTTCTTTTTCGGTGCAGGAGCGGCTTTTGCAGCAGCCTTGGGTTTCGCGACGGCTTTGGCCTTCGCAGCAGCTTTGGCCTTTGGTGCGGCCTTGGCTTTGGCGGCGGCTTTGGCTTTGGCAGCAGCTTTGGCCTTTGGTGCGGCTTTGGCTTTGGCGGCTGTCTTTTTCTTGGCGGGGCGCTTTTTTCCTTTGGTTGTTGATTGAATTAAACTGTCTTTTCCCATAAAAAACCTCTTTGAAGTTGTTTGTGGCGTTGCACATGAAAAGTGTTATATGTTATGTTACAAAGGATTTTTATATATGAATCCAAAAGTTTTGTAAACATTTTTTTATTTGAATATGAATAAGAATCACTTAGCAGAAAAAAAGGATCGGCTTCTTTCGATCTTGAAAGGATATGGCGCTCTTGTTGTGGC
>Ga0307423_1000885_pt1 | contig 19204 bp, 23 predicted proteins | sample SalMarWE160310MG_FD_202154 | JGI IMG/M metagenome (GOLD analysis project Ga0307423, IMG submission 202154) | Salt marsh sediment microbial communities from the Plum Island Ecosystem LTER, Massachusetts, United States - WE1603-10 | ecosystem: Environmental > Aquatic > Marine > Intertidal zone >...
CGGGTGATATGGCTGCATTTGACGAACTGGTTCTTAAACACAAAGATCGATTGTTCAACCTGGTCTACTGGTTCCTGGGAGATTATCAGGACGCCAATGACTGCGCCCAGGAGACCTTTATAAAAGTTTTCAAATCGATAAAAAAATTCAGGCTTGAATCGGCATTTTCCACCTGGCTTTATCGGATTGCCATCAATACATGTAAAAACAGAATAAAATCATCTGCATACAAATGGAAAAAAAAGACGGTTTCACTGGAAACCTCGAATGGCTCAAAAAACGGCAACCCTTTTTCCGAAATTGTGAACGGCTCTCCAACTCCGGTAATGGCACTTGAAAAAAAGGAGAGAATGATGCGGATTCGAAACGCCATCAATTCATTGCCCGAAGAACAAAACCGAGTGGTGGTGCTGCGTGACATCCAGGGGCTTTCGTATCAGAATATTTCAGATATCACCGGCCTGAACCTTGGTACGGTTAAATCGAAGCTCGCAAGGGGAAGGCTGGCACTGAAAAACCAACTTAAAGGAAGGATATAAAATGGATTGTGCCGGAATTGACGAATTATTGTCCGAATACATCGATGGCACTTTAGATTCAAAAACCGTTCAAATGGTTGAAAAGCACATATCGGTATGCGTGGACTGTAAAGAAAAACTGGCGTCATTGCGTGCAATGGTTGAAGAATTGAACGCTCTTGAGCCAATGAAGGCCCCGGTCGATTTTTTAGAAAAAATCCACCAGCGTATGGAACCGCGCTCAGATTTTAGCCGGCTCTTTAAGAAGCTGTTTGTTCCTTTCAAAATTAAAATTCCATTGCAACTGGCAGCAGCAGCCACTGCATCTATTCTTGTTGTTTTGGTTTTAAACCTTCAAAAATCAGAATATCAGAAGATGCAGCCTTTGAAAGCGCCCAAATCCGAATGGTTCACCGAAAAATCAAAATCAGATCATCTAACACCTGAATTTAAAATGAAAACAAAATCTTCGGCCCCTATTCTTGAAGAAGCACCTGAAAGGTTTTCGGACAGCGAACCGCGCATGTCGGCCCAAAAAACACCCGTTCAACCGTCCATTCAAAGGGAAGATAGACCCCCCTCGTCTGTTTTGGCAAAGGCAAGGCCATCTGCTGGAAAAGGTCAGCCCATAGAGCTCGCCATGATTCTCAAACCCGTCGTCATCGGCGGTGCTTATAAGCCTGATATTACTATGCAAACGATGCCTTTGCCTGGAGGTGATAAAAAAACGATCGAACGGGAAAGGACCGATAAAGATACGCTTGGAAGAAAATTTGAGGCCGGACAGAAAAATCAGATCGGCGATGTGCTTTTAAGGATGAACCATATTCTTTGGCCTTTAAAAGGTAATATTTTGACAAAGGAATACAACAAAGCAAAAGATCGATTAACATCGATTCAGGTGCAAATTCCTGCCGAAAGCTACGCATCTTTTTGCAGAGAACTCACCCGTTTGGGTACTTTCAAAACCCCGCCGCCTGCCCTTTCCGATCAACACCTTGAAACGGTTAAGCTTCTGATCAATTTCACCTACCCGGAATAGTTAAACGTCTCGGGAATTCTACAACTTAATAAAAATATAGGACATTTTATGAGGCCTGTACACTTGTCTCGGATATGGAATAATGGAATGGTGGAATACTGGAAGGTTGGTTTTTAAAAGGATCTTATCCATTTTTAATTTTACCATCGACACAAATTCTACCATTAATCAAAATTGTATTAACCCAGAATCCATAATTCCAATATTCCACCATTCCATTACTATATTATTCCCTCCGGGCCGTTGGCCAATTGGGGCGAAGCCCTTAAGTTCAAACGCATCAGGTTGTTGTCCAAATATGTTTTTGGGAACCTTTTACCAGCCCTCTTGTCTAAAGCAACTAAGAACAAAAAAAATGCGGAGGTAAAAAAAATGATTCTCAAGAAAAAATTTTCTAGCATCGTCATTCTCACCGTTATGTTGATGACAACCGCAGTTTCGTACGCACAGCAAGAAAACAATGGTGACAAAACCTTGTCCCCTTATTTCCTGGTCAAGAGTGATGACCCGGATGTGGATCGGCTCCCGTTGAAATCCACACACGCTGAAGTTCATATTTCAGGGGTCATTGCCGATGTCAATGTCACACAGGTCTATAAAAACGAAGGCAAAAAGCCCATAGAGGCCATCTATGTCTTTCCGGCATCCACAAAAGCCGCTGTTTACGGGATGAAAATGACCATCGGCGAACGGACCGTTACAGCTAAAATTCGCGAGCGTGAACAGGCGCGACATGAATACAATCAGGCAAAACAGGCTGGAAAAAGCGCATCGCTTCTGGAACAACACCGGCCAAATGTTTTTCAGATGAATGTGGCCAATATCCTGCCTTCCGATGTCATAAAAGTTGAACTCAAATATACCGAACTTCTGATTCCCACAGACAAAGTTTATGAATTCGCCTATCCCACGGTTGTGGGGCCGCGCTACGTAGATCAGCAGTCCGATGAAACGGGCTCTAATGAAACATGGACGTCCAATCCTTATCTGCGTCAGGCAGAGCCGCCGACCTATAGGTTTAACATGTCTGTCCATATATCAGCAGGTCTTCCCATTAGAGAGATTGCCTGTACTTCACACAAAATCCTGATCGACTACAAAGGTCCTTCCTTTGCGACCATTAACCTTGATCCTTCGGAAAACCAGGGCGGCAACCGGGACTTTATTTTGAAATATCGGCTTGCCGGCAATAAGATTCAAACCGGCCTTCTTCTTTTTGAAGGAGAGAATGAAAACTTTTTCCTGCTCATGATGCAGCCGCCCAAAAAGATAACAAAAAACCAAATCCCGCCCCGTGAGTATATCTTCATCGTTGATGTATCCGGATCCATGCATGGCTTTCCTTTGAATATTTCCAAAAAATTACTCAAAGATCTCATCGGCAACCTACGTCCAACAGACCGCTTCAATGTTCTCTTGTTTGCCGGGGCTTCCCAGTTGCTGGCGGAACAATCTTTGCCCGCCACTTCCCAAAATATTACCCGTGCCATAAACACCATTGAACGGCAGCGGGGGGGCGGTGGCACCCGACTTTTGCCGGCACTTCAAAAAGCCCTCGCTCTTTCTAAAACCGAAGGATTCTCTCGAAGCATCATCATCGCCACCGACGGGTATGTTTCCGTTGAAACTAAAGTTTTTGACCTGATGCGGAAGAATCTCGGAGATGCCAATATGTTTGCTTTCGGCATCGGTTCGAGTGTCAACCGTCATCTGATCGAAGGCATGGCCAGAATAGGAATGGGGGAACCCTTTGTCATCACAAAACCTGATCAGGCAGTGATAACGGCAAAAAAATTTCGAAAACTCATTGAATCGCCGGTATTAACGGGAATCAACATCGACTTCGGCAAATTCAAGGCTTACGACGTGGAGCCTCCAAATATTCCCGACGTGCTAGCAGATCGACCTGTAATTGTTTTCGGTAAATGGCGGGGCAACCCTCTCGGCACCATTTCTTTACAGGGCTACACCGGCAAACACCGCTTTCTGAAAAACATCGATATCTCAAAAACAAAGGCCCTGGAATCGAACTCGGCCCTTCGCTACCTCTGGGCGCGGCACCGGATTGCCTTGTTGGCCGACTACAATAGACTCAACGAACAGGACGAACGGATTAAAGAAGTGACAAATCTTGGTTTAACCTACAACCTCTTGACCGCCTACACCTCATTTGTGGCTGTGGACACGCAGGTTCGCATTCAGGATGAGCAGACGGTTACCGTCAAACAAACCCTTCCCTTGCCCCAGGGTGTTTCCGACGATGCGGTGGGAGGAAACAGGGCTTTTGTCGGAAAAGCGTATTCTTTCCATGGCTCGGTGCCTTCGGTATTGGGAGTGAGAAGTAACATAGCTGAAGAAGGTATGGCGCATAAAAAAGAAGATCGGCTGACCACTGAGCCCGAAAGGGATGCTACAGCCCGCGATAACAACGTCATCGAACTTGGAAAAATTACGGTTACCGGGGGGTTGTCTGAAACATCCATCCGGGAATTTTTAAAAAAACAGCTGCACGCATTTAATACCTGCTACAAACAGGCGCTGAAAAAACAATCTCAATTAAAAGGAAAAATTGTTTTCAGACTGGTCGTAGATTCCGCCGGTCAGATCATAAATGTTCATCATGATAAAGGGGTCAATACGCCCAAAGTGTTCGCAACCTGCATGCTTCAGAAACTAAAAAAGTTGCGCTTTCCAGCATCCAAAAAGGGGATAAAAACCGTGATCCAGGTAACATTTCTTTTGAAATAACTCTCGAATAACAATGATGTTTCCGAAATTAGACCGTCTGCCTCAGACATAAAGACAGACGGCTATCATGACCCTGCATGATCCTACCCGCTCATAAAAGAAATGTTTTGTCCCAGTATAGGGTTGGATTGATCTCATACCACGACAAGCCGGTTATCAGAGATTTTTGGGGACAAGGGCTCATCATCCCGAAGATGACAAAGATGTCAATGATGTCATGAAGATCACAATCTATAGCTGCCTCTTTGAAAAATATTTCCAGCAGTCCCGTTTCAAAGACATAATTGTCCGCATGTTTCATGGTTGTCTGCAATAATTTTATAGAACCATCGATATTTTTCTGAGTCACGTCTCCTAACGTCTTTCTGACAGCAGTATCACAAGATGGTTTTCCGGTATCACAGATGGTGTTTACAACAGACTTGACAACAGGCGGAATAAAAAAGCGCCCCTCATCTCTGAAATCAAGGATTTTGTCTTCCCATGAAGGGCCGCTTCGGGATTTGACCGGGATCAGGATCCGCTCTTCAAAGGCCAAAAGCATCAAATCCTTTTTTTGACTCTCCTTGATGTCGATCTCTTGGTAGCGGATCGCTTCTTTATACAGGTTATCCTTCAAAAGCTCTGCCAGTAAAAAAGCATCGCTTTTAGAAAATAAATTCAAAAGTGCATTAAATAGATTGTTTTTCCTCATGGTCTTTCAAATTCAATGTTTTAGTTCTGCATACACACTGGGGTTGAATTCATAAAGAGGAGACCTTGATTTTGCTACCTGGCTGATGGCCGCCAGCTTGGGACTGATGATGCCGCCGCCTTTTAATATGGCGATCATGGCACCTGTCTTATCCTTCAATCCGTTTTGGATGCAAAGAACACCGATCCTAGCGCCGTTAATCGTGTTGTGAACGGTATTTTTTTTAATGGAGAGAATCAGGTCAGGCATTTTTTCCCATTCCGGCTCGCCCATATGTTGAAATAGATCAAGGATAGCAGACATGCTGTCCCATGTTCCAGTCTCTATCCCCTTTTTCACCAGTGTTTTTGAAATATTGGGCATTTCATAGAATTCCTCGGGCTCTGCCGACAAGATCCGGGAATCCCATTCCGAACACCGGGACGATCGAACAGGGATAACGAGTTTCCATTCCCAAAGCGCCAAAAGCGCTTCATCCATGCTGCCACAAGCTGACGACGCCAGTTCCTGATAATTAATCCTCTCGCAATGAGAAACGCGGAATAGGATATGCGCCAAATCCGAAACAGGGATATCTACGGCCATAAAAGATGTTAATGCTTTTTCTAAATTCTTCATATCCTTAGCCAAAGTTATTCATCTTGATCGAGCCATTCAATGGCCTCATCCATATCGCGAAATATCTTGAGTTGGGTTGGGAAATCCCCGATTTCATAGAATGTCCCCAGTATTCTTGAAAGACCATATTGAAGATCAGACGACGCCACAACCGCTGTTTTACCGGCTTTACGTTCTTCAAAACGATGTGCGTACTGGCCGATAATCGCTGCAATCTTCTCAATGTCTGAAGATTTGAGGTTGTTCAATTTAGCGAGTCTAACATCCCACAATGCACTTACCGTCAACTCATGTGCTTCCCAAAACGACCTTATTGCATTATGAATTTCATCTAAATTCGGCTCTCCGATCATGACAAAAATGGTCAAGCTCTTTGCATTGTCAACTTTTAATGTTATCGGCATCGTATGATTTTCCGGTATGACCTGAATGTTGCATTAATTTAACCCTTGATATTTGAAGTTGTTTGTGGCGTTATATCACAGGTATATAATTAATCGCCAATCAATTTTCAAAAAGAAATTATTTTATTAAGAAAACATTCATACCTATAAGTAAGGACAATGAAAAACAACAAACAAACCTGTTCCTGGCCAAAAGGAGATTCGCTTCTTATAAAATATCATGATACAGAATGGGGAGTCCCGCTGCATAATGATAAAAAACTCTTTGAATTTCTAATCCTTGAGGGATTCCAGGCAGGCTTAAGCTGGTTAACAGTTTTAAAAAAAAGAGAGAATTTCCGGAAGGCTTTCGATACCTTCGATTTCAATAAAGTTGCAAAGTATGATCAACGAAAAATAAACGCCCTGCTACAGGACAGCGGAATTATCCGAAACAAATTAAAGATTGAGAGTGCAATTACCAATGCAAAAGCATTTATTGACGTCAGAAAAGAATTCGGGACCTTTAATAAATACATATGGAATTTTACCGGCAACAAGCCGATCCACAATGAATTCAAATCGATGAAAGAAATTCCCGCAAAAACAGAGCTGTCCGATCTTATCAGCAAAGATCTAAAAAAGAGGGGATTTAAATTTGTCGGCTCAACAATTGTATATGCGCATATGCAGGCAACCGGTATGGTGAATGATCACATTACGAGTTGCTTCAGGTATAAAGAGATTATTAATTTTTAATGGGTTAAAGCATAATGACCCACCATGGATAGTATGACAGTATAGATGCAATAAATCTTCGTAATGTTGTATCACCTTCGAAAACTTTTACATCTATAAAATCAGCCGTTTCGAAATACTTTTCTAACTCTTGGATTTTGAACATGTATTCCATTTTTTCATATAACGCCGCTAATCAGCAGCGCGGCTTTTAGCGTCCGCTGAATGAGCATTGTTATGTGCATTAATGGTCCTTTTCACCGACGACTAAAAAATGCTTTGGTAATTCATTAAAAAAGTCTACATGTTTAAATCCAGAATTCACCAATTGTTTCTTGACTTGCTCAGGTAAACATCTGATTTGCGTTGGCGGTCCTTCAGTCATATTTTTCTTTTTCCAATCAACAATAAAAACATTCCCCCCAGGTTTCAAGATTCTATACGACTCTTTAACTGTCATAGTTGGATTATCTAATTCATGATGAAGGTTGATCATAAACACCAGGTCTGCGATTCCATCATCAAGAGGTATAGAATCTTCTTCAGTTTTCACAGGAACAATATTGGGATGCTTTGGAACAATATTTTCCTTTATCCAGTTGATCATTACTTCCGATACATCACAAGCATAGATTTTCGAAGGTTTGGCGTGTTGCAGAAAAGCAATACTGAAAAACGCTGTTCCGGCACCTATATCGACAAATACGCCCGGTTTTTCTATATTCAATTTTTCCCAAACATAATCGGGAGGGATATCCATCAATCTTTGTGGGTTATTCAATTTTTGCAATTTTTTAGGATCAAATTTTTTTTCATTCATAGTAAAACCTCTGCTAAATTTAACACATGACGCCACGCCTGAGCAGCGGCGCGATATTGTATCAGGCTACTAAAGACTTTTACGAAAAACCGCGATCTTCCCGCCGTCTGCTCCAGACAAATGTCATGGCTATTTTTAATACATCAGTTGGAGTTTAAAGATATCTTTCATGAGTTCAAAATGATTATCAAGTGAATAAATTGTACATTGATTTTGTTTCGCGTTTTGGGCAACAATTAGATCAGGAATGCCAATTCCATTTAAGCCGTTTTTCAAACATTTGAATCGGAATTCAATAATTTGATCCCAACTAATGGATAGTTCTAACTTATTAATATTACGCAATAACGATATAATTTTTCGTTGGTTGCGAACTCTTAAAGATGGGACTAATTCTGCAAAAATAAGATCATTAATAACAATGAGGTTTTCATCAATTAAGAAATCTAGTTTTTCAGAATCATTTCCAGACCCGAAATAATCAATCCATATGGAGGTATCGACTAATACCGACATTGACGTCCCCTAATGGTGTTCATATCGATATCCAAATCTACCTTGCCCTTAAATTCTTTTAATCCGGAAATCTTTGATTTCCTAATTAAATCCTCTAAAGCGGTAATAATAACTTTTGTTTTTGTATTAATTTTAGTAGCTTTCATAGCCTCATCAATTAAATCTTCAGGTAAATCAAGAGTTGTTCTCATCATTGGCTCCCATCAATAGGTTATGCATAAAATTAACATTTAATGCATACAATGTCAACTTTTTGCCGAACGGACGCTTCAGCGGCGAGGCTTTAGACGCGTCCGACTGAAAGTGCAATGTTGGGCTCAGTCGTATTTCAAAAAGTTGAATTTAACCGTTGACAACTGTCACGTGACAGCTTACAATATGGGCATGATAAAAACATTTGCCGATAAAGAAACGCAACAGCTTTTCATCACAGGCAAATCTAAACGCCTACCCTCCGACTTGGTCAAAAGGGCTATACGGCGGTTGGAATATATCCACTATGCAACAAACCTGAACGACTTAAGGGTGCCTCCGAGCAACCGATTACACGCCCTAAAAGGAAATAGAAAAGGGCAACATTCAATATCAATCAACGAACAATGGCGAATTTGTTTTCGTTTCATTGAAGGCGATGCCTACGATGTTGAAGTAACCGATTACCATTGAGGAATAGGACAATGACAATACCAAACACAACAAGAAGGGAACTTCCCCCAACGCATCCTGGCGAAATGCTTAGAGAAGATTTCATGCCGGATTTCGATCTGAACGCAACGTCAATGGCTACGGCCTTGGGTGTATCGCGTCAAACGATCAATGAGCTTTTAAGAGAACGACGTGCCATAACACCCGTCATGGCATTGAGACTGTCTCGTCTTTTCGGAAATTCTCCTGAATTCTGGATGAATGCGCAACACGCCTGGGATTTATGGGATTCCGAGCAGCGTTACCGTAAAGAGCTCTCCCAAATTCAGCCTCTAAATGCTGCATAATCTATAGATTGTTTCCAATTTCCCTATTTCAATGCCATATGTGGCGAACGGAGGCATAACCTGCTGGGTTGAGCGCCAGCGAAAACCCAGTCAGCGTTCATGCCATGGTTGGATGCTGTGTTTATTTTTCTTCGCTGTGAAGAAGGCTAGAGAATGCCCTTGGGTTCAAAATCGGAATCCCCTGAAACTCTTTTAGAACGAGCAAGTCTTTATCGCCGGTAACGATATAATTAGCACTTCCGGCGACGGCTAAACCGAGGATTTTAACATCTTCGGGATCACGACAAATATCTGGGGAAAGAGGGACCGGATCGATCATACTTGCCTGTTCCATCAGGAGACCGCTAATATCATCAACTATTTTATCAGAAAGTTTGATTTTCAGGCGAAGATTTCTCAGAATTTCTTCTAACAATTCGTCACATAGCAAAATTTTATGATCACTGAGACAAACCTCCATAATGGATTCACAGAGGCCACGAGCGGCAAAGGCAGCGATGATAACATTGGCATCAAGGACGACCTTCATGAAATGGCCTTAAAGACGTCCTCGTCGGTTAAGAAACCCTGGGCTTCGGCAAATGGCAGAACCTTCTTTCGAATGGCTCGAAATTTCTCAATAGCTACATATCGCCGAATAGATTCCCTTACGACATCGCTAACAGGTTTGTTCTGCTCCTGACTGAATTTTTGAAGATCTGCCTTCAATTCATCTGGCAATCTTATAGTTAGTGTGCTCATGGTAAGACATTGTAATACGCTTGTTTGAAATGTCAAGAATTCAATTTTGCATCCAACGTAAAAGTGAGCAACAGGCCTGATAAATTTCGACCCTGCAAGGCAATTTCGATAACCCTGCCAAGCTTTTCCCTGTCTGCTCAACTGCTTTGGTTAGTGTTTGCTTTAATAACCAATCCGCCTTTTCTTTGGTGGCATGTCTGGCTTTAAAAGCTGCTTGATGGCTTTAATCAACTCTATAATCTGTTCATCGTGGTTAGCCAGATGCCGCTCGATCTGTACAATCTTTCTTGACAGTTCTTTGTTCTCCGCTATCATCCGGCGTAACTTTCAAACGCCCGAACAATATATACGCTAACTTCAATTGCCCTTGTGGAATTCAGAACATTTGCAGCCATTATAGCGCCATGTTCCGTAAAAACTTGGGGAGTTTTTGGCGAGAATTTCAGTTTTTCGAGGTGGTCACAATTTGTGACTGGTTCAACCTTTTCCACTTTGGTTAACCGGAACATGAAGTCTTCGGGGAATCGATCTTTGTTTCTCTTTACAGCCTGATTCAAGACTTTGGTCTGAACCCCATAGAATTCCGCCAAATCCGCATCGACAATGACTTTTTCACCCCGGATAAGCAAGATACGCTACTCTATTTTTCCAACAGGAACGATCGCTTTTTTCTTGGGCATGGATATTAAATCCTCTGTTTCCGGATTTTAGCCGGTCGCAAATTGCGACCACATTTTAAAACACTAACGAAAAGCTCACCAGCGATATGTTCGATTTAGCGATAAATATCCTTACGGTGCCCAACCTTCACCACCCATACCGTAAGCTCATCATCTTGAATCGAATATACAATACGATACTGCCCCTGACGCAGACGATATCTTTCCTGGCCGGTCAATTTTTCACAGCCTTTAGGGCGTGGGTTTTCTGCGAAGGCCTTTATACGATTTAGGATTCTTATCGGGTCCTTTTTCGGGATGGCATCAAAGTCTTTCTGTACCGACTTTTTGAAAAAAAGTTTATATGCGGCCATCTTTTTTTAGCCTCTTGACCATTTCATCGTAGCTTATTAGAGGTTCATCTGCCCTTTCATCAAAGGCTATAAAATCCTCAGCATCTTCGGCAAGAGCCTCTTTGACAGCCTCATTTACAAGGTCAGATACTGATCGAGATGTTTCAACGGATTTAAGGCGTAACGCCTTATGCAAGTCAGGATCAAAGTAGATAGTGGCGCGTTTTGTCTCTGTTGCCATAATGTCACCTCCTATTGTAGTTAAGACACTATAGCGCTATAACGTTAAAATGTCAATTTTTATTGAAAGCAAACGACTGAACTCACTGGTTTTTACGGAGTGCAGCGGAGTAAAAATCCAGTGCAGTGAGTTGTTACACGATTATTGGTATAATTTTCCACCATGGTTTAGCCAACCGCTCTCATGACGGTCGCTCGGGTCATGGTGGGTCCAATGCACCACTCCACCTTTAGAGTTCCATTCGTATTCACCATAAAAATTAATATGATCGCCTAAATTCAGATTTTTAATTCTTGGTGCAATGTCGATATTATGTGCAATCAAAAGAGTTTGTCCGGAATTTAATTCGACAATAAATTTCTGGTGCCGATTGCCTTGTGTGTCATCTGGTAAAATATTTATTACTTCACCCGAACCACCAACCTGAATGTTGCTCTGTTTATTTTTGAAAGCCTTCTCTAAAGCTATGTCACTAATTGATAATTCGGAACTAAAAAACTTATCAACAGAAAAGAACTTTGGAACATATTGTACAAAACCGTAAACAGCTAGGCCAACGACTAAGATGAGTAAATATTTTTTCACGCTTCATTCCCGACTGATTCGATAATAACGTGTAACATGTATTAGTTGACCTAAGTGAAATGTGGAAATTGTCACTTTTTGACAACTAAATCAGGGTTAATAAAATATTTTTACAGAAATAACTTACCGTAAAAATAAATATATTTTGTTAATATAGATATCTGCCAATTCGGCTTATATATCAAAAAATGTCATATAAGCCGGTACGCCTTAGTAAAAAAAACGTTGTTGTATTTATGTCGGATAGCCACAACATGTGGCTTTATCAACTTTGATTATTGTTCGGATGGAACGTTTTTTTCGGCTTCTACTGAGAATCCTTTTTATGGCCGTCATTTTGCTCAATCAAGGGATAAGCGAAGGCCATATAGATGTTGGTTGCTCTGCTGAATTCTTCCTAGTGTTTTAGCCATTCCACAGCTTCTTCTAACGAGTAGAAAACTCTAACCTCATTGTGGATGCCCTCTCCACCGATAAGTTCGTACATTCTTGCAATGCCAAACCCTAAGGCATCCTTGACAACAAAAGCACAACGACCATTGCCCAGCTTTTTGCTGTGCTTTTTAACGATGTCCTTTATTCCTATCATATCATTCGAGGTGAGATTTTTCATAATCAACTCTCTATGATCAACAAGCTGACAGGTTCCGACTGCCCACCTTGGTGAGTGAACTATCTCTGCTAACAGATCATCAAAGTCGTGAGCCGAAGCTTCCCCTTCGGTCCGTATGAGGATATATTCTGGCATGTGATCAAAATTGATTTCAAATTTCATCGATTGAATACACCTTTGTATATTAAATAATCTATAAAAATGGTAGCGATAAGAATAAATGAAACTTAATATATTGCAAAAAACATGCAAAAAATCAACTTGTTGATTTCATTAGTATTTCATTTTTCGGGCATATTGGAATGCACAGTTTTTTGTGCATTGGTGCACATTTTTCTGTGCATATAAAGCAACAATTTCTGATCGGTATCCGAATAATCTTTCATATTCAGATTGAATCGTAGTGGTATTTGGAAGTACTTATAGAAAGATACTCCGATATCCATAGATAATCAATAATAGAAGCTATCTCAAAATAATTTTTTGGCCCAACCTCGGTGTTGGTGCCTCGTTTTAAGTCCTCGACATACTTGAGTATGCGTGTCGAAGATCCCGTCAACAAACGGAACGGGTTAAAACTTGGCTCCGCCTTTTTATCCCGCTCGATTGTAGCGGGGGATCTTGAACCAAAATCTTTATTTTGAGATGGCTTCTAACAAATTGCTGTAAAAAACGGGAATAGGGATGCATGGAAAGGAATCTTGAGTGATTAAGATGGGGCGCCATTTTTTTATTAGTATGTTTTTTTCAGACGCTCTTTGCCGCTGAACATCGCTCTTTTCTTTATTTTTTCATTCACAAGAATCATGACTAGAAAAGAGCTGCCGATAAGCGCAAATATAAAACAGTGCCGGAAAGTATCGTGAAACGCGAAGTTCAGGGCCTGCAATCCCTGTACCTTGCCGAAGAATACATGGGCCTTCCCGATTGCGGCATCGTGGGTAAACAGGGAGGAATACCGAGGGATGTTGGAATCTACAAAGCGCCGGACATGATCATAATTCTGCATGATGCCGATCCCTTCAAGATGGATCGCCTGGCTCTTCTCCAGTATGTTTGTCGCGACAGCCGTACCGAGGGCTCCGCCTACAAACCGAAGATAATGCATCAGGCTCACCCCCAGAGCGGTCTGTTCTCCCAGACGCCCCAAGGCCATGGCGGAAAGCGGGGCAAAAAAACAGCCCATCCCGATGCCCAGCGGTATGGTGACGATGGCAGCCCGAACAGACGGGGTGTAGTAGTCCAGCGATGGAATGAAATACCAACTGGTAAAGAGAAAGATCACACAGCTCACCACCAGGACAGGCTGCGGGCCGAACCGGTCGCTCAAGATGCCGGCCCCCGGAGAAAATATGGCGATAAACATGGCGAAGGCCAGCATGTGAAGTCCGGTGGCAAATGTTCCGAGTTGCTTTAGATTTTCGTAAAAAAGCGGGAGAAGGTATAAAAATTGATAGATGCACAGTCCCATGACGAAAAAATAGAACCCCATGGACAGCATGTATGTCCTCTTTTTAAAAATAGCCGGGTCGATGAGCCGATGGTCGGTGGTTATTTCCGAAATCATGAAAAGCATCAAGGCCATGACAGCACCGAAGGCGAACAAACCGATGGTGGTGGACTGAAGCCAGCCGAGCTGTTGCCCCTTTGACAGTAGGATCAAGAGAAAAACCGTAAAGATTCCCATAAAAAAATAACTGATGAAATTAAACTTGGGGCGTATCCGATGGGTCATCATCAGGGGCAAAAAGGACAGGGCGGCGACGAAATTTAACGCGCCCACCGGCAGGTTGATATAAAATACCCAGCGCCAGCTCAAATGCTGAGTAATCCACCCGCCGACGGTCGGCCCCAGAGAAGGAGCGAAACTCACACCCATGGCATAGATGCCCATGGCCAATCCTTGTTTTTCCGGCGGATAAATCGAAAATAATATGGTTTGGGCGGATGCCATGATAAATGCTTCGCCGATCCCCTGCAGGATGCGGGAGGTGATCATGTTCTCCAGGGTCCCGGCCATGCCGCACAGGGTGCTTGCAATGGTAAAAACGGCAAGTCCGGCCACAAAAAGACGCTTGAGCCCGACCACATGGCTGAGACTGTGCGTCAACAGAAGCGCTACCGCCGCGGCCGTCATATACGACGTGATGACCCATTGAATGCCGTAAAGGTCTGTGGACAGCGGACCGATCATCTTGGGAATCACGACAACCACGATGGTGGTGTCCAGAATGGCCATAAAGGCCCCGGTCATGACGATGATCGTCAGAAAAGTCCGTTGACCGGGAGAAATGGTGCGATATATCGGAACATCTGTGGACTCCGCCTGCATCATGCCTCTTTCCGCCGGATTTCTACTTCCCCGCTCAAGCCGACTTGCAGCACACTGATATCCCCTTCGGTAATATCGATTCGCACCGGTATGCGCTGTGCCACCTTGGTGAATTCACCCGCAGATATATCACGGGGCGCAAGGGCAAATGTCGCGGCGGATGCCGGAAGCACCTGACGGACGATACCCTTATATTTTTGGTTGGGATACGCATCGACCGTTATGTTGACGGCGTCTCCCGGAGTGACGCCTTTGAGCTTGTTTTCTTCCAGCAGCGCAACAACATAGAGACTTTTCGGATCCAGCACGGCATAAACCGCACTCGTCGGCGAAATAATATCGCCGGCACTGACATACTGCTTTGCCACCCGGCCGTTGATGATGCTTCTAAGTGCACATGCAGTGATATTTCTTTGTTCATTTTCCAAGGCCGCAGAAAGTCCCTTTATGGATTCGGACAATGACTGTATGAATTGCTCCACCTCCTTGATCTGTGTCCGTTTTGCTTCGGCCATCCGGACATCGAGCCGAGCTGAAACTACCATTGCTTCTATGGCCCTGGCATTTTCAATGACCGCTTTTTTTTCGGAATCCTGAACCAAAAGCTGGGTATTGATGTCTTCAGCCTTTTGTTTTGCAACGACCTTTTCTTTATAAAGTGTCGTAAAGCGTTCCCTGTCTCGCTTCAGTTGATCGATGAGCACCTGAATGCTTGCGGCTTTTGCGTCCATGGCTTCTTTTTGTTTGTTGAGCTGAACTACCCGGGCAGCGGCGATTTTAATGTTCAACTCGGTCTCTTTCCGAAGGCGCTCAAGCAGGAGTTTTTGCTCCTCCTGTTTTTTATGCGTCGCCCGAATTTCGGATTCCAGGCGTTTGGCTTCGAGGCGATAGGGTCCTTCGTCGATTCGTGCAATGATCTCATCCTTTTGAACCGGGTCGCCTTCTTTTTTCTCCATTTTCAGTATCCGTCCGCTGACCCGGTCAAATCCGAGGGTCGCCAGAGAATCGGTCCTGACAAACACCGCATCGGAAACAGCGTATCGTATCCTAAATTGAATAAATCTTACCAACAAAACTGCCAGGACAACAACGCCGACCATCAAAAGAACAACCGCAATGGTTTTTCTTTTTTGGCCGGCATTCGAGGATGGACTCATATTGTCAACTCTCCTTGATGCATTTTAATGCCGGGAAATAAATGAATATTAAACAAATTCTCGTTATGTTAATATGAAACACGTTTGGTTGCTGTCAAGAGTTTTTTAAGGGTTAGGGAGATGGTCCGGTAATTCGCCGAAACACCTTTGACCCGAATATTTCATATAAATAAAAAAGCGTGGAAAACGTTATTCCGCGCTTTTAATTTGTCTATTTTACGCAACCGGTTACGGACTGGAAATGGAACCGTCGGTATTCAGCGTATATATTCTCCCCGAGCCTTTGAAGCTAAATGTCTGGGCTGCCAGTGTAATGACCCCCTTATTATCCGTGATGGTCGGATTACCGATAATATTAGGCTCGACTCCAAGTTTGCCCATGGCTTGAAGCTGGGCCCTGGTAAGTTGGGTGGCGGTTGTCTGCTCATCGGCAAAATAGGCCATGGCCACATTCCAAAAGTTTTTCGCTGCAGCAATGGATGCGGAATCCTGTCCCTTGGTTCGGTAGGCTAAAAAGGTGGGAATGGCAATAGCTGCCAGAATACCGATAATCGCGACAACAACCATCACCTCAATCAGGGTAAAGCCTTTTTGATTGTTACTTCTCAATTTCCGTAACATCTTCTCTTCCCCCCTTTTCTCACTCCTATTCCCGTAAGATTTTACGCTTTTATCTCATTGATTCGGTCCGTGAGTTCGGGAATAAAATCGAGGATGTCATCCACTATACCCACATCCGCAGCCTGGAAAATGGGTGCCTTGGGGTTTTTATTGATGGCAACGATAAAGGGTGCGCCTTTGATGCCGCCCAGATGTTGAAAGGCGCCGCTGATCCCTAATGCCATATAGACTTTGGGTTTGACGGTTTGTCCTGAGGTTCCGACCTGGCGGGATTTTTCCAGCCATTTTGCATCCACTATGGGTCTTGAGCAGGACACATCCGCACCCATGGCTTCTGCCAGATCAAAAGCCATCTCCAGGTTATCCTCATCTTCGATACCTCTTCCCACGGATACCAGGACATCCGACTTGGTAATGTCGACATCACCCACTTCAGCCTCGACAATTTCCAGGAAGCGGCGGGCATCACCTGCAATACCGCCTTCCATGGCTTCGGCGGTTTTGTCAACGATGCTGCCATTGGCACTTTTGCTTTCATCTGCTTTGAAAGAACCCGGACGAATGGTGATCACAGCCCCTTTGGAAATATCACAAAGAACATGGGTGCTGACCTGACCCAAATATTCTTCACGAATAGCCTTGAGTTTGCCGTCTTCGATGCCTTCAAAATCGACAGCATCCGCAATATATGCCGCGTCGAGCTTTACGGACAGGCCTGGCGCCAGGTCCATACCAAAATGTTCGTGGGGGATCAGAACGATCCCTTCCTTTGGCAAAATGCGAGTCAGCATCGACCGGATCACTTCTGCATTAATATAAACCAGCGCTTCATTATCGATCTTCCAAACCTCGGTAAAAGAAGACGCAACATCCTTGCACACCCCGTCGAGTTCGGAGCCGGAACCTGCCACCACGGCAATAACCGAAGCATCTGTATTGAGTTTTCCGGCCGCGGTGATCATCTCAAGGGCTGTATCGTCGACAACGCCATTCTTGTGTATAATATATGCAAAAACCTGTTGGGCCATTATTTGATTCCTCCTTTGGCTTTTAAGAGTTCGACGAGTTTATCGATGATTTCATCGGTGCTCCCTTCCAGAATCTCTGCGCCCTCGCCCGAGTCAGGCACAAAATAATCGAGACGCTTGATTCGAGCCCCGGATTCTCCGACAGTGTCTCCGGCAAGCCCAAGATCACCGGCGGTGTAAACCGGTATTTCAAGTGACGCCACCTTTCGGATTCCGCGAATACCCACATATCGCGGCTCATTGATGCCGGTCTGAATGGAAAGCACACAAGGAAGATCGATTTCATTCATCTCCTGGTTTCCGCCGGCAATTTCGCGACCCACTTTAATTTTTTTGTCATCGATAACTTCTAAAAGATTGACCAAAGACGCATAGGGACAGTCGAGCATGGCGGCCAGCATGCCGCCCACCTGGCCTGCCCCGTCATCTGCCTGGGCGCCGGTCAAAATCAGGTCATAACTCCCCTTTTCAACCGCTGCTTTTAAAGCAGCGGCAATCCCTTTTCCATCAGATCCATTAAACACATCATCTGAAAGGAGTAGGCCGTTATCAGCGCCCATGGCCATTTCCCTTCGAACGACCTCCTCATCCTCCTTGTCGCCGACCGTAACAATGGTAATACTGCCGCCGACCTTGTCTCGAATCTGGATGGCTTCTTCAACAGCATAATTGTCCCATTCGTTGACTGAATATACCAGGTCATCCCGCTCGATATCGGTCCCGTCTCTGTTGACCTCAATCTCATTTTCCGCGGTGTCCGGAACTCTTTTGACACACACTAATATTTCCATAATCTACCTCCCGAAATTCAATCGTCAATCTCTTCCCGATACATCGGGATTTTCGTTTTATTCCAGCAATCGGCAACCATCATTCATCAATCATAAATAACCCATTATCCATTACCCATGTTCAATTATCAATCAAATGTCGATCAACCAGTTCCACAAGGTCAATGGCTTCCATCTCTCCTTCCAGGCCGCTGGTCTTGATGGCGTCTTCTATATTGACCATGCAAAAGGGACAGGCGGTAACAATGACGTTCGCTCCGGCTGTCTTTGCCATTTCGACCCTGACCTGCCCCATCCGTTTTTCTTCTATGGGCTCGTAAAACAGCATCAGTCCGCCGCCGCCGCAACAAAATGAGCGGTCTTTGCAGTTTTTGCCCATTTCAACTCGCTGGATTCCGGGGATCGAATCGATGACTTCTCGCGGATCATTGTAAAGATTATTGTGCCTGCCAAGATAACACGGATCGTGATAGGTATAGATTTTATCTGATCTCTCAACATGTTTTAATTGAATATTGCCGGATTTGATGCCTTTCAAAATCGTACTGCTGATGTGTGCCACCGCCGGGATGTCCTTGTAGTCATGTTTTAGCGCATTAAAGGCATGGGGGTCTGCAGTAACAATACGATTCACGCCGGCATTATTGATGGCCTCTGTATTTCGATCCCTTAATTCCAAAAAGAGCATCTCCTCACCGAATCGCCTGACCTCGTGTCCGCTGTCTCTTTCCAAAGGCCCCAGAATTCCGAAATCGATATTGGAAGCAGTGAGAACTCTCGCTGCGGCCCGGCCGATGTCCTGTATCCGGTCATCATAGGAGGTGACGCTGTCGACAAAGTAAAGGGTATCTGCGGTTTCTTTTTTTCCCAAGATTTTTATGTTGAGATCTTCAGGCAGTCCCTTGGTCCAGTCCGCGCGTTTTTTCTCCATCTTTCCGTAAGGGTTGCCCCGTTTTTCGAGGGCTCCCAAAGGTTTTTGCAAGGACTGTGGTACCATCCCGTCGTCCACCAATC